>Ga0316207_10000107_pt1 | contig 179500 bp, 172 predicted proteins | sample 6weekpyrite_MG_FD_204943 | JGI IMG/M metagenome (GOLD analysis project Ga0316207, IMG submission 204943) | Microbial mat bacterial communities from mineral coupon in-situ incubated in ocean water Damariscotta River, Maine, United States -... | ecosystem: Environmental > Aquatic > Marine >... | reverse complement strand
AACGGGGCGGTGGTGCAAACCGCATCATGTGTCGGGCGAGATAGTTTTAACCGTCCGGCGACTTGCGGTTTTGCGTTGTCCCACACGTTGACGATGACGGGCACCTACCTGGTCACGATGGGTGAGAGTGGGCTGGACAATGCGGGGAACTACAACCTGCAACTGGAGAAACTGTTCCCGGCGATTGCCCCGGTGGCACTGGAATATGATGTCGTAGTGACCGACACGCTGAGCCCCGGCACCGACATGGACTTCTTCAGCTTCAGTGGCAACGCGGGTGATGAGATCGTTCTGAATCTGCGCACCTTGAGCAACAATCTGGATCCGAACATGAGTTTGCGTGATCCGAACGGGGCGGTGGTGCAAACCGCATCATGTGTCGGGCGAGATAGTTTTAACCGTCCGGCGACTTGCGGTTTTGCGTTGTCCCACACGTTGACGATGACGGGCACCTACCTGGTCACGATGGGTGAGACGGGGCTGGATGAGGCGGGGAGCTTTGAGATCACCCTTGAATGCCTGAGTACCGATTGCGGCGCAGTTAATGAACCTCCTAATGTAATTAACCCCGGCCCGCAATCTAGTACGGAAGGCGATACCGTTTCCCTGGCGATTATTGCCACAGATAGCGATACGCTGGAATACAGTGCCATCGGTCTACCTGTTGGATTAAACATTGATCCGGACAGCGGTGTGATCAGTGGCACGTTGGGTTTTGATACTGCCGGCCCCTATGACGTAACCGTTTCGGTTTCCGATACTATCAACGATCCGGTAACGGTCAGCTTTGCCTGGACCGTAACCGAAGGTAATCAACCGCCAACAGTTACCGCACCCAGCGTACAGACTAATGATGAAGGTGATACGGTTGCCTTGCAGATCGTCGCCAATGACGAAGACGGCGATGTCCTGGAATACACCGCCACCGGATTGCCGCCGGGCCTTGCGATCGATCCAGTCAGCGGATTGATATCTGGGGCACTGGATTTTAATTCAGCGGGGAACTATGACGTCACCGTTTCTGTGGATGATGGCGTGAATTCTCCGGTCAGTACAGATCCCTTCCCCTGGATCGTAAACGATGTACCCCCACCGGTTGTGGATGTCAGTGTCACCAATGTAGACTTCGGTGACGTCATCGTCGGTGCCAGCGCATTCGCTTCCTTTGAAGTGTCGAACCCCGGTGGCTCTCCTTTAGTAGTGAGCGATGTTCAAGGCAGTGGTGCGCCGTTTAGTGTACTGCCTCCGACAAGCTTCACGATTGAACCTGGCGGTGTCAGTCAGACGGTGAGCATTGGTTTCGCCCCGACAGCGGAAGGTGGTTTCGCTGGCACTATCACTCTGGTTAATAATACCGGTACGCCGGTAGTGATTTCTGTAGCTGGCAACGGGATTCCTGAGCCCGGTCCAGGTGATATCGATACGGTTGATTCGCTTGAGTTTGGTGATGTTGAAGAATCCGTTTCTGTCGAGCAGATAGTTACGATTACCAATGTTGGCGAAGGCTTGCTGGCGGTCAATGGCGCGAATACCAATGATTCTGCATTTGAAGTATTGACTACGCCTGGGGATATCTTGCCCTTCACGCTGAATCCGGCGGAAACACGTAATCTAATCATTCGCTTTACGCCCCCGGCAGGAACGGCTGATACCACAATTTCCGCTGTGCTAGAGATCAGCAGTGACGATGTGGATGAAGCCTTTCGCACTGTTGCCCTTTTAGGTAGCGTGATTGCAGCCGCGGATGATTTCGTGAACAACACCCTGCTCGCAGCACGAGTGGATTCCAATCTGATCACCGCTGCGACCTGCTCTAATGTCAGCGGGGAAGTTCAGTTCAGCTCAGACTCGAGTAGTGCTGATGCCTTTAAGATTATTTTGTCACACCAAAATGGTAGTACGGTCGAAAGCGTATTTTTCAGCGCGATCGACGGTGCCGGTGTCGCTACGTTTAGCGATATCGATGTCTGTGGTCTGCAGGATGGTGTCATTGAAGTACTGGCGGTTCTGAATAAGGCGAGCGTTATCCTGCCTGCGTTCACTGGAACACCGGCGGTTAAAAATACCACACTGCTCGACCCTCCGATACTTGGCGTAGTGCCGCCGTTCAGTTTGTCATCAAGCGTGGAAGTATGCGGCACATCAAGAGCAGATACGACGGTGAGAATAGAAGGGGGCTCAAGTGTTGTTTCGGTCAGGCTGGATAACGTCACAACCGATTTCTGTCTGAACGTTCCACTGCGCCGTAATACACAAAATACGCTGATTGCCTCTGCAACCGATGATCTGGATCTGGCACCCAGGGATGTCGCGGCGGCACAACCGGTGCAGATCGTGCAGGTTGATCTGGCAAGCATCTTCATTGCCGAAGCATTTTCACGCCCTCTGACCGTCGATGAAATCGACTCACTGGTCGCCGAGGGTGTAATCGATCTTAACGAGGCCGAGAACTTCAATGTCTCCATGTTTACCGTGGTGCTAACGATTGGTTCCTTCCCGGTCACGATTTCCCAGCCGGTCGTCGTGAATCCAGCCACTGGTGCTGTCAGTTATGGCCGATTCAGAAGTGGTGGTGGTATCAGTTTCGGCGGCTGGAGTGGTGGCAGTGGGGCGGTGCCTTCGCCACCTCGCGCTGGCGGTTGTGTTAATGGTTGCGCTCAAATCGTTGTGATCAAAACCAGGTCCGGTCAGACGATCCCTGGCGTGATTATTATCGATGGAAGAATCAAGACCTTGAAGGAGTTCTTCCAGGTAGGCCTGGCGTTGTTCAACACCTCCAGTATTTTCAATCTCAGTGATATGAATGCAAGTATTAATGTGCCTGGTGGCTTGACGCCAATACGCGCCGGTGTCGGCCTGGATGTTAATGATATAAACCTGGATGGTGCCGTTGATAATGTGCTGATCGGTGAGATAGCACCGGGTGACACGGGTATCGCTCAATTTGTGGTACGGGGTGATGGTATTGGCACACACCGGATCAGTGTTGATTTTGACGGTTCGATTACCGGTGGTGGATTACCGGTCGCTATTCCAGTCTCCGGATCGGCGAATACCTCTGTAGAGGTATTAGGCCCGCCTGAATTGAGGGTTGTTGTTAGTCATCCGAGTAATCCTTCCGGCCCCGATGTATTTTTAGACGAGATTTATACCTTAACGGTAGATATCACTAATGTATCTGGCCGGCCAGCGCTATATAGCAGCCTGGAATTGTTCGTCGGTGGCGATGTATTGCTGGTGGATGCAAATGGCGATCCGATCCCGGACTCCAGCAGAATTACCAGCTTTGGTCATATTCAGCCGGATGAAACACAGAGTGTCTCTTTCCGTATCAAATCACTGGTGGAAGGTGAGATTATCGCCTGCCAGGCGGTCGCCAGTGAAAACATCATCCTGACGATTGATACAGGGCTTGATGGTGCCCCCTGCAATATCCTCAATACTTTACCGGCCAATTTTGTGCCCCTGCCACCCGATGCGGCACCTACTGTTATTGCGATCAACCCACTTAACGGGGAACCCAATATTCCGCTGACTAGTTCTGTTTTTGCCACGTTTACCCCGCAAACCAGTTGTATCGTGGCTGACACCTGGGCAAACGTCGTGACAGCTAATATTGACCCGGTGGATCCCAGCAAGGGTCTTAAGGTTGTCTCAGCAGCCCTGGTTGAGGCGGGTACATTCTATCTCGAGGAACTGGACTGGACTGGTGCTCCTGTCAAGCATGTTCCGACGGACCTGACCGTTGTGGACCCACCTGCGGGCGGCACGACCATTGCCGTTTTACGATTGGGGCTAGACAACCCTCACCCTAATAGCCAGTACTTTTTAAAGCCAGATACTGCCTATAGGGCAACCATTACCGGAGGGTCGGGTGGTGTATGTAGTGTTGACTCAGGTCGCGAGATGAGTACGACATTTAGCTGGACATTTACCACGGTTGAAACCTGTAATTCTCTGGAACCGCCCAGCGTTACTATGCTGGAGCCGAATAACGGCTCTATTGATCGTCCACTGGATCAACAGATCACCCTTGAATTCACCAATAGAAATATGAATACAGGTGTCGATTCTCCTGCAACAATGACAACCAGCAGTTTTGTGTTCGACACGGGTGATTTCGCAGCGAGCACATTTGGTGTTTATACCAATGCCGTGGAAATTGGTGGTGACATTATTGGCGGTACGGCAGTTGCGGGGTCATTCGAATTCAGCAATATGGACAGTACCCTGATCTTTACGCCTGAACCGGATAGCCTGTCGGAAGGTGATGTTGTCTATATTCGTTTAACAGATCGGTTAAACGATACATGTGCCAATCCTTTACAGACGCCACCGGTGGGTGTGAAGCTTCTCAAGTTCGAGACAATTTTACCCGCGCCAGCGGAACAAACAATTTTCGATTTATTCGCCCGAGCCAAGGACAGTAAAATCGATATTGTCTGGACACCTGTCAATGGTGCTGAGAGCTATAACATTTACCGAAGCACTACAGCGGGTGGTCCTTATTCTCTGTTAGTAGAAGGTCACGTGACGGATTATGCAGTTTATGCCGATTTTGGACTGACCAACGATGTGACGTATTACTACGTTGTGACATCAGTAATAAATGGACTGGAATCTCTCCAGTCAAACGAAGCGGGTGCAACACCAGTCTCAGGGCGAAGGAGACGTCGGTGAAATCAGGCCGATTTATCAAAAGAATCCTAATAAATAGTTATTCTTCAGTCTGACTAGATATGGCGGGTCACGCTTCGCAAAACCTATAGGCATTATTTATATCATCTAGGAGCCTGTCGGATTGAGATGGTCGTAGCAAGGGGAAGCCATTTTGAATCCTGTTTTTTGATCGATTGAGGCGAATAGTTATTCATATTTAACGAAATTGATCGGAAAACAGGGCCAAAATGGCTTTTCCGCAGTAGATTCATTCTAAATTCGACAGGCTCCTAGCTGTGCACTTTTAGGGCGTATGCCCATATCGCTGCACACAGCCATCTCAAAACAGGGCAGAACTAGGTCGGTTAGTTATGTGTAAAATCCATAATATATTTAATTAAAATAATATGTTAAGTCTGAATTTAGGTGGTTGGCACACCTATTGCTAAGACAGGGTATGAGTTTTTCAGTACGCCAGCAGCGTTGTATCAATGCTAGCGTCATACAAATAGTAGGGTGCAACGGCGCACCAATATGACAACGGGGTCATGACGGGGAGATGCCCTGTTATGACCCTTTTTATTTAGCAATATCGATCGAGGAGTCGTTCATGTATACGAGTAAGTTTCCCAGAAAGCAGCTGGTTTCCCTGTTGGCCTTTGCTACATTGCCTGTGGCAATGCCGTTTACGGCCGCACATGCAGCGAGTGCAGTGACCAAAGCACTAACGGAAGGAACTGGCTCTGTCAGCCTGCGTTATCGCTATGAAGTGGTAGACCAGGCTGATTTTACCGAAAATGCCGAGGCCTCAACCGTGAGAACGCGTGTTGGTTACAAAACTGGTGAGCTTTCAGGATTGACTGGTTATGTTGAATTTGAAGATGTTCGGGTTGTTGGCAGTGAACGGTTTAACAGCACTGCTAATGGGCTGGCTCAATATCCACTGGTGGTCGATGTTGAGAGTACTGAGTTGAATCAGGGTTTTCTCTCATATAAAGCTGGCGCAGAGACCACTCTAAAGGCAGGGCGTCAACGGATTACCCTCGATAACCACCGTTTTATTGGTAACGTTGGCTGGCGTCAAAACGAACAGACCTTTGATGCCGTGATGGTGAACAACAAGTCACTGGCAGAAACTGAGGTCAAATACGCCTACCTGAGTAACGTTAATACCATTAAGGCGCTTAATGCCGATATCAAAGGGCAGTTGCTGAATGTGTCATACAGTGGCCTGAGTGCAGGCAAGCTGACCGGTTACGGTTATCTGCTCGATTATGAAAACTCTACCAAGGATACACAGACACTGGGTGTGCGCTTCAGTGGCAAACAGAAAGCGGGTGATGTGAAGGTGCTCTACACCGCAGAGTTTGCTACGCAGAGCGATTATGCCGATGCTCCCAGTACTGTCGATGCCGATTACACCCTGCTTGAAGGTGGCGTGGCTGTGGGCGGTGTGACCGCCAAACTCGGTTATGAAGTGCTGGGTGGCGATGGCGTTTATGGCTTTGCAACACCGCTTGCAACCGGACATGCATTTAACGGTTGGGCGGACAAGTTCCTCAGTACACCAGCGACTGGATTGCAGGATACCTATCTGTCGGTCATGAGCAAGGTGGCAGGTGTGAAACTGCTGGGTGTTTACCACGACTATAGCGCGGATGAAGGTAGCGCAGACTACGGTTCAGAAATCAATCTACTGGCCGCGAAGAAGCTCTCCAAACACTATTCGGTGGGTGTTAAATACGCAAGCTATGATGCAGGCACTGTTTCAGTGGATACCGATAAATTATGGATGTGGGCGCAGGCGTCATTTTAGTTTGAGTGCATCACATATCAACTGGACTGATAACTGTTTGTTGTTCCTTGTTGGTGCGTGATTGTTTGAAACAAGCGTTAAACGAAAAGCGTTGTGTTTATTTAAACTGGATTAGAATGTTATGAAATTAAAAGTGATGCTGGTTAATGAGGACCGGACGCAACAGGCAGCACTAAGCAGTGCGGTTGAAAACGATGGGCATACAGTGGTGGCAGCGAGCAATAGTTGTACTGGTCTGTTAATGCAGGTGCAGCAGTATTTGCCTGAACTCCTGATTATCGAAACGGATGAATTAAATAGCGTAACCTTACAGGGGCTGACGTTATTGAATCAGAAATCGCCTGTCCCGGTTGTTATTCTGACACGTAATAATGATGAAGCGTTAATTACCGAATCAATTCATGCTGGTGTCAGTGCTTATGTGGTGGATGATGCACGTTATGAACGCATTGGGCCAATCATGCAGGCTGCGCTAGTCCGTTTTGGGGCATTTCAGGGGCTTCGTAATGAGCTGGATAAAACCAGAAGCACCCTGGCTGAGCGCAAGATGATTGATCGTGCTAAAGGGATTCTGATGAAACAGCGTGGTTATGACGAAGATGAAGCGTATCACGCATTGCGAAAGTTGGCAATGAGCAAAAACAGGCGGCTGGGTGACATGGCTGAAAATATTATTTCGGCGGCAGATCTTCTGGTGTAGTGCTGAAGATCAGGTAATAGGTAATTCTAGTATTGGCACTCCGGAGGCGGGGTGAGTAAAAAATAACAGCGAGGCAACGGCGCCTTGCGAACGGACAAAGGAGTCTATCGGTGCTGGGGTTTCCCCTGCATGGATAGGCTCCTTTTTTGTTTTACAGATAACAGAGGTGAAAGCAATGAGAGAGATGAGACAACAGATGAGCTGTTATGCATTTAGAGATGGGCGAAGTGTCGCTACTCAAGTGAATAGAAATGGTGTTGGAAGCTGGTTCAAGCAGAAGGGTTTTGTTGCCGTGGCCATGGTGGGTGCAGGAATGTTTGCACTGTCGATGGCGATGCTGCCCAGCAGTGTCTTTGCCGGAGTCGGTGAGCCAGAGAAAGAGGACCTGAAGTTTGGTTTTATTAAACTGACGGATATGGCACCGCTCGCAGTCGCTTACGAAAAAGGTTTTTTCGAAGACGAAGGACTCTACGTTACCCTGGAAGCACAGGCAAACTGGAAGGTGCTGCTGGATCGTGTGATCGACGGTGAGCTGGATGGTGCGCATATGCTGGCAGGGCAGCCACTCGGTGCGACCATCGGCTTTGGCACCCAGGCGGATATTATTACCGCGTTTAGTATGGACCTGAACGGTAATGCAATCACCGTCTCCAACAAGGTCTGGGGTGAGATGAAGAAACATGTGCCGCATGATAAGAGTGGTAAGCCGGTACATCCGATCAAGGCCGATTATCTGAAGCCTGTGGTTGAGCAATACAAGGATGAAGGTAAGGCGTTCAAGATGGGAATGGTGTTCCCGGTTTCTACCCATAACTACGAGCTACGTTACTGGCTGGCGGCGGGCGGCATCAACCCCGGTTATTACGCGCCCCATAAGGGCGATACCTCCGGCACGATCGATGCGGATGCACTGCTGTCGGTGACCCCACCGCCACAGATGCCCGCGACAATGGAGGCAGGTACCATCTTTGGCTACTGCGTCGGTGAGCCGTGGAACCAGCAGGCGGTCTTTAAGGGGATTGGTGTGCCGGTGATTACCGATTACGAGATCTGGAAGAATAACCCTGAAAAGGTTTTTGGTGTCAGCAGGTCGTGGGCCGAGAAGAATCCTAATACCCATATCCGAGTGGTGAAGGCGATGATCCGTGCGGCACAGTGGCTCGATGAGCAGAATAATAAAAATCGCCCCGAAGCGGTAAAAATCCTGTCGAAAAGTCAGTATGTGGGCGCAGACTACGATGTGATTGCCAACAGCATGACCGGTACCTTTGAGTATGAAAAGGGTGACAAGCGTTCTGTGCCTGACTTTAATGTCTTCTTCCGTTACAACGCCACCTACCCCTACTACTCAGATGCCATCTGGTACCTGACCCAGATGCGTCGTTGGGGGCAGATCGCAGAACACAAGTCTGATAGCTGGTACATGGATATTGCAAAGAAGGTCTATCGTCCTGACATCTATGCAATTGCTGCAAAAGCGTTGATTGCAGAGGGGCATGTGAAGGCGAAGGACTTTCCTGACTTTGCCAAAGAGGATGGTTTTCGTCCACCACAGGCCGACTTTCTTGACGGCGTAGTCTATGACGGTAGCAAGCCCAACGATTACCTGAAGAAGTTTTCGATCGGTTTGAAAGGCAAGGATGTGATCTAGCGTATTTATGAGTGATTGCTCCTTAGATGAATCATTCAATAAATCATCATTTCGGACGGGGCATGGCGTAGATCCGGAATCCACAGGTTATGAACTAGTGAGTTGCTGGATTCCGGTATACGCTGGAATGACGTAAGTGGATTTATGAAGTGGACATGACCAGTGCGCCCTCCCGAAGAGGGGAGGGCGCCCAATTTCGAAGAAAGAGTTGGTTATTATGAAAACAAAGATTATTAATTTATTAGAGACAACCGGTTTTTCGTGGTCGGTGCCGATGGTAAAGCTTGCCGCCGGTGAAAATCCTCGCGAACAGTGCCAGGAACTTTTCAGTCTGCTTGGGCTGCCGATCATCGCAGCGATTCTTTTTCTCGCCTTATGGGGCAGTATGGCTGCCCAGGTGAATACCAGTCTTGGGCAACTGCCGGGACCGGCACAGGTGTGGCAGCAGGCGACCACACTCTATGATGAACATATCGAAGAGCGCGAAAAAGAGGTCGCTTTTTATGAGCGCCAGGAACTGCGTAATGCGAAGAAGCTGGAGAAGAACCCGGATGCCCAGGTGAAGATTCGTCCTTATACGGGCAAGCCGACTTTTTTTGATCAAATCCTTACCAGCCTGCTGACGGTCTTTACCGGGTTTTTTATGGCGACGATCATTGCGATCCCGATTGGGGTGGCGTGCGGCCTCAGTGATCGCCTCTATACCGCGGTAAGTCCATTGATCCAGGTCTTTAAACCGGTCTCACCACTGGCATGGTTGCCGATTGTGACGATGGTGGTGAGTGCGGTCTATGTGACCGACGACCCAATGTTTGAAAAGGCATTCATTACTTCGGCGATCACGGTGATGTTGTGCTCTTTGTGGCCCACGCTGATCAACACTGCAGTCGGTGTTGCATCGATCGATCGTGACCTGATCAACGTCGGGCGTGTGATTCGTCTACACTGGACCGCGCAGGTTTTCAGGGTGGCGCTACCTGCCTCACTACCGATGATCTTTACCGGCCTGCGCATCTCGCTCGGTATCGGCTGGATGGTGTTGATTGCCGCTGAGATGCTGGCGCAGAACCCGGGGCTTGGCAAGTTTGTCTGGGATGAATTCCAGAACGGTAGTTCCAACTCACTGGGGCGCATCATGGTAGCGGTACTTGCGATCGGTATCATCGGCTTCATTCTCGACTGGATGATGGTGACGCTACAGAAGCTATTTTCGCATGACCCTAATGCATCTATTCGCTAAATGAGGAGGATTATTATGAGTGCGTTATCGAATGTTGTAAGCAAAGAAGTGACACATGGCGAAGACATTGTGACCACGGTAGTAAATGCCGGTTCACTAAATACCAGGTCAGTCAACGAAGCAATAGCTGAGGAATCCCCGGTGATAGAGAAAACATACCTTGAGGTGTCGCACACCTCAATCGAATTTCCAACAAAGAAAGGACCATTCAAGGCGCTGGACGATGTCAATCTGAAGATCGCCAGGGGGGAATTTATCTCGCTGATTGGTCACTCCGGCTGCGGTAAATCGACGGTGTTGAATATCATTGCCGGCCTGTTACAGGCGACCGAAGGGGGCGTCATTCTCGAAGGGCGTGAAGTCAACGAGCCGGGGCCGGATCGTGCAGTGGTGTTCCAGAACCACTCACTGCTGCCATGGCTCACTGTTTATCAAAATGTTGAGCTTGCGGTGAAGCAGGTTTTTAAGGGAAAGAAAACCAGGGCAGAGATGGCTGAATGGATCGAGCATAATCTTGAGCTGGTGCATATGAATCATGCACTGCACAAACGGCCCTCTGAAATCTCGGGCGGGATGAAGCAGCGTGTCGGCATCGCTCGCGCGCTGGCGATGCAGCCCAAGGTGCTGCTAATGGATGAACCGTTTGGTGCGCTCGATGCGCTGACCCGTGCCCATCTGCAGGACTCGTTGATGGAGATTCAGAAAGAGATCCAGAACACCGTGGTGATGATTACCCATGATGTCGATGAAGCGGTGCTGCTGTCTGATCGCATTGTGATGATGACCAACGGTCCGGAAGCGACCATTGGTGAGATCCTTGAGGTAGGGCTGGCGCGGCCACGTAATCGTGTCGAACTGGCCGACGATAGTGAATATAATCACTACCGCTCTGAGGTATTGAAGTTCCTCTATGAGCGCCAGCGAAAACCGGAAGAGAAGGTAGCCTGACCACTTTGAGGTAAATGACCAGTCGGCTGTACATTGCGCGTGCAAGAAGAGGGTGTCAGGATTTTCCCTGTGATATTGGCTGGTTGTACTCTCTATGGTGCTGTTTCTTCAATTATTTTTTACGCCACTTGAAAGTTCTCCAAAAGTTCTCTATGCTCCACTAAAGCTGATCAATTGAGGCAGGAGCAGGTTTCATGTTGACCGAACTCGAACAACGCATCCTGGATGCAATACGACAACAGATTTCACAGCAGGGGCGTTCGCCGACGCTGGTTGAGATTGGTGAGGTAGTCGGTGTCACCTCCAAAGGGACGTTGCACCGCTATGTGCAGGGGTTGATCGACAAGGGGCATCTGGTGCGTAACCACGCGGGCTGGCGCGGTCTGCAGCTGGTCGAAGGGCCGGATCTGGATCTGGATGGGGAGAGCGGTAGCCTGCCACTGATGGGTCAGATTGCAGCCGGTCTGCCGATCGAGGCCATTCCGGGACACGACAAGCTCAACCTGATGGAGTTCTTCATGGGCCCCGGGCGTTTCATCCTCAAGGTGGTGGGGGACTCGATGATCGATGCCGGTATCCTCGATGGCGATATGGTGGTGATCCGCCATTGCCAGCATGCGAACAGCGGCGACATTGTGGTGGCATTGATCGACAGCAATGAGGCGACGTTGAAGCGGCTGAAATATACCAACGACGGGCGGATTAAATTGATTCCAGAAAATAGCACCATGCAGCCCTTTACCTATGCGGCGCAGCGGGTCCGTATTCAGGGTGTGCTGGTTGGCCAAATGCGTAGCTATCTATAAACAGACAAGAGAGTCGCCAGAGGGGGAACAATGAGAATTACAGGTAAAAAAGATCAGATAGACCGTAGTCCCGTGAGCTGGCCACGCGCCATCATACTGGTCGATATGAACGCCTTTTTTGCATCGATTGAGCAGCGTGATCGTCCGCAGTGGATCGGCAAGCCGGTGGCGATCACCAACGGTGAGCAGGGTACCTGCATCATCACCTGTTCGTATGAGGCACGCGCCTATGGGATACATATCGGAATGCGACTGCGTGAGGCGCGCCGCCTCTGCCCGGATCTGATTCAGTGTCCGGCCGACCCCAAACGTTATGCACGGGTGTCGCAGGACATTATGCGTGCGTTGCACGACATCACACCCGATGTTGAGGTCTTTTCAGTCGATGAAGCCTTCCTTGATGTAACGCGTTGTCAGAAATTGCATGGTACACCGCTACGCATGGCACGCCTGGTGAAGGAGAAGGTGTTCGAGGCCTCCGGGATTAGCTGTTCAGTGGGGGTGAGCGGTGACAAGACCACCGCCAAGTTTGCCGCCAAACTCAACAAGCCGGATGGCCTGACGGTGATCCCGCCATGGGAGGCCGAGCAACGTCTGCACGATGTGCCGGTGACCGAACTGTGTGGTATCGCCAAAGGCATTGGTGACTTTCTGGCGCAATATGGTGTGTATAAATGTGGTGAGATGAAGCAGATACCGATTAGTGTGCTGGCGCGCCGTTTTGGTAATCTCGGACGACGTATCTGGCATATGTGTCAGGGTGAAGACCCTGGCAAGGTGAGTGTCGATACGCAGCCACCAAAATCGATGGGGCACGGCAAGGTGATGCCGCCCAATACCAACGATATTGATGTGGTTGAGACCTACCTGCTGCACATGAGCGAGAAGCTGGCGACCCGGCTGCGGCGTCATGAGATGCAGGCGAGTCGCTTCTTTATCGGGCTGCGGGCCAGGTCGGGCTGGTTGGGTGGCAAGTATCAGTCTGAGGTGGCGGTGAGCGATGGCCATGAGATCATGAAGCTCTGCCGTGAGATGTTGCAGACTCACTGGCGTGGTGAAGGAGTGCACCAGGTACAGATTACGGCACTCAATCCCCGTATTGCCAATCATCAGATTGAGCTTTTTGCAGCGCGCACCACTAATCATCATCAGGAGGTCAATATGGTGATGGATCAGGTGAACGCCCGTTATGGTGAGTTTACATTGACGCCAATGCGTCTATTGAAACGCTCCAGCATGCCCAATGTGATTGCCCCCGCATGGCAGCCGGAAGGGGTGCGGCAGACGATTTGATCAGATAAGGCTGATGCTAAATCATTAAAATCAAATGGTTAGTTATCGGTGAGGCGATATGATTACGGCCGCTGTTGGGTTAGAATAACCACACCTTGACCATTTTAAGAGCTGTGCCATGCTGGGAATATTTAATAGAATTACCAAAAAAAAAGCCTCCACCGGTAAGTCCGAAACTCGACGCGCAGAATTGGATCGCGACAGTCTAATCAGCCTGATGCCACACTTTTCAATCGGCAACAAGGCAAAATATTTCCCGGAATATAAACAGGAACTAACGCTCACCACGACGATCATCGCCTATGCGATCAACAATGAACTGGTCTACTCCAATAGCGATATTAGCTGGACTCAGGAGGAAGGCGAGACAAGAATCTTCCTGAACGGTGAGCCGCTCAAAAAAATAGAGAGCTTCTATTTTATTGTGCCGACGGTGAGCAGGGGTGAAGAAGAGCTGGATTACACGCGCAAGGAGAAGCTGGGTAAGGATGGCGGTTTCACCAGGGGCAACAATATTACGTTGAAGGGTGAGCAGCATGGTGGCCGCCTGCCGATGGTTGAGAGTACGGTTAGAAAACAGATGATGTTGAAAGAGGGCCACTATATCGGGCATCGAGTAGCAATTCTTGATGTTGATCCTGCGGAGTTCTCGCTGATTGAGCAGCGCAGCCATGTGCGCCTGAAAACCGAGATCCAGGGGCAGATTCAGGCCAGGCCTAATAAAGAACCGCTCAGCTGCACTATGGTTGATTTCTCTGATCGCGCTGCGAGGATTATCTATCATGGTGCGGGTGACAGCTCCTCGCGTTACCGCGAGGGATCGATGATAACGTTTTCGTTTGATCTGCCAAAAAGCGCCGAGGAACGGGTGATTCGTGGCACGGTGATCAGAAATCATGAAGAGACCGTGGTCATGACGCTGGATAATATTATGCGGGAAAAGGCGTTCGAAAAGATGGAGCCCTTCGATATTATGGAGATTAAGGCCAACCTGCTGCAATCCCCCCAGCTTTAAATACCACTGGGCGTTTAAGATCAGGCCTGCTTTGGTCAGAGAGGAAGGGGTGCAGCGATGTACCTAATGTAACGGACAGTTTCCAGATGCCAATCCCAAGCGATATTGAACAGTCGATCACGCGCCTGCGTGACGAGATCAATCACCACAACTACCGATACTATGTGCTGGACGAGCCACAGGTTCCGGATGCTGAATATGACCGCCTGATGCGAGCGCTGCAGCAGCTCGAACAGCAGGCGCCTGAACTGATTACACCGGACTCACCAACGCAGCGTGTTGGCGCCACACCACTGGCGGCCTTTGATCAGGTACCACACGCGCTGGCGATGCTGTCACTGGCCAACGCCTTTAGTGATGAAGATGTTGAGGCCTTTGATCGCCGAGTCAGGGAGGGGCTGGAGATCGAAGAGGTCATCTATAGCGCCGAGCCCAAGCTCGACGGGCTGGCGGTCAGTCTGCGTTATGAGGATGGAGTGCTGGTGCGAGCGGCAACACGTGGTGATGGCTATACCGGCGAAGATATTACACAGAATGTCCGCACCATCACGTCAATACCACTGCGCCTGATCGGTGATGGCTATCCGCAGGTATTAGAGGTGCGGGGAGAGGTCTATATGGCTAAAGCCGGTTTTGAGACCTTGAACAGTCAACAGCGTGAAAAGGGTGAGAAGCAGTTTGCCAATCCACGAAATGCGGCGGCGGGTAGCCTGCGTCAGCTTGATCCAAAGATTACCGCGACACGGCCACTGGCGATGTTCTGTTACGGCGTTGGTGTAGTTGAGGGTGGAGAGCTTCCTGTTTATCACAGTGAGATACTACAACGTCTGCGTGGCTGGGGGTTGCGCGTATCACCGGAGATGCGGAAGGTAAATGGAGTGGCAGGGTGTCTCGAATATTATCGCCAAATTGGCGAGCGACGGGATGCATTACCATATGAGATCGACGGTGTTGTATATAAGGTTGATTCTTTACGACAACAACAACAACTGGGTTTTGTATCACGCGCGCCGCGCTGGGCGGTGGCGCAAAAGTTCCCGGCACAGGAAGAGATGACGCGCCTCACCGATATCGATATCCAGGTGGGCCGCACCGGTGCATTGACGCCAGTGGCACGACTGGAACCGGTCTTTGTTGGCGGTGTTACCGTCACTAATGCAACGCTGCACAACGAAGATGAGATCCGCCGAAAAGAGGTGAGGATTGGTGACACCGTTATTGTACGCCGCGCGGGTGATGTGATCCCGGAGGTAGTTAGTGTGGTGATGGCAAAGCGTCCTGCTGATACGCGCGCTTTTGTAATGCCGCAGAGCTGCCCGGTATGTGGTTCGGAGGTGCGCCGTGTCGAGGGTGAAGCGGTGAGCCGTTGCAGCGGCGGGCTTTACTGCTCTGCACAGCGCAAAGAGGCGATTAAACATTTTGCGTCTCGCCGGGCGATGGATATCGAAGGACTGGGTGACAAACTTGTTGAGCAGCTGGTTGAGATGGGGTGGCTTACGAGTGTCGCCGACCTCTATGATCGCGATGCGCTGCCACATGAGAAACTCGCTGGCATGGAACGGATGGGTGACAAGTCTGCCGACAACCTGATCGCGGCGATCGACAGAAGCAGACAGACAACGCTGGCACGCTTTCTGTTTGCGTTGGGAATTCGTGAGGTGGGCGAAGCCACGGCGCAGGCGCTGGCCAGCCATTTTGGTAACCTGAATGCTGTCATTGACGCAGATGAAGAGGCACTATTACAGGTACCCGATGTGGGGCCTGTGGTTGCCGCACATCTACGGGCCTTTTTTCATGAGCCTCACAACCGCGACGTGATCGCGGCACTACAGCGCTTAGGCGTGACGTGGCCAGATGTGGAGGCCGCTGTTGATCGAGCGCAACCACTGGCAGGTAAAACCTTTGTGCTGACCGGCACCATGGAGGGAATGGGGCGCAATGAGGCGAAGGCACAGCTACAGGCGCTGGGCGCCAGGGTGACCGGTAGCGTCTCAAAAAAAACAGACTACGTTGTGGTTGGTGCCGATCCCGGTTCCAAGCGAGACAAGGCAGAGAAACTAGGTGTTATGTTGCTGGACGAGGCGGCACTTAACACCTTATTGTCCGAGGCGGCGAAGGATCCTTAATGCCCCAGCTTTTTAAGGCCGGCATTCATGTTGTTCATTGCATTGGCATGATCCGGATCGATGGCGAGCGCCTGCCTGTAATTTGAAATGGCCTCCTCATACTGTTCTAGCTCGTAAAGACTGTTGCCAAGATTGTAATAGGACTCGGCATTGGGATTGATTTCAGCTGCCCGACGAAAATTTTCTGCTGCCTCTCGGTGCCTGCCCAGGCTATAGAGCGCAGAGCCGAGGTTATTATAGGCGGGGAAGAGTCGCGGATTGGCTTCTATCGCCCGCTCATAAAGCGTAACTGCCCTGTTGATATTGCCACGCTGTGCATTGACCACACCTAACAATTGTAACGCATCGGCCTGTTGTGGATTGATTTCAAGGATTGTACGGTAACCCTTCTCTGCACTATCGAGGTTGCCCTGCTGATGCTGTGATACTGTTTTTTTGATCAGTTCATTGAGCTGGCTTTCGTCGAGCAACGGGGGGGGATGAGCCTCTCTTTCTGCGCCACTATTGTTAGTTGAGGTGCTACCCTGATGAGAAGGTCGATTGTTTTTATCGCACCACTCCTGCCACATCGTGATATATGCCGCTTCAATATTGTCACGTAACTGTTCGCTGTCGAAAAGCAGGCAGTTACTACGATTGGCGATTAGTCTGTCACTTAGTGATTGCAGCAGTTCAGGTTCATTCGCTAATTTAACCGCAAGTGTTTCATACGCCTCAAGTGAGTCTACAGCCAGTTCAGGGAGCCCGGCGGCATGTACCAGACCACCGGCCATCCGTGAGACAAAGGTGTTGCCGGGGCAGGTGAGCAGCGGCAGACCGATCCACAGCGCGTCGCAGGCGGTGGCACCTGCGTTCACAGGTGATGTATCGAGGAACAGGTCTGCCAGACGTTGTCGGGCCAGGTGATCCGCAGCGTTCATTCGTGGTGCGAAAACTAGTCGCCCGGGATCAATACCTCTTGCCTGAGCCTCCTTACGCAGATTGGTTTCCACGGCGGCGTTTTCACGCATCAGCCAGAGCACGCTTGCGGGCGTTTGACTGAGACAGCGCATCCAGATATCAAACATTTGGGGGGTGATTTTGTAGCTATTATTGAAGCAACAGTAAACAAATCCTTCATCAGGAAGGCCAACGTCGGAACGCGTCGGGATATCACGGCTCACAGTGCGTCGCCTGTCATGTGTCATGTAGCAGGGGAGATGGAAAAGTCGCTCAGTGAAGTGAGGCTGCAGTTTTTCGGGCACGCTAAAATTGTCGACGATAATATAGTCGATAAAGTCTGCCCCCATCGTTCCAATATAACCGAGATAGTTGACCTGAACCGGGGCGGGGCGCATTGCCAGGATGCGTGGATGAGCGCCCATTGAATAGCCATTGAGGTCAACCAGGATGTGGATGTTATGTTCTGAAATGAGTGTGGCGATCTCACTATCTGTAAGGTGACCCACTTCAATGAAGTGGTCAAAGGCTTTAACCAGGTGTTTTCTCATCACACTGTCATCGGTTTCACCTGGCGCAAAACCAAATACTTCAAATTTCTCACGATTGTGAAGTTCAAAGAGTTCGACTGTGAGCTGCGCAACCACATGGTTTCTGAAATCCCTGGAAATATAGCCGACGCGTATGCGTCCATCATCTGAGTCAGCAGGCGTAGCATTTAGAGGTGAAACCCCTGGAAGGACAATATTATTCGTATGGCTTAGCGCGCATTGATGCTGAATCTTTGGGTCATCGCACCACGATAGTAAATTAAAAGGTTCTATTTTCGTAGTGGCTTGAGCACGATTGATGATCTCCGTTTTAAAGTCATTAAAATCGTTCCAGTCACACATTACTCGGTTTGTTAGTGCTAGTGTATTGAAGGCGGCTGAGTTTTCAGGTGCAATTTCAACTGCCTTGCTGAGATAAGTCGCCGCCTCTTCAGGTCGGTTGAGCTTGTTTAGTTCAATGGCAAGTTCGTTGTAAGCTTTGATAAGGCTGGGGTTAAGCTGGATCGCATTTTTATAATGTTCAATAGCCTCTTCATGGCTTCCTTGCCTGCCAAGCAGATTGGCTAGATTGTGGTGTGCGTCAGGATTGTCGGGTGTCGATCTTAAGATCTGTTTAAAATGTTTAACTTCCTGATTCAATTTGGCTAGATTGTTATCACTTGACATCTTTTTTAGCGCCCCAGTTTTTTTAGACTTGCATTCATATTTCGCTGTGCATGTTGATGAGCCGGATTGAGTACAAGTGCCTGCTGGTAATTTTCAATGGCTTCTTCATATTGTTGCAGGCCATAGAGACAGTTGGCCAGGTTATAATGGGCGTCAGCATTTGGCATCATCTCGATTGACTTACGCAGGCACTCAATCGCCTCCTGCTGTTTTCCTGCGCTAAATAATGCGATTCCAAGATTACTATAAGCACCAACGAGTTCTGGATTGGCCTCAATCGACTGCTGGTAGAGGTCAATGGCCTGGTCCAGGTGGCCTCGTTGTGCATGGATGACACCCAGCAGGTGAAGTGCATCGGCCTCTCGTTGATTAATCTTAAGAACTTCCCTGTAACGCAGTTCCGCGGTATCAAGCTCGCCCTGTTGATGCAGTGCGACAGCCTCTTCAAGCATGCTCTTGAGCTTATCACTGTCAAGGGTATCCGTGCTGGTATTATTTGCCAGTGAGTCTCGCCAGTGGTTCCATACGTTAGTGAGCGCTGCTTCAAAGTTGTTACAGAACTCCTGGCTGTTAAAGAGTGGCAGTGTGTCGCGATTTTCGGTAAGTCGCTTGCGAAGTGCTGCGATTTTTTCCGGCGACTGCGCAAGCTGAATCGCGAGCCTTTCATATTCTTCCAGCGTATCTACAGCCAGCTCGGGCAGGCCAGCGGAATGTAACAGGCCGCCGCACATGCGAGCGACAAAACTGTTTCCTGGGCAGGTGAGCGGCGGTAATCCCATCCACAGGGCGTCTATTGCGGTCGCACCGGCGTTAACGGGCAGCGTGTCGAGGAACAGGTCGGCGAGTCGATGCCTTGCCAGGTGTTGTGACGCCTCCACTCTGGGCGCAAAGATTAAACGTGTCGGATCAACGCCTCTATCCTGTGCTTCCCGACGGAGATTAGTCTGCATCTGTTCATTTCCAGCTAATAGCCATAGCACGCTGCGGGGCACTGCTCGAAGACAGCGCATCCAGATATCAAAAAATTGCGGCGTCAGTTTGTAGCTGTTGTTAAAGCTGCAGAATACGAACCCATCTTCGGGTAGTTCGACTTCGGCGCGTGTCGGTGTTTTATCGGCGATGGTTCGCTGTCGGTCGTTCACCATATAGCAGGGGAGGTGGAGCAGTTTTTCAGTGAAGTACTGTTCGTTCCTCTCGGGTACGCAGAAATCATCGACGATAATATAGTCGATAAAATCGGCTCCCATCGTCCCTATATAGCCAAGATAGTTGATCTGTATCGGTGCAGGGCGCATGGCGAGGATGCAAGGCCTTGAGCCTGCACTGTAGCCGTTGAGATCGACCAGGATATGAATCCCCTGTTCAGCAATCAGGGATGCTATTTGACTATCACCCAGATGTTCGACTTCTGTAAAATGATCAAAAGCACTGCGCACACGGGTACGCATTGGGCTTGACTCTTCGCCGCCGAGTGAAAAACCAAAAATTTCAAACTTACCCCTGTCATGCTGTTCAAATAGTTCGACAATCATATGTGAGACGACATGCTCGCGAAAATCTGTGGAGATATAGCCGATGCGAATACGACCCTGTGGTAGAGAGGGTGCTGGATTGATCTGTTGGAGATTAGCTGGAATAATATTTTTAGCATGGGTTGCGGCGCACTGTAACTGATTATCTGGATCGTCAGACCAGTTCAACAGGCAAAATGGCATTAAGCTGCTCCTGGATGACTGTGAGCGCCTGATGATTTCGGTTTCGAATTGACTGTACTCTGACCAGTCACATATCTTTCTTATGGCTAATGCCAGGCTATTGTATGCATTCTTATTATCTGGTTTGACCTTCAGGGACTTTTTATAGTGCTGGATCGCCTCGTCAAGCCGGCCAAGTTTATTAAGCGCATTCGCCAGGTTATGGTGAGTATCTGAATTAGAGGGATCAAGCTTAAGTGATTTTTGAAAGCTTTCTACGGCCTGCTGATATTTTCGCATGGCATTGAGGGCGATCCCTCGATTGTTGTATGCCCCTGCAAAATCAGGCTCCTGAAGTAATGCCTGATCATAAAATTTTATTGCCTCAACGTAGTGGCCTGTTTGTGCATGTACTAGTCCTAGTAAATGCAGGGCATCTGCATGGGTGGGTTCGTGAGAAAGTATGGTGCGGTAGATGCTCTCTGCCTCAGCGAGATTTCCTTGCTGGTGGTGGCCTATCGCCTGTGTCAGCATGGTGCTGTATCGTGGATTAGAAGCAGTGGAGGTGTGTTTTATTTTTTTTTGTGCACGAGTGGAAGACCCTGCTTTTCGACTCTTTTTTCCTGCCACGAGATCACTTCCTGAAGTTTAATAGATTTATTGGCCGACGCATAATATTGTCTATATCGTGATGTTAAGTCCAGTGTTTAATGATGCTCCGGTGGGAGTGACTGTTTCCAGCGATTCCATACTCCCGTGAGTGCCGCTTCGAACTGTTTACAGAACTCGTGACTATTAAACAATGGTGCCGTTTTGCGATTAACAAGCAGCTTGCTGCGAAGTTTAACGAGCGTTTCTGGATTCTGGGCAAGCTTGATTGCCAGAGCCTCGTATGCATCTAGTGATTCTGTTACCAGTTCTGGCAAACCTGCCGCGTGAACCAGGCTACATCCCATACGTGAGATAAAGCTTTTTCCTGCGCAGCTAAGTACCGGTAGCCCCATCCATAAAGCATCACTGGCTGTTGCACCTGCATTGACTGGTGATGTATCTAGAAATAAATCGGCCAGGCGTTGACGGGCAAGGTGACATGCTGAGGTCACTCGTGGGGCAAAGATCAATCGCGCGGGATCTACGTTGCGTTTTTTTGCTTCATTGCATAAATTTAGCTGCGCCCACTCATTATCACCCAAAAGCCATAAAACGCTATCAGGGACATTAGCGAGGCATCGCATCCAGATATCAAAGATATCGGGAGTGATTTTATAGGTGTTGTTAAAACTACAGAATACAAAGCCATCTTCTGGCAGGCCGCATTCTGCGCGTGTTATTCTCTCCGCGGTGATTTCGCGGTGAGCATCGGTGACCATGTAGCAGGGGAGGTGGATCAGTTGTTCATCATAAAACTGCTGCTGTTTCACTGGAACGCTGAACTGATCTACCATGGCATAGTCAATAAATCCAGCCCCCATGGTGCCGATATAACCAAGATAGTTGATCTGTATTGGTGCTGGGCGCCTGGCTAGTACCGCAAGTCTTGCCCCCTGGGTGTGACCACCGAGGTCAATTACAATATGAATACCTTTTGATGCAATCAACTCGGCGACTGCGGTGTCACTCAATTCACCTGCTTCGTGGAAGTGATCAAAGGCGTCGATCAGACGTTTTCGCATTGGGCTCGAATCGCTCTCACCGTATGCGATGGCAGTGATCTCGAATTGGTCACGGTCATGCAGTTCATAGAGTTCAGCGGTGAGATGAGCAACCGGGTGTTCGCGGAAATCAGTAGAAAGATAGGCGACCTTTATCCGCGTATCGGTCGCAGAAGGGGAGCCATTGATCGGCTGTGAAACTGTTTTAATGGATGCCTTTGTATAGGCCCTGGCACATAGTTGTTGTGCTTGAGGGTCATCGGACCACATCAAAAAAGAGAACGGATTGGGGGCTTCATGTCCTGATGATTGCCACTGGGTAAGCGCCGATCTTGTTTGCTCGAAATGATCCCAGTCACATATATAGCGTAAACTGATAGCCAACTGGCTCAGCGAATTAGAGTGCCCCGGATTAATATTTAAGGCATTCTGAAAACAACGGATTGCATCTGGGTACTGCTTTCGTGATCTGTAGATAATGCCAAGATTGTTGAGTGCGCTAACGTGGTTAGGAACAAGCTCGAGTGTTTTATTATAATTCCTGATCGCATCACTTTCCCTGTTTGCCATCTTCATCGCATTTCCCAGGTTGTAATAGGCATTGACGTGTTCTGGGTTAAGCTGAACCGCTCTCATTAGGTGTGCGACCGCTTTCCGGTGATCGCCTAGCTTGCTGAGCGCGTGTCCAAGATTACTGTGTGCATCGGCATCCTCGGGATTGATTTCAAGGGATCTTTCGATGCATTCAGCGGCCTGTCTATATTTACCAAGGCTGTTTAACGATATTCCTTTGTTGTTATAGGCGCCGGGAAACACAGGGTTCTGTTTTATCGCCTGATCGTAGTAACTAATCGCCTGATCATGACAACCTCGCTGCCCATAGGTTAGCCCTAATAAATGGAGGGCATCGGCATGAGTGGGCTGTAGTTCGAGAATGGAGTGGTAGAGCTTTTCAGCTTCGGTCAGGTTATTATTTTTGTGGTGAATAAGTGCCTGATTGAGTATGCTGGCGACTGCTAAGTCGTTCGATTCGGAAGGGCTGGTTATTTTGTTTTTCTTGCCACGCGCCGCTAGTTTCTGTTTTCGATTCTTTTTTCCTGCCACGCGAATGATTCCTGGAATTTACTGTAACAACCACTTCAATTTATATTGTCTATATCGTGAAGTGCTGTCCAGTTATTAATGATTTTTTCACTCCTGGAGCGAGTTTCACCATAGATTCTTGTCTGCTGGTAGTATATCCCATCGTCCTGGTGAGAGGGCGGTATCAATCAATCGAAATGGGGTGGGGGGTGTCCCCATCGCGCCATACTGAAATCATCTTGGTATATGCAGATTCTAGATTGTGCCTGAAAAGCTTGCTGTTAAATAGAGGCGCGCGCTCTGAATTAGCGGTCAACCGACTGCGAAGCAACTGTAGGCGTTCGCGATTGTTGCCAAGTTCAATAGCAAGCTTCTCGTAATCTTGCAGGTTTTCGGTAACCAGTTCAGGAAGTCCTGCAGCGTGTACTAACCCGCCACCCATTCGAGCGGAAAAGCTTCTTCCTGCGCATGTCAGGACTGGCAGTCCAGCCCATAATGTATCACTTGCAGTAGCGCCTGCATTCACTGGCAAGGTATCGAGAAAGAGGTCGGCCAGGGATAGACGCGAAAGGTGGTTTGCTGAATCAGTTTGGGGTGCGAATATCAGGCGATCAGGATCGATACCACGTCGTTTCGCCTCTTTTCGCAGATTCTCCTGTGTTGACTCATTATCACTTAGGAGCCATAAAACACTTTTCGGAACACAGTCGAGACATCGCATCCAGATATCAAATATTTTAGGCGTAATCTTATAGGTGTTATTAAAGCTACAAAAGACAAAAGCATCATCAGGCAGGCCGTTTTCGGTACGTGTTGGTATTTCCTGGGCGATTTCACGTTGTGAATCGGTGACCATGTAACATGGAAGGTGTACTAGTTTTTCATCGAAGAATGGTTGCTGGTTTGATGGAACACAGAATTTGTCGACCAGTATATAGTCGATAAAATCGGCTCCCATCGTGCCCATATAGCCCAGGTAGTTAATCTGAATCGGTGCTGGACGGGCGGCGAGGACATTGGGTCTTGCACCGCTGGTATGTCCCATCAGATCCACTACGATATGGATGCCTTTTGATGCGATGAGCCTGGCAATGTCGACATCGTTCATGTGACCAGCTTCGTGGAAGTGATCAAAGGCCTTAATCAGGCGTTTTCTCATTGCGCTATTATCATGGGGGCCATAAGCGATCGCAGTGATTTCGAATTTACTACGATCATGCAATTCATAAAGTTCAGCGGTGAGATATGAGACTGGATGTTCACCAAAGTCAGCAGAAACGTATGCTATTTTAATTTTTGTATCATCACTAGCGGGCGTAGAATTTATTGATTGCAGGTTGTGCATAATCGACGTGTTACTGTAGGCTCTGGCACATTGCTGTTGTGCCTGAGGGTCATCTGTCCACATCAGATATGAAAAGGGAAGAAGAGGTGTAGATGTTGAGTTATTCCATTGTTCGAATGTTATCTTTGTTTTGTCAAACTCATTCCAGTCACAAAGCTGACGTAAACAGATGGCTAGGTGGCTGACTGCCTTTGAATGGCCTGGTTTAATCTCAAGCACGCGCTTGAAGCAGCGACATGCATCATTAAGTTCTTTCTTTCTTTTGTATATTATTCCGAGGTTATTAAGTGCGCCAATATGATCGGGACTGGATTCCAGGGCTTTAATGTAGTGGTTCTCTGCTTCATTAAACTGCAATAAATTGCTGAAGACTACGCCCAGGTTATAGTGAGCTTCACTATGTCCTGGCATGATTTCAAGTGCCTTTAAAAAACACTCTTTGGCATCGTTTTGTCGACCCAGGTAGCCATTGATACTGCCAAGATTTCTATATGATTCGGCATTGCTAGGATCTATTTCAATTGCTTTCTGAAAAGCGTTTAGCGCTTCTGGAAGCTTATTAAGGCTATTAAGTGAAACACCAAGATTGTTATAAGTGGTCGGATTATTAGGGGAGTAGCTGATCGATTTTTCATATAATTCGAGAGCGTCTTTATGTTTTCCGTGGCTAGCATATAGTACGCCAAGGTAGTGGAGTGCATCGGCATGTTTATTATCTAAATATAAAATCTCCTGGTAGATAACCTTTGCTTCTTCAACGCGTTGCTGACGATGAAGTGAGATGGCCTTTTCAAACAGTTCATCAATATATTGATTCTGGTTTTCTGTATTTGCACTCGTTTTTTTGTTATTGGAGGGGAGGGTATTCACTTGTTCAGATCTCCATTTTTCAAATATAGAGGTAAAAACCTGTTCAAGGTTATTGCAAAATTTTTGATTATCAAAGAGAGGGGAAGTGTCGTGATTATCAATTAGCTTGTTGCGATACGAATTCAATAGGGCTGGTTGCTTTGCCAGGCTTAATGCAAGATTCTCATAAGCATCTAGTGAATCAACAACCAGCTCAGGTAACCCAGCGGCATGGGCTAAACCGCCACCCATTCGAGCGACAAAGCTTTTTCCCGTGCAGGTTAGTACTGGTAGACCAGTCCATAATGCATCACTGGCGGTGGCGCCGGCGTTGATCGGCAGGGTGTCGAGAAAGAGGTCGGCCAGTTGCTGGCGTGCGAGATGTTTGGCTGAATCAGTACGTGGTGCAAATATTAGCCTGTCAGGGTCGATGTTGCGTCTGTTTGCCTCATCACGTAAGTTTTTCTCAGCCCATTCATTGTCACCTAAAATCCACAAAACACTGCCGGGTACTTGATCAAGGCAACGCATCCAGATATCGAATATCTCGGGTGTGATCTTATAGGTATTGTTGAAACAGCAATAAACAAAGCCCTCATTGGGCAGGCCGCATGATGCACGTGTTGGTATTTCAGTGGTGATCTCACGTTTTGAATCGGTCACCATGTAGCATGGCAAGTGTACTAATTCTTCATCGAAGAATGGTTGCTGATCTTTTGGTACGCTGAATTCATCAACGAGGATATAGTCGATGAATTCGGCACCCATCGTACCGATGTAACCGAGGTAATTGATCTGAACTGGTGCCGGGCGATAAGCGAGTACATTGGGCCTTGCCCCGCTGGTATGTCCGATTAGATCTACTACGATGTGAGTTCCCCTAGAAGCGATAAGCTCCGCGATGTCAGCGTCGCTCATATGGCCGACTTCGTGAAAATGATCAAAGGCCTTGATCAGGCGTTTCCGCATTGGACTCGAGTCTGAAGCGCCATAGGCGATGGCGGTGATCTCAAATTTATTACGGTCATGGAGTTCATATAGTTCAGCGGTGAGGTGTGCGACCGGGTGTTCTCTAAAATCCGATGAAATATATGCGATTTTTATTCGTGAGCTATTAGCTGGCGGGATGGCGTTGATGGGCTGTAGCTCTTTTTTGATCGAGGCTTCAGTGTAGGCACGGGCACATTGTTGTTGTGCTTCAGGGTCATCAGACCACATCAAAAAAGAAAATGGGAGAAGGGGGCGTGAGGCAGACAGGTTCCACTGGACATATCTATTCTTTATCTCGTCAAATTGACTCCAGTCACATATTCTTCTCAATGTTAATGTCAGGCTACAAAAAGCATTAGTGTGCTGAGGGTTTAATAGTAGAGCGTGTTTTAAATAACCGATTGCCTCGTCATGTTGATGCAATCTATTTAGCGTGTCTCCGAGACTGTAGTATGCCTCTACATGCTGCGGATTGAGCTGAATGGTTTTTTTTAAATGTTCAGCGGCCTCTTTTGCATCGCCATATTTGTTTAGCGTTCTTCCGAGATAGTAGTGCGAGTCTGGGTTATTCGGGTCTATTTCGATTGACTTCTTGAAGCTGTCAATCGCTTGTGCGTACTCTCCTATCTCTCTTAGTGAAAGGCCGCGGTTGTTATAGGCGTTAGCAAGGCCTGGATCCAGGATGATAGCCTGATTGTAGAATTCAATTGCTCGTGCATGACGGCCACGCTGGGAATATATTAACCCCAGTAAATGTTGCGCATCAGTGTTGTCAGGTGTTTGATCTAGCAGAGTGCGATAAAGCTTTTCCGCCGCGGTTAGATTGTTTTTTTGATGCTGGTTTAACGCCTCTGTAAGCAGATCGTTGCTACCTAGCCGGGTAGATTGATGTTGTATAGGAACAACAGTGGCCTTTTTCTTTTTTTTTGCGACTTTTGCCCGGCTCTGTTTTCGATTTATTCTCCTTGCCATGCAGCAGTCTCCAATAGTAAATAGCGTATAAAATCATGCATTATTCATGCCGTGTCAATTTTTCGTCCCTTTCTGAGAGGGCTCTCTCGCTTGAGTCCCCTGGGCTTGTCACCGCTGATTTAATAGAAATGGTAGCGAAAAAGATCTTTTTCTACCTCGAATCATTGAAGCTTTGGGTGAAAAGAGGCCACATGATGTTTATGTGATATCAAAGTCTTATGATCTCTATCTAACTGTTGTGTTTGGAAAATATTATTTGAATGAGCCTGATCTACTGCTTCCTGTGATAGCGCTAGAAGGTTAGTGTGGGCTAAAGATTTTATCTAATCTTCCGATAAACTTACTGGGAGCGGTAAATACTTTTTTTGATAAGTATATCCGCTAAAGATAAACCTTAAGTTCCGGTGCCGGGCTAATGAACGGCACTCACTCTGCTCAGAGCAGGGGTGGCTGTACGTTCAGTGTGTACGCCGGGGTGATAAGGAGAAGTAAAAATGCCACAAGTTATCAACACTAACGTTGCGTCATTAAACTCGCAGCGTAACCTCAATAACACTCAATCTCAGTTAGGTGTCTCTCTGCAGCGTCTCTCATCTGGTCTGCGTATTAACAGCGCAAAAGATGATGCGGCGGGGTTGGCGATTGCCGAACGTTTTACCACCCAGATTCGAGGCCTGAATCAGGCATCACGGAATGCAAATGACGCGATCTCTCTGGCACAGACTGCTGAGGGCGCGTTAGGCGAGTACGGTAACATCCTGCAGCGTGTTCGCGAACTGGCGATTCAGTCTGCAAATGCGACAAACTCATCTTCTGACCGTCAGGCACTGAACAACGAGGCACAACAGCTGATCGCTGAAATGGGACGTATTTCTAATCAGACCCAGTTTAATGGTCAGGCGGTACTGGATGGTTCATTTTCCGCCGCACAATTCCAGGTGGGCGCAAATGCTAATCAGACGATTTCAGTTACCATAGGCGATGCCTCAACTGATGCGCTGGGCTCTTTTACCTTTAATAACACTCAGCAAGCTGTTTCTGGTACTGCACTTACAAGTGGTGATTTGACTATCAATGGCGTGGATGTAGGGGCCTCAACGAGTGGGTCAGCGGAAGATATTGCAAGAGCGATTAATTCTGTTTCGAATGAAACCAACGTCAGTGCTACTGCAAGTACCACTTTTTCACCAGCAGGTGCGCCGACTGCAGGTGTACAGCTCACCACCGGTGATCTGGTGATTAATGGTACTGCGATTGGTGGCACATCACTGAATTATGATGTGGCAGCACAGGGAGCGGCGATTGCTACCCAGATTAATGCAGTGTCAAATACCACAGGGGTTACAGCAACTGCTGACTCTTCTACCGGTGCGGTTACTCTGGCCTCGGATACAGGTCGTTCAATTTCGTTGACTACTAATAATGGGGCTGCAGGAGCATCTCGTGTTGAAAATGCGACAGGTATGAATCTGTCTACTACACCGCTGACTAACCTTGCAAATAGTACGCTGACGATGGCGGGTTCATTTGGTGCTAGTGATGCAGATATTATCTTCAGTAACGTTACCGATGGTGATCAGTTCACGCTTGGTGGTGCAACGTTTACCTTTCAGTCAGGTGGTGCAACAACTGGTGGTAGTTCAAATGCATACACAATTGGTGACTCGTATACAGATCAGGCTGAATTGCAAACAGAGGTGTTGCAGGCGATCAATCTGGCTCGCACTAATGGTGATATCAATATTGATGCAACCTCAGCCTTTGCAGGTACTACATTAACTGTCACTTCTAGCGTGCTGGGTGTTGAAAGTGCAACCGCCAGTCAAATTTTTGCTGACTTGGGTGGTGGTGCGCTTACTGCGATTGATAACAGCGCAGTGGGTACCGGTATCGCTGAAAACGCTACAGTAACAGTCGGTGGGGAAACCTATACGTTTGTTGTTGGTACGGCCGCAGATAATCAGATCGACTTGACACAGGCCTCTACCACAACGCTGGCAGCGGCCTTCGCTGGTCAGATCAGTACCAATGCGGGTACGACTCCACCAACGACAAACATTACCGCAGGTAGTGCGGGGGCGGTGGTGACGGTTACTGCTGTGGCCTACGGAACATCAGGTAATACCGATACGAATGCCACGGGTACTGCTATTGGTGCGGGTGTAACAGAGGTGAATAATGTCACTACCGATGCGGCAGTCAACACTGCTGCTGCAGATGTGATACGCAATGGTACATTGGATCTGACCTCCTCTGAGACCTTCCAGATTGCTGGTAACAATCCAGGTAATGCTGGTCTTGCGACGGCTTCTGTGTCGTTATCGGCGGTCAATACTGTAGATATCTCATCTGTAACCGGTGCTAATACCGCTATTGGTCTGATCGATGGTGCACTGGATCAGGTGAACACCCTGCGTTCAGAACTCGGTGCGATCCAGAATCGCTTTGAGTCGACCATTAGTAATCTGGCGGCAACTTCTGAAAATCTGAGTGCTGCGCGTTCACGTATTCAGGATACCGACTATGCTGAAGAAACTGCGGCACTGACTCGTGCTCAGATCTTGCAGCAGGCCGGTGTGTCAATTCTATCTCAGGCAAACTCTCTGCCTCAGCTGGTATTGTCACTGTTGCAATAAGTGTAAATGGATTTGGCTCGGGGCGCTTGTCCCGAGCCTTCTCCTGAAAAGTTTTATGTAAATGATTAGGAGGTGAAAGTCATGTCTATTGACCTAAGCGCACGGGTCACAACGGATGTAGTGCATTCATCAAACAATGTCAAAGCTGTTGTTGCTCCACCAGCCACGTCTTCACCCACTGTGTCTCTTGTCGGAAGTGGGCGGCAAAATGAGCCCGTTAATGGCAATACTCTGCCAGCGGTTGTGACAGAGGAAGTGAATGCCGTCGCTCAAACGTCCCCCCTGTCTGAGGCGGTAAGCCGCATGAGTGATCATGTGCAGAACATTCGGCGTGGGCTGGAATTCACTGTCGATGAAGAGTCGGATCGCACAGTCATTACTGTATATGATGCTGAATCTGAAGAAGTTATTCGTCAAATACCATCGGAAGAATTCTTGAATCTTGTACACCGCATGAACGCTGAGGGTGGCGGAGCCCTGCTAAATGAAGAGGCTTAATTGTCCTCAAAGTTAAACCCGATGATATTGGCACCAAAATTGCTATAAATTACAGGGCAGGAATATGTAATTAAATCATCAATGGCATTAAGAGGGTTGTATGGCATCGATTTCATCGCCGGGTATAGGTTCAGGGTTGGATATCAACGCCATGCTGACATCGATTATTGAGGCCGAAAGAGCCCCAACCAGTAACCGCCTGGACTTCAAAGAGGCCACCTACCAGGCGCAGCTATCGGGCTACGGCTCCCTTAAAGGCGCGCTTTCTTCATTTCAAAGTACCCTGACTACCCTCTCCTTTACTAGTGCTTTTCGCTCGCCTTCGGCGGATACCAATAATCTTGATGTGTTAACTGCAGATGTGAGCGATGCGGCAGCGGATTCCAGTTACAGTATTAAAGTTAATGAGCTGGCGCAAGCTCAGACCCTGGTAACCACTGGTTTTGCAAATGTAAGCGATGTGGTGGGTACAGGTACGTTGACTTTTAAATTTGGTACTACCGACTACGTGAAAGATGATCCTGATGCGGTACCGCCTGTCGTTGAGGCCTACAATTCATTCGTAATCAATGCAGACAAGCCGGCTGAAAGCATCATTATTGATGAAACCAATAATACGCTTCAGGGAATTCGGGATGCGGTAAACAGCTCCGATGCTGGCGTGACAGCAAGCATCATATATGATGGTTCTGCATATCGTTTAACGTTTGCCTCAAAAGAGACAGGTGCAGATGCAAGCATGGAAGTTACCGTTATTGATAGCGGCGATGGTGATACGCATACAGATATGAACGGTCTCTCTCGTCTTGCTTTTAATAGTGGCGCGACTAACCTGGATCAGACACTTGAAGCACGTGATGCATCGCTCTCCATTAACGGCCTGGTGGTGACCAGTGGAAGTAATGTCGTAAGTGAGGCCATTACCGGTGTTACACTCAATTTGAAAGAGGCGCAGCTGGTGACGGATGCAGCGGTGAACCTTGATGTGAAACGCAGCGATAGTGTGGTTTCTAATTCTGTGTATAGTTTTGTAAACGAATATAACGCGTTTGTTGATACGGTGAATAGCCTGTCAAGCTATGACCCTGATACCAATCAGAGTGGGATACTGCTTGGTGACAGCGTGTTGCGAGGTGTCACCAGCCAGTTGCGGCGTGAACTCAATGACAAGATCGATGGGTTGAGTAGTTCATTTCAAAATTTAACTGATATCGGAGTGAGTACGGATCGTGATGGTAAACTGTCGATCGATAATGAGCGGCTAGATGCAGCGATTGCAGCTGATGCTGATGCTGTGGCTTATCTGTTTGCGGCCGCCGGACAGACGGGTAACGAGCAAGTCGTCTTTGCCGGATCAAGCAGTGCTAGTAAGCCGGGGAACTATCCAGTCAATATTACCCAGATAGCAACTCAGGGGAATTATACTGGCAATTCATTTGGCTATAGCGGTTCTATTGTCATAGGTGGTAGCAACGACACGCTTTCTCTTGCCATTGATGGTATTTCGACTGGTACAATTACTCTGACGAATGACACCTATACTGGAGCGGCTCTTGCGAATGAGCTCCAGGCGAGAATAAACGGCGCTAAACCATTGAAAGACGATGGCGTCTCTGTCAATGTCATTTTTGATGATACCAGTGGGGTGTTTTCAATCAGCTCTACGCGCTATGGTGATGCTTCAAGTGTTAATGTTTCTTCAGTCGAGGGAAGTGGCTATGGGCTTACTGCTGGAAATGGTGTGGCTGGCGTCAATGTAGCTGGCACAATTGGTGGTCAGGCTGCGACAGGCTCGGGGCGATTTCTTTCGGGTAGTGTGGATGCTGAGGGCTTGCAGGTCGAGATTCTGGGAAGTCAGCCTGGGAACTACGGAAGTATTTCTTTTTCGCGTGGAATTGCCGATAAGCTAAATAGCGTCGTCGATACCCTGCTGGCCTCGGAGGGTTCGCTTGAGACCAAAATTGATGGTATAGAGGGTAGAATTGAGGGACTAGGGGCTGATCGAGAACAGCTGGATCGTCGTTTATTTGCACTGGAGGAGCGCATGCGGTCACAATTTATTGCAATGGATCTATTGGTTGGCCAGTTGCAAAGTACTGGTAGTTATCTGACCCAGCAGTTGGAAAGTTTACCGAGAATTGGAGTGAGAAGGGCCTAGGTAATCGATTTCGTTTAGATGGATAAATGTAGTGTCTTAGCGATAAAGAATGGAGATCGCAGAATGAGTTTTTCAGGTAAACAATCAGGTATGCAGCAGTATAAAAAAATGAGCGTGCAAGGTGGTGTTGATAGCGCGACACCACATCGCCTGATACAGATGTTGATGGAAGGGGCGTTAGAGAAGATTGCAACTGCAAAATTTCATATGGAAAAAAATGAGATTGCCAGGAAGGGGGAGAACATCAGTCTGGCCATTTCCATCATTGATGGGTTACGCGTCAGTCTTGATAAATCGACAGGTGGAGAGATTGCGCAGAACCTTGATGATCTGTATGAATACATGGGGCGAATTCTACTGCAGGCTAATTTGAAAAATGATGTGGCAAAACTAGATGAAGTTTCAGGCCTGTTGAATGAGATCAAAAGTGCCTGGGATGCTATCCCTGACAACATAATTGCTGAACATGCTGTCAAGATGAAGAAAGAAGATGATATGGCGGTCTCCAGCGGTGGTTAGCCTAAAGTGAATGCTCCCCTTCCTGTGATTGAAAGTAAATCAGTTTTTGGTGATCAGGTTGAGCGTAATACTCAGCTTGACGTGATACTGGCAATGACGAATAAAATGCTACAACTGGCAAAGGAACAGCAATGGGACTCTGTAAGTAAGCTAGAGAATGAGCGCAGCCATCTGATTTTCTCCTATTTCGAAACTACGCCCTCTGTGGAAGAGGCGGAGCACGTCGCACGTTTTATACAAAAAGTCTTAGCTGCAGATAAGGAGCTAATTTCACTAGGTTCATCTGAACAGCAAAAAATTCTGAAACACTCACAGAAGGTTAGTCGTGGTAAGCAAGCCTCGCAGGCCTACGCTTCATCAAACAGATAGAGCACGGTCAGTGCCGCTACTTACCTTATTGGTAACGACATTGCCCCGCCAGTCTAAGATCCTGTATCGTTAAGCGTTATGACTATCGGTGAAGAAAAGCATGAGCAGTTGGGGGAGGGTGTTATCTACAGGGATATCGTCCCGCTGGGCTGGCGCGTGATTAGCCGGGAAGAGCTGGAGTTTTCTAACCTCAGTACGCAGGATGCCAATGAAGAGGTGCTTCGTTTTATTGCTACCCTCGATGAATTCCATGTCGATGCGCAAGATGAGCATGGCAGCGGGGCTGGCTCGGAGCTGGGTCGAATCGAATTCAAAATAAATCTTCTGCTTGATATGGTGACCCGTCTGGTTGTTCGTGACACAGTAATGCCCGAATCGGTGCCTATTACGCTTGGTTCAGCAGGGATTGAGTGGGTTTCTGCGACACCACCGCAAGAAGGAGAATTACTGGAGCTGTCACTTTATTTGCATCTCAAATACCCTCGACCACTTAAAGTGATTGGTGAGGTGAAGCAGGTGCGGTCACCTGGTGGCATTGATCGTAGCTATCTGATTCATTTGCGCTACGAGACGATGTCGGACACCGTTCAGTCAGGTCTGGAAAAGCTTATTTTCAGACAGCATAGACGTAGTATTGCCCAATTGCGTCGAGGCTCTAGAAGCAGTGACGAAGATTAGACGCCGCCCTCATTTGACCGCGCAGATATTTTTTCTCATCTTTAGTTTAGTGCTATTTCTAATATCCACCCTACGATTTTGAGCATGATCATCGTCGGCTATCGAAAGCCTTAATATATCAGTAAGTTGTGAATTGTTGACCCCTGCACTCTGCTGTGCTATGTTGGTCGTGACATTTTTTTGACGTATCCAGCGGCGCGATTGTACGCGAGCTTGTTGGCTGAATCTAATGTGTAGTGCACAAAAATAATATTAAAGGGGAAGGTGGAATGGAATCAGTCCTGGTTATCGATCCTAATGAAGGTGGTCACGAGGATTTAAAAGCTATTCTGGAGTTTATTGACTGCACAGATGTTCAGTTAACAACATTGGCTGAATGGAAACCTGAGTCACACAGTGCAGATACGATAGGTGCTGCTATTGTGGCAGCATCAATAGGCTCAGATCTTCCCCGCTTACTGCAGAGTTTGAAAGAATGGGGCGCGCATGTACCCATATTCCTGCTAATTGATAGCAGTGACAAGCTTCAGTTCTCATCCGAGCTGGCGGCCGGGATTCTGGGGCATATCAAATATCCGGTTAAATATCGTGATCTGACCGCTGCAATCCAGCAGGCGCAGGTCTTCCGCGAAAGCCATAACAAACGTCAGGGGGCACACTCTCCTGAGTTATTTCGCAGTCTGGTCGGCAATAGCCGTGGTGTTCGCCAGGTGCGAAAGCAGATTGAGCAAGTGGCCAACTCTGATGCAACGGTGTTAATCCTGGGGGAATCGGGCACAGGCAAAGAGGTTGTTGCTCGTAATGTTCATTACCACTCCAGTCGACGCGGCAAACCTTTTGTCCCGATCAATTGCGGTGCTATTCCTTCTGAACTCCTTGAGAGTGAGTTGTTTGGGCACGAAAAGGGGGCGTTCACCGGTGCCATTAGTGCCCGGCAGGGGCGTTTCGAACTGGCCGAAGGTGGCACGCTTTTCCTTGATGAGATCGGTGACATGAGCATGCACATGCAGGTTAAACTGCTGCGTGTTCTGCAGGAGCGAACCTTTGAGCGGGTCGGCAGTAACAAGACCATCGAGTCTAATGTCCGTATCGTAGCTGCAACCCACCGTAACCTGGAAGAGGCGATCAACGATGGAAAGTTTCGCGAAGATCTCTACTATCGGTTGAATGTATTCCCCATCGATATGCCGCCACTGCGTGAGCGTATTGAAGATGTACCATTGCTGGTAAATGAGCTGGTTAAGCGACTTGAGCATGAAAAACGAGGGTCTGTGCGACTGACGCAGGCGGCAGTCGTGGCACTATGTCAGTACCACTGGCCGGGCAACGTGCGTGAGCTTGCCAATATGATTGAGCGTCTGGTTATTATGCATCCCTACGGTGTGGTCGATGTGCATGATCTGCCACAGAAATTCCAGGTCGATAACGGCGCCGATACCAGCGCCCTGTCGGCGGCCATCCAGCAGAATGCCATTTATGACCAGGCGCCGGTTGCCGCCTCGGTTGAGCTGCTGGATACGCCGCGTCTGCCACAGGATGGCATCGACCTGAAGGAGCACCTAAGCAACCTCGAATATAATCTGATTAAGCAGGCGCTTGATGATGCAGATGGTGTTGTGGCCCATGCGGCCAACCGGCTGCGCCTGCGGCGTACCACGCTTGTCGAAAAACTGCGTAAATATGGTCTGCAGCGTTCTGATGATGCGACATAATTTTGACTTTCAAATGACTGGCTTTCTATAACTTGCTGAAATAATAGAGAATGTAAAAACGGCACAGATATTGCTAATTTTGTAATGCGAGGAAGTTGATTCTTCGCGGTAGTTTTACAAGAGGGCAGTATTTGTATGAGTCAGCAGAATGTTCGCGACACCCGAGAGCTGGAGGATGCCTTCTCTCTCTTTAATCAAGCCTCCGACCAACTGGCAGACAGCTATCGTGTTTTAGAAGACCGCGTTGGTCAGCTCACTGATGAGCTGGCGATAGAGCGCAGTCGTCGTTTTTTTCACGATAGTGATAATGAACAGATCATAAGCCGATTTGAGAACCTGCTGGATGCTTTGCCAGCGGCAGTGATTGTGCTTGATGCCGATGGTTATGTGCAGCAGTGTAATCGAGCTGCAATCGAACTGATTGGCGAACCACTTCTAAGCATCCTGTGGCGCGATGTTGTCGCGCGTGTTTTTCAACCTGCCGCACAGGGTGATGATGTACCACTTAAGGATGGTCGTATTGTCAACATTGCGACACGCCCGCTCAGTGACGCGCCAGGGCAGATCGTACTATTGAGTGATGTCACCGAGACCCGTGCAATGCAGGCGACATTGAGCCGTCATCAGCGCCTCTCTGCAATGGGAGAAATGGTTGCTTCAATTGCGCACCAGATACGCACCCCACTGGCTTCTGGTCTTCTTTATGCTTCTCACCTTAAACGAGATGACCTTGACCAGCCAAGACGTGCTCGTTATGCAGAACAGATCCTCTCTCGTCTCAAACATCTTGAACGCCTTGTTAACGACATGCTGGTTTTTGCGCGTGGTGGCAATTTTAGTGAAGGTGAGGTCAAGCTAGCAACGTTACTGAGAGAGCTACAGCAGATGATGACAACTCACCTTAAAGGTAGTGATTGTCAGCTTGAAATCATTAACAGTGTCAATGTCACAATTACTGGGCATCACGAGGCCCTCTCCGCCGTACTACAGAATCTTGTATTGAACGCCATTCAGGCATGTGAACCCGGCACGGATGAGACTGAGAGCGATGGCCAGACCAAAGGCCACATCAAGGTGGAGTGCCGTGTTTCGACAGACAGCATGATTGATATTTATGTTAGTGATAACGGAACAGGTATTCCTGAAAAATTTCAGGAACGTATTTTTGAGCCATTTTATACCACTAAGTCACAAGGAACAGGTTTAGGGTTAGCTGTCGTGCAGGCCATTATTCATGCTCACGGTGGTGCGATCTGGATAGAGTCATCATCAACGCAACAGAGTAAAGGAACGACATTCGCACTGCGTCTTCCACTACAGAGCGCTGATGATAGTGGCTTAAATAAATAATTTTAATGATGCGCGCGTAAAACGCGCATCAGTTTGGTAATTATCGGCAAGGAGTTTGTATGAGTTATTCCACGGTACTTGTAGTTGAAGATGATAGCTCTTTACGAGAAGCACTATGTGACACCCTTGATCTGGCTGGTTATTCTGTGACGACAGCAGAAGATGGGCGAGCTGCACTGAATGTGATGTCATCGCAGGAGATTGGGCTTGTAATCAGTGATGTTCAGATGAAGCCCATGGATGGAAATGTGCTATTAAGAAAGATCAAATCTGACAATCCGAATCTTCCTGTGCTGTTAATGACCGCTCACGGGAGCGTTCAAAATGCTGTTGAAGCGATGAGAGAAGGTGCTGCAGATTATCTATTAAAACCATTTGATGCAAATGCCTTAATCGAAATGGTGGGGCGTTATTTCACGAATGATCACCATGAGTCTGAAGATTTTGTTTCTCATGATGAAAAGACGCAGTCGTTAATTCAGGTGGCAGCGCGCGTTGCTAAGAGCGATGCCACTGTGATGATCACCGGGGATAGCGGTGTGGGAAAAGAGGTGCTGGCACGCTATATTCATCAGCATTCAAGTCGTTGCGATCAGCCGTTTGTGGCGATCAACTGCGCGGCTATCCCAGAAAATATGCTGGAGGCCACCCTGTTTGGCTATGAAAAAGGGGCCTTTACCGGCGCTTATCAGGCGGCGCCAGGAAAATTTGAACAGGCCCAGGGGGGGACGCTGTTACTTGATGAGATTTCAGAAATGGATCTTGCCCTGCAGGCAAAATTGTTACGAGTTTTACAGGAGCGTGAAGTTGAACGCCTGGGGGGGAGAAAGACGATTGCATTAGACGTACGTGTGCTGGCAACATCAAATAGAAAAATGATGGAAGAGGTGGCTGCGCAACGCTTTCGTGAAGATCTTTTTTATCGACTTAACGTGTTTCCTCTATTTCTACCGCCGCTACGTGACCGCCCCGCCGATATCCTTCCACTAGTACAGCGTATGATAGAAAAGAATGCAGTGACCAATGGCCAACAGTTGCCGGCGCTTTCTCCTGAAGCGAAAAACAGACTACAAACACATTCATGGCCTGGGAACGTGCGTGAGTTAGACAATATTGTACAACGTGCACTGATCCTGAAGTCTGGTCAGACAATTGAAGTAGGTGATCTTCAGTTTGAGGCAGTAGAACCAGGTGGTTCTGTGGTGATGAACAGTGAGGAAAATACCCCAATGGGTGAAGTAGCCGCTTCGCCCACACATCAGGAGAGTCTCAAATCGCATGAACAGAATATGATTCTGGAAACCCTGAAGTCGATGAGCGGTAACCGAAAGTCCACTGCCGAGAAACTTGGGATTAGTCAGCGCACCTTGCGGTATAAGCTGGCCAGGATGAGAGATGCAGGAATTACTGTATAGGTAGTGAAAAAAGAATTGGATTTAACGAATCAGAAGTAAGTGTAAGGAGGATTAGCCATGAGTGAAATTGATGTGAATTACCTGCTATCACAACTGCGAAGCAGTGCGCTTGAGGCAAAAGGCGTGGCGCAGAATTCGAGTGCTAATCCGTCCGGGGTTGATTTTTCGGCGCAGTTAAAAGAGGCGATCAATCAGGTTAACTCGGTGCAGAAGGAATCAGGTCAGCTAAAAAAGGCCTTTACGATGGGTGATGAAAATGTCGATCTGGTTGATGTGATGGTTGCATCGCAAAAGGCAAAGGTCTCATTTCAGGCAATGGTGCAGGTGAGGAACAAGCTCATCACCGCTTATCAGGATGTAATGAGTATGCCTATCTAATATTAGGTTCTGGCGAGTTTATTAATGTATTAAATATAAAGAGACGATTATGGCGCTGGTAAATAGTGACGATGTAGTATTCCCATCCAGAGGGTTTAATGGCTTATCCCTGATGCGACAGTTAGGGTTGATGATTGGCCTCGCTGCAAGTGTTGCGATTGGCGTGGCCATTGTGTCGTGGTCTCAGGAACCAGGCTATCGAATGTTGTATAGCAATCTATCTGAGCAGGATTCTGGTGATATCGCTAACTCGTTGCAGAAGGCTGCAATTCAGTACAAGGTAGATATACAAACTGGTGCGATACTGGTGGCTGGCAACAGTGTGCATGAAGCCCGCTTAAAACTCGCTGCAGAGGGGCTACCCAGAGGCGGAGGGGTTGGCTTTGAGATGCTTGATAAAGACCAGGGGTTTGGTGTTAGCCAGTTTATGGAGAGTGCACGCTATCAGCGCGCGCTGGAAGGTGAGCTGTCACGGACTATTGGCTCACTGAATAACGTGCGTAGTGCTCGTGTGCATCTTGCGATTCCAAAGCAGACCGCATTTGCGCGTGACCGTAAAAAACCGAAGGCATCGGTGACGATCGATCTGTTTGCAGGGCGCGTGCTGGAACAGGGGCAAATAACGGCGATCAGTCATATGGTAGCGGCCAGTATTCCTAGTTTAGAAGCAAATGATGTGACGGTAATTGATCAGAAAGGGCGCCTATTGACCTCACCCGATTCATCTACCGATATGCGCATTAGCTCGACTCAGTTTGATCATCGTAAGCGTCTTGAAGAGTATTATATGAAGCGCATTGAAGGGATTCTGAGTCCAATAGTCGGCGATGGTGGTGTGCGTGCTCAGGTTTCTGCTGATATCGATTTTACCGTTACCGAGCAGACACAGGAGAGCTTTAATCCGGATTTACCTGCGGTACGTAGTGAACAGACCCTTGAAGAGCGTCGTACAGGCGCACAGTCATTGAGTGGCGTCCCTGGCAGTCTCTCTAATCAACCACCCGAAGACGGTGATGTGAATTTAGCAGCAGGGGATCCCTCGGCCGCACCTGTAAGCTCAACGATCAGGGCTACCAGGAACTACGAGCTTGACCGAACCATCAGCCACATTCGCAGTGGCGGCGGAGATATCAGGCGCCTCTCTGTAGCAGTTGTACTGGATGATAAACAGTCGGTTAGTGAAGGTGGTGAAACTGTTCGTACACCATTAACCGAAGATGAGCTTGCGCGTATTACCAGTCTGGTAAAAGAGGCCATCGGCTTCAATGGGCAACGTGGCGACAGCGTTAATGTAATTAACACCTCATTTACACTGCCACCAGAAGTTGAGCCACTACCTGAGCCATCATTTATGGATAACCCTGATCTATGGAATGGCGCGAAGCAGGTGCTGGCGGGTGCGGTGATCTTCTTTCTGCTGTTCGGAGTGCTGCGGCCGGTACTCAAAGAACTCGCATCCAAAGGGAAGGTAATGCCGGCTCAGGTGATGATGCCAGGGCAGGGGCCAGCAGGAATGCAGAGCGACCAGCTAACGCTTACTAGTCAAGAAGGGAATGCATTGCCGCAACAGGATTATGAGAACAATCTTAACACCGCGCGAACGTTGGCGGCACAGGATCCAAAACGTGTGGCTCAGGTAGTGAATAACTGGGTGGCTACCGATGGTGGATAAAAAAAATGATGGCCTGACGGGCGTTGATCGAGCGGCTATATTACTGATGAGCCTTGGTGAAGAGGGGGCTTCCGAGGTATTAAAATACATCGGTCCTAAAGAGGTTCACCGTGTCAGTACAGCGATGACATCGCTAAAAAATATTTCGAAAGAACAGGCCGACCAGGTATTGGGTGACTTTTGTAAGACTGCCGACAATGAAACAGCCTTTGGCGTCGGTTCGGACGAATATCTAAAAAGTGTACTGATCAAGGCGCTGGGTGAAGATAAAGCGGGCAGTGTCATTGATCGTGTGCTGATGGGAACCAGTTCATCAGGACTGGAGCAGTTGAAGTGGATGGATCCACGTGCGGTGGTTGAAGTAATTCGTCTCGAACACCCTCAAATCATCTCTGTTGTGCTTTCCTATCTCGATGCAGAGCAGGGCGCTGAAGTGCTTGGCCTGTTACCTGAGAAGGTGAGGCTTGACGTATTGCTTCGAATTGCCACCCTTGATCGTTTGCAGCCCTCTGCACTTGAAGAGTTAAACAATGTGATTGAGAAACAATTCAAGGGTAATACTGCGGTTAAGTCATCTTCAGTCGGTGGTATCAAGACAGCCGCCAATATCCTTAACTTTATGGATAGTGCGGAAGAGGGGATGATCATGGATCAAATAGCTGAGTTTGATACCGAGATCGCTGAGAGTATTCAGGATCTGATGTTTGTCTTTGCTGATCTGGTGAGTATCGATGATCGTGGGATTCAGGCGCTGCTGCGTGAAGTTTCATCAGAGACGCTAGTGCTTTCATTGAAGGGGGCTGAGCCAGATATGCAGTCGAAGATATTTGACAATATGTCGAAGCGTGCCGGTGAAATGTTAAAGGATGACCTTGACGCGAGAGGGCCCGTCAAATTGAGTGATGTAGAGACGGCACAGAAAGAGATTCTTGCGATTGCCAGGCGAATGGCAGAATCTGGTGACATCCAGTTAGGTGGTAAGAGTTCAGAAGAATATGTCTAACAGGATTATCTTGTCTAAAGATTCACGGGACTGTCCACGCTGGAAGATCCCCGACGTCAGTGGTGGTGCGGCGGCTGGTGGCCGTCGTTCTGTGAGTGTTGAACCGACCCAGAAAGAGATTGAGCAACGCCGTCAGCAGGGGTATGAGGAGGGTTTAGCACAGGGTAAACAGGAAGGTGTTCGCATTGGCCAGGAAAATTTTAACCGACAGGCGCAGCAGCTTTCGCAGTTGATTGGCCAGTTTTCACAGCCACTGGCAGAACTCGATGATGAAATCATCAACGAGCTGGTTAACCTCGCAATGACCATCGCACAGCATATGGTTCGAAGAGAGATTAGAACTAATCCTGGAGAGATCGTTGCTGTAGTGCGTGAGGCGGTGGCAGTATTACCTACGACATCGCGTACCATCAGGGTTTATTTGCATCCTGATGACGCTACCTTACTTAAGGGGGCGTTATCGATTTCAGAGCAGGGGGCATGGGAGCTTGTCGAAGACCCGGCTTTGACCAGGGGTGGTTGTCGACTGGAAACTGAAAATGCGCAGCTTGATGCCTCTATCGAAAAACGCCTGGCCACCGTGGTTGCAGAATTGATGGGTGGGGAGCGCGAAGGAGATTCCAGAACAGACACCATGGGAGATTCGGGGAATGCACCCGCGTAGCCATATCTGGAAGAAACAGATAGAGCAATGTCGCCACCGATTGGGTGAGCCGCCTGTATTGGTGGCAGAAGGAAAATTAACACGCATGGTGGGATTGACACTTGAGGCCGTTGGTTGTCAGGTGGCAGTGGGTGGTCGTTGTCTGATCAGCAGTGTTGGCTCGCCGCCGATCGAGGCGGAGGTGGTCGGTTTCTCTGGTGATAAAACCTATTTAATGCCGAGTGGTGAGGTGCAGGGGATCGTTCCCAACGCCAAAGTGGTTCCCTCTGCCCAGGCCTATGAGGCGCTGGTGGGTAAGGATCTTCTAGGTCGAGTGGTTGATGGTGCCGGCAAACCGCTTGATGATAAGGGCCCTTTGCTCGGCGACAATCGTGTACCGCTTAGCGCTCGCCCAGTGAATCCGCTGAGGCGTCCCCCTATCCGGGAGCCACTTGATGTCGGCGTACGGGCGATTAATACTTTATTAACGGTTGGGCGCGGCCAACGGCTGGGGCTGTTTGCAGGTAGTGGTGTAGGCAAGAGTGTGCTGCTTGGTATGATGACGCGTTACACCAATGCCGATGTGGTCGTTGTCGGGTTGATTGGTGAGCGTGGCCGCGAAGTAAAAGAGTTTACCGATAATATTCTGGGGCCTGAAGGGCTGGCCCGTGCCGTTGTCGTCGCAACGCCGGCCGATAATCCCCCACTGATGCGCATGCACGGTGCTATGCTGGCGACCAGTATTGCCGAGTATTTCCGTGATCAGGGAAAACGCGTGTTGTTGTTGATGGACTCGCTGACGCGCTATGCACAGGCACAGCGTGAAATAGCATTGGCGATTGGTGAGCCACCAGCAACCAAGGGTTATCCACCTTCTGTATTCGCAAAACTGCCACAGTTAGTTGAGCGGGCAGGGACGAGCGAGAATGGTGGTTCGATCACCGCCTTTTATACGGTATTGACTGAGGGGGATGACCAGCAGGATCCGATCGCAGATTCAGCACGTGCGATTCTTGATGGTCATTTTGTGTTGTCGCGCAAGCTTGCCGATGCAGGCCATTATCCTGCGATCGATATTGAGGCCTCTATCAGTCGTGTCATGACAGAGATCACCACTGATCCCCATCAGCAGGAGGTGCGACGTTTCAAGCAGCTCTACTCCTGTTATCAACAGAATCGCGATCTGATTAATGTTGGCGCCTATACACGGGGGTCTGATCCCGAAGTGGATGAGGCAATTGAGTTCTATCCACATTTACGAGGTTTCCTGCAGCAGAATATTTCAGAAGCAGTAGACCTGCAAAGCGGTATGCAGCAGCTTTCCGCGCTGTTGAGTCGACCAATGGCGGCGACCAGTGTTGCCCCCCTTGATCAATGATCGATAGTTAATGTTGAAATCAAAACGTCTACAACCAGTCATCAAGATCGCAAAAGGGCGCGAAGAAGACGCTGCCAGAGCGCTGAGTGACTATCGCAGGGTGGTCGACCAGCATGAGGCAAAATTGATTGAGTTGCGTCACTATCATGATGAGTACAGACTGCGCCTGGATGAGGCCGGTCGCAATGGAATGAATATTGCCCAGCTAAATGACTATCGTAATTTTATTTCACGCCTTGCGATTGCGATCCAGCAGCAGGAGGCGTTAATGGTCGAATGCCAGCAACAGCTGAATGAGAAAAACCGGGCGTGGTTACTGAGTCGTGGACGACATCAGGCGCTGGATAAGGTGGCCGGTCGTTACGAGCAGCAGGAACACCAGGAGAGTGAAAAGCGCGCTCAGGCAGAAAGCGATGAGCGTTCGCAGCACATGGGGAGGGATAAACAGCCCAGGTAACCTGCCTGCCCAGTCTCACTGCAGTGATGGCTATCTATGCAGTGGCACACTCTTTGCTCTGTCTCTTGTGAAACGATTGTTAACGTGATGGATTGAGGAGCCACTGGAACAGTATCATGCAAGGGTTGATTACAAATCTAACACCTAATATAACCACGGCAGAAGGCCCGGCCCCCAGTGCTGATAGCCTGAATAGCGGTTTAAACGGTGTTTCATCAGCTCAACAGGGTTTTTCTCCGCTCTTTTCCAATCTTCTAACTGCAGCAGCCCAACCGGGAGAGTCACCATTTGAATCATCGGTACTAAACAGCTTTTCAGCGCAGGAGTTGCCGCTTGAAGGGCAATTCTTGCCGCCTGGTGCCGCCCTGGGAACGGTTAATCGTAATAATCAAGAATTGAAAGTGCCTCTGGCTGATCTGCCAGATGAGATGGGAGGTGAGTTCCCCGTCGATCTTAAGGCGCTATCAATGTTACCTAATAGTGGTGGCGTAACGGTCGATCATACGCTTCGATCTCAGTCGCTCTATGGTCAGGTGGCAGAAAACGGTGTCGTTGCCTCTCAGTTGAATGGCCGGGGACAGAGCCGCCTGCAGCAGGAGATGTTAATGAGGCAGATGGCGCTATCGACTTCAGAGGGGGGAGACGAAGAGTTAGCTTCGTTACGCCTGACACCGCAGCTTGAGACAAGCGCACTGCAGAGCGGCGGCGCACAACTCTCCACGATGTTGCGTGATGCGATGCTGCTTAAGCAGCAGAATTCTCCAGGTAACGGTGGTGGTGAAACAAGAGTGGGTGAGTCATTTAGCAGTGCATTGAACTCACTGGCAACATTGGCTACGGATGGTAAAGCCACAGGTGAGCCAAGATCGGTGACGCAGGCCTCGATCAATACCCCCTTCGCGCAACAGGCCAGCTGGGGTGAAGAGGTGGGGAGTCGGGTGAAGTGGATGGTCAACAGCCAGGTGCAGTCCGCCGAGCTGAAGATGAACCCCGCACACCTGGGGCCTGTGGAGGTAAAGATCAGCGTGCAGAATGATCAGACTAGTATCGTCTTCACCGCACAAAATAGTGCGGTACGTGAGGCACTTGACAGCGCAATCCCACGACTGCGCGAAATGTTGGGTGACAACGGAATGAATATGGTCGATGTCGATGTCTCCGATCAATCTTTTGCGCAACAGCAGCAGGCGTCGGCACAGGATGGTGATGACCACAACGGTTCCGAAGGGAGCGACAGCAGCGTACATGATCCCCAGGATGTCGCTAGTGGTGGGGAAGAAACAGTGATGCTCTCTTCCCGGATGGTCGATTTCTACGCCTGATTCCCCAGTGGCCATTACCTGCGTGAATGCCCATGCAGATTCATTTCTCCCCTCTCAGAGGGGGAGCCTTTTTCATTCGTGCGGTAGCCCACTTTAGCGTGTAAAATAGCGCTTTTTTCATTTGGGGTCAGACGATGAAGGTCGAAGATAAGAAGGTGGTTCAGTTTAATTATGTGCTGAAAGATGAGCAGCAGACGGTGCTCGAGTCCACCGAGGGAGAGCCGGTCGCCTACCTGCATGGCTATCACAACATGATGGCGGGGCTGGAGAAGGCGTTGAATGGCAAAGAGGTGGGTGAGAAATTTACGGTCACCTTGCCCCCTGAGGAGGCCTATGGTGAGAGGGTTGAAGGCTCTGTACAGCGTATCCCGGTTAAGCATCTGCAGGGTGCGAAGCGATGGAAGCCGGGGATGATTGCCGAGGTCGAGACTGAACAGGGTCGTCGTCAGGTAACAGTGGTTAAGGTAGGGAAATTCATGGTGACGGTCGACAGCAACCACCCCTTTGCAGGGAGAACGCTTAGCTTTGACCTTGAAGTGGTTGATGTGCGTGATGCTACTGACGAGGAGGTTGCTCACGGTCACGCCCACGGCGTGGGCGGACATCAACACTAACCGCTAAAGGCGGGCGATCAATACCTGCCTGATCTCATCATCAGTCAACACGACAGGGTTGCTCTTCATACTACTGCCGCGGGCATTGCTGATAATGCGTGCGAAATCATCGCTGGTGATACCGTAAGTAGAGAGACGTGGCAGCTCGAGCTGATCCACCCAGCTTCGTAATTGAGTGATCAGCTCAGCATGTGCGCTCTGTTGATCAGCAAGGCATTTACCTACGAGCCACTCAGCCATTACGGCATATCTTTTTAATGCCGGATTTTGCGGTTCTCTTTTTTGCATCGCCTTGATGTTGATCGCCGTCGCTTCAGCCAGCAATGTGCCACACACCACGCCGTGCGGCACTGGAAAGAAGGCGCCAAGCGGTGACGCAAGGCCATGTACCGAGCCGAGCCCGACCTGAGCGAGGGTAATGCCTGAAAGCCACGCCGCATAGGCCATATTAGATTGCGCCTGTTCGGCAGCCGCCCCATCTTTGTACCACTCAAACAGTGCTTCTCTGGCGAGCAGCAGGCCGCTCTGCGCCAGGGCATCCGTGAATGGATTGGCATTGATTGAGGTGTAGGACTCCATCAACTGCGTGATGGTATCCATGCCGTTGGCCGCGATCAGTGATTTAGGGCAGCTGGCGAGCAGACGGGGATCAAGGATGGCGTATTCAGCGACCAGCTTGTCATCGCGAAACGATTTTTTAAAACCATTTTCCCCCTGCTGGCTAAGCACTGCATTTTTTGTCGCCTCACTCCCAGTGCCGGCTGTGGTTGGAATGGCAATAAATGGTACCGGTGGACCGTGGTAGGGGAGTTCCGGGCCGACCCCTTCAAGAAAATCCATCACCGAGTTGTCGACATTCAAAAGTCCCGCAATTGCTTTGGCGGCATCAAGCGCGCTGCCACCACCGAGTCCAATCACGCAGTCGATGTTGTCATTGCGGTGCTGGGCCACGATCTGGTCGACCAGCTGCGGCGAGGGTTCGCCGTCAATGGTAGCAAACAGGGTGGTAATATTTCTGGTTTTCAGTTGAGTCAGCAACTTCTCCCATAGCGGAGAATGATTGTGGGACTGTTGGCCAGTCACAAAAAGTGCGCGCTGGCCATATGCTCTGATGATCGTGGGGAGTTTATCGAGGCAGCCTGCACCAAACTCAACGCGTGGGAGTCGTGTCATAGAGAACTGCATCTACGGTGTTACTCTGGGGAACAGGCCAAGTTGAGCATCACCGCGACGAGGTGAAGCCATCCAGTCAGCAACGCATTCACGCCACGCAAGATAGTGGTCGTTCTCTTTATGCTGTTTAGCGGCCTCTTCGTTGGTGCAGGCCTCATACAGAATAAAGCGGGTCTTGTCTTGCGGAGATTGCAAAACATCAAAGCGAAGATTGCCTGGCTCCTGAATTGAGGCGTTATGATTTTCTGCCGTGGCGGCGATGAATGCCTGTACGTTATCCGGTTTTACGTGAACGTGAACAAGTGTAACGTGCATGGTGTTGATCCTCATGTCTGCTTACAGGGGCCAGGAGTAAATTGTATGCGACAACCCCAATGGGCGATCAGTGGCATTCAATAACAGTGTCTTAGTCGTGCTGAGAGGCAGATATTATCACCACCGCTGTTAGGAAGAAATATTGCCTGACCTTAAGTTCGTCTAAAACACGTCGATAATTGTCACAGGCAAAATGTAAAAAGCAGCATGGCGATAAGTGTACACATTGACGCGATAAACTCATCGTAGCATTTAGCTAATACAAGCGGATTTCAGGGAGGATAACGCTATGATGCTTAAGAAAAAATTAATCCTGGGGTCGATCTTACTGGCAACTCTGCCGGTCGTTTTTGCCAGTGCCATTCTGGGGTATGTCTCAAGCGATTCTGCGAAAGCGGCGATTGAGCAGCAGCTCCAGAATCAAATGATTTCGGTGCGTGATATCAAGAAAACGCAGATTGAGCATTACTTCAAAACGATCCGTGACCAGATACTTAGTTTTTCCAACGATCGCATGATTATCGATGCAATGCGTGATTTCACGGCCGCCTTCAAGGTGTATGACCATGAACTGGATAAGCGACGGGGTGCATATCGTGATCACCTCGTGGAGTTTTACAATGGTGATTTTACCAGGACTTATGCGGAGCAGAATCGAGGTAAGCAGATCGATGCGGAAAAGTTGCTGGGGCAGCTTGATCTTTCATCACTTGCGCTGCAGCTTACCTATATAAGGGAAAATCCTAACCCGTTGGGCAGCAAGGAGCTGCTGGTGGATCCGAAGGATGGAACGCAACATGGAGAACTGCATAAAAAATTCCACAGGCATATTCATGATTTCCAGCAGCGGTTTGGTTACTACGACATCTTTCTGGTTGAACCAGATAATGGTTATATTGTCTATTCCGTCTTCAAGGAGATCGATTTTGCGACTTCGCTGAAGAGCGGCCCCTATGCGAATTCCGGGATTGCGGAGGCCTTCCGTGCTGCCAGTCAGAGCAGTGAGCCCGATTTTTATTACATGACAGACTTTTCACCCTACACCCCGTCGTATGAGGCACCGGCCTCATTCATAGCAACCCCGATTTTTGAACAGAACAGAAAGATTGGCGTGCTGATATTTCAGATGCCGATCGATCGCATCAGTCACATCATGACGAACGATGAGAAATGGCAGGAGGCCGGTCTCGGCAGGTCAGGGGAGACTTATCTCGTCGGTGCCGATCTGATGGCACGTAGTAAGAGCCGTTTTCTGATCGAAGATAAACCAGGCTACCTGCAGTTATTAAATCAGCTGGGAGTCTCGCAGGATGTTACTGCAGAGATTGATGCGAAAAATACCAATGTCGGCATTCAACTCATCGACACTGAGGGAACGCAGGCCGCGATAAACGGGCAGAGTGGTTTCACTATCTTTGAGGACTATCGTGACGTCGCGGTGTTGTCGGCCTACGCTCCAATCGATGTGCCTGGGCAACACTGGGCAATTCTGGCTGAGATAGATGAAGAGGAGGCATTCCATTCTATTGCAGCATTGAGTGAAAAAATCATTATTGCAACTATCGTGATAGTCCTTGTAATGTTGGGGCTTGCAGTCGTTGCCGGGTTGCTATTTGCAGGCGGCATTATCAAACCGATTAATACCTTATCGACGACGCTTCAGTCGATCGAGCAGGATTCCGACCTGACGCAGCGCATTGCGATCGATTCGCAGGACGAAATAGGTGTCATGGCAAATGCGCTCAACAGCCTGCTGGAGAAGTTTCAGATCAGCTTACAGAAGGTGACCACTTCAGTGTCACAACTTGCCAACGCCTCAGAGGAGATGTCTGCGATCTCGGCGCAGACCAGCCAGGGGGTTGCACGACAGCAGATGGAGAATGATCAGGTCGCAACAGCAGTGAACCAGGTGCTGGCTTCGGTGCATTCGGTCGCGGGTAATGCGGCGGCGGCGGCAACTTCTGCAAAACAGGCAAATGGCGAAGCGAATCATGGTAACGACGTGGTGATGGAGGCGATCGAAGTGACCAATGCCCTGGCACAGGAGGTCGAGAAGAGCGCGCGGGTAATCCATCAGGTAGAAGCCGATAGTGAACAGATCGGAATGGTGCTTGATGTCATTAAGGATATCGCTGAACAGACCAACTTGCTTGCCCTTAATGCGGCTATTGAGGCGGCGCGTGCAGGGGAACAGGGGCGTGGTTTTGCTGTTGTCGCTGATGAAGTGCGGACACTGGCATCGCGTACACAGGGGTCGGCCGAGGAGATTCAACAGATGATCGAGCAGTTGCAGGTGGGCTCCGGTCAGGCGGTTAAAGTGATGGAAGAGGCGCAGCAGCAGGCGCAGGAGAGCGTCAGTAAGGCTCGCAGTGCGGGTGAATCACTGCGGGTCATTACCGGCGAGGTCTCCACGATTAATGAGATGAATCTACAGATCGCCAGCGCTACCGAAGAGCAGAGTGCCGTGGTCGAGGAGATCAACCGTAACATCACAGCGATCAAGTCTGTCGCGGATGAGGCTGCATCCAGCACCCGGCAAACCAGTGAGGCAAGCGATAAGCTGGCGCAGCTGGCAGCCCAGCTACAACAGCTTGTGTCCCACTTCAGAGTTTAGTGGTTATAGTGACTGCTGTCAGGTTCATAGGCCTTCTGAAAACAACGGCTAGCAACACCCCGAACCAGGACGACAACCACCAGGTTTAACCCCTTCAATCGTTGCTGAGACGACGTAGTCGGTGACGTTGTGATCTGGCGCCCAGTCACGAATGAATTCCTTTGATTCATCTTTCGGTTCAATGCACACGTCGGTAAATCCGGCGGCCCTGATCATCTCCTCCAGTTCATCTACCAGCGACGCATTACCCATACAGCCAGCAATCAGTGCAGGGTCGTTACGCATCTCTTCCGGTAGTTCGACGGTGGCAACGACATCGGAGATTGCCAGGCGTCCACCGGGTTTGAGTACGCGGAAGGCATCGATAAAGACCTGTGGTTTGTTGGGCGACAGGTTGATCACACAGTTTGATATGATGACATCGGCAGTTTCATCGGGCAGTGGCAGATGCTCGATCTCTCCAAGTCGGAATTCGACATTTTTGAACTGAGCTTTTTCGGCATTGTTGCGTGCTTTACTCAGCATATCGGGGGTCATATCGATACCGATGACGTGGCCGCTCTTACCGACTTCATGAGCGGCCAGAAAGCAGTCAAAGCCGCCGCCGGCGCCGAGATCGACAACGGTTTCCCCCGCCTTTAGAGATGCAATGGCGCGTGGGTTACCACACCCAAGGCCCATATCTGCACCGCTAGGCGCGTTGGCAAGATCCTCATCGCTATAGCCGAGACGAGTGGAGATCAGGGTGTTGATCGCCGCATCATCGGACACCCCGCAGCAGCTGCTTTCGATGCCACAGGCTTCACTACTGTTCTCTGCACGGGCCACCTGGCCATAGGCATCGCGTACACCCTGGCGGTGTGTATCATGCGTAGCCTGATCGTTATTTTGGGGGGGACAACAGCTGGATTGACTCATTATCGATTCCTCTATGGTATTAATATTCAGATAGCTACTGGGTTAGTCGGGCTGAAAGAAGGAACTTAACGCCTTTAGTTTTTCTGCTTCAACCCAGCACTCAACGTTTTTTCCATTACGCTCCATCTCTACCAACCCTGCTCGATTTAGCTCTTTAAGGTGGTGAGAAAGGGTGGAGGGTGCAATATTGAGTCCCTCTCCAAGGTCACCGACACAAAATCGTACCGCCACATTGGCGTCACACTTTGTACCCGGCGCACAGCAGCTCATCAGGCGATTAAACAGTGCCAGACGATGAGGGTTGCTGAGTGCCTTGAAGGTCTCAGAGAGTGTTGAATGCTCGTGATAATATTTCGACATAATTCGAATTGTAGTGTTATCGAAATGATTGTCAAGCTAAAAGTAGGTGTATATTATAATTATTATATTGGTGTTTAATCGTATTTCCATGTAGAATCAGAGGCCATGCTTTCTGCAGCGAAAAATTAATCTCGTATGGAAATGAGGTCAGGGCGATGATTTTTTTGTTTTGGAAATGAGGTTGGGCAATAAACAACAATAAGGAATTCGTAGATGAAAGATAATAAACAGTTGAATTTAGGCAGTGGTTTTGCACTAGCAACAGTTGTGTTGGCTGGGGCGTTAATGTTTACCGCCGAAAAGGCAAGCGCAGGCTTTTTTGATAAATTGAATGAGGCGATGGATTCAGTAAATAACGAACTTGATAAGGCTCAAAAAGGGATCGACGATGCAAAAATGCAGGCCGATGAGACAAAGGCACAGCTTGATGAGGCAAAAGCGGAAACTGATACTCTAAAGGCTAAAGCCGAACAGGCAAAAGAGGATTTGAAATCGAAGGGTGATGATATCAAGGAGCTGGCCAGCGTCAGCGACGACACCTAGCCTGTTTTAATGCTCAAATAGAGAACTAAAGCCATGGGTGACCTGAAATGCTAGCACCAGGTAAAAGCTGTTTATGAGTGACGGTAGCGCTAATGCATACAAAGGCCAGATATTTAGTCGATTAAAATATTTGGCTGTCCAAAATAGTACCCCTGTGCATAATCAACCCCCAGTACCTTGAGTTTTTTTAGAACCTCTTCATTTTCGACAAACTCGGCAATGGTCTTCATGCCAACAACGTGACCGATGTCGTTGATAGAGCGTACCAGTGCAAGGTCCATTGGATCGTGAGTGATGTCTTTGACAAAACCGCCGTCAATCTTAAGAAAATCGACTGGCAGGTTTTTCAAATATAAAAAGGAGGACATTCCGGAACCGAAGTCATCAAGTGCAAAACGACACCCCTTCTTTTTGAGGGCGCGAATAAAACGTGTTGCACTGGTCAGGTTTACAATAGTGGCAGTTTCAGTAATTTCAAAGCAGATCTTGCTCGGCTGTATATTGTATTTTTCGAACAGGTTGATGGTGTATTGCAGGAATTTTTCATCTCCAACAGAGTGACCGGAGAGATTGATCGAGCACATCTCAAGCAGATCCAGTGAATCCTGAGAATCACTCAACCATTCAAAAATAGTACGAATAACCCAGCGGTCAAGCTTGGGCATCAGATTGTAGCGTTCAGCTGCAGGCAGAAATGAATTAGGCATTGCCAGTGCGCCTTCTTCATCCTTCATTCGGATTAGAACTTCATAGTGGCAACCTCCGGAAGGAGTGCTTCCAATCGGTGTAATATCCTGTCGATAAAGTGTGAAGTTATTCTCTTCTAGCCCTTGTGTGATGCGTGAAACCCAGCGCATTTCACCATGCCGTTGGGCAACGGTAGTATCATCTTCCACATAACTGTGAATGCGGTTACGGCCAGCCTCCTTGGCAGCATAGCAGGCGCTGTCGGCAATACTCATTACTACCCCCAGGCTGCCACTGTTTTTATTGATTGGTACAAGGCCGATGCTCACGCCTACAACGAAGCTATTTCCTTCCCAGGTGAAGCGGTATGCTTCGACCGCTTCGCAGAGGTTTTCCGCCACATTTCGCGCCTCATCAGAACCGCAATATTCAAGTAGTACGGCAAATTCATCTCCGCCGAGCCGGGCAAGTGTATCGTGTTTGCGCATCTGCGACTGAAGAAGCGAAGTGATCTGGCGGAGTAGCTCATCACCCGCAGCGTGGCCACATGTATCATTAACCACCTTGAACTGATCTAAATCCATGTAAAGCAGAGCATGGTCGTACTGGTTAATACGAGCCTGCTCAATCGCCTGTTCCAGGCGCTCTTCAAATTCACGTCTGTTGATAAGCCCGGTTAACGCATCATGGCGCGCCTGATAAATCAGCTGTTGGGAGAGTTTGCGTGATTCAGTTACATCGTGGAACACCATCACGACGCCGATCATCTCGCCGGACTGGTTTCTTATGGGGGCAGCAGAGTCTTCGATAGCTATTTCACTACCATCCTTGCAGATAAGTACCGTGTGGTTTGCAAGCTCAACTATCCGCCCTTCGGTAATACAACGTTCAACTGGGTTGATGGCCTTTTCGCGAGTGATTTCATTGATGATTCTAAAAATATGTTCAATCTGGTGTCCTTCGGCTTCCTCATGACTCCAGCCTGTGAGGTTTTCAGCGACGGCATTGACATAGTCTATTTTTCCGTAGATGTCAGTTGTGATAACTGCATCTCCAATAGACTCAAGCGTAACCTGGGCGCGCTCTTTCTCTTCGAATAACTCTTTTAAGGCCCTGTCTCTTTCTCGCTTGCGCTGTGAGATTTTATCAATCATGTTATTGAAATCGTCATATAGCACGCCAATTTCATCATTGTTATATTTTTCGGCGCGAAATGAGTAGCTTTCATCCTGGGCGATTTTATGGGTTGCTTCAGCAAGCTTGATGATGGGGCCTGAGATGATACTTTGCAGGCGACTTGCGAGGTAGTAAGAGATGATAATTAAGCCAAACATTATATATAGAATAGTTAACAGGTAGGTGTTAATCTTTTGATCTAACGCCTCGGTTGAAACGCGCAGGTAAATATGGCCGTAGAGTTCATCCCGATAGGTGATGGGTTGATACACATGTAACCACTTGCCTTCATACGCTACCAAAGCAGTTTTGACCAAAGGGGGGTGGGGCATGGCGCTTTTTTCATCACGGTTATAGGTGGCAAAAATATTATCATTTTGGTCATAAACGATGGCGTTGATAACTGAAGGTATCGAGTTAAAGCGCTGCAGGATCTCTTCGGCACCTTCAGCATCAGAGAAGGCGAGCGGACTCACGCTTTCATCACCGACTAAACGCGCATTAATAATGCTGTTATTGCTGACATCCAGTTTGAATTCGTTGATGTCATTATAGATGATTACACTGAAGCCGATTGACATCACAGTGATGGTCGCCATAAGAATAATGGCGATTAGTTTTTTCCTGATGGAAAGGTTCCGTATAAAATTCACAGCTTATTCCGTTTCGACTATGCGGGCTACTGAAAGTAGCTTGTAACTGATGTATAGTTTGGACTCTTTGATCGCGAGTTCATTTATTTCAAAACGAATCTTCTGTTTTCGTGACATGAAAAAATTGATCATCACCCCTTTCTCTGCATATCCATCAGTGTCTGAAACAGTAAGTATTGGTAGTGATCTTGTCTGATTCAGGATTTTACTCAGTTCTTCTTCAGAATCGCGAGAGATAAACAGTAATTGGCAGTTTTTTGCCGATTCGAGGTCATCAATATCGCGGACAATAACTTTTTTGCCCTGAATCTCCTGCGTCCGGTAAATATCCCTGAGTAATTCAGCGAAATGCGGGTTAGCGATTATACCAATCACGAAGGGATTGATTTTACTCTCAGGTGACTTATCTTCGGGCCAGGTGATAAAGCGTGTAAAGCGTTCAAGGAAGACGGCTTTAAGACTGTACTCACGAATATCAAATTCTTCTGCATAGCTATTCGGCATGAGCAAAGTGGCCGCTAGTAACATTAGCCATTTTGGCAAATAGCGCTTTACGCAGCTCACGTTCTTCATTTCATGTTCTGGGGTGAGCATAAGTGAAAAAATTTAGCGATTGAAAAAAATTGTGAAAGGAATGTGTCAACGATGAACCACAGTGGGCAGAATAGTAATCAGTAAACTCAAGAGGCATATCTTCTATGTGGTTCTATTATAATTCTTTTAATTTTCAGCTTAAGCTGCGTTTCACAGATATCTATCTCTCTATCTCGGCCAATTTCCTCTCAGCTGAATATCTGAAAGTGCCATTAAAAGTACCTCATAAATTTAAATGCTGTACTTTATACTACAGCCCCATCTGAACACAGTAAATCTATAATTTTAAAATCTTTAAATAATGTTTGATGTGACCTCACCTGTTTTAATGGGATATTGACTTGTCCTGAACGGTTTAGCTACAGTATGTAAGAGATTGAATTCTCACCCCGCTCCTAGAATCTTTATTTAGCATTGCCAAGTATAATATTTATTTTTCATGCACCAATTGGCTTGTCTATTTTTTGGTTTGCTGTGATTGAAAGTGATCACATAATTGTTCGTGAGACGGATAATCTCCTGGTTAACACTCTTTTTTCCTGGGTGCGTGCAAAACGATTTATTCATTAAAGATCGTTAAAGTATTGCAGATATATCTATGCGAAAATTAAAAAAATAAGCATTTGATGTGACAGTTGCAAGGCAATATCCGACAAGGTAAACAAGAGAGGTGGCTGTCGCTGCTGTCATCACTGCAAGAAATAAAACATACAGGAATGACTCACAATGGCTAGTGTGATCCAAAAAAATAATTTTTCTGATGCAGTTGTACAGAAAAGAACTGTATCAGACTTGATTCTAGAATACCTGATTCAAATCAATGTAGATCATATTTTTGGGATACCTGGTGGGGCGATTGAGCCGCTGTTTGATGCCATAGCACGCCTGGAAAGGCGAGGAATTGTGCTATCCGATCAAAATTTTGAACATAAAGTGCGTCGTAGTCAGGATCGAGACAATTTTAAATCGATTAAAATGGTAACGACACGTCACGAAGCTGGAGCTGCATTTATGGCAGATGGGTATGCTCGTGAAACAGGAAAACTTGGCGTTTGCTGCGCGACAACAGGGCCGGGGGCCACTAATCTAATAACAGGCATCGCATCGGCTTATATGGACAGGACGCCAATGTTGGTGATTACCCCGCAAACGGCATTACCTAATTTTGGAAAACATAGTTTCCAGGACTCTTCGGGAGATGCCATTTCTATTGTGGATATGCTTGCCTCGTGTACCAGATACAACACATTTGTTTCGCATATTGAGCAGCTGGAAGGAAAGCTATTTGAGGCGATATATACAGCATTTCGCCATCCCCGTGGCCCGGTTCATTTAAGTATTCCGATGGATATAATGTCGCAACCGGTCGAAACTAAAGGCCCTTTGTTTTACGTTGCAAGCATGCTGCGCCAATTTAACAGCTATGACAGGCAGGGTTTTCACGCACTTTGTAAATTGTTAAAAACGACAAAAAACATGGTGCTGTTTTTAGGGGAGGGCTGTCTCAGGCAGTCTGAGAAGATTATTGAGTTTGCGGAGCTAATAGGTGCGCAGATAGTAACAACACCTTCAGCAAAAGGCGTTATCAGTGCGTATCATTCGCTATATCGAGGGGTATTTGGCTTTGCTGGTCATGAATGCGCAACAAAAGCTTTAATCGATAATGATGTCGATATAGTGCTGGCAATAGGCACAACGCTGGGAGAATTTGAAACAAGTGGATGGTGTGGTGCATCTATCCTGAACGAAAAAAAACTGGTTCACGTGGATGCTGCGCAAGAGAACTTTTCTCACTCCCCTATGGCACGTTTGCATGTATATGGCCACCTCGGAACATTGTTCGGAGAACTGGTCGATCATATTACAGACGATGCAAACAAGTGTCATTATGGTCACTTACTGTCCAGAAAAGTTCAGGCGGGTGGAAAACGAACTTCTATACCAGAGCAAGTGGCATTTTCAGATGAGGTTACGTTATCAAAAAAAATTAACTTATCTGATCTGTCCAGAGCAGTTAAGCCTCAATATCTGATGATCGAACTTTCTCAACGCTTACCTGACAAGACCCGTTTTATAGTCGATGTTGGCAACTCATGGTCCTGGGCAACACATTTTCTTCATGTTAAAGAAGCAGAAACTTACCGTATAGGTATGGGGTTCGGGGCGATGGGGTGGGCTATTGGCGCCGCAGTCGGAACTGCGCTGGCTGAAAAAAATGATCCTGTCGTCTGCATTACTGGAGACGGCAGCTATTTGATGAGTGGACAGGAGATTACAGTTGCAGTTGAAAATCAATTGTCGCTTATCTTCGTAATCATAAATGATCATTCATGGGGTATGATAAAACATGGTCAACTTCTGGGCGGCGGTGAGCCAATAGGTTATGAACTTCCTCGTGTCAATTATGCTCAGATGGCAACGGCTGTTGGCGCGAAGGCAAAAGTGATCAATACCGCAAAGGAGCTCTTTGATACTGATTTACACGCCCTGCTAGATCATAAGGGCCCTGTATTACTAGATGTTCGTATTGACACAGATGAGGTTCCACCCATGGGGATGAGGATGAAGACCCTGGGTAGAGACGGAAGGGAAAATAAAGCCCTATAAACAGGCGATAAATCTTATGAGTACAAATAAACATCAGCAAGTAAAAAAACGCGATGAAGAATTTTCACAAAACATTACTACAAAAATATGGGAAGAGACTCCAGATATTAAAAACCCATACATAGCTGGCAGCTCCAGATGCCATGGATATGAGTTAACCGAGCTTGTTGAAAAATGCAGCTATATCGAGATGTTCTACCTTCTGTTTAGAGGTGAGTTGCCAAATAAGCCTGAAGCCCTGTTGCTCGAAAAGCTAATGGTTTTTCTGATCAACCCAGGCCCTCGCCATCCGGCAACGCGAGCAGCAATGAATGCTGGTGTTGGTAAAACTGATCCTGAACATATATTGCCAATAGGGCTCACGATCCTGGGTGGTGCTCATCTGGGAGCTGGAGAAATTGAAGCGGCAATGCGTTTCCTTCGTAAACACTCAAGGAGGCCGGCCACACAGGTGGCTGATGATCTCCTTAAAAACTCATCCCGACCTGACGAAGGTGACTGGCATATCGTCCCAGGTTTCGGAAGCCGATACGGAAGTGTTGATTTAATGCCAAATGAGATGGCGAATACACTTGCCAGTCTGGATGATGACTGGAAGGTGTTGAAATGGGGATGTGAATTTTCACGCTCACTTGCGGCACACCAGATGGGGTGGTTATCCACGGGGCTGGCAGCCGCAGTCTTTGCAGATCTGGGGTTTCAGCCACGTTTTGGGGCAGGGTTATTCCAGTTGCTAAATGCACCTGGCTTACTTGCTCATGGGATGGAGCAGGCAAACAAGCCAATAACCGCGATGCCGTTTGTAAAGGATGAAGATTATGTCATCGAAGAGTAACGTACCCGATACGACGCTTTGGGATAAAAACAGAAATAAAATCTATAGCAAAAAAGGGGGATGGCTGATAGGTAAAGGCGTTTATTCGCATGGCTATGACATGATGAATGACTTCGTGGGGAAAGTTTCATACATGCAGGTGATGATTTTAAACGCGACAGGAAAAATGCCCGAACGACGGCTTGCAGAGTGGTTTGAGGCAGCTCATATCTGTCTCAGCTGGCCCGATCCACGTATCTGGTGTAACCACATTGGTGCCTTGGGTGGTACAGTAAAAACATCTGCAGTTGCCGCGACCATTGCTGGAATATTAGCTAATGACTCTCGTTCATATGGGGCCAAACCGATACTAGAGGGCATGAGGTTTATTCAGCACGCGATGAAAATATCTAAGCAAGGGTTGAGTGTTGAAGAAATTGTTGAGGCTGAATGTGCTAAACATGGAGGCAAGCCTTACATCATGGGGTATGCGCGACCAATAGCTAAAGGGGATGAGCGTGTGCCTGCAATGGAGCGAGTAGCAAGTCATCTCGAGTTTAGCAGAGGCGAGCATCTAAAATTGTCATTCGAGATCGAAGACTATATATTAGAAAAGTTCAGCGAAGGGATTAATATTAATGGTTATGTTGCAGCCTTTTTATCAGATCAAGGGTTTTCACCCGAAGATGTTTACCGAACGTGCTCAGTTGTAGTTAATAGTGGGGTAACGGCCTGTTATGCGGATGCTCGTGATCGGCCAGCTGACGCATTCCTGCCTCTACGTTGCGATGATATTTCATATCAGGGTAAGGCTCGTAGAGAGTTAAAAACTTTCATGTAACCAATATTAATAAAGCTGTAACTGTACTGGTAGTGAGATACTCATGCCTGGTATCAAAACTATGTGACGGGGGTCGTGTGATATTTTTACTTTTTATCTGGAGAAATTGATAACAAAGAGTTAAGCAGGTGCTTTGATGAAGTATAAAATTAACGATACATTGAGTGGTTATCCGCTACAGCGAAATTATCGTTTTGGCCTGAATGGTGGCGGACTCACTTATGTCGAGGTTTGGCAAGATAATGTCGGCCGATGATGTAAACAAAGGGAGAGAAATTCTAAACACAGAGTTACCTGTCAATTCACAGGATGCAGTTTTTGTGTTTAATAATTACGGGATTATTGATCCTTATTTTGAAGGGCTGAAACGATTTAATTTGATTGGTATCGATGTGCAGGATGGAGTGCTTGCTCGGGAGGTTCGAATGTACTCACCTGAAACAGTGCCTTTTACAGTTGATGCGTTTTGGCGTGGATTTAATGAGTATATAGATGAAATATTAATTTCAACCTAATCTTAATTTCTGATGTGGTTGTGGATGAGGGAGTTATGACTTTAGAAAAAAAAGTAGCCATTATTACTGGTAGCACAGCTGGAATAGGTGGTGAGATCGCAACAACACTTGCTGAAAATGGAATCAGGGTTGTTGTGACAAGTCGTGAGCTTACGCGTGCGCAGGAGAAGGTGAATGAAGTAACCAGAAAAGGAGGTGACGGACTAGCGCTTTCGTGTTGCTTAGAGTCTTCTAATGAACTAATAAAGTTAATAGAAAGTACTATGGATGCCTATGGACGAATAGATGTATTGGTGAATAATGCGATAAGTCACCCCACTTTGCCCACATTGCCTATCCAAGATCTTTCTTATGAGCAGCTTAATTTGGGTGTGCGCATTAACCTGACGAATGTGCTAGCACTCACATCTAAAGCTTATCCATACCTTAAGGAGAGCGGAGGGTGTGTATTAAACATCGGTTCAGTTGTTACTAATCAGCATATGCTGGGAATTCCTTTGTATACCATTGTCAAAGGGGCAATGAGTCAAATGACAAAGGTTTTGGCCTCTGAATGGGCGCCTGAGGTCAGGGTTAATCAGATAAATCCTGGTTTTACGAAAACTGCTGCTCATAAAGAGATAGGTATTCCAGAGGATGAAATCGATGGTCTCTTTGATGCTTTTCGACAGTTTCATCCATTGGGAAGAACAGGGCAACCACAGGATATAGCATCTGCAGCAGCTTATTTGGTTTCTGATCAGGCGTCATGGGTCACGGGAGTAGAAATGAACATTGATGGTGGTTATTCGATTAAAGGCTCAGCATTATAAAAAATATTAAAGAGGCAAGTGATTGAAGAATACTTAATTTTGTAGGAATTTTAATAAAACCGGTGTAGTCTATTGGTTCTGGATTGGTGCATTTAATCCTGACTGTCGATTTGACTAGGTATCTGAATTAAAAACAGATTGAGGAGTCGCGGCACAAATATGATGAATAATAATAAACCATTTGTAGCTGTCTGGCTTACATGTCTAATCATGTTACCTTCGTTGGCACGAAGTGATATCTCGACTGATGAGCTGTTTGAGCTCTCAATGGAAGAGTTGCTCGATATTGAAGTCGAGATTGCCACTGGTAAGCCGCTAAAACTATCAAATGTTCCAGCTGTAGCTAATGTGATTACTGCAGCTGAAATTCGTGCGATGGGTGTCACAGAGTTTAGCCAGGTTCTAGAGATGATTCCTGGCGTACATGTCTATCCAGATCCTGTTGCCCGTCTTGATTCTCATTTCTCAATACGTGGAATCCAGACCTCAGATAACTCTCAGGTTCAGGTTCTGGTTGATGGCCATGATATTACGTCTGCTTCTACAGGCTCAACGCCATCCGGCTTTCGTATGCCTGTCGCCAATATTTCTCGAATCGAAGTGATGCGAAGTCCTGGTTCAGCTCTGTACGGGGCGGATGCCTTTGCCGGTGTGATCAATATTATTACAAAAGATGCATCAGAGATTGATGGTACGAATATCGGTTGGCGACAGGGTTCATTCAATTCACAGGATATCTGGTTGCAACATGCAGCAAAAATAAATGCCAAATGGGATCTTGCATTCAGTCTCGAAACTAGCAGTAGCGATGGTGATGACGGGCGAATTGTTACATATAATAACGAAGACCTTCTTGGTCGTGTACCTCCTGGACCAAGGATCACAGGGAGTGGACCGTTACAGACCCAATACGATTATACAAACACGCAGCTAACCCTTAATAACTCTGATTGGACGTTCAGACTCTGGAACTGGGATCTTAAGAAGGCTGGAAATGGTCAGGGCGCAGCTCAGATTGTGGACCCCGATGGATTCGATGTTGCCCAATTGTATCTACTCGATATCCAGCATGAAAATTATAACGTAGTGCCAGGGTGGGGCCTCAATACACGCCTAAGTTATGAGCTTAGTGATACCGACTCTAATTTTGTTTTATATCCACCTGTTGGTGTGATCGGAAATCCGGGGGGCACACAGAGTAAAGGTACGCTCTCCATTCAGGCAGATTACTCTGGGTTTAAGGGGCACAGTCTATTGGTAGGGGCTGGCTCAGAATGGATAGAAGTGGATCCACGTGAAGTCAAAAACTTTGGGACAGGTAGTCCCGATGGTGTGCTGGTAGATGTGACGGGGAGTCAGTATGCGTTTATGTCTCGCGAGACAAGAACGGTTAACCACCTGCTCTTACAGGATGAGTGGCAAGTAAATCAAGATTGGGCTGTTACCGCGGGTGTTCGTTATGATGATTATTCCGATTTCGGGAATACAACGAATCCACGCGTTGCTGTGGTCTGGTCTGGTCCATCATTGCTAACGACTAAATTACTCTATGGAAGAGCCTTTCGAGCGCCAGCATTTAGCGAGCTTTATTTTCGAAATAATCCAGCTGCAATTGGAAATATAAATGTTACTTCAGAGACAATCGATACCTACGAGGTCGTTTTTGATTACCGCCCCTTTAGAGAATTAAATGTTATTTTAAGTCTTTTCAGTTATCAAATCGATGATTTGATCGACCGTGAATTTGGCTTGCCAGCTGAAAATATCGGTTCACAGAAAGGCAGTGGTTTTGAACTGGAGGCAAACTGGCATGTTAGTTCCAGGTTGCAGTTAAGGAGTTTTTATGCATTCCAGAATGCTGAAGATGGCGCGACTGGAAAAGATGTCCCAAACGCGCCTCAGCAACAGTTTTATGCGAGCGCTCACTGGGGGTTCTTACCTCAATGGTTCCTTGGTACTCAGGTGAAGTGGATCGCTGATCGTAAAAGAGCCCCCGCTGATATAAGAAATGAGATCAGTGATTATACGATGGTCGATCTTACACTCAGACGTCACAAAATCTTACCAAATATGGATCTGGCGCTGTCAGCCAGAAATCTCTTAGATGAAGATGCTAGAGAACCATCATTTTTTGACCCTAATAACTCCCAGGGAGCGGTAATCGCAGCTGATTACCCGCTGGCAGGGCGTAGTTTTTATGGCGAGGTTAATTTCCACTTCTAATGCTGTGTTATCTGTATTTAATTCACATAAAACAACATGCTCAATATAAGTAAAGGTCGCTTTATTGCTCTCTATCAAGCCTGAAAACAGTCATCATCCCATTGAGGTTTTTCGCCTGCTCATTAAGTGACTCACTGCCAGCGGCAGCTTCTTCTACCAGCGCAGCATTTTGCTGAGTCACCTCATCCATCTGTGTGATGGCCTTATTGACCTGGTCGATACCGGAGGCCTGTTCCTGGCTTGCGGATGCGATTTCAGCAATGATATCGTTTACTTTCTTGACTGAGGTAACTATCTCTTCCAGTGATTTTCCTGAGCTATCAACCAGCTCTGTGCCGTGGTTGACCTTCTCAACGCTGTCATTAATCAATCCTTTAATCTCTTTGGCAGCACTAGCGCTTCGCTGTGCCAGGTTACGAACTTCTGCTGCAACAACCGCGAATCCACGCCCCTGTTCTCCTGCGCGTGCCGCCTCAACTGCGGCATTGAGTGCCAGTAGATTGGTCTGAAAAGCGATTTCATCAATGACACCGATAATGTCGGAGATCTTCTTGCTGGCACTGTTGATTTCACTCATCGCCTCGACCGCTTTTCCAACAACTTCACCCCCATTCTCGGCTTCTGTTCGTGCGGTAGATGCAAGTTTGTTAGCTTGCTGAGCGTTGTCGGCATTTTGTCTGACGGTGCCAGTTAGCTCTTCCATGCTCGAGGCGGTCTCTTCGAGTGAGGAGGCCTGCTCTTCAGTGCGTTGACTGAGATCGATATTGCCCTGGGATATTTCACCAGAAGCGCTCTCAATCTCCTGCGACGAGATAATGATATTGTTGACGATCTCAGACAGGTTATTCACCGTGGTGTTGATTGATTCACTCAACACAGCAAATTCGCCTTTGTATTCACCATCCATCGTGTGGGTCAGGTCTCCATCGGCGAGCCCTCTCATTACCCCGATTCCCTCTTTGAGGGGGGCAACCACAGCATCAAGCATTTCATTGATGCCATCTCCAAGTGAGCGCATAAAACCACTATAAACAGAGGTATCGATACGTTTGTCAACATTGCCGGCGATAGCACTTTTTACCAGCTGATCAATCTGTAGTTCGGCATCCTTCTGTTCAGTGATATCTTTCCACTCTACCATGTTGCCCATGTAGTCACCTTCAGGGCTTACGACTGCAGTTGCATTAACCTCAAAATAGAGGCCTGCAACACTGATTTCAGCTTTAGCTGGAAGCGCATTCATATTGGAGAGCAGGGCACGTTGATGGTGTGGGTTTTTATGGAATTGATCAATGCACTGTCCGATGAGATTATCTGGATCAAATCCCGGGAAGTGCCTTTGCAGGGCATCCTTGCGCGATGCCAGCATCGCGACCACTGAAGGGTTGGCGTAGGTGATTCTTAACTCCTCATCACACAGCATCAGGTTTGCAGTAGCGCCGCTTACCGCGGATGTCAAACGCGAAACTTCAATCTCTTTTTTCCGGAGTTCTGTTACATCTGCCCATTCCAGTGTATTACCAATGTAGTTTCCATCCAGGTCAGTGATAGCGGTGACATGTATATGGAATGTGAGCGGCCCTAACTGAATATCAGCGTCATGGGGCAAGTTCTCTGGATTGGCCAGCAAGCGGTGCTGCATTTCTGGGGTTTTATGGAAAATATCGATACTGCTGCCAATCAGGTTGTCGGGGTTAAAACCTGGATAGATTGACGCAAGTTCACTTGCATAGTTTTGCATGAGTGAGACTGTTTCATCATTGGCGTAAGTCACAACGAGATCACGATCAACCATCATCACAGCGGTCTGTGAACCATCAATGGCACGTTGCAGACGGAAGGCTTCTTCCTCTTTTGCTCGCCGCTCGGTAACATCGGTCCACTGCACCACAAATCCGATACGCTCACCCTGCTGGTTAAAGAGGCCGCGTGTCTCATGTTCGAAGATGAAACGGCCAGGCTTAATTTCGCCTTCACGTGATTCACCTGGCTTGAGTTGAGCCAGCACATGTTTAATGATACTCGGGTCTTTATGGTAGCGATGAATACTGCCACCGATCACTTCACTCACCTTGAAACCCGGGATATAGGTGGCGAGTTCATTTTCTACCTGCTGCAGGATTTCACGCGCCTGACGGTTGACAAAGACCACATTTTCATCAGCATCCGCCATCATGATATTAATTGGCGCATGCTCGAGAATATCCTTCATGACATCCAGGTCACTCATTACCGATTGAGAGCTAAACTGGTTGCCAGCATTAATCAAATCGTCACCTTTGTTATAGCCTTCCAGCATGGTGGTGGCGACGAGATTCAGTGCGTCACTCCAGGCATCATGTACCTCTAATGTCCACAAATCACCGGCAAACTCTTCCAGTACATCGAGCATCGTCTCTGCAACGGCCTGGTAATGTTCAGCGACTGCGCCATAATTTTCATGTTTGGCGCCAAGTTCAAGCAACGCATCCTCCAGTACCTCTGGTTTGCGCAGGTTGTTGATAACAAGCTTAAGTGATGAGAGCAATTTTTTCTGTTGCGCCGCGATGCTGCTTTTTCCAAACATCGGTTTGACATCAGGGTATCGCTTAAACAGCTCCTGATAGAAGCGTTTTACCAGTTTTTCGCCTGATGGTGCCAGGGCGTTAAACGTCTCTTCAAGAAGATCGACATTGAGACCTGGCGGATTTTGATCCCTGGCGGTCGCTGCTTGTTTCATTTCCTTCCTCCTGGCACATACATCATGGCTGAGCTATTTTTATTAACTAATTAAAGTTGTTAAAGTTTCTGATATTCTAACTACTGCCTGTCAGAACAATGTGTTTATTCGGTTGGAGTCTGTGGAAAGGTAATTTGCATGCTGTTTCAGCAACTTTCACTCCCTGTTCTCGTCGAAAGAGACTTGAAAAAGCCCATTGACTCCTTAAATGAGGTATCGACGCTGATAAATAAAAGTTTAGATATCCCGGGGATATTTCCCGGGAACTGTTAGCTGGAAAAAATATTTTCTAAATATAGATGGTTAGACGTGTTTGTTTGAGGTGTTATTCGCTTCGTAACGCCTCGATCGGGTCGAGCTGCGCAGCGCGTCGTGCCGGCCAGACTCCGGCAATAATACCGATCACCACGGCGAGTGATTCAGCCACTATCAGGTAGTTCCATGAGATATGGACAGGCAGGGCCGGGAGGAAGAAGGCGAGTAACCTGGCACCACCAACACCGATGATCAGCCCAAGCAGACCACCAAGTGCGGCAAGCACTACCGCCTCACCCAGAAACAGTGTCATCACCTGGTTGCGCCTGCCACCGAGGGCACGCAGCAGCCCTACCTCTGCAGTACGTTCATTCACCGCTATGGTCATGATGGTGAAGATCCCGACGCTGCCGACCAGTAGTGAGATGCTGCCGAGGGCCGCTACCGCAAAGGTGAGAATGCCGAGCACTTTTCCCAGTACATCCAGCATCTGTTGCTGGGTGGTGATGGTGACATCATCGCGCCCGTGGCGCGCCGTGAGCAGGCGGGTGATGCTTGCCACGACTTCATCGACATCGGCCCCTTCTCTATATAACAGATCAACTTCGACCAGGCTGTCGCGATTGAACATCTCCAGTGCACGCGCCGCCGGAATATAGACCGCATCATCGAGATCGACGCCGAGAATCTGCCCCTTCGGCGCAAAGACGCCAATGACTCGATAACGGTCACCGCCGATGCGAATGCGCTGTTCCAGCGGGTTCTGTGTGCCATAGAGCTCACTGCGCAGTTTACTGCCGAGTACTGCCACGGCGCGTGGTGTGTTGGGGTCTTCATCGATAAAGAATCGTCCCAGTGCGACCTCGGCGCGAAATGCCAACGGCATGTTGCCTCCCATTCCATAAACAGTGGTGCGGCGCTGGCGATAACTCGACTCTACCTCGGCATTCCCCTGCACGGCGGGGACCACCGCTTCAATATCGCGCAATTTACCCAGTGCCACGGCATCGTCAATGGTGAGAGGACGCTCGGTACCAAAGACCCCGATCGAGGTCCCGGCGGTGGTCGCCTTGCCGGGGTTGATGCCGATCAGGTTGGTGCCAAACTGGGTGAACTCGGCGAGCACAAAACGGTGTAGCCCGTCACCGATCGAGGTCAGCAGCACCACCGCCGCCACACCGATCGCAATCCCCAGTGCGGTGAGAAAGCTGCGCATCTTTTGCGCAATCACGGAGCGGCTGGTCAGTTTGATGAGGTCGTGAATCAACATGATTAGTCAGCGGCGTGAGAGCGCCAGTACCGGGTCGAGTCGGGCGGCGCGGCGTGCCGGCATTACGCCAAACAGCAGGCCGGTGAGCAGTGCCACACCGACCGCAGCGCCAACGGCCCACAGCGGCGCCCCCATGGTGATGGCGGGAAAAAAATAACCGATTAACCAGTTGCCCCCCTGGCCAATCAACAGGCCCAGGCATGCCCCCGCGAGTGATAACAGCGCCGCCTCCCACAGAAAGAGGGAGACGATCTGGTGTTGCGACGCCCCAAGTGCCTTCAGCACACCGATTTCGGTGGTGCGTTGCGACACCGCCACCAGCATCACATTCATGATCAGGATGCCGGCAACGGCAAGGCTGATCGCTGCGATGCCGGCAACGGTGTAGGTGAGTGAGCGAAATATTTTGTCGAAGGTGGCAAGCACCGCATCCTGCGTTATCAGGGTGATATCCTCTTCGCCCTGGTGGCGATCGCGGATCGTGGTTTTGACAAACTCGCTGGCCCGTTTGATCGCATCGCGATCCTTCGCCTCAATGATGATGCGAAATAGTGACGGTTCATTGAAGAGCGCCTGCGCCGATGCCACCGGGATGACAATCACCTCTTCGACGTCGATGCCAACTGCGCGTCCTTCGGTGGCGAGCACCCCGATGACTCGAAAGCGTCGGTCTCCTAGCCGTACCCATTCGCCGATTGCGTTGTGGTTGCCAAACAGCTCGGTGCGCAGCTTGGCGCCGATCACACAGACCGGTGACGCCTGTTCCAGATCCAGCGGTGGTAGAAAACGTCCCTGATCCATCTTCCAGTGACGAATGTCGATTAGATCGCGACTGGAGCCAAACACCGGCACCTCGCGTTCCCGCCCACGCCAAGACAGTTGCGAGGCACCGATATTGACCGGTGCCAGACGGCGGATATGGCTGCTGCGCAGCAGCGCACGTGCATCATCGAGTGTCAGGTCGCGGGTGGTTTCGCTCATAAACATGGCAGGACCGCCGCCACTGGTCTCGGAGCGGCCCGGCAGCACAATCAGCAGATTGGTGCCGAGTGAGGCGAACTCATCGGTGATATAGCGTCGCGCCCCTTCGCCGAGTGAGGTCAGTATCACCACGGCGGCGACACCAATCGCCATCGCCAGTAACATCAGTCCGGTGCGGGTACGATAGCTCACCAGTGAGCTGAGGGTGAGTGACAGGGTATCGCGTAGTTGCATCTTCAGTGCTGTCGTGTGGTGTTGTCGAGGTCGTCAACTATGCGCCCATCGACCATCTTTATTTCCCGTTTTGCACGCGCCCCCAATGCGGCGTCATGGGTGACGACGAGCAGCGTGATCCCCTGTTGATTGAGATTTTCTAGCACCTCAATCACTTCGCTGCCAGAGACACTGTCGAGATTGCCGGTCGGTTCATCGGCAAGCAGTACTGTCGGTTGCATGATGGTGGCACGTGCGATCGCGACCCGTTGACGCTGGCCGCCAGAGAGCTGCTCCGGTTTGTGGTGGGCACGTCCCTCAAGGCCGACAGCCTCAAGGATTTTCCCGACCCGTTGACGTCGTTCCGCGACGGCAATCCCGGCCAGCACCATCGGTAGTTCGATGTTTTCGCTGGCAGTGAGGCGCGGCACGAGGTGAAAAAACTGAAACACAAAACCGATCTGATCGCGCCGTACTACCGCCTGCTGGTCATCGGTGAGGGTGGTGATTTCGTGGTTATTGAGCGTGTATTTGCCAGACGTTGGTTGATCGAGCAGCCCAATCAGGTTGAGCAACGTCGATTTCCCCGAACCCGAAGGGCCCATGATAGATAAGTATTCGCCATCATCGATCATCAGTGAGATATCGTTGAGTGCATGAACCTGTTGATCGCCCACTTCAAAGATGCGATGAACGCTATCGAGCTGAATCATACTTAGTCGGCGCCTTCTGTTACCTTAGCACTCTCTGCATAGGCGCCGTCGATTACCCCTTCACGATCGACCGACAGCACAATTGTTTCGCCCGCTTCGAGACCGTCGCTGATTTCGGTGAACTGCCAGTTCGAGATGCCGATCGTCACCGTCCGTTTTTCGAGGATGCCGTCGTCATCGATCACCATCACCGCAGGCTGGGTACCGCTCTGGTCAAGCAGCTCGCGCAACACCGCCTCCGTTGGCACACGAATCACGTCACTGCGTGCGTCGAGGATGATCTCGACATCGGCGCTATAGCCGGGCAGCATCTGTGCAAACGCCTCAGGGTCGGCAAAGACCGTTTCAACCTCGACGGTGCGCGCCTGTTTTTCGATCGCCAGTACATAGGGGGCGATGCGTTGCACGATCCCAGCGAAGCGCTGGCCGGGGAAGGCGTCGAGTGAGATGCGGGCATCCATCGTCGGGCGGATGCGCGGAGCGTCGACCTCATCGATCGGCGCTGAGATGAAGAGGCAGCTGGTATCGACCAGGTCGACCGCCGGAGGGGTCGAGACACCGATCGGCGACGGCGTGACATACTCCGCCAGTTCGCCATTGATCTCGGCGATGGTGCCATCAAACGGGGCACGAATGCGGGTGCGTTCTACTGTCGCCTGCGCCACGTCGATGCGCCGTTTGCTCACCTCGTGGCTGGCATTGGCCGCCTTGCAGCTTGCGTCGAGCGCCAGTGCATTGGTTCTCGCCTTATCCGCGATCTCTTCACTGACCAGCCGTTTACGATAGAGCGCCTGCTGGCGTTCCGCCTCACGCTGGGCCTCTTTAGACATCAGACAGCTCTGTTCTAGGTGCGATGCAGCAGCATCGGCCTCACGCTCTGCCAGCGCCAGTTGGGCCTTGAGGTCTTCGTTCCACAGTTCGAGCAATAACTGGTTGGTTTTGACTTCATCGCCTTCGTTGACGGCACGTTGCGCAATCTGCCCGCCGATGGTCGGGGCGAGGCGGGCGCGGCGGCACGCCTTAACACTCCCGGCGCGGGTGTTGGCGACGGTAGCGGTGACATCGCCACGTTCGACGATGTGGGTGGTGACAGTGAGCGGTTTTTCGCGGCTCAGAATAAGGTAAGCAATGACGAGGGCGATAAAGCTGATCGCGATGATGACATTACGGCGTGAGACCATTTTATGCTCCGTTAAAACAGCTTTTAACATTTATGATACGCCTCACGTGATCGCAAGTCGAATGATGATTAATATAAAATTCAGGGGGTTAATATGCAGTTTAGCGGCTTAGTATTATATGAACGACGATATGTTATGGGCTTGCATGATCGCAGTCTATTTATGGATTGTAGATGTTCTCTATAGTGATTAGAACTGATTTGAACGATAAGTTATGAGTACTTCATCAAGGTTGTGTAGTGAATTTTTGGCCTTGCTAATTCCGTCGGTTGTTATATTTCGGTCTAAATATTGGAGAGCTACTTCTGGCCTCAATGGCAATTTCGAGAGCCTTCAACTTACTAAGTTATCTCAGGTTAGCGTGCAAGCCGTGACTCTGGGGAGGTATCGCCATTTCGCATGCGATCGCTTCTACATTCTCCCGCATACATTGGTTGAGCTCTTCGTACTTGCTGTGTACATCCGTCGAGCAATCTGACAGCTGTGCCATGTCCTCATGGTGTGCTAGCGATAAAATCATGGTGTTCGTCTGGCTGATTGCTGCCAACGGAGTAGGGTATCTTGAACTAGATGCATTTCGCGATATCGACAAGTTTCGTATTGCCTGGTAACGGTTTTCTGGTGAATATGTGTACTATTTCACTATTAGAGAATATTTAATTGTGATCAATTTCATGCTTAGATTTAAGGATTCTGAGCTATTATTACCTGAATGCAGCTTGCATAGGTATTAATGGATGCTGGAACGTGAATGGAAGAGTCTGTATTTAACGTAATAGTTAAGATAAAAATGGATGTGACTAAACTTCATCCTAGCACATCAATCATTATCTTTTTTCTGTCGGTATTCCAGTCTCTACCATTAATGAGGGATTTTTGATGACACTTTATGAGGCAGGATCGAAACTGAATGCAGGTGTTGTCAGATACATTCTTCAAATTATGCTTGTTACACTTATTACTGCATGTGGTGATAGCTCTGATAATAGCCTATCGGATCAGAACTCAACAGGCGCAACGACTACCAGTAAGAATAATAATGCAATTCCCACTGCTAGTGCCGGAAATGACAGGACAGCCAATGAAGGATTTCTCATCACCTTAACTGGCCTTGGGCAAGACACCGACGGGAATATTACTAAATACGCATGGACTCAGTTGAATGGTCCAAGTGTTATTTTGAATGATGCTAATAGAGCTAGCGCAACTTTCACTGCGCCTTCTGTCAATGTGCAAACTACCGTATCTTTCAGATTGACGGTCACCGATAACGATGGAGCCACTGGACGTGATGAGGTGACGATTACGATTAATGCGATTAACAACGCTCCGATTGCCAGTAACGATAACTATGGGGTAGGTAAAAACCAGATGCTGAACATCACCGGAATGGGCGTGTTGAATAATGATGCAGACCCGGAAAATGATGTGTTAATTGCATCGCTGGTGAGCACCACCAGTAACGGTACGTTATCACTTGGTAGTGATGGAGGTTTCACCTACACACCCGATACCGACTTTGTCGGTATCGACAGTTTTTCTTATGCAGCAAATGATGGCGAGCTTAGTTCAACGAATGCGACGGTAAGCATTACCGTAACCGATAACGTAAATTCTCAAATGGCCCCGATCATCTCGTCAATTCCGGATGACAGTATCCTGCAAGGCAATACCTATAGCCTAACCCCAATTCTTCAGCAAGGCGGTAATGTGCGGTGGACGAAGGCGTATGGTCAGGATGACATGACCGTGGATGCCGTTAGCGGAAAAGTCACCTGGGTGATTCCACCAACCCTGCCGGGTGAAAGTTTCCATCTGGGCGTGAAGGCGACGAATGCACAGGGTAGTCATCTCGAAACCTGGGTGCTGACAGTGGGCACTGGGAATGTCATCTATGTGGGGGCAAGTGAAACATACACGACTTTAAAAGCGGGGATGGCGGCGATGAATAGTGGTGATACGCTGATTATGCGCGATGGCGTCTATCTAAACTCAGACGCTAACAGGGATAATTCGATAGCGGGATCATCCTTTAAAGGACAGCAACCTCCGTCTGGCACCGCGACCAGCTTTACCACCGTCATGGCGGAAAATCCTGGGCAAGTGATATTAGACGGGCAGGGGGATGCCAGTTCACTGATTTCAATGCTTGGAACGTATGATCCACCTGAACACTCATACGATAGTAAGGCAACCGTTCCGAGGGAATATATCGCGATCAAAGGGGTCGTGGTGAAAAACTCAATTACCGTTGGGATACGGCTTGCCTATACACGCTACATTAAACTTATCGATATCGGTGTGGTCGATTCTGCGGCAGCTGCAGCGCAGGAAGCTTCCAACGCCACGAATGTATATATCAACCGATCAGACGCGATTCTTGTAGAAGGCCTCTATTCCTGGGGACACAGTCGATACAAAATGCAGTTTAAAGATACCACCAGAGGTGTAGTACGGCGCAGTATTATCCGCTTAGATGGATATCGTGGTGATCAACCGGTGGGCGGTTTTCAATCATATTGTTCCAGGAATATCGTCTACCAAAATAACATTGCGGTTGATGGTGATCAAAGTGATTTTTGGACCAATTTTAGTAATCACCAGGGGTTATATGGCGTACCCGCAACAGGCTGCTCTAGTTATCCTGAAGGCAATGTCTTTGAGCGAAACATCGGGCTTAATTCACACACGGGATTAATGCAAACGGATGCTGGCGACAATCCCAATCCAACCATTTGGCGGGACATGGTGGGCTGGGATCTTAAAATGGACCGTTATGAGGCCGGCACCGGTGGCCATGTGAGCATAATGCGCGGGACGGGAGCGAGTCTCAGTGACCAAATCACCATGGGACGCGTAACTGCTGACCCGGGTTATGAGCCATTTTCGGGAGGCGGACGCGGTTTTTTCTATTCCCGAAGCGATGATAGTTTTGTGAATAACTCCATTATCTATCAGTTTGGCTGGAACGGCGGCACGGTTGTGGACCAGGGGCCTTTGATGTGGGCAGGCAGTCATCGCTTTGATTTTGACTATAACAACATCTATGACTTCGCTGGAACCCAGATTGGGGGAAGCGTCGGCACTATTACCAACTCGATTACGACAGACCCATTAAGCAATGGCTTGATATACCTGCCGCGTATTGAGCGTGGTTCCACACTGGAAACAGCAGGTGAGGGTGGCAAGCGCGTCGGTGCAAATGTTTTGACCTTCGTTGGCAAGTCCGGCACTTTTTATGGTGAGCCCGGATATGATCAGGAAACTAATCTTTCGATGTGGCCTTTCCCACATGAAGATCTTTTTAAAGAAAAGTTTCAGAACTACAGTTTCACGGATGTTACTCGAAGTAGTCCGACGGTGCCGCTGACACTATCTGGAAATCGGGGGTTTGCCAGTTCAACAGCGAAGCAGTTGAATGGGGTAGATGATGTGACACTGACCTCCTATGTCTGGGAGTATTTGGGCAAGCCGATGCCAGATGAAATTTATAGAACACCGTGGTCATTAGCCCACTACACTCCACAAGGGGCTGCATTTACGGTACCGGAAATTGGGACAAATCTTTCTGGTATTACCTATAACTGGGATAGCGGTACTTATTTTACAGTAAAAAATAATTCGAAATACGTTTATGAATACAGCGCAGATTTTCAAACGCATCTACGAACAATTTTCATCAACACAGGTAATAGTAGTGACAACGAGGGGATAACCTACCTTGGAAACGATGAATTTGCAGTAGCGAATGAATCCAATTATTTGATGATCTTTTCTATTGCAAACGCCAGTACCACAGGGGTTGCAGTTCAGAGGTTTACATTGCCATCTGCCTCTGTGAGCAATAAAGGGCTGGAGGGCGTTTGTTATGACCGAAATGGTAACGGCACTTTGTATGCGATTCAGGAAAAAAGCCCAATGAGGATATTTAAGTTTGATCGTCCAAATCATACCAATGACTTGACGCACGTGGATAACAGCCTTGTCTATACTGAGCCATTTCAGGCGGAAACAGTATTTAATGGGATAGCCACTGATATCGCCGGTTGTATGTTTAATCCAATGACGGGACGTTTATTAATCCTCAGTCAGGAAAGCCGAAAGGTGATGGATGTCGACCTGAATGGTGACATTGTCGCTGAATTGCCGCTTCCCATTGTCAGTAATGGTGGCGCACCTCAATATGAAGGCGTAGCCATTGGAAAAAATGGTGAGTTAGTATTTGCCAGTGAAAAAAACTGGGTACACACCTACCAGTGAGTGGGGTGCAATAGAAGCTAAAAGGAAGGTGCCCTCGTTTAGGGGTGCCTTCCTTGGTTACACCTTAAGCCCCAACAGTAAACGCCAATACCTTACTAATATGCGCCAACGGCCTGCTACTCTCCTGCTGCCACTGGTTAAACGCCTGCTGAGTCGCCCGTAAATCACGCTGCGATTTTGGCTCTGTAGCGACAACCCCTTCGCGGATCAAAGCTGTCACCACATCCTGACTGGTGATAAATGAATCCTTCCCCATAAAACGCAGAAAATACTGCGCTGAGTTACCCCCCAGACGGCTGCCCCGTTTTTTCAGCAGGATGAGTAGCTCGACGTAATCTTGCGTTGGCCATTCCGCGAAGAATTTTGCCGCACTGCCATGCTCTTCCGCCAGATCGCAGAGGAAAGCGGCATTATCTCTCACGCTGAGGACTTTGGTGGCGTTACGTACGATGCGCCTGTCTTTGAGCAGGGCATCAAAATCATCGTCGGACATATGCCGCCAACGCTGCGGATTGAACCCCGCAAAGGCCTCTTCAAATTCAGGCCATTTTTTATCGATCACCTTCCAGCTAAATCCGGCCTGAAAGATATAGCGGCTCATCATCGCAAGCCAGCGGTCATCGGGTATTCTGGCCAGTTCTTCGCTACTCAAAGGTGTGGGTAGTAGCGCCTCCAGAGCACCAGTACCGCCTTTCCGTTTTGCCGCATGGTCGAAGAGTGATTGAAATGATTGCATAGGAAGTCTCGGTCGAAAATGGTTCGGTTATTTTGGGACTGTCGGGGGCAGAACACAAATATTAGTAGCAAGGTTTTTTCCGGTGGTCGAAATGACACTTTTTTATTTGGTAAGGGTAACATCGCGCCTTCGCTAATCCGTCCTGCGCCGGCACCCGGAAACCACTCATGACTCCTTATTTAGGGCTTGATTATGCGATTTCCTAAAATCAGTTGTGGACCATCACGCCGATACAAAGCAAATACTCGTCTCGGGAGTATCGTTTTGTTGAGCCCAAAGATAATGTGCATCGGTTTTAACGAGCGGATAAATGTATTTGCATTCACCAACCTTGCCGCTGTTTTTACCTTGCAGCGCCTCGCTCTCAACCACCGCCTGCTGCGGTGTGATGCCGAGATCAATCGCACTGGTATCGTATTTCAGCCCCGTCGCGCAGGCTGCTAACAGCACGGTAATAAATAATAAAATCAATATGTCTTATTTGCCGTTCATGGCGATATGTTTAGCGATGCCCTGGATGGTTAGGGCGGAATAGATAAGGATAAGGATAGTAATAGTAAGGCCAGGGATCATAATAGCGCCAGGATGGCGGATAATCTGGAAGCTGGATCTCTGGCTCAATCATCCACATGTATGACCCCGTCACCGCGACCACTGGAAACGCATATTGATACTCACCAATAGGGCGTGTCACCTGTTGCTCGATAGTGCCAACCACCGTTAACAGGTTTCCCACCTGGTACACGACAGGATCGGCAAACCCCGCAAGGCTGGCAATAAAACGTCCACCACTACTCTCCTGGTTCCGAGGTTTTCCATCCCGACCCAACTCGCGACTTACCACTTCAATCCATGTTTGTGAGGCTTTGTTTTCCACCTGGGTGATCATGCCGCCCCAGCGCACTTCTGAACCGATAAACAGCCCTGGGCTCGCCTGCACTTCAGCCACTGTCAGACTGCCGGACGGGACCTTGCTGATGGATAACGGCGGTTTGCTCGCGCAGCCACTGAGTATCATGACAATGATAAGGAGCCATCGTTTTTTCATTCCATGCCTCGCAGGAAAACATTGTGTAACAGTAACAAGTATAATCATTTTAGACCCTATTCCCTGCTTTTTATAGCTCAGATATATTATTGCGCAGCATCTTTTATACGATCACCTGAGAAGTTAATACTTCCATGTATATTATTGAAATACTTGTTTTATCTGAAAATAATAGAGTGGTGAATTTTTCTGCTTCCAGAAAAGGAGACGCCCTTTTTCTCGGTGCAGGCGGGTGTCTGCCCACAAGACTGGGGAGCGTGTGATATAGAGGTTGATGTCGGTGAGCCTGGTTGAGACATGCGGCGGATTACCCTAAAGGGCTTGAATCTCCGATTTATCGCGCATCGCTAATCTGCCCTACAAAAGCGACTATCTGAACGAACGTCTCACTCATCCACAACCCCAACACCTCCGCGACGCGGGTCACCACAGCTTTGAAAGCCATGTTGGTCAAAGGCGATAGAGTGCGCGCCACCAAAAAAGAGAGAATGCCCATCCCACACCTTCTGCTGAGGAAAGGTATCACTTAACGTTTTTAGAACAACGGAATCAAATCCTCCTTCGATATTAAGCAGCCCGTTTTCAAAATGGAGGCGTGGGGCATTAACCGCTTTATGCAGCGGCATTTTAAATACCACAAGATTGATAATCACCTGAAGCAGCGCAGTGCGGATACGATTCGAACCACCGGAGCCGAGTACATAACTCGCACCGTTGGTAGTGCGCAGCAGTGAAGGGGACATCATCGACGTCATGCGCTGATTGGTCGGCCATCTGTGAAACCCGGTGGGATTCAGGTCCTCTTCACCCAGCATGTTGTTGAGCATGAAACCGCACCCCGGTACCATGTGGCCACACCCTTCACCGTTACTCAATGTCATACTGGCGATGTTCTGTGAGCGATCCATGATACTGATATGTGTCGTGCCACGCAGTGCTGCGCTGCGCGCGCTGATCTCGTTTTGATAACTTGCGAGGAACTGCGGATCGAGCAGTTCCATAAGATCAGGATGAGGGTTGTCTCCATTTTCAACGGCATCAAGATGCGCATCGATGCGTGCCTTGCTGGTTAACGCCATCGCATGACTGATCAGTTTCAGATGCTCCGTCGAACCGAAGTGGCACTTTGTCGGTGCGAGCTGCTGTAACAGCTGTAGTGCGAATGCAATCAGGATTCCACCAGAGGAGGGGGGAGGGTTGGTGAATAGTCGGCTGTCACCGTAGTTGAGCGCGAGCGGTTGGCGCATGATCACTTCGTATTGGAAAAGATCGGATCGCTGCAGGTGACCACCCTGCTGCTCACTGTCGCTGCAGATCGCGTTGGCGATCTCTCCATGGTAGAAAAGTGCTTCACCTTCACGGGCAAGGGCCTCGAGAGTGTCTGCCAGTGCAGGTTGCCTGAATATATCACCTTGCTGGACCAGCCGTGCTGGATCACCAGGGCTGGCGTAATGTTGCTGGACTGAAGATGATGCACTGAAGATCGCCTGTACAATCTGAAAAATATAACCCTGAAAACTGTTGACGACGATGCCACTGCGTGCCATCTCAACCGCCGGTTCAATCAGGCGCGACATCGGTATGGTGCAGAGCGCTTGATGAATGGCGAATATCCCCTTCACTGCGCCGGGAGTGGCCGCAGCCCCATGACCGATATGAAACTCCTGTTGTGCTGTGCCAAAATCGGCCGAAATAGGGTAGAAGTCCACTTCGTCAGGGTGCCGCTGACGCTGCGGCGTCTGCACAGAAAAATCGTAGATGTCGGGTGATTTACCCGCTTGCTCGGCAAGCAGGAAACCGCCGCCACCGAGCGATGTGAGGACGGGCTCAGAGACACAGGCAGCGAAAAATGCTGCGACGACGGCATCAAAGGCGTTGCCGCCGTCGCGCAGGATCAGCTCCGCTGCCGCAGCGGTCTTTTTATGTCCGGCAGCAATGGCACCAAGTTGGGTCATGACGTATGATACTGCCTCTTACTAATGGAATATTGAGTGTAACAGGGATTAAGTTTTGTTTGATTTACCCGCGATTTCATCAGATTGACTCGAAATTAACACATGAATAGACCACTAGCGCACATGCTCAATGAGCCGGAAACATCACCCGACATCAATAATGATGAACAGCGTGATCATTGCAAGGGGCAGAAGCAGCCCGCCCCTTTTTTGCAAGACCCGTCGTTGATTCTCAATGCTGTGCCCCACTATTATCTCAGCACAGAAGGGCTAACCTCGCTGCTGGAGCATCTGCAGGCGACCATTACAGGGCGTGGGGCGATACAGGTGGTTATTGCCGAGCATGGCCGGGGCAAGAGCTCGCTGCTGCGGCAGTTGATATCCGAGGAGGGGAGCCGCTGGCTTCTGTGCCTCATCCATGCCGATTATCACCTGGGGGTTGACCATATTATCAGTGGGCTTGGGCAGACCTTTTTCCCTGATGAGGAGGTCGATTTTGAGTCACTCGTCCATGGGCTGGTCTCTTATGGCCATCGCGAACCCTATCCGGTAGTGATCATTGATGATGCACAGAATCTCTCCTCTTATGCGATCGAGACACTGGCCAATATTAAACGGGCTGTGGTGGAACAGGGGGGGGATATCGATATCATTCTCAGTGCGACCCCAGAGATGCGGAAAATAGTGATGTCTTACTGCATGGCGCCGTTTAGAGATGATTGGCTTGAGATACATGCGCTGCCACGATTCAGTGAAGAGGAGACGACGACTTATCTGAAAACTCGCTATGAAAAAAACGGGGAGACACTCTTTACCCCGTCTCAGCTGAAAATCATCCACCGCCGTAGCTGTGGTATCCCGGCCTGCATCAACTACCACGCTGAACTGGCACTGGGACGCGCGGTTTCTGATGAGCGTCTGCGACTTGAGCATCAGCAGACCCAGGTACGCCAGAAGAAGCAGCCGTACTATCTCGGCGCTGGATTCCTGGCCGTCATCCTGCTGGCTGTGCTGTTTTCTGTGCTATTCAGGGATGAGGAAGAGATGAAGGTTGATGAGGCAGTGGTCGCCTCGCCAAAACCACAGGTCGAGAACAGACCGGCAGATAGCGATATCACGACGACTGCGTTGACCGATACCGCTAAGACGATCGAGAAAAAAGTGAAGACGCCATCCCCCGTTGCCAAAAATACAGCCCCTAAACAGATCACTGAAAAGAGAGTCGTTGTGAGAAAAGAGGTGAAGGCCGCTACTGTAAATAAACCCACGCCTAAGCCTAAGCCAGTGGCCCAGAAGCCTGCCCCCGTCGCCACTCCTGTTCCTGAAGCGACTGTGTCAAATGCGAAAGCCGCCGCAAAACCGCTCGTTGCTGAGACGTCTGCACCGACACAGGAGGTGGCCAGGGCGGCCGAACCGAAGCGCGAAGTAGGCAAACAGGCTAAACCCCAGGTTCCCACTGCAACTGAAGATGGAATGATTCCAGGCAAGGGATGGCTGATGGCGCAGACCCCTGAGAACTTTACGATTCAGCTTGCTGGCTCGCCGAGTGAAAAGGATATTATTCGTTATATCAATCGGAGTTCACTGGAGGGTGAGCTTGCCTATGTCTATTTAAATCGAAAAAACCGCAGTGGCTGGTACGTTGTGTTGCATGGAAGTTTTAAGTCAAAACAGGCAGCACTCGATATTGTCGATTTTTTTCCACCTGAGTTGCGAAAAAACAAGCCGTGGATTCGCCAGATCTCGACACTACAGCGTTCTTTAGGTGTCGACTAGCGATCAGACTGGATAGTATAGATAGATGCGTTCAAGCAAGATCTTTTTTAGCAATGAGGCGGGCGAGCGGCTTGCCGCACTGCTCGACATGCCGGTCGATAACCGCCCCATCAGTTATGCGATTATTGCCCACTGTTTTACCTGCACCAAGAATCTCAGGGCGGTTCATTACATTAGCCGCGCGCTTACCCAGCGCCACATCGCGGTGTTACGTTTCGATTTTACCGGGTTAGGGGAGAGTGGTGGTGACTTTTCAGAGAGCAACTTCACTACCAATATAGAAGATCTGCTCTGTGCCGCACGTTATCTTGAAGAGCACCATCAGCCTGCCGGGATTTTGATTGGTCACTCACTCGGGGGAACGGCGGCGCTGGCAGCTGCCAACAGGATCCCTTCGGTGCGCGGTGTCGTGACGATCGGCTCTCCCTATGAGCCGCATCATGTGTTGCATCATTTCAAAAAGGAACAGGCCGAGATCGAAGCGTATGGCGAGGCGGATGTCGAAATTGGTGGGCAGCGCTATCGCATGAAACAGCAGTTTCTCGATGATGTGCAGGGGGTGAAGATGCGCAGTGCGATCAAACAGCTGGGGTGTGCGTTACTGGTACTGCACGCCTCCAACGATGATACGGTGTCGATGGACAACGCTGGCAAGATATTCGAAGCAGCACTACACCCAAAGAGTTTTGTTTCGCTCGATGATGGCGGTCATCTGCTGACGAGACAGCAGGATGCCTGTTACGCTGGCGGTGTGATCGCTTCGTGGGCAGAAAAATATCTGAATCTTGAAAAGTCAGCATCACCCGAACCGAGTCGTGATGACGCGGTGGTGAGCGCAAGTATCGGACGTGAACGCTTTTACACTGAGATCGATGCTCGTGGTTACGGACTGGTTGCGGATGAACCCGAATCGATGGGCGGCGAGGCACTCGGCCCAACGCCTTATGATCTGCTAACGGCATCGCTCGGTGCATGTACTGCGATGACGTTGCGTATGTATGCCGACCAAAAAAAATGGCCGCTTGAAGAGGTCGATGTCAGGCTCAGGCATCGCAAGATTTATGGTGAGGATTGTGCTGGTTGTCTCGAAAAACCACACAAAATTGACCTGGTTGAACGTGAGATTGAATTGGTGGGTGATCTCAGTGATGAGCAGCGTCAACGACTACTGGAGATTGCCGACAGGTGCCCGGTACACAGAACGTTACAGGCCGAAATTAAAATCAACACGCGTCTAACGTAGCTGCTTCTGATCATTCGCAACAGATGAGAATATAGAAAGGTACATTTTCGATCAATATCACCTGGGCGGTAGAGTGATTCTATATATGTTAGGCATGATGTGTTGTGTACAGCAAATCGTATTGCAGAAATGCATGTTGCACTATGACAAAGAACGGGCCACAGAAGTATATAGTGCCTTTCACAGGGTTAGCTCTACCATCTCCACCCTCATTGCAGAATGTTATGGCGAAGTGCTTTTAAACAGTACCGAGGAGGGGTTGTCGAGAGTGGGTATGCCCCCAGCCTTATTGCAGCGCATAAAAAATTTACAAATCAAAAAAATGCTTGAGGGTGCTGGGTATCAGGTGTAATTTTGTACTGGCTCGGTGCTCCATATTAATGGTATTTACATTATATGCCCTAAACGCATGAAATAGACCGATGGTAAATCAGCTTGATAGTTTCGCCAGGTTGAGCCGTCCGGCTTGTATCAACTAATCGACTAGTATTTTAATGAATCCCCAGCATTCTGAATTTCATGTGATAGTGAAAAATAGTGATGAAAATGCTGTCACGTTACTGGCGGCAGCTTCCGGTCTTTCAAAACAGCGCATCAAGCTGGCGATGCAGCGCGGTGCAGTGTGGTGGACACAGCGCGGTTCCTGTCGTCGTCTGCGGCGTGTGAAAAAAGTACTGCGGCCTGGGGATGAACTGCATCTCTATTATGATGAGCGAGTGCTGCTGAGTGATCCTGTAGAGCCACTGTTGATAACCGATGAAGGGGAGTACAGTCTCTGGTATAAGCCGTACGGATTATTGTCGCAGGGGAGTAAATGGGGAGACCACTGCACGGTCAGCCGTTGGGCAGAACAACATCTAACCCCGCAACGTACCAGCTTTATCATCCATCGCCTTGACCGTGCAGCGACTGGTCTGATCCTGATTGGTCATAGTAAAAAGGCGGCGGCCAAGCTGTCTGAACTCTTTCAGACGCGCGCTATTGAGAAGCACTACCGGGTTATTGTGCATGGTGAGTTTCCAGATAAACCGACTTCGTACACTATCGACAACCAGATCGATGGGCGCAGTGCGATCTCAAATGTTTCTCGGATTGATTATGATGCAGAGAAGGATCGCTCGTTACTGGCGGTGCATATTGAGACCGGGCGGAAACATCAGATCAGGCGTCATCTGTCACAAGCTGGTTACCCGGTGGTGGGGGATCGCTTCTATGGGCGTGATGGTGATAGTGAGAATCTGCAACTCACCGCCTGTTTTCTCGCCTTTGACTGTCCACTAAGTGGCGTGGCACGACGCTATGCCCTGGCTGATGAGTTGTTGCCCCAGCTATAACGCCTGCTTTTTTGAGAGCAGCCAGTAGACCACGCCGAGGGAGAGTGTCACCAGCGCGTAGGCGGCAACTGTCATCGAATCGAAATCTTTTGGATCCATCACCAGGAATTTTCTGGCCAGCGCGATGATGGCGATCAGCACCACAATCCTGACCTGCACTAACAGCCCTTTACCTTCAAGAATTGCATCGATCGAGTTACGGAACTCGAGGGCGATCAACAGTGTCAGCAGCATGCCGAAGGTGATCTGAAACATCCTGTCATTGACCTCCCCCTTAAGCTGAGAGACGCCCATTTCATAGACATTTTCGAGCAGGCTTAGCAGGGCGACGACAATAATCAGCGCGAGTACCAGACTGACGATTAGTGTGATGATATATTCGAACCGTTCGAACAGCGTCAGTGCGGGCCACAGCTCTTTGAGTCGCTGTAGCCCTTTGCTATTAGAATTGGCCAGTTTGCTTTTATCCATCGAGATCTCTCACGTGGGTGGTGACTCGTTAGCTCAGCAGCTTCTAGCTGGCACCGATGACCAGATACTACTCTCCTGCAATTATCAGGGCCATGAATATCAGCACTTAACTTCCTCACGGCACTTCGTATATCATGCCATATTTAGTCGTGATTTTAAGGATTAGTTGATGAGTGAGATAGAGCTTGAGCCGTCTGAAAACGTCTATGGTGAGCCATTGGTGCCTTGTGGTACCGACCCGGTGACAGGTTTTTTTCGTGATGGTTGCTGCAATACCAGTGGGCTGGATTTCGGTTCCCATACCGTATGCGTACTGATGACAACAGAATTTCTGGAGTACTCTCGATTTAAGGGTAATGATCTCTCAACGCCGATGCCGGAACACGGCTTCAAGGGACTAAAGACGGGCGATAGCTGGTGTCTCTGTGCGCCGCGCTGGCTGGAGGCACACGAAGACGGGATGGCTCCCAGAGTTTTTCTGACGAGGACGCACCAGAAGGCGCTTGAAGTGGTCCCGCTGGAGACGTTGAGAAAGTATGCAGTAGACCTGAATTGACAGTGCTTCGGTCTGAGCTTTTAAGAAGTGAACGCCGCTATAGTGTAAGGAAACTAGCATCTGCCCGACATATGGAAATATCTGATTATCTTAACGGGAGAAGCTATGTTGCAGCGCTGGTTTATGGTTATATTGTTTGGCTGTTCTGTCGCGGGGCCGTTGAACGCAGCGACCACGACCATCAAAGTTGCAGGCTCCACGACCGTTCTGCCAATAATCTCTGAAGCGGCCAAACAGTATCGTGCACTCCATCCCGAACTGAATCTAACGGTTTCCGGCGGTGGCTCGGGTGTAGGAGTCTCTAATGTTGAGCGCGGCACGATTAATCTTGGGATGGCCTCGCGCCCCCTTAGCGCAAGTGAGGCAATACGTCTCGGTTCAAAGATCGACGTGATCCCGGTGGCGCGAGATGCGGTGGCGGTAGCGGTCTCAAAGACGGTCTATGAGAGTGGTGTGAAGCAGCTTTCACTGTCGCAAATTGCGGCGATCTATCGCGGTGAAATTCGTAACTGGCGTGAGGTTGGAGGGGTTGATGCTCCGATCCTGGTGATCGATAAAGAGGCTTCGCGCGGAACCCGGCATGTGTTTGCCTCTGTGGTGCTGGGAAACGCGCGTGCGCGTGCCCCTGGCGCGACCATTATTACCGGTTCGAACAATGAAGAGCAGGCCGTCATTTCACGTAGCGACCAGGCGATCGGTATGCTCTCCAACGCCTGGCTCAATGACCGGGTACGCGCAGTGGCGGTGGGTGATGGTGCCGATGCACTGCTGCCTACCAGTGAAAATGTGGCGCAGGGACGGTATGTGATTAAGCGCGATCTGAGTATCCTGGTACCGCATAATCGCAGTAAAGAGGTTGATGGCTTTGTCGATTTTCTGCTCTCTGAACAGGGGCAGTCCGTGGTGCAGATGGTCGGATTCCATCCGGTGAGATGAACGCATGATACTGCGTTGGTGGCTGGCATCATCGGCTCTGCTCTCTTCGATGACCATTGTGCTGGTAATTGGTTTTCTGCTGCATAGTAGCTGGCCACTCCTGCAACAGCAGGGCATCGCCTTTATTGCAGAGACCGAATGGTACCCTTTCGAGGCGCTCTACGGCATGTTGCCTGCACTGCTTGGTACCCTCTGGTCGGTGGCGCTGGCACTGCTGATTGCGATTCCGTGCGGTGTGGCTGCCGCTATCCTCTGTGCTGAAATTCTCCCGCCAGGGCTGCGTGGTGCGGTGCGTTTTGGAATGGAGTTGATGGCGGGAATCCCTTCCGTCGTCTATGGCCTGCTGGGAATGTGGCTGTTGATACCGCTGCTGGAATCACAACTTGATCTCTTGACGGGACGCACGTTGCTTGCCGCTGGCCTGTTGCTGGCACTGATGATCCTGCCGACGATTATGGTGCTCTCTGAAGATGCGCTGCGTGGGGTCAGGAGATCGCAGCGAGAGGCGGCACTGAGTCTTGGTCTGGGGTGGGATGTCTCTTTGTGGCGTGTGTTGCTACCGCAGGCGTGGCCGGGGATCAGGGTCGCAATCCTGCTGGCGATGGGGCGCGCCATGGGCGAGACCGTTGCGGTGATGCTGGTCGTCGGTTCTATCGACCGTATTCCTCAGCCTTTTTATAATTTACTGCAACCTGCGCAGACGCTGACATCACGGATCGGGCGTGAAATGGCCGAGGTGAGTGTCGGCTCACTGCACTGGGCCGCGCTACTCTTCTGTGGACTGATGCTGGCAATGGTCGCGATTTCGATCTCACTGCTGGCACATCGTAGAGTGGTGACGGCGTGAGTTGTGGCGCACTCATCCACCGTGACCGGATTAGTAAATCGGTCGTATTGCTTCTTGCACTGCCCGCATTGATATTGCCTGCGGCGGCCCTCGGTTATATCTTGTGGCAGGCAGCGCCTGTACTCAACTGGCACTTTATCTTTAGCAGTGAAGAGGGGGTCGGTTTTGGTGTCACCGAGGGGGTGTTTGCTCAACTGATCGGTTCACTGCTGCTGGCGTTGATGGCATGTGCCATCGCCACTCCCTTTGCCGTTGCTTCGGCACTCTACTATCGACTCTTTGCAACGACGAGACAGCAACAGCTGCTCTCCGCTATGTTTAATATGTTGCAGGGGATACCCCCTGTCGTGTTCGGTCTGTGTGGTTTGATCGTACTGGTCAACCTCTTTGAATGGGGGGTATCACTGGCAAGTGGGGCCCTGGTGATGGCGGTCGTGGTACTACCGCTACTGATGTTAAATACCCTCGCAGCCCTCGAACGGATCCCGCAGGAGTACACCGAGGCGGGGATGGCACTTGGCCTTGCAAGTGGGGCGATTATCTGGCGTCTGTGGATGCCGCGCAGCTGGGTCAATGTGCTAACGGGACTGCTGCTGGCGATGGCGCGGGCGCTGAGTGAGACGGCGCCGATCATGTTTACTGCGACAGTGTTTTCCGGTGTGGTCTGGCCAGATTCGATCTTTTCACCTGTGACCACACTGCAGACCCATATCTTCTATCTGGCACAGGAAGCGAATGACCCCCAGGTGATTAACATCGCCTGGGGCAGCGCCGCAGTACTGATTCTGCTGGTTGCCATCTTCGGTTTATTGGCTAGACTATTACAAAAATGGGGAAGACATTGATGACAGGCGGTCGAAAACAGGCGGCGTATTTAACGGTGCCCCATCAATCGATAGAGGCGCCAGTTATCGTCGATGAAGTCTCTGCACTCAACGTCAATCAGCTTGGTTTACAGATTGATGACAAGATGATCCTTCAGGATGTCAGTTTCAAGCTGCCGACAAGGGGGGTGACCTCGGTGATAGGGCCATCCGGCGCAGGTAAGAGTTCTCTGCTGCGTTGCCTCAATGGTCTGTTGACGACATGGTCAGGTGAGATTGTGGTGGGAGAGTGTGATGTGCGGCGATGGCGTGGTGGCTGGGATCAACTGCGGCGCCACATTGGTCTGATTGCGCAGAAGCCCGCAGTGTTTAGAACCACCATTCGCGGCAATGTCACCTTTGGCATCCAGGGGTGGCGCAGGCGTCGCCGTGCCGGTGAACTGGTAGAAAACTCACTGCGACAGGCTGCGTTGTGGGATGAGGTGAAGGATCGGCTAGATGCCCCGGCGGCCACGTTGTCGATCGGTCAACAGCAACGTCTCTGCATCGCGCGCGCAGTGGCGATCAAACCCAGAATCCTGTTATTAGATGAGCCGACAGCCTCGCTGGACCCACGATCAAAACAGTTGATCGAGCAGTCGATGAAAAATCTTGCACAGGAGACATCGCTACTGTGCGTCACCCATGATCTGGAACAGGCGCAGCGGCTTGAAGGTCATACCATCTTCATGTGCGATGGTCGTGTCATTGAGCGGGGTAAAAGCAGCCAGTTATTTATTGACCCTCAATGCATTGAAACACGCGAATTCCTCCGCTGGAGTGTCTGTGACTGTGATTGAGTCCTGGCGGAATCCCGCACCGTGCGGTGAACTCGTTTCTTGAACTCGTCCAGGCGCAGATTCTGGGAGGCTGCCTTGTGACTACTGTTGTCGTCTTATGAGTGTCTATATTCATTGCAATATCAATGGCCTATTAAGGACTTCTATTGTTTATTATAGAAAAAAACGAGCGATCTCTCTGCTAAACAAATAGCGATCGAAAATATTCCAGATTAATCGAAACGCAGGATCCGTTCGCAGCATATATTTATTAAGGTGTCGTGCTGCCTGTGGCTGGTGATATGCGTATAATGGCCGACTTTGCTGTGCAGTAGCACCTTAATTAATCAAGAATTTTTATTATGTTGCAGATTTTCAATACCCTTAAAAAACAGAAAGAACCATTTACCCCGATTGAGCCTGGCAAGGTACGGATGTATGTCTGCGGGATGACGGTTTATGACTACTGCCACGTTGGCCATGCGCGTGTGCTGGTGGTGTTCGACGTAATTGCACGTTATCTGCGCGAAAGTGGCTATGAGCTGACATATGTGCGCAACATCACCGATATAGATGACAAGATCATCGCCCGCGCCAATGAGAACGGCGAGACGATCGGTGCGTTGACGAGCCGTTTCATCGGTGCGATGCATGAAGATGCCGCGGCGCTGGGTGTGTTACCGCCTGATATGGAGCCCTGCGCAACGGGCTCAATGGCGCAGATCATCGAGATGATCGCCACGCTGATTGAAAAGGGGTACGCATATGCCGCCGATAACGGCGATGTCTATTATGACGTTAGCCGCTTTGAGTCGTACGGCCGGCTATCGGGTAAGCGCATTGAAGACCTGAGGGCGGGTGAACGTGTCGATGTGGCGGAGGCGAAAGATGACCCACTCGATTTTGTACTCTGGAAGGCGGCGAAACCTGGGGAGCCGAGCTGGGAGTCACCATGGGGCAGTGGGCGTCCGGGGTGGCACATCGAATGTTCAGCGATGTCGACCAACTGCCTCGGAGACCACTTCGATATTCATGGCGGTGGACTCGATCTCCAGTTTCCTCATCATGAAAATGAGATTGCGCAGAGCGAGGCGGCAACTGGCTGTCAGTTTGTTAATTACTGGATCCACAACGGCTTTGTGCAGATCAATGAAGAGAAGATGTCCAAGTCGCTGGGGAACTTCTTTACCTTGCGTGAAGTGCTGAAGGAGTACTCGCCGGAAGTGATCCGTTATTTTATCCTCGCCAGCCATTATCGTAGCCCGCTGCACTACGCCGATCAAAACCTCGATGGTGCTAAGCTGGCACTGGAGCGTTTTTATACGGCGCTACGTGGCGTCGATGCGGCAGCGGTTTCCGATGGCGGTGAATATCAGCAACGTTTCCGTGATGCGATGGATGATGACTTTAATACCCCCGAGGCGTTGGCGGTGCTTTTCGAAATCGCAACCGCCCTGAATCGCGCCAAGGCAGATCAGGAACCGCAGCTCGCTTCACAACTTGCCGCTCAGTTACGCTATCTTGCCGGGGTCATCGGTCTCCTGCAGGGCGATGCAGAGACTTTTTTGAAGGGCGACGCTGGTGATGATGGGCTCAGTGATGAGCAGATCGAGACACTGATCCAGCTGCGTATTGATGCCAAGCAGGCGAAGGCGTGGGCCGAGGCAGACCGTATTCGTGATGAGCTACAGGCGCAGGGGGTTATCGTTGAAGATGGCGCCGGCGGAAGCCGCTGGCGCCGCGCCTGATCCCCCGCCGGGGATTTCTCGGGATCCCGTTTCGGTTCAGTTATGCCACGCTATCACTCCCCTTATTTGCAACAGGTATCAGTTGTGGCGTGGTCTCTTTTTCATTCTTTGCCCCCGACTTCTCTTCCTTTGAGTCCTGTGGCTGCTTTGCTGGCGGCGCCTCCTCTTTTGAATATTTAGGCGCAGCAGATTTAGCGGGTGTCCTGGGTGGGCAGGTGCTACTCTTTTCCTGTGGCTTGAGCGCATCGACGACACGATCAAGTAGCGAAAAGAGCAGGTCGATGCTGTAACCACCGATAAATCCGAGTGCCGCTTCGGTGATTTTGACATTGGTCTCAGCAACGCCACCACTGCTATAAAGCAGCACAATGACGCCGCCACTCAATGTGCCGAGCACAAGGCGATTGCGGAATTCAGGCAGTCGCCTTGGGTCGAAGGTGCGTTCTCGAAGCTGGGTCTCGGCCTGGCGCAATAGAAATACAGAGGCCCCAAAGGCACCGTACATAAACGGGGTTAGTGTGGTAACGAGCGAATAGAGATAGGTGGCGTTATTAAACATACTGGCATTATTAATGGCCCACACTGCCGCATTTAGCTCAAATATATATTGGTATAGATTCATCAACACAATAGTCGCCAGCGCTGCAAAAGAGGCGTACCACATATTGCGCACATGCCTGCCAGCATCGGTATTCATGTAGTCCTTGCTGGTGCTGGCATTCAGGGCCTCAGTCGCACGCAGGCTGATGGCCGTTGTTGGTGAGAGCTCCCTGCTTAAGATCAAATAACAGTGTTGCAGGTACGCGACATCGAGATCGCTGAGCGCGCGTTGCTGTGTGATCTTGATCTCCCACATACGATAGAGCTCATCCATGTGTATCTCTTCCGGAAGACTGCCCCTCTCAACAGCATAGACAGCGAGACGCATCACATCTTTGAGAAAGCCTGTCAGGCTTGTAATGTGCTTCTGATCTGTTTGTTGACTGCTACTCTTCATAAAATGATCCTCCCGCGTTTACCTGGAGACTTATTTGAGCTTGATGTTAAATGTCCGTTGAAAATCCCTGGCTGGAATTTTTTTTATCCCTCTGGTATCACGAATTCGCCACGCACTGGCGCTCAGGTCGATGGTGCCTGAGGTGGTGTTACGACTAAAGCTGATGGTCATGAAATGCTCCCGGGTGCGGGTGCGGGGATAGGCAGAGAAGATATTCCCCTTTTTAGTGCTGACCTGATAAAGCTTGTTATAGGTGACTTTTGTGGGCTTCCAGCCATTGAGCTTACACACCTCCGGATGAGGGAATTTGGCAGGCCTGGATTTAGGTTTATCGGTTGCAATACCATTTAAGTAGGTCAGGTTCGATAGTGGGGATGCAATGATCTCTATTAGTCGCGGCCCTTTGGCATCGTTGCCAAGTTGTGCGGTAGAGATACGACCAAAATGGACATCGCCACTGAGCAGTACAATGTCATGCCGACTGCTCGAAAGGGCCTGCAGCAGCGCGGCATACTGCTGTTTATAACTGAGCAGGTTTTTCTCGGTCTTGTTTTCTTCTACGATTAATGGTTGAGAGCTAACAAACACACCGGGGGTGCGCAGTTCGCCGGCCCATTTTGTAATCTTCCTGAGATTGGCCGGGGTGGTGAAGCCGTTATCATCTCGAAATGAGCGAAAGTCTGCGACGCATACTGAAAGGTCCCTGCCGATATCAAAGGTTTCAAAAGCGGCACTACGCTGAATGTTTCGCACACCATCGCTGGCGACGGCATCCCACGCCTTACGCACATGGCGCAGACGTAGCGCCTGAAGCTGCGGGATGTTCGATTTGTAAAAGGGGTAATCATTCCAGAACTCGTGATCGTCGGGTAGCATCCAGGTGCCACCATTGCTCAGAATGCTTCCCATCGCCTGCCAGTGCAGGGCGTAATCATCGGCGACGCGCTGGCGGATTTCAGCCGGCACCAGCGAGAGTGAGTCGAATCCGATATCGAGATAGACCTGGTCACCGGTTAAAAAGGTGATATCGGGCTGAACATTTTCGGGGCCTCGTTGATACAGCGCCTTATAGGCGGCGGCGGCACGACCGCCATCGCGATGGTTGTAGAAACAGCTGCCCAGTGCCACGGTAAACGGTTTTTTTCCTTTGAGTGGGATCCTGTTCGGGAGAGTCGTAAATGTTCCGCTGCGCAGGTGTTGCCATGATTGAGGAATCTGGTTGCCGACTGCCTCGATGCGACGAATAAAGTTCAGGTCATAGCGTTTCCCCGGGACGAGGTTGTTGAACTTAACTACCTTGTAAAAACGCTGGTTCATTTTATCGAACGGGCGCTGCCATTGATCTCGAGTGATGCGTTTTGTCCGTTTACTACCATCAGGGAATACCAGTTCAACGCGTGCTAGATCCGGTTTTTTAAGGGTTGGAAAGAGTGTTCCCACCCACACCTCCACACTGGTAGAGGTGACACGCTGGACGACTAGTGACCACTGACTGGTGTTGGTTTCTTTATTGCTCACAAAGTTTCTCCCTGACTGTATTGTGATGGTATCGATGCCTGTTGTGGTTATAGCGTCTCTTCCAGATGTGCAAGGATATGTGGATAGACATCCTTGTAGGCGTCTTTGCCGTGGATACAGTCGATGTGTCCATAGTCCGGGATTTGATGGATGTTATAGAGCGCCGCTCCATTTTTATCACGTAAAACCTGATAGGTCTTATTGAGACTCTCGGGGACAAAACATTCGTTCTCATCGCCGACGATAAAGGTGATCGGCAGGCTCATTCGTTCCAGGTGCGGCAGGTAGCAGTCATTGCCATCGGCATCGACGATATGCCCCTGGCGTGTCATGGTCGCAAGGTGCTCAAGCGAGCGCATATTGGCGACGCCGTAGAGCTCATGCAGATTATCATGTGTGATACCGTTAAGCTGGTCGTGCTCATAGAGGTGGCCATAAAGAAAGGTGACACGACGGCAGACAGGGTTTTTGCACTGCTCTTCTTTCTGGATGGGATAGAATTTCAGCGCCTTATCAAGCAATTTCTCCTGCCAGTTGGACTCCTTATCGATATAGGCGGTCAGTGAATCGACCCCGAGCCGATCGAGTAGCTCCGGCACATAGAGGCCGGTCTTGATCTTACTGAGTAGCGGCACCTTGATATGGGTTGAGACCTGAGAGACTACCGCCGAGCGCACATTTTCAAGATGACCACCCAGCATCGACATTGTCCAGGTCGTCGCGCCGAAGCAGTGAACCACCATCTGTACCGACGCCTTGCCGGTGACTTCAAGTACTTTGGTAACCGCGGCAGGGTAGTCGTACTTCGCCACTTCATCGGCAGTTGCCGGGTGTTGAGAAGATGGCAGCTCGATGCTGACACGATAGTCGAGCAACCAGACGTCATAGCCGTGAGCGACGAGGTATTCGAGCAGGTTAGTGTCGAGGGTGTCGGTCGAGAAGATCGTGCTGGAGACACCAAGTCCGTGTGACAGAATCACCGGTCCCTTGTTGCCACCCCGGTAACGGGTCAGGCGAATGGCGACATCGTCTGCGGTGACAACGCGGAAAAGCTCAGGCACGGGTGCCGCGAGCGGACGCCTTTTACGCGCCTGGTCATCATTGGAAAAATAGTTGAGCCCGGTGGCGACGCCGCCATAGATATTGAACACCTCACCGGCAAAGAAGCTACCGAAGCGCGCCACATATTTGAGCCGTTTGGCATTGTCATCAACGTTTGGCACCTTGATGGTGGTGAGCTGTTTCGCAAAGTTGAGCGGGGTGATCTCCAGAATGCCACGTCCAACTGTGGTGGTGGGATCATGCCTGGCGGTTGTGACTGAGACGTATAGCGTGGTGGTGTCCTTCCACACATCGAAGCCGGCATCATCATGGATCACCTTGTGACCTTCCATGTAAAAGGTGTCGCCGTTCTCGGCCGTCATCGTCAGGTTGTAATCCATGCGGCGTGTAGCGGTCGTCTCAGTATCTTTGACGAACAGATTAAAAACGCCATCCGATACCGTCAGCGGGGCAGGTGACAGGGTGGGTGCCTTCACAATACCGTAGATTGCCGCCTGGTGGTCTGGGTCTTCCAGCATCGCCTCGATATCCTGCGAGACCACGGTCAGGGTGAATTCAAACGGGGTGTTATTGCCCCTGCCCTGTTCGAACCCCTGTTGATAATCGACATTCGCATCCAGCGTGATAAAGCCGGTCATCGTCTCGGTAAACTGAATGCCGGGTTTGACCGGTGAGACGGTTACATCGTCAGCAGGGCGCGAGGGGAGTTCGGTATCGAAGTGCCAGTCCCGCTCACTCGCCATCAGCTTTGCATTACGTTCAGCGATGGCACTGATCGTCAGCAGTGGGTTGGTACCGATTGCGGTTGGGATGATGGCGCCGTCCGCCACATAGAGATCTTGATAGACTTCATTGCCGCTGGTGGACGAGTAGACCTGTCCTTTGTGGTTGACGACACCAGTTGAGGCATCTTCCCCCATGCAGCAACCACCCAGTGGGTGGACCGTGATCTGATCATTTCCCATCAGGTCATGGCTGATCGGATTGCGCACATAGGTGCCACCAAGTGCTGCACTTAGTTCATGCAGCTTGTTATTGACCTTTTCAAAGATCGCTTCCTCGCCAATGCCTGGCCAGTCGATGCAGAGGCTGTCATCTTTCAGCAGCATGCGACCCGATGCACTGTCGTGGCTCATCACCAGGTTGGTCACGGTGTTGTCGGTAGCGCCATGGTAGGCACCGCGCAGGATGCTCTCGATCGAGCGTTTTTTTTCAGTTAAGAAGTCGACAATACCACCGTCGGTGTCTCTGCCAGAGATAGAGGAGAGGCTTGAAAATGCCTTCGGCAGCAGTGGTGCAACCGCCCCCGGCATGACCCCTTCTTCGATCGACATCCCCTCTTTATAGTCGTCGGAAGCGGCGCGGGTATCGATCACCGACGTGATGCAGGGGCCGACCGGGTTGTCGGGGTCAGGCTCGCGCGTTCCCTTACCGATACCGTTGATCTCCTGATCGCAGTTGTAGGCGAAGCCGAGCACATCGCCATTGCCTGAAAAGCGCTCGCCGACCCGCTCCGAGGTGGCGAGGCCATGCTGTTTAGAACGCAGCAGGATCTCGGTCGAACCCAATGTGCCGGCGGCCAGTACGACGATATCGGCGAGCACAAACTGGTCTGGTGCGTCAAAGGCGTCACTGCCATCATTGCTGGTTGCATAGTGCACTACCCAACGTCCATCCTTGCGAGAGAGGTGATCGACTTTAGTCTGCGTAAAGATCTCGGCGCCGTGATTTCTGGCATCGGGCAGATAGGTCATCTGGGTGGTATTTTTCGCGGTGTAGTTGCAGCCGGTAACGCAGTCACCACAGAGATTGCACGGTTGCTGGGCCACACCGACATGGTTAATACCGTTTTCATGTGTTTTAAAGTTGACAGCCAACGGTGTCAGTTGGGCTTCAACCCCCAGTGCCTTGCCGCATTTGCGCATCGCCTCTGTCTTTTTGAGAACAGGGTAACCGTTATCACCATCTGGGTAAGTGGCGCTGGCCAGCATAGCACGTGCTTTCTGGTAACCCGACTTGAGTGCGGTATCAACATCGTTAACAAACTCACGTGGCCACGCCGGGTCACCGAAGAGGCGTGGATCGGATTCAATCAATACGCTGGCGTTGATCAACGAGGTGCCGCCCAGGCCGCAGCCGGTCATCACACTGATGTCATCATTGATGTTCAGGTCGTAAAGCCCGGTCTCGCTACCGAGGTGGATTTCACCTGCATTTACCTGAAACTCTTCACCCGCTTCGGCGAGTGTGTCTGGAAATTCGCCGGGTAGAAACTCCTTGCCTCGTTCCAGAACGCAGACAGACTGGCCTGCACGCGCCATGCGAGATGCTGAAATGCCCCCGCCGTAACCGGAACCAATAACGACTACAGTGTAGTGTGGCTTGATGTTCTCGATCTGTGACGATAGCTTTTTCAATTTCAGTTCCCTTAAAATTTATTTTTAGATTGCCTGTTTGTCTGGGTGACGCAGTGAATTACCTCGGTAAATAGTTGAAGCGTAATGAAAGCAAGTTAACTATTTACTTTGGCGGTGTCAAGAAAGTGATTGTTTCAACAGGGAAGTTGTAAGTATTTTAGTGCTTATGTGAATGCCCATCTTCTGGCGTTGATTCACTTTTGAGCGCTGCCGCTTCATCGCCTGTAAAGAGCGTCCTGGCGCCCAGCACAACGATGCGGTCATCAAGCGTCACCCCCTGTGTGATGACCACCTCACCATGATGCTGCCCCTCTGTGGTCACCTGTCGACGCTCAAAAAACTCCGCGCCCTGCATTAGATAGATAAAATGTTCATCATGGTTGGTATCTATCGCCGTAGCGGGAAGTGTCAACTGCTGTTGAGTATTGACGGTCGGTCTCTGGATCATAAAGCCAGCCTGCCACTGCGCCTCTTTTTCGAGGTAGATTGCATTCGCGGGTGTGACAGGTGGCGCCACGTTTTTTGATGCCTCATAGGAGGGGTAGACCGTCACCGTGCCAAGCTCATGTGTTGTGGCCATCGCTGGGGAGTGCAACTGGAGCGTTAGCTGGCGCTCTCCTGCATGTTGAGGCAGTGCCACTTCGATGTGGATGCCGGCGCGAACTGGGCGTTTACCACTGAATGTCTCATCAGGTAAACCGCCCCCGGAGAGTTTTATCGTGATGAAGCCGTCTGGGATCGGCGTGTAGTCACTTAGATCGGTAAAGTGGGCAAGAAATATCGAGTCACGCCTTGCCACTAACGTCTCATATTGCAGGTAAAGTTCGTCTGTATCGTTGAAATGGATGAGGTGCTGCGATCGATCAACATGTTCGTCATCACCACTGTGGTCATGTTCCTCGCCTTCAGTGTGGTTGTGGCCGCCCGCCACATTAGCGTCATGCCCGGGTTTGTCACAGCCAGCGAGCAGCAGCAGGAGCAGGAGAGTGGTGAGGAATCTGGACATCTTCGTTACTTTTTAATGAAATTCCGGTTCATCATATAATGAGCGTTAAGCGGTTTCAACGCTTCTCTGGGCAGGCCATATCGCATTCAGGTTTGAGAGTATGCAATTGTTGAAACTATCTGCTGTGGTTCAGGATCTCTTTACACAGCACGCGAATATCAACACCTATTCCAGAATCAATCGTTACCGCACAGGCCAGCTCATCATCGCCCAACGGCTCCTGGGTCTTGATCTGATGTTCAAGCACTGAGATATCCGCCTCTGACGGATCACCACCTTTTATATTCCGTTCGATAATCCATTGCCGCAACAGCGCCTCGGGGGCGTGAAAGTGCAGGATAATAAACGGTACTCCAATTTCCCTGGCTGTATTGTTGAACTGCTGTCGCTGAACACTTTTCAAAAAGGTGGCATCGATGATGACCGGATAGCCGCCTGCGGTAACCTTCTGCGCAATGGTTGCAAGCCGTTGGTAAGTCGCTTCACTTGCTGGCGCACTATAGAGATCCCCTTCCACGCTCGATTTACTTCGTGCATCAAAACTCAATCCATGTAACCGTTTACGCTCTACATCTGAGCGTACCCGAATCGCACCGAGCTGTTCCAGAATCAATTGCGAAATACTGCTCTTACCGGAACCAGACAACCCATGAGTAATCATCAGCGGAGTTGCAGGGCGTTGTGTATAGGACGTCGCAAGCTCGAGATAGTGCTGGCACTGTTCAAGGTGTCCTTCGTTCGGATGTTGCGCATGCTGAATCGCAGCGACCTTGGCGCGCACCATCGCACGGTAAACCAGATAGAGGCGGAGTAACGGCACACCGGCGTAGTCGCCTGTCTGCTGTAGCCATGTATTGAGAAAACGAAAACCGAGATCACTGCGCCCAAAGGCGTCGAGGTCCATGATCAGAAAGGCGATGTCGCTGATCTGGTCGATCCAGCGCAGTTCGGGATTAAACTCCAGGCAGTCGAACAGCATTACCCTGTTCTGGTAGCAGGTGACATTGGCAAGATGCAGGTCACCATGGCACTCGCGGATGAAACCATCCTGTTTGCGCGAGCAGAGCAGAGGCGTCAGTTGTCGTAGCTGTTGCCCCGTCCACTGTTTGAGTTCTTCGAGTGCTGCGTTAACCATAATCTCAGACAGGGTCGACTCAACCTGGCTGAAGTTCTCCAGCATCGGTTTCTGAATGGTCGCGGGCTCACCAAACAGGGTATCGCTGGTGGCCCCTTCGAGCGATTGGTGGAAGCTCGCCACGCAGGTGGCAAGTTCATCGATATGAGCATTCGTCAGCTCACCCTGTTTGATCAGCTGATCAAACTCCATGCCCGCTTCAAACTGACGCATCTTGACCGCATATTCGATCACCGCATCATTCCCGTTTAGCTGCGGAGTATCAATCGATCCGGTAATGGGTACCACGCCGAGATAGATCTCCCCGGCAAGACGCCGGTTGAGACGGATCTCTTCTTCACAGACGTGATGCCGTTTCTCAAGCGTCGAGAAGTCGAGGAAGCCGAGATCGAGCGGTTTTTTGATCTTGTAGGCGTATTCACCCGTCAACAGTACCCAGGCGCAGTGGGTCTCGATTAGCTCAAATTCTGCGACCGGATGATCATAAATCGCCTTGTTTTGCAGTGCAGTGATCAGTGTGGTGCTGGTCATCATTGACTCCGGATTAATTCAGGCGCCATGGAATATACCGTTATTATATATAAATAATTGAAAAACAGTGGTTATTTGATTTGAATGTTGAGTAAAATGGCTTGTAGCTTTGTATTAAGGAGAGGTTTCAGTTCCTGTGGGTGTCTATTCGGTTGATAAGTTGATTACAGAGGCGCGTCGTCTGGCGGCCGATTATCGCCGTGCCACCGGAAAACCGCTCGCAGGTGTCAGTGGTGAGATTGCCCAGCACGATGCGATTCAGCTACTCGATCTTGAACTCTGTAACCCGCCCATTGCAGGCTGCGATGCGATAGGCAAGAGTGGTTCGCGCAAGGGAAAAAAGGTACAGATCAAAGGGCGTGCGATCTTCGATGAAGCCAAATCTGGTCAGCGCATCGGACAACTCAAGATGGAGCAGGAGTGGGATCTGGTGGTGCTGGTGTTGATGGATGAGGAGCTGGAGACCTTTGAGATCTACGAGGCGTCGCGTGACGAGCTCGAAGAGGCGATGGAGGATGCCAGTTCCAGCAAGCGCAGCAAGCGCGGCGCGATGTCGGTAGCCAAGTTCAAGATCATCGGGCACCTGGCGTGGACACGTGAAGGCGGGCTTGAAGAGGATGAGATCTGGGATAACCAGGCCGACGGTTGACGTTCATAAAATAAATTCTGTTTTAGGTTCCTGAGTAATGTCATTCCCCGCTGATCTTGAAGGCCCGGCCGAGCTATTAGGTGTCGATGGCCCGTTTGCCCACCACATTAATGGTTTTGCGCCGCGTATCCAGCAACAGCAGATGAGCGATGCGGTGGAGCATGCACTGGATAAACAGAGCGTACTGGTGTGCGAGGCGGGAACCGGTACCGGCAAGACCTTCGCCTATCTGGTGCCCGCACTCCGTTTTGGCAAACGGGTCATCATCTCCACCGGCACAAAGACGCTGCAGGACCAGCTCTTTCATCGTGACCTGCCGACGGTACAGAAGGCGCTGGCGATCCCGGCGCGGGTGACGATGTTGAAGGGGCGCAGTAACTATCTCTGTATCCATCGGCTTGATCTGCTGGAACATTCCGGTAGCGCGCACGCAAAGCACCTCGCGAATGATTTTCAGGCGGTGCGTCAGTGGGCGGGTAAAACCAGCACGGGTGATGTTGCCGAGATCACCGGCATCGATGAGGATGCACCGATCTGGCCACAGATCACCTCGACCAGCGAAAACTGCCTCGGGCAGGAGTGTCCCTCGTTCACAGATTGTCATGTGGTGAAGGCGCGGCGCAGGGCGCAGGAGTCCGACATCGTGGTGATCAATCACCATCTGCTCTTTTCAGATATGGTACTGAAGGATGAGGGCTTTGGTGAGCTGTTGCCGAGTGCCGACGCCTTTATTATCGATGAGGCGCACCAGCTGCCGGAGATCGCATCGAACTTCTTTGGCCAGTTTCTCAGTGGTCGCCAGCTGCTCGATCTGGGGCGTGATGTGATTGCAGAACAGATTAATGAAGCGGGCGATATGCCGGCGCTTGCGAAGATCGCGCAGCAGCTCGAAAAAGAGCTCTACGACTTTCGCCTCGCGCTCGGCATGAAAAAGCAGCGTGCCCCATGGCATGAGCTGCGCGACCTGCCGGCAGTAAAACTTGGTATGGAAGAGATCGAGCAGCAGCTGCAGAAACTATCAGACCAGCTCGAAGAGGCGGCGGCACGTGGCAAGGGGCTGGAGAGTTGCTGGCGGCGCAGCATGGAACTGCTGCAGCGGTTACAGGCCTTTAGTCAGGCGAACGAAGAGGAGCGCATCCAGTGGTACGAAACCACGCGGCGTTCCTTTATGCTGCACGATACGCCGATGAATATCGCCGAGACCTTTCATAAACACGCACTGCGGTACAATAGCGCATGGGTCTACACCTCCGCGACATTGGCCGTCGGTGATAACTTTGATCATTTCACGTCACGTCTCGGTGTCGAAAATGCCGAGACAGCGCACTGGGATAGCCCATTTAATTTTCGCGATAACAGCGTGCTCTATCTGCCGGAAGGATTGCCGGAACCGAACTCAACACAGCATGTTGAGGCGGTGGTCGAAAAATCACTGCCGATACTGGAGGCGTGTGGCGGCGGGGCCTTTATGCTCTTTACCAGTCACCGCGCACTGCGTCGTGCCGCAGAGTTGCTGGAGGATGAAGGGTTTGAGTACCCAATGTTGATACAGGGCAGTGCACCGCGCAATGAATTGCTCGATACCTTTCGTCGCCTCGGAAACGCAGTGCTGCTCGGCACCAGTAGTTTCTGGGAGGGGGTCGATGTGCGCGGCGACGCGCTCTCGTGTGTCATCATCGACAAGCTCCCGTTTGTCACCCCCGATGATCCGGTACTGCAGGCACGCATGGATGCACTGAAAAAAAGTGGCGGTAATCCATTTCGAGACTTCCTTTTACCCAATGCAGTGATTACCCTTAAACAGGGGGCAGGGCGCCTGATCCGCGATGTCGATGATCGCGGGGTGCTGATGCTGTGCGATCCCAGGCTTATCACAAAATCATACGGCAAGACCTTTCTAAAGAACCTGCCGCCGATGCGACGTACGCGGGATGAGGCGAAGGTGGTTGGGTTCTTGAAAAGCAGGGAAAAGAGTGAAAGATAAAAGAGCAAAAGGAAAGATAATAAAGCATTGTGGCTTACCACGAAGGTCACGAAGAACATAAAAATATAGCTTATTATTCATTTAAAATAATATGAAACTACTCGCAGTCGACACCTCCACCGAAGCCTGTTCCGCCGCGCTCTCTATCAACGGCGAGGTCATTGAGCGCTTCGAGATCGCACCGCGTAAACATGCCGAGCTTATCCTGCCGATGATCGACTCACTATTAAATGAAGCGGGTTGCGTTCTGTCACAGATGGATGCCATCGCCTTCGGTCGTGGCCCGGGTGCCTTCACCGGTGTGCGCATCGGTACCGGCGTGGTGCAGGGGCTGGCGTTTTCTATTGACCGACCAGTGGTGCCGGTCTCATCGCTGGCGGCGATGGCTTATGGCGCGATGGCAGCGTTCAATACAGATAACGTTTTAACTGGCATCGATGCGCGCATGGGTGAAATTTACTGGGGTGTTTATCAGCGCGCCGCCAGTGGCGGTGTAGTGCTGCTGGGGGAGGAGTCTGTCTGTAAGCCGGATGAAGCCTTTGTACCACCAGCGTCGGGTAACTGGATAGGCGTTGGCACTGCATGGAAGGCGTATAATGAACTACTCACTGCACGCTACGCCGGGTTGCTTGGTGAATCCCACTCTGATCAATTCCCACGTACGAGAGATATCGCTGCACTTGGTGTGATTGCCTATGAGGCAGGACAGGCGGTGAGTGCTGAAGAGGCGCAGCCGGTCTATCTGCGGAATAATGTGGCGGTGAAAAAGGCGAGGTAGCCCGTGCGAGCAGCTGTTAACGTGGCCTGAAGGAAGAGCTGTCGAAACTGATTTCAACCATATGGCTCAGGCAAGCGCTGATAAATTATTTAATTTGTCATTGCGAGCGCCGTGTGACGGACTCGCAGTCCAAATCCTTTAGGGTGGCAATCTCGGCGCGTCATAAAAATCATCTTGATACTTGTTTATGACCTTCCCCCCTTTGCCTGGCCTGGTCGGCTTGACCATCCATCTGTTTTAAACTGAGTTTGTAATCACGTTTAATCAAAATCAAAGAGGAGAAGGTCATATGAGATTCTACACCGAAAGGGGCTTGTGTGTTCGTACAAAGGTTTCGATGTTTTTTTGGTGGCACGGGTTGTTGACGATGACTTCAAGGGCGTTGGCCTGTAGATAGGTGAGGAGGGTGTCCAGTTCCTGCTGCGAGGGGGCTTTTATGTCGCGCATCATCCACATCTTGCCGCGGCCACTCATCATCTGCATGCGGTGATTCATGCGGGCGACGACAGTGGGCCACTCGGCGGCAGTATGTAGACCAGGGCTGGGAAGATTATGACACTGATTGCAGTAGCGCTGAATTAGCAGGGCCCCCTCGGATTGGAGGTCGGGAAGGTTGGCGGGATCTATTCCCGGCGGCATTCGCTCGCCCATCATTCCCATGCGATCTCCATGGTCCATCATCCCCATTCCCCGGTCGCCCATCATTTCAGCCATTGAGGATCGAGAGCCAGTCAATGTAACCAGTCCTGAACGCCTCCCATTAGCAGGATGACACCTATCGTCAGATTCCGGTTTGCTTTCATGGTTTACTTCCCTGGATATCCTTTTTCATCTGTTCGAAGGTGTCTCTGTCTAACTCGCCACTGGCGTAACGCCTATTCAGGACATCCAACGCCGATTCCTGCGGCTCCGTTTCCTGCCCCCGTTCGCGCATCCATCTGACGATGAAAACCACTCCGGCAATCACCAGAATCCAGAACAGGAGCGGAAAAAACCACATTCCGCCCATCCACCAACCGCCGTGCTCATAATTCATCATGTCCATCATAAGGTTCTCCTTCGAGGCTTGCTCAAAATTAATAATTGCATTATAGTGCAACTATGCATTCATTAACAATTCACCCCGAAGAAATTTTTCAGTCGCTGGCTGACGAGACCCGCCTGCGCGTAATCCGCTTGATGGTGGTGGCCGGTGAAGAGTCTTGCCTGTGTGAGCTGGTTGATAGTCTGTTGGAACCCTCATACAAGCTCTCCCGCCATCTGAAGATCCTGCGCCAGGCGGGTCTGCTTGCATCCCAAAAAGAGGGGCGTTGGGTCTATCATCGACTCGTGAGGGAGCCTGCCTATCTGGCGCAACTCTTTGCTACCGTGCAGGCGTTGCCTGATCCAGGCGGCACCTATCGCGCTGACCTTGAACGTTTCCGCAACCGCCTTTGCCTGCGCGAAGGCGGGCGCTGTCAGGTTGGTATCCAGTCCGAAGCGTTCAAGGCGGAGGCGGGGTAGCGATGGCCGGTTGCGGTTGCGAGGTCGAAATAAAAGACAAAGAGCAGGCTCGCGTGCTCATCCTGTTGCTGGCCATTAATGGTGTGATGTTTGTCGTTGAAATCAGCGCGGGCATTATCGGTGACTCAACGGCGCTGATTGCGGATTCTCTGGATATGCTGGCGGATGCCACTGTCTATGCGATTGGCCTCTACGCTGTGGGGCGGAGTCTGCTCGTCAAGGCGAAGGCGGCTCATATCAGCGGTGTTTTTCAAATAGTGTTGGGAATGGGTGTGTTGTTTGACATCGTGCGTCGAGCCCTTGTCGGTAGTGAGCCTGAATCGGTAATGATGATTGCTGTGGGCGTTGCGGCACTTATCGCCAACGTTGTTTGCCTGGTGTTGATCTATAAACATCGCCAGGGTGAGGTGCATATGCGAGCAAGCTGGATTTTTTCAAAAAACGACGTGATTGCTAATTTAGGCGTGATTAGCGGTGGTCTGTTGGTTGCGTATACCGGCTCATCCTATCCCGACCTGATTATCGGTTTACTCATTGCCGCCATTGTGGTGAGAGGTGGTTTTCACATTACTAAAGATGCTAATCACGAAAAAAAACAACAGGAGGTGACACCGTGAATATTAAATATGGCTTTGGCAAAACTGTTCCCATGGATTTTGAGGCTGCGATAGATGTCGTGACTCACGCGCTGCAAACAGAAGGTTTCGGTGTGCTTACCGATATTGATGTGGCGGCCACGATGAAAAAGAAACTGGGGGAAGAGATGCCGCCTTACCGAATTCTTGGGGCCTGCAATCCCTCTCTGGCTCATCAGGCGATGACTAACGAACCCTCTATTGGCCTGTTGTTGCCTTGCAATGTGGTTGTTCGTCAGGAAGAGAGTGGCGTCGTACATATAGAGTTCATGAATCCCGAGTCGGTATTAAGCCTGGTGGATAACCCCGCTGTTGGAGAGCTTGCCGGTGAAGTGAAGTCTCGCCTGGAACGGGTGCTGGCGGCGTTGTAAGCCGCTTCAATTATGCGCCAGTTCATCGTCCGCCTGCTGATCCTTACTGTGCTTGCCACCAATGTGGCGTGGGCGATGGACGACTGTTTTTCGCCTTATGGCAGCGATGAGCCCACGCCGGTGCAGTTGGGTGATCTGCCAGATGACAGCCTGAACGATGGCACCTGTGATGAATTTTGCGCAGGATGGTTTCATCTTGTCGCCATTACGCCTGGCACTAAACTCGATTATTATCCGCTCACTCGCCAGGGTGTCGTGCGGGTAGAGACCTCTTTTCACTCCCTGAACCAGGCTCCCCCCATTCGCCCTCCCCAAATCTGAGTGCATGCTCGGGGTGTTATAGGCCCCGCTTTGTTTGCTGTTCCCATAATTTTAAGTAAGGACTTAACAGATGAGAAGACGATTATTCATGTCGGCAGCGGTGCTCGGCTGCATTTTACTCTTGCCCGTAGGGGCGGTAAGTGCAACCGATCAACCGGCGTTGACGAACCTGGTTCGCTCTGTGCTAGATGAAAATCCGCGTGTCCTGGCGGCACGATCGGCACTGGATGCGGCACAGGCTGGTGAAAGGGCAGCCGACCGGCCACTCTATAACCCGGATCTCGATATCGAGTATGAAGATGCCACCGGTGTCACCAAAACCCTGGGGCTGAGCCAATCCATCGACTGGAGTGATAAACGTGAGGCGCGCACCCGTGTTGCCGCACTTGAACAGGAACGGGTTATTGCTGAATTGAGCGGCATTCGCCAAACACTGGCGGTGGAGCTATTGGCCGCCCTGGCTGATTATCACACTGCCGCCGAACTCTCGGCGCTGGCCAAGCAACGCCGTGGCCTGATGCAACGTTTTCTCTCTCTAACAGAGCAACGCATCCAGGCCGGTGACCTGGGGCAGGTGGCGCTGGATCTGGCGAGGCTGGCCGACACTGAGGCAAACCTGCAACTGGCTCGCTTGCGTGGCGTTCAAGTAGAGACGGAACAGGCGCTAACAGCCATTGCCGATGCAGGGCTAAATGGTTGGCCAGCGTTACCGGATATTCCATCATCCACTCAGTTTGATACTTTAAATATCGATACCTTGCTCGAACAGCTACCCGCGCTACGTGCAGCGCGCAGTCAAATTGCCACGGCTCGTGCGGCAGTGGCGTTAAGTCGCCGTGAACGTAAGGCCGATCCCACCATCGGTCTTCGTGGAGGCCGTGAAGCATCAGACAATCTGATTGGTCTGACGCTCTCCATTCCGTTGTTCGTGCGCAACAACTTCAGCGCCGAGGTCGATGTGGCCAATGCTGATGCCATCCAGGTCGAGCAGAGTGCACAGGACATCTATCGCACCAGTCGCGCTCGGCTGATCTCCACCGCCCGGCGCTTCGAGCTGGGACGTGAGGCCTGGGATGACTGGCAGCAAACCGGCCAGACCAGCCTGGAGAGTCAGACTCAATTACTGGAGCGCCTGTGGCAAGCAGGCGAACTCAGTACGGCGGATTATTTGGTGCAAATTAAACAGACACTGGATACCCGTACCGCCTCTGTCGAATTGCACGGCAGCCTGTGGCAGTCCTGGTTTCAATGGCTCGCCGCCAGCGGTAAAGCAGAATTCTGGTTGGGGCTGAAAGATTAACGGGGAGATCAAGAGAACGATTGATTTCACCCCGCTGAACATTATTTGGAGAAAACAGAACATGAATAGATTAGTAAACCGATTTCTCATCCTCTGCCTGTTGGGCAGTGCCCCGGTCTTCGCGGAAGAAGAGCACGAGGAAGAGGGCGGCATTCCGCCGATGACATTGGAGCAGCGTCAGGCGGTGGGGATTCTTACCCAAACCGTCACCACCCGATTGATGGCCGATGAGGTGGTCGCGCCGGCCGAGGTCACTGTTAATTTGTATCGCACCACTGAAGTGACACCGCGCATCACTGCCCAGATTATCCACCGCCACGCCCGTATGGGGCAGCAGGTGAAAAAAGGCCAGGGGCTGGTCACCCTCTCCAGTGTTGAGATGGCCGAGGCCCAGGGACAACTATTGATTGCTGACAAAGAGTGGCAGCGAGTGCAGAAATTGGGTCGCAAGGTGGTGTCGGAAAAGCGCTATGTCGCTGCCCAGGTGGATCATCAGCAAGCCTACGCCAAAGTGCTCGCCTTTGGTATGACCGAGGCACAGGTAAAGCGTCTGTTGAAGCAGGGTGATGTCTCTAAAGCAACAGGTACCTTCGATCTGATCAGCTCCCAGGCGGGCATTGTGCTCAGTGATGATTTTGTCATTGGTCGGGTGGTGGAACCGGGTCAAGTGCTGATGGAAGTCAGTGACGAATCGCGTCTCTGGGTGGAGGCCAGGCTGGCGGCGGAGGTGGCTGGCCGTATCGAAATAGGCATGCCCGCTCGCGTCAGCAGTAATGAACATCAGTGGGTTAATGGCAAGGTAGTACAGATTCACCGCCGTATGGATGAGACGACCCGGACACTGGCGATACGCATCGAGTTGGACTCCAGCGAGGCTGGCCTGCGCCCCGGTCAGTTTGTTAAGAGTGCGATTCAGATTGCTGCGGGCGAGCCGGTGATTGCCGTGCCAAAAGCGGCGGTGCTGCTACTCCATGGCGATTACGTGGTGTTCAAACCGGAAGGTGAGGAGATTCATCCGGCCCCGGTGGAGCGCGGTGTGACGCGGGGCAACTGGACCGAGATCAAGGCCGGTTTGGCGCGGGGCGATGAAATCGTCACTCAGGGTGCCTATGTGCTCAAGTCGATGCTGTTGAAATCGATGATCGGCGATGCGGACTAAGGGGCTGAGATCATGTTGAATAAACTAGTTGAAGCGTCCCTACGCTATAAATTTCTGGTGCTCGTCTCCTTCGCCGTGGTCGCCTTTCTCGGCTGGCGGGCGGTGACCACGGTGCCCATCGACGCCTTCCCCGATGTCACCCCGGTGCAGGTCAACATCTACACCGAAGCGGCCGGTCTGGCGGCGGAGGATGTGGAGGAGCTGCTGACCTTTCCGGTGGAATCCGGCATGGCGGGGCTGCCCGGTGTGCAGGAGATCCGCTCGGTGAGCCTGTTCGGGCTTTCTTATGTCTCGGTTTATTTTTCTGATGATCTGGATATCTACTTCGCCCGACGTTTGGTGATGGAGCGCCTGCAAGAGGTGGGCGACCGTCTGCCCGAGGGTTACGGCAAACCAGAGATGGGGCCGAATACCTCGGGCCTGGGTCAGGTCTTCTGGTACACCGTGGAGCGGGCCGACCGTTCTCTTAAAGACAAGGCTCTCGAAAAAAACGTTAGCAACATGGATCTGCGCAGCCTGCAAGACTGGCAGGTGCGTTTGATGCTACGCACCGCGCCCGGCGTAGATGATGTGATGTCCTGGGGCGGCGAAGAGCGGCAGTTTCAGGTGGTGATCGATCCGTTGCGGCTGATCGAATACGACCTCAGCTTCCGTGAAGTGATGGAGGTGATTGAACGCAACAATGGCCAGGTGGGTGGTCAATACATCAACCAGGGCTCGGAGCAATATCTAGTACGTGGTTTGGGACTGCTGGAGAATGAGACCGACATTGGCAACATTGTCGTTAAGGTCGAAGAGGGCACCCCGGTCTATCTGCGTGACGTGGCCGACATCGCCCAACAACCGGCCTTGCGTTTTGGCGCCGTCACCCGCGATGGTGAAGAGGTGGTGCTGGGCATGGCGCTGGCGCGCATCGGCGAGAACGCCAAAAATGTGGTGGCGGCGGTGAAGGAAAAGTTCGATATTGTCGAGTCTGCCTTGCCGGAAGGGGTTGAGTTGCGACCGGTCTACGAGCGCACCGACCTGGTGGACAAGGCGACCAGTACCGCCGTTAAAGCACTAGTGGAAGGCTCCATTCTGGTGGCCATCATCCTGTTCCTCTTTCTTGGTGAAATCCGTTCCGCCATTGTCGTGATCTCTGCCCTGCCGCTGGCGATGCTGATCGCCTTTATCTTTATGGGTGAAGTGGGCTTGTCGGCGAACCTGATGTCGCTGGCAGGGCTGGCCATCGGCATCGGCATGATGATTGATGGCGCTATCGTGATGACCGAAAACGCCTTTCGCATCATGGCTGAGTGGCGCAAAAAGGGGGAGAAGGTCAACCGCAACGCCGCCGTACTGGCCGCCGCCAGGGAGGTCGCCAACCCGATTGCCTTCGCTATTCTGATTATCATTGTGGTGTTCATGCCGCTGTTCAGTCTCGAAGGGTTGGAGGGCAAGCTGTTCAAACCGATGGCCTTTAATATCAGCTTCGCCATGGCTGGTTCGCTGCTGCTGACGCTGACCATCATTCCGGTGCTGGCGGTGTTGATCCTCAAGCCCAAAGAGGAGCGCGACACCCTGCTGGTACGCTGGCTAAAACGCGCCTACCTGCCGACGCTGGCCTGGTCGCTGGCGCATAAAAAAACGGTGGTGGGTGGCGCGGTGGCGCTGCTGATCGGCGCACTGGCGCTCTTCCCGCTACTGGGCAAGGAGTTTATGCCGCAGTTGCAGGAGGGCTCCATCATGTGGCGCGTGGTGTCGATTCCCTCCACCTCGCTGGAGCAGTCGATTGAGATCTCCAAAGATGTATCGAAGGTGCTCACCGCCTTTCCCGAGGTGAAAACCACCATCGCCATGATCGGCCGCGCCGAAAAAGGCGAGACGGCGGATGTGAACTACATGGAGATCTACACCGAGCTGAACCCTCATGACGAATGGCCTGATGCCAAACGGGAGATGCCCGATCTGGTGGATGAAATGCGCGAGCAGTTGGAGGAGGCGGTGCCGACGGCGGTAATCAGCTTTACCCAGCCGATCCAGATGCGGGTGGAGGAATTGATCTCCGGCGTGCGCGCGACCTTGGCGGCCAAACTCTATGGGCAGGATTTGAAGGAGCTGGATCGCATCAGTCAGCAGGTCAAAAACGCTATCAGTCAGGTGGAGGGCGTGGCCGATCTGTCGCTGGAGGCCAACCTCGGAAAGCCGCAGATTCAGATCCGCGTCAATCGTGAACAACTGGCCCGCTACGGCATGAACGCCGACGAAGTGTTGACCGTGGTACGCACCGGCATCGGCAACGAGCCGGTCTCGACCCTGATCGATGGCGTTAAACGCTTCGATATCACCGTGCGCCTCGATGACGCGGCCAAGCTGTCGGTGGATGCCATCCGCAACATCCCGCTACGCAGCCCCGAGGGTGCCATCGTGCCGCTCCATCAGGTGGCCGAGGTATCAGTGAAAGAGGGCTACTCCTTCATCCGTCGCGAACAATTACAGCGCTATGCGGTGATCCAGATGGATGTGCGTGGCCGCGATGTGGACAGCTTTGTCCAGGCGGCGGAAGCGGCCATCGAAGCCAATGTGGAGATGCCGCCGGGCTACTGGATCGAGTGGGGTGGCGCGTTTGAGAACCAGCAGCGGGCGTTAACGCGATTGGCGATCATCGTGCCGTTGACGATCTTCTTCATCTTCGTGCTGCTCTATACCGCGTTCAACTCGATCAAATACGCGACATTGATCATCGCCAACGTTCCGTTCGCCACCATCGGCGGCATCGTCTCACTCTACATCAGTGGCCAATACCTGTCGGTGCCCTCGGCGATCGGGTTTATCGCCGTCTTCGGGGTGGCGATGCTTAACGGTATCGTGCTGATCAGCTTCCTCAACGAACTGCGGGAGAAGGGTTTGTCGGTTTACGATGCCGTGCGTAAAGGGGCCGAGATGCGGCTGCGGCCGGTGATGATGACCGCCAGCGTGGCGATACTGGGTCTGGTGCCCATGTTGCTCTCCAGCGGTGTCGGTGCGGAAACCCAACGGCCACTGGCGGCAGTGGTCGTGGGTGGTTTGATCACCTCAACCTTGTTGACCCTGGTGTTGTTGCCGGTGATCTATGAGTGGATGGAAACGCGCAAAAAGAGCTAGTGCCTTTTGCTACAATTCAATTTTTAAATCAAGTTCAGGAGAACAATGATGAAAATATTCAAGCTATTAACACTTGCAGGTCTTACTGTTATTGCCACGCCCTCTTTTGCCGAGGAGGGGCACATGTCTGGGCATTCCGGCATGCAGATGGACTCATCCATGGATATGTCAATGATGGGTGAAAAGGAGTGTGATCAGATGGGCGGTATGAAACATGGCAAAATGGACGGCATGAAAAACATGATGGAAATGAGGCAGCAGCATATGCAGACCATGGAGGATCGATTGGCCAACATCGAGAAACTGCTGCAACAACTGGTTGAACTGCAGAAGCAGAACGGTTCGGCAAAATAAACAGGGTTTGAAACTATGTTGCTCGTGGTATCCGGCTGGCAGGAAACAACGTTAGCCGGATCGCCTTTGGCATAAGGAAAAAACATGAAAGAGATTAAAGCATTCATCCACCGCAATCGCATTACCGACGTCATTCACGCGCTTAAGGCGGCCGGCTTTCGTAACCTCTCCATCGTCGATGTGAAGGGGATGCTCAAGGCGCTGGACAATAAGGAGCAAAACTACTCTGTTGAGCTGGGAAGCACGGTCATTACCGAAATGAAACTGGAGCTGGTTTGCGATGATGCGCGGGCGGATGAGGCGACCCAACTGATTCAACAACATGCCCGAACAGGTCAAGCCGATGCGGGATGGATCTATGTTATCGATATCGGTCAGGCGATTCGGATTGAAGGTGAGTGAGTCCCATGACGACGACTAACTGGGCGCGGGCATTCAATCAATTGACTGAGGAAGAACAGGCGCGGGTGAGAGGCATGCTGATCAGTATTGATCCCGGACGAGATACCCCGCAGACACTTAAAGAGTATACGGCCTGTTTTCATCCCATATTATTGGTGTGACCGGCAATCATGATGAGCTGGGTAAGATTGCCGCGCTCTACCGCTCCGATTACAACCGGAAACATGAAGGGAAACATGAAGAGGGAGATGATAATTACATCGTAGGACATATGGCATTCGTTTATCTTTTTGATTCGCAAGGCAAGGTGCGTGATCTGTTGGCGCATGAAAGCCTTCCGGGTGAAATTGTAAAGAGTGTTCGCAAGGCACTGAAGGTAAGAATATGAAACATACTGATTTTATTATTGTAAAGAGGGAACTTAATGTGTCGATAACGTTCATGTTCGAGAGCTGTCCGAACTGTTGATGTTGAATGACTACAACTCAAAATGGAAAATCAGGTAATTATGTTTTGTTATTTAAGATTTGACAGTATGGCTATGATTCACCTAAATTAGTGCCCGTTATGAAGAAGATTTTGATCTGCCTACTGTTGTTGGCCAACCTTAGTACAGGATTGGCGTTTGCCCTGGATTCCCATCCAGAGGCAATCGTGGGGCATGATTCAGCAGCTATTGAACTGCTGGCCGGTTCGGATTATGAGCATCCCGATGGCGATCTGCATCACAATGACCACTGTTGCCACGGCGCAGCCCATTTTGTGGGCCTTATTTTCAACCACACCACACCGTTCGTGGCCAGCAGTGCTGACGGCTATATTGCACTAACCCAGGCCCCATCTCTTCTTTATATTGCCCCGCTGTTAAGACCTCCCATCGTCTAACTCTTTCTGCTGTTTTTAGTGTGCGTCACATAACGTTTTATGTGTGGCGCATCTGTTCTATGCACATGAAGGATTTAGCTAATGTTTATAAGAAAATGTTTATTGGCGGGTGCGTTCGCCTCGCTGGTATTGCCGGTGTGGGTGACGGCTGCACCTGTATCTCAAAAAGTCGTGTCCGAGCTTAAAGAGAGGCCGCTGTCGATTAGTGCCAGCAGCGCGCAAAAAACCGATCCGTTATTACAGGGGTTCATTCAACAGGTGTGGGCGGAAAGTCCCGCCATACAAGGGGCAGTGGCTGCCGTTGATGCGGCTCGGGCCAGGGCAGAAGGTGCCGGTCGCCCGCTCTACAACCCCGGTCTGGCACTGGATGTTGAGCGTACCGCGATCAATACGACCTCGATCGGTTTTAATCAGACGCTGGACTGGAGCGACAAACAGGAAGCACAGACTGGTATCGCCAACCAGGAGGTCAAGGCGACAGTTGCCGCTCTGTCGGAGACTCGCCAACGTATTGCGGTGGAAACTCTGGGCGCCCTGGCTCAGTATTTTACCGCACAGGAGATGCGGATACTGGCGCTACGCCGCAGTCAGTTAATGAAGGGTTTTGTTGATACTGTGAAGCAGCGTCAGGAGGCGGGGGACATGGGCGCGCTCGATGGGACCCTGGCCCAGGTCACCTACAGCGAAGCCCTGATGCAGCAGGCGGCGAGCGAAAGTGACCAGGCCGAGGCCGAAGCGGCATTGCAGGCCGTCACCGGACTTGATCTGAATCATTGGCCGCAACTGCCCGGTGAGCTGGCCTTGCCGCCAGAGCGTGTTGATTCTACTTTACTTCAATTCCTGCCAGCGCTAGCAGTGTTGCGCAGCCGTATGGAAGCGGCCCGAGGCCGTATTCGTCTGGCCGAACGTGAGGGCCGTGCTGATCCCACCATCGGATTTCGTGCGGGCCGTGACGATGCTGACACCTTGTTAGGGATGAGCTTCGAAATCCCACTGTTCGTACGCAATAACTTCAAGGCCGAAGTGCTTGCAGCCTCCCATGAGGCGGTCGGCGAAGAGTTACTTTACCGTGATGCATACCGTCGTGCGAAGGCTCGTCTTGAAGGTAGTTTGGGGCGGTTCAACAATACGACCCGCGCCTGGCGAGCCTGGGTTGCCACTGGGCAGCAGGCTCACCGTGAACAGATGAATCTACTGGAACAGATGTGGCAGGCGGGTGAATTAACCGCCACCGATTTTCTGATTCAGGCGAAACAAAATATCGATACCCAGGCGGCGGCAACCGCGTTGAAGGGTGAAGTGTGGCAGGCGGCAATGGGTTGGCTGGATGCCTCCGGTCAGGTTGGAGACTGGTTGGGTATAACACCAGTTACACCGGTACAAACAAAGAATTCTGGAGAGTAAAAAATGAAGAACAGTTTAGTTTTATTGATGTTGTTGAGTCTGGCGAGTCCTGCGGGTGTTTTTGCTGAACAGGAACATGGCCACGATGAAAGTATGGCGATGGATGATTTCTCGGGAATCGAATTTGGTGAGGAGAGTCATGAACACGGTGACGAGGGTCATCAACACGAAGAGGAAGGTCACGGCCATGATGATGATGGCCATGAGGAGAAGGGGCACGATGACCACGGTGGTGGGCACGACGAAGGTGGCGATGATGGTCATGGTCACGGCGAGGCGGCTAGTGATGTTGAATTGAGCGACGCCCAGCGTCGCATAGCAGGCGTAGAGACGATGGTAACCCAACGCCAGTCTCTGGGTGAGGCGATCACCGCCCCTGGTGAAGCGATACTCAACGCCTATCGCACCAGCAAAGTGACGCCTCGCACCCCCGCTCAGGTGATAAAACGTCATGCACGTCTTGGTGATCACATCAAAAAAGGTCAACGTTTGGTAACACTCTCCAGTGTCGAGATGGCCGAAGCTCAAGGGGTATTGATGGAAGCCAATATCGAACTGCGCCGGGTCGAAAAACTGGGGCGAAAAGTGGTCTCTGAAAAGCGCTTTGTGGCCGCCCAGATTGCCTACCAGCTGGCTTATGCCAGAGTTAACGCCTACGGCATGACTAAGAAACAGATCGAATCATTGATTAAAACTGGTGATGCGACACGCGCCACAGGCGAGTTTCACCTGCTCTCCTCTCAGGACGGCACCGTCATGAGAGACGACTTTGTTGTCGGCGAGTTGATCCAGCCGGGTTATGTTTTGATGACCATCAGTGATGAGACCCTGCTCTGGGTCGAGGCGCGTCTGACACCGGAAGATGCGAGCCGTGTCAAACTGGGTACAGCGGCACGGATAGAGGTTGGCCCACGCTGGATCAGTGGCAAAGTCGCCCAGGCACGCCACGCCCTGGATCCCACCACACGTACGATGGCCGTACATATCGAAGTCCCCAATTCAGATGAAGCGCTTCACCCTGGTGAGTTCGTCAACGTAGCGATCGAAAGCAGTCAAAAGAAAATCGGCATCGTGGTGCCGGTAGATGCCGTGCAGCGCAGCCCCGATGGTGACTGGCAGCTATATGTCGAGAGTGCCCCCGGTCGTTTTGAGCCAAAGGAGATAACCGTGCTGGATACCCTGGGTGACCTGCTGTTGATTGAAGGCGTTGCAGAGGGCACCACCATCGTCGGCAAAGGGGCGTTTTTTGTCCAGTCGGAGATGGCCAAGGGCGGCTTTGATCCGCATAACCACTAATTGACTGACCAGGAGAAAGCATCATGTTAAATCGTTTGATTGACTGGTCGGTCACCAACCGTCTGTTGGTGGTGATCGCCCTGCTGGCGCTGGTGGCATCGGCGACAATGGTTATTCCCAAATTGAATCTGGACGCGTTTCCCGATGTGACCAATGTGCAGGTCTCTATTAATACCGAAGCACCGGGGCTGGCGGCTGAAGAGGTTGAAAAACTGATCACCTTTCCCATTGAGGCGGTGATGTACGCGCTGCCCGATGTGGAGCAGGTGCGCTCTATCTCTAAAACCGGCCTGTCCGGTATTACGGTGGTCTTTAAAGAAGGTACCGATATCTATTTCGCTCGCCAGTTGGTGTTTGAGCGGTTGCAGTCGGCGAAGGAGCTGATCCCGGAAGGGGTCGGCACGCCAGAAATCGGTCCCAACACGTCAGGGCTGGGACAGGTCTACCAGTATCTGCTGGTGGCAGAGCCAGAAACCGGCCTTGATGCGATGGCGTTGCGTAGCCTCAACGACTGGGTCGTCAAACTGTTGCTGATGCCGGTGGACGGGGTGACTGATGTCCTCTCGTTTGGTGGTGAGGTGCGTCAGTACCAGGTCAATTTGAACCCTTCGCGCTTATTGGCCTATGAACTGAATCAGCAGGATGTCATCGATGCGCTGGAAAGTAACAACGCCAATGCGGGTGGCTGGTTTATGGGGAGAGGGCAGGAGCAGCTGGTGATTCGCGGCGTGGGCTGGCTAAGTCATGACGAACAGGGGCTGGCGGAACTGCGCCAGATTCCACTTAAAGTGCTGGATGGCACAGTGGTGACGCTAGCCCAGGTGGCGAAAATAGAACTAGGGTCTGAGATACGCCAGGGGGCAGTCAGCATGACGCGCCGCGATGCTCAGGGTCAACCCGAGCCATTAGGTGAGGTCATCTCCGGTATTATCTTAAAACGGATGGGTTCCAATACCAAAGCGACCATTGATGGCATTAATGAACGGGTTGTTTTGATTCAACAGGCCTTACCTGAGGGAGTCCATTTTGACGCTTTTTATGATCAGTCGGACCTGATCAGTCAGGCGGTTAAAACCGTCGTTAATGCGCTGCTGCTCGCTTTTGTCTTTATCATTGTGGTGCTGGCGCTATTTTTAATGAATCTGCGCGCCACTTTTCTGGTGCTGATCTCGATCCCGATCTCTATCGGCATCGCGTTGATGATGATGTCCTGGTTCGGCCTGTCAGCCAATTTAATGTCGCTGGGTGGCATCGCGGTGGCGATCGGTATGCTGGTGGATGGTTCGGTGGTGATGGTGGATAATATGTTCAAACATCTCTCTCACCCCGACGCCGAGCACGACAAAGAGGTGCGCAGCCGAGTCTCCAGTGATGATGTTGATCCTCATGATGTCAGGCGTGACGAAGGTGGCATCGCCCTGCGCCTGCAGGAGGCAGGCAAGGAGGTGGTGCGCCCCATCTTTTTTGCAACCTCCATTATTCTGGTGGTGTTCATGCCGCTGTTCACCTTCGAAGGGGTTGAAGGGAAGCTGTTTCAACCGATGGCGGTGAGCATCATGCTGGCTATCATCTCGGCAGTGTTGGTGGCGCTGATTATCGTGCCGGCTTTAGCCAGCTATCTGTTTCGTCACGGCGTTCGGGAGAAAGAGAGTTTTGTCCTCAAACCGCTGGATAAGCTTTATCAGCACGGCCTGAGCTGGGCGTTGAAAAAAACCAGAATTGTGGTCGGTGGTGCCGCAGTGCTGCTCATCGGCGCATTGGCGCTGCTGCCGCAACTGGGTACCGAGTTTGTGCCGGAGCTGGAAGAGGGCACCATCAACCTGCGTGTCACGTTAGCCCCTTCTTCCAGTCTGGAAACAGCCCTGGCAGTAGCCCCAAAACTAGAAGCGATGCTGCTGACCTTTCCCGAAGTGAACTACGCCTTGAGTCGCGTCGGCCGACCAGAGATTGGTGGTGACCCGGAGCCGGTGAACAACATCGAGATCTATATCGGCCTGAAACCGGTGGCACAGTGGACCAGCGCCAGCAGTCGCCAGGAGCTGCAAGGGTTGATGGAGCAGAAGCTGGAGCGGCACCCAGGGCTGCTACTGAACTTCTCCCAGCCCATTGCCACTCGCGTTGATGAACTACTCTCCGGTGTCAGGGCGCAACTGGCGATTAAACTGTTTGGCCCTGACCTCGCGATATTGGCCGAAAAAGGCCAGGAAATCGAAAAAGCGGTACAGGGGGTCGAAGGGGCGAAGGATGTGGCGATGGAACAGATCGCCGGTGAGGCGCAACTGGTGGTGCGACCTGATCGCGCCCAGCTATCACGCTTCGGGCTTGCTGTGGGCGATGTGATGGCGGTGGTGCGTGATGGCCTCGGCGGCCGTGCGGCGGGACAGATTATCAACGGCAATGAGCGCTATGATATTTATGTGCGTCTGGATGAGGCGTTTCGCGCTAACCCTGGCGTCATTGCTGATTTGCGTCTACAGTCGCCGACCGGACCGTGGGTGCGGCTGGGAGATGTGGCGCAAATCAGCATCGAATCAGGCCCGCCCCAGGTGCGTCGGGATGATGTGCAACGCCGTCTGGTGATACAGGCCAATGTGCAGGGGCGTGATATGGGCAGTGTGGTCGCCGATATTCGCCAGGCCATTGCCGACCAGGTGGATCTGCCGCCCGGTTACTCAGTCGATATCGGTGGTCAGTTTGAGAGCCAGCAGCGGGCGCAAAAGCGGCTGAGCATGGTGGTGCCGCTGTCGCTGGCCCTGATTGCGCTGCTGCTCTATTTCGCCTTTAACTCGGTGGGGCAGGCGATGTTGATTCTGGTCAATGTGCCACTGGCGGTGATCGGCGGCATCTTTTCGCTCTACATCTCAGGTCAATACCTGTCGGTACCAGGTTCCATTGGGTTTATCACCCTGTTTGGGGTGGCGGTGCTCAATGGTGTGGTGATGGTGGAGAGCATCAACCAGCGCATTGTCGATGGTCTGTCGGCGGCAGATGCAGTGTTTAGTGGTGCGACTTCACGTTTGCGACCGGTGTTAATGACGGCGATCACTTCGGCGCTGGGGTTGATACCGATGCTGATCTCTACCGGCGTCGGGGCGGAGATCCAGAAACCCCTGGCAACGGTGATTGTGGGGGGATTGTTTACCGCGACCTTCCTGACGCTGTTTGTGATTCCGGCGCTTTATAGTTTTTTTTCAAAATCAAAAATAGAGGATAAGTGATGCAGAAATACTTAACCGCCCAGATGGTCAGGGCATTCGCGATGGTCAATTTTTTACTCTGGCCCGTTGTCGCGTGGGGGGAGGTCAGGGGCGAGTCCAGCCTCCCCCTGTCATCAAGGTCTGACGCCGCACAGCGTTACAACCTTGATTTGCTAGCGAGCAAAGGAGGGGTGTCATCATATAGCATTGCATCGGCACTCTCTTTGTCACAGGCCGAGGCGCCTTCATCTCTTGCGTTGAACAGTACGCCTGACTGGGACGGCATCAAGAATGATACCGCCCATTTTATGGGCTACCAGCTCGCCATTATCGGTGTGCTTTGGGTTGCGCCTACCAGCATTTCTGGCTGGACGGATGAGACGAAGGAGGATTTCAGCTTCCAGCAATATAAGGATAATGTCCGCAAAGTTGTCTGGGACAAAGATGATTGGTGGATTAACTATGTTCTGCATCCCTACTGGGGTGGGGCCTACTATGTTCGCGCCCAGCGGCGGGGCTTTGGTCCGGTAGGTTCTTTCTGGTATGCGGCAACGTTATCGTCAATATATGAGTTTGGCGCGGAGGCCTTTTTTGAAGAGCCTTCAATACAGGATCTTATCGTGACGCCAGTGGCGGGCTATTTTGTCGGTAAATATTTTATGGGGGTGCGTGCCAATATCGAGAAAACGCCGGCCGGACAAAGGAGCCGTACCGATAAATTTATCCTGGTGATGACCGATCCGATAGGCGCTATGAACGAGAAGGTCGATAAGCTGTTTGGTCGATCAACTCACGCGACACTACGGCCAATGTTTGGTCCGCAGTTTCGAGCACCCACCATCAATGAACCTCGGTATAATGAGCCTAACCAGTTGCTCTACACAGGAACATCAGACTTTGGTGTGAAGATGGCGCTGCGTTGGTAAATGTGCTTCCAGTCATAACCGGAGGACTATGTATGAATTCACGTTATCTTTCTCGCTTAAGGGGGTTGGCTGTATTCTGCTGCCTTGCTCTACTGTTAATGGGCTTTGCCCGCGAGCCTGTCGATACCCTGTACGCAATCCCTGTCGAAACGGTGGACTCCCGTTTGGCTTATCCTGCCGAGATCCATGTAGAGGTGACGGACCAGGAAGCACTGCGGCATACGGCAGGGTTATGATGATGTCCAGGCAGCCTTTGATGCTGCTCATACTCACGGTGCTGATAGTTGTGCCGTGGGCCGAAGCTGCTACCTATCAATGGGTCGATAGTCAGGGCCGTCCCATCTTTTCCGACATACCGCCTCCTTCGGGAGGTTTTGAGGTGGTGCCACAACCCGATTTCCCCCCTTTTGATCCGGCGGCGCAGCAACGCCTGGAGAACCTGTTGCAGTCGCAGGAAAAGTCAAGGGAGGCACGGCGGGATAAAGAGCAGGAGCGTAAGAGACTGGCAGCGGAAAAGGCAGTACGTGCTGAGAATTGCCATCGGGCGCGGGAACGATTCATTGTATTGGAGAGTCGGCCCGCCCGGCGAATTTTCACTACTGGTGTTGACGGTGAACTGCGGCGGATATCAGAAGAAGAACGGCAGAGCCGTTTGACTGAGTTAAGAAAGCAAATTATGGATAACTGCGATGACTGACTCAAGCTGAGGATGTTGTTTTCTGACGCAATGGAGTATTTGCAAGTGGGACACTATCGTTTTTTGCACAGAAGGAGGAACGAAGTATGAGCAGATCTATAAGCAGGATGCTCATCGTATGTATTGCGGGTGCATTTATCCCGCTTTCTTTCGCCTGGGGAGGCGACTTCGAGCGTGGCAAGATGTTGTATGAAAACCAATGCCGGGATTGCCATGAGAGCACTGGTCATTTTGAATCGGAATCACGGTTCACGGGGTGGATTCCCGCGTGGCTTATTATACTGAACCCCGTCGTTATCAGAGGCGAAAGAGTACAGCGCGCGGGTACATCGCAACATTGGCATGGATGATCATGAATAGACGGAGTGAGTGGTACAACGATGGGGCATGAGCACCACCATAATCATGATATAGATGCCATGGGTGATCGGCGGCTGATTGCCGCCATCGCCGTCAATATGTTGTTGACGCTGGCGCAGGTGATTGGCGGTATCGTCTCCGGCAGTCTTGCCCTGATTGCCGATGCGCTGCACAATTTCAGTGACGCAACGTCGTTGTTGATTGCCCTGGTAGCACGCAAGATCGGCAGACAACCCGCAGATCATTTTAAAACCTTTGGTTACAAACGGGCCGAAGTGATTGCCGCACTGATCAATCTTGTCACGCTAGTGATAGTCGGGATTTATCTGATCTACGAGGCGTTGTGGCGCATCTACGCACCACAGCTTATTGAAGGCTGGACGGTGGTGGTCGTCGCCAGTATTGCTCTGGTGATTGATGTGGCGACAGCGATATTGACCTATAGCATGTCTAAACACAGCATGAACATCCGCGCCGCCTTTCTGCACAACGTCTCGGATGCGTTAGCCTCGGTCGGTGTCATCGTCGCGGGTAGTTTGATTCTGCTCTATGAGTGGTTCTGGACGGATACCGTGTTGACACTGCTCATCGCCGGTTATGTGCTTTATCAGGCCGCCACCCTGCTGCCGAGGACAATTCATATTCTAATGCAAGGTGCACCGGAAGAGATTGCGCTTGATGAGGTGATTAAAACGATGGAATCGATAGAGGGTGTTTCAAATGTTCATCATCTTCATATCTGGCAGCTTGATGAGCATAGTAATGCGCTGGAGGCGCATGTCGTGATCACCGATTATGGCCAGTCAGAAACGGTTAAAATAGCACTGAAAAGAGAACTTGAGCAGCGCTACGCTATTGCTCACTCAACGCTGGAGTTTGAAATTGACCATTGCGGCAAGGGTTGTTGTTAACGATTAATCAGTCGTCCGGTTCTACATCAGGCGTTCTAACAGGAAAAGTCAGCGACTCGCACCGCTAAGGTGCGAGCACAAAAATTATTATGATTCGAGATTAATGTGAGTGGTCATGGATCTCACTCTCATGGTCTGAATGGTCGTGGTCGTGCCCCGCCAGCTCACTCTCCTCATGTTGATGTGAATGATCCTCTCCCGCTGCATGGCTATGTTCATGTGCATGTTCGTGACTGTGGGCATGAACGTGTTCATGTCCATGGCTGTGACTGTGCTGAGTACCATCACTGTGCGAGTGTTGATGCTCATGCTGGTGTGAGTGTGGATGTTCATGGTCGTGAGTGTGCTGATGCTTTCCTTCCATATCATATTCTCCTTCGGGTTCAAGTTTGATATCTGACTACCGTTAACCACTACTCCTGGCGGCAACACCGAGCATAACATTAGTGGGGGTACTCCACTGCTGCGTTTCATCGGTTTGTTGATGTAGACGGATAATGGGGATGGTTGAATGAACTTTTAAACGAATTCAGTTAGATGGGTACGATCTCCGCCCAAACTGTCGTAACACAAATATTGACATCGTGCTATTAATAGTGTTACGATTTCAACTTTCATGCCACATGCGTGATGAGCATATGTGATATCTGCAATTGGAGGAGTGATTGCCAACCTCAATTTGCAATGCGGGTAAGGGCTGGTGCTGTTTCCAGATCTAACTTTTATAAAAAAGCGGCTACAACATCTCATTGAGCAAACTGTTGTAGGAATCAGGAGTCAAAATGTCTAAATACAATTCATTAAAAAAAACAGCGCTACTAAGTGCCGTTACTGCATCGCTAATGGTTGGCGGAATCTCATCTGCTTTTGCCCATGGTGAGTCAATTCGCGGTGGTGGTTCTGGTAGTATTAACGCTGTGGGTGCAGCAATTCTTGAAGATACAGTCGTTGGTTTACGCTGGGATGCTCGTCGGTATGAAACCTTCACCGACCAACAGTTGATCGACTTCAGAGCCGCTGGTGAAGATGTTCACATGCACTCCAGTGAGGATGCCTATTTTCTTACGTTTGGCTTTCCGGTTAGTGAGGATATGGATATCAACCTCATGCTTCAATACAACAATTTCAAGGGCTTTAAAGATAATGGAGATGCCAATGCCAGTAAGTGTTTTGCGGCTACTCCCGCTGTGAAGGGTAACCCGGGGTCAGCCAATTGCATCTCTTCCACTGCCGAGTCCCCAGGGATCGGCGATATGCTCGTCACAGGTCGTTACCGCTTTTTCAATGATGGTGATAGCCAGTGGGCCTCTGTTTTCGGTGTGATTCTGCCGACAGGAAAAATTACGAATAGAACAGATGTCAACAAGGGGACAGGCGAGAGTGAAATCATCGGTACTCACAACCAGCCGGGCAGTGGGGCGATCACATTCCAGGGCGGTGTCGCTTTTAGTGGCCATCTGACAGAAAAGGTCGCTATTGATGCGGATGTGATCTATCGTTTTGGTACTCAGGGCGCAAAGCAATTTCGCTCGGGTAACTCCTGGCAGTTTGATGCGGCGGCGAGTTTTGCCCACCACAGTTCAATCGTACCGGTTATCGAGCTAAATGCTATCTTCGCCGATCAGGATATTGAGAACGATGAGATTAAGAAAAACAGTGGTGGTGATGTTATTTACCTGTCGCCGGGCATCAATTTCAATATCAATGACAGGCAGGGTGTTTACGCCAATGTCTCATTTCCTGTATACCAGGAGCTGACCGGTATCTCCAATGATGAAAAATATCGCTGGAGTCTGGGGTGGAGCACGGCCCTTTAATCAAGACGGGAGATCATTATGAGTAGTAGATTGTGGTTTAAGGGGTTAATAACCAGGGCGTTCATAGTGATCGGCATGGCGGGTGCAGTTGTACCCGCCTATGCTCATTTTCAGATGATTATCCCTTCAGATGAAATCATTTCTGCCGGTGAAAGCCGCCAGCTTACACTTGATCTTATCTTTACCCACCCCTTTGAGGGGATGGGGCTCAATATGGAAAAGCCCAGACATTTTGGTGTCTGGGTGGCGGGGAAAGAGATCGATCTGCTGGGCAACCTGCAACAGAGCCACTACCAGGATCGAGCCGGAGATACCCTCTCCTCCTATCAGAGTCGTTACAAAATTCGTAAGCCGGGTGATCACCTCTTTTTTGTCGAACCTCAGCCTTACTGGGAGGCGGCGGAAGAGCGTTTTATCATCCACTACACCAAAACGGTAGTGAACGCCTTTGGTATGGAAGAAGGATGGGACAATGAATTGGGTTTGAGAGCCGAGATTGTGCCATTAACCCGGCCTTACGGACTATGGACTAACAACCTGTTCCGGGGCGTAGTCAAACTTAATGGCGAACCTGTTCCTTTTGCCCGCGTTGAAGTGGAGTACTACAACGACAAGGGTGAGGTGAAGGCACCTGCCGATCCTTTCATTACCCAAATTGTCAAAACTGATGCCAATGGCGTCTTTGCTTACGCAATGCCCAAAGCCGGCTGGTGGGGGATGGCGGCCTTAATGGAGAGTGAAGAGACGATGGAGCACGACGGTAAGGCTTACCCGGTTGAGCTGGGCGCGGTGCTCTGGATTAGAACGCACGACATGGAGTGAATGGATCATGCTTAACACCTTTAATTTCACCCGACTGCCTACGTCATGGAAATTACTGGTCACCGGCTTTGTCATCATCCTCGGCAGCGGCTATCTCGCCGCTGTATTGAATGCCGCGTTGTCAGTTGGCATGAATCCTCAGGCCATCGCTGATCACTACGCCGATAAAAGCCTCTCCAGCATCGAAGCTGCGGTCATTGCCGAGCAGGGTTTTATAGAGGAGTCATTTTCCTTCGATGACGACGGTGAAGGCGAAGAAATGGCCGGCATGGATATGGAGGGAATGGATCACTCCCAGATGGATATGTCCGGTATGGATCAGGGCAACATGGGCGGCATGGATCACGGAAGTGGCGCGAGCGGTGATGACACGCTACCGCCACAAATTCTGGCTCAGGTCTCCCACGTTCACCTGCTTTCATTTGCGTTGCTATTGCTGGCGATGGGGGGGCTGCTGTGTTTGACACAGCTAACTGAATCGATAAAAGCCGTAGTTGTCTCACTGCTGTTTTTGAGCCTGTGGGGGGATATCATCAGCCTCAATCTGGTGCGCTTCGTCTCCGGCAGTTTCTCTTATTTGACGGTTGCCATGGGCACCACCATCGGCCTTTGCTTCGCCTTCATCTCCTTCAGGGTTTTGTGGGAGTTATGGCTGATGAAGCCAACTGATAAAAATTAAACCAAGGAATTACAATGAACTTGAGAAAAATTCACAACTCGTTATGTTATCTATTTACATCTGTGTTGGCGGTTTGCTTTGTCTTCGGCTTCAGCACCTGGTCTCAGAATGCCCAGGCCCACAAGGGTCACGCCGGGCCGATGGTCAGCTTTATGAAGAACAAAGCTGCACTCAAAGAGATGCTGCCTACAGGCGCTAAAATCGTCAAACGCAAACAGCCGCTGAAAGCCGATGCTATCGAATGGGCGGAGAAAACCTACGGCGTTGAACTGGATGACGATGTCTATAGCTACTACCTGGCCACGGACAAAAAGAGTGGTGCGGTATTGGGTGCGGCCTACGTCACCCAGGTACACTATCGTCATGGTGACCTCAAACTTGCCGTGGGTATCGATGCAGAGAGTCGCATCACCCAGGTGGCCATTTTGGGAATTAACGAAAAATATGTGGTCGATTTCGAAGGTAACGTTGGTACAGGGCTGATCAAAGATTACGCCGGACTTTCCCTTAACGAACTGACTGCCAAAGCAGATGAACTCGCCTCATCAGACAAGGCGACACGGGAATTTGCGGCAGCTGTGCGCGATGCGGCTGTGTTATTGGCAGCCTTTACAGGGTAATCGATAAGCTTCCATCTTGTTGACCCATAAGCGCAGGGGCTCTGCGGTACAGCCGATTTTAGCGGCGACAGGCTGTATCGCTGCCCAGCGTGATTTATGTTCGTGCTCCCCGGTCAATACCAGTCGCACAGCGCGTCCCCGTACTTCGGGAGCGTATCCAGTTTGTTTGTTCATCGGCTAATCCTCTCAAGAAAGTTAGCCTCCGACAAACCCGGGGGGATTCATACCGTGTTTTGTGCGGGAACCGTTCATACCCCATACGGCTATTCCCAGAAACAGTGCGAGCATCGGAATCAGTATTGCCTCACTGATCATAAACCAGAGTCCGGCGGCAGACAGTGCAGCCAGTACCGGGGCAACCCCCAGGCAACAAATGCTGGCAAAAATTGAACCGATTGAACCACCAATCTGTTTGAACATCTGTTTTCTCCTTAGCCCGCACAACAGGAAAGCTGGCTGACATCTTTGTTAAAGGTCTGCGCCGTTAGCTTCAGCCCTTCCACCATAGTAAGGTAGGGGAAGAGCTGGTCGGCGAGATCCTTCACTGTCATACGGGTGCGAATAGCCAGCGCCGCGCTTTGAATGATTTCGCCACCTTCGGTGGCCAGCACCTGGCAACCCAGGATAAGGCCGCTCTCTTTTTCCGCGACCAATTTGATAAATCCACGGGTGTCGAAGTTGGCGATGGCGCGGGGCACGTTTTTCATATCTAACGTCCGCGATGTGGTTTTAATGCCTTGCCTCTGTGCTTGTGCTTCGCTCAGTCCAACGGTGGCTACTTGCGGGTTGGTGAAGACCACAGCGGGCATCACCGAAAGATCGAGCACCACATTTTCGTCCGTCATGTTTCTTGCCGCACGCGTACCGGCCGCCGCTGCGACATAGACAAAGTGAGGCTGATCAGTACAGTCACCAACGGCGTAGATATTTTCCACATTGGTGCGCATGTGGTCATCAATGATGATGCTACCTCGTGGGTCGGTTTGAACGCCCACTTTCTCCAGCGCCAGTGAAGCGGTGTTGGCTTGGCGGCCGGTGGCAACAAGTAACTGATCGCCGCTGATTTCACCGTGTTGGGTTATTAGACTGAATTGCCCATCCTTATGACCGACCAACTCGGGCGTGGTGTGAGTCAATACGCGGATGCCTTCGTCTTCAAATACCTTCTTAAGCTGCGTTCCGATCTCTGGCTCTTCTCTGGAGAGCAGGGTGCTGCGCGCCAGAAGGGTGACTTCGCTGCCAAGATGGCGAAACGCCTGGGCCAGTTCCAGGGCAATAACGGAACCGCCGAGGACGATCAAATGGTTTGGGATGGTCTCGGCGATCAGCGCCTCGGTAGAGGTCCAGTAAGGTGTTTCTTTCAATCCTGAAATGCCTGGAATGGCGGGTGTGGCCCCAGTGGCGAGTAGAATGCGGTCGGCCTGGATACGCTGTTCAGTGCCATCCATTTTGGTCACTATCAGGGTGTTGGCATCTTCGAAGCGAGCCACACTGCGCAGCAGATTGATATCTGAGTTGGTCTCCAGAATGCTTTCGTACCTGGCATGGCGCAGCATTTCAACCGACGCCTGCTGTTGCGCCACCATGGCGTGGCGATCTATTTTGGGTTGGTTCAAGGGCAAGCCGTCTATCGCGTGGTGCCCTTGCAGATGGGCGATATGTGCGCCGCGAATCAGTATCTTCGAGGGGACGCAACCGATGTTGACGCAGGTGCCGCCAATGACCTCACCCCCTTCAATCATGGTGACCTTGGCGCCGTTTTCTGCCGCCTGGATAGCCGCAGCGAAGGCACCCGATCCGGTGCCGACGATGGCAATGTGAAGCGTGCTCATAGGTGACTTACCTCCTTCTATAGAATATCTTTATAACGGGCGGCGTTGACTTTTTTACCGATCTTGAACGTTTCATCAAGCGTCAGCAGAAAGGTGCTTTCATGTTGATACGTCCAGCTTTTGAGAGGAAGCGGTTTACCCTGGGCTAGCTGCTGATATATTGTGCGAGCCAACACCTGTTCCTCGTGATTCATTTTTGGAAAAGCGTCAATAAAAAAAGCGCTTAATTTTTCGAGATCGTGAGTGGTTGCCCCGTTCATATTATTCACAGGTTTAAAGATGCGAGGGATAGCCCGCATTCGTGACCGCCTTGATCAGGCTCTCAACATTCGTTTTATCCGGATCGAATGTCACCTTGGTCCAGCCTTCACCACGGCCTTCATATTTAGCAATGACCTTCTCGACACCATCGACCTGCTTCAGGGCCATTTTGACAGTGAAGGGGCATGAAGCGCAGGTCATGTTCTCCACTTGCAGCGTGACGGTCTGTTGTGTTGCTTGCTGCTCTTGGGCCTGGACGACAGAGGATAGGCCGAAAGTAGAAAAGACGACGATGAACGATAAGATCAATGAGCGAAACATGATGGTTCTCCTTTATTCAAAAAACAGGGGCGCATACCAGGGAAAGGCGATCATCGCAGTGACGACAGCGGTGGTCAGCCAGAAAACGACCCGTTGTTTGCGCAGGTTGGCGGGCTCGGCACACGGGGTATCGACGGCGCAGCTTTGAGGTGCCGGATAAAGTTTACGAAAGGCCAGACCTAGAAACAGTAGCGTGATGCCGATGAAGATTGGGCGGTAGGGCTCTAACGCCGTCAGGTTGCTGATCCAGCTGCCACTGATACCCAGCATCAACAACAGCAGTGGCCCAATGCAGCAGGCCGAGGCGGTGATGCCTGCAATCACGCCTGCGACCAGGGTGCCTCTGGACAGGCTTTTCTCGCCAGGTTGCTCAGTGTTTGGCACGCAATAATCCTCATAAGACAGATTTGTGAGGAGAGTTTAGATGCCGTACCCTGGTACAGAGTCAAGCGCCGGGCATTACACCGTTCTGGGGCCCCACAGGATGATGGCCGCGCCAGACAGGCAGATGACAGCACCGGTCATACCCCAACGGTCCGGGCGCATATCCTCGACTGTCCACAACCACAACAGGGATGAGGCGATGTAGACACCACCGTAGGCCGCATAGGCCCGCCCGGCGAAATCTGTCTCAATGCGCGTCAGTAGGAGGGCGAAAATCACCAGCGAGATGACGCCGGGAATGAGCCACAGGGCCGATTTTCCCAACCGCAGCCAGGCCCAAAAGGCAAAACAGCCGCCGATCTCCGCCAGCGCCGCGCCCAGATAGAAAAACAGGTTAGTCATGATTTGTCCTTACTTTTGGTGAGTGACTGCACAATGGGACAATGCCCACCTTTATCACCTGCGTTGCACTCGGAAATGAGGGTTTTCAGTGTCTTGCGCATGACCTGAAGGTCTTTGATCTGTGCCTCGATTTTGGCCAGCTTGGCCTCGGCCTGTTCGCGCACGTCATCACAATGACCATCGCCCAGTTCCAGCAGGTGGGCGATATCCTGCAAGCTGAAGCCGAGTTTCTGGGCGCGCTTTATGAACCGTATTCGGTCGATCGCCTCCTTGGGATAAACCCGGAATCCTTCTGACGGTTTAACCGGCTCAGTCACCAGTCCGACCCGCTGGTAATAGCGAATCGTCTCCACATTGACCTCGGCAGCCCTGGCAAGGCGGCCGATGGTGAGGGGTGTTTGTACCATTTCTCAGTCTCGTTCTTTAAAAAGCCATGATAGCTTAACTCCGTAGGAAGGTACGGAGTATAAAGAGCTTGACCTGGAGTCAACTTCAGGTCGTAAGCTCTGTCTTATCGAAATGTCAGGAGCCATACATGAAACCGATTCAACAGCTTTTAGTCGCGGTGATCCCGCTGCTTTTTATGGTCGGCACTGCTTTGGCTCACAATCCGGTTTTCAGTCCTGGGCCGCATGTGCTCTTTAAGGAGGGGGTAGAAATACATGCTGGCGCAGATCGCAGCAAGGCAGGGCAAAAAGAAGAGAACAAACTGGGGCTTGAGCTGACCTATGGTGTGACCGGTGACTGGTCGGCAGGTATTGAACTCCCGTATGCCAACGTAGAGGAGGGCAGCCATAATTCGAATGGCATCGGCGATCTGCGCCTGTTCACCAAGTACCGCTTCTGGCGTGAAAGCACGCTTGGTGTTCAGCAGTCAGCCGCTGTTTTCCTCAATGCTATGCTAGACAACGGCGACGACAAGACGAAGCCGGCGCTGGGCAGCGGCAGCACTGATACGCTGCTGGGTTTCACCTACGGATATGAAAGTCTCAAATGGTATCGCTGGACGAGCATTCGCTATCGGCGCAATGGTGAGAACAGTGGTGGTCTGCGCCGGGGTGACAAGTGGTTGGTCGATTTTGCTTTGGGTTATCGGCCAACGATGCCGGTCTATCTAAAGCCGGATACCGTCTGGATACTGGAGCTTAACGGGGAACGGGGCCAGCGTGCGGAGTTGAACGGTTCAGTGCTGAATAGTACAGGGGCCAACACGGGAGGGACGGAGTGGTTTATCTCCCCCGGGATCTTCTGGACACAACGAAATTTTGCCATCAAGGCGGGCATTCAGCTTCCCGTTGTTAGCGACTTGAATGGCAACCAGGCGGAATCGGATTATCGGGCCAAGGCGGAATTCGAGTGGCACTTGTAGACTGTGAACAATCAGGAGAAAAGAGATGAAGAAATCGATGCTATTAACAGTCATAAGTCTATTTTGGAGTGCCACACTCTTCGCCGCCGGAACGCAATACAATCTTCGTGTGGACGGGCTGGCCTGTCCCTTCTGTGCCTACGGTATCGAAAAGAAATTAATCAACACCGAAGGGGTGGAATCGGTGATGTTTGATCTTGAAAACGGTTTGGTCATCGTCAAAGCCAAAGAAGGTGTGACGTTAACCGAATCGATGCTAAAACAGCTGATCAATGACGCCGGATTTACCTTGCGCTCGATGAGTGAGCAGCCGTTGTGAAAATCCAGTCTCTTTTTATTATCGCTACAACTCTTTTGCTCACCTCCTGCGCCTGGTTTCCGTCGGTCAAAGAGCCGCCTTATCAGCTTGTAAAAACCTGGGGCGGCAAAGGTGAGGCCACAGGTCAGTTCAACGAACCCACGGGCGTGGCTGTATCGAAATCAGAAGTGTTTGTCAGCGACTCGCGCAACGGCCGCATTCAGGTATTCGATTTTGACGGTAATTTCCAGCGGGTGTCTGATGGCGGTCAACTTGGTCGTCCCATGAACCTGACCGTTGCTAACGACGAACTCTATGTGGCGGATTACTTCAATGACGTGATTCAGATCTATACGCTACAAGGCCAGTTTCTGCATGCTATCGGCAAACCCGGTGCGGGGCCGGGGGAACTCAACGCGCCGGGAGGTGTTGCTGTGGCAAAAAATGGTGATCTGTTTGTCGCGGATTTCTACAACCAGCGCGTACAGCAGTTAGATGCGAACGGTGCTTTCATTCGACAATGGGGAACACCTGGTGAAACGGGTGTTTGGGCAGGCGAGTTCAACTATCCCACCGATGTAGCGCTTTCAAACGATGGCGCACTCTATGTCACCGATGGGTATAACGACCGGGTTCAATCCTTTAGCCCAAACGGTGATTTTTCCCATAAATGGGGCGGCCCGCTGGCGATGAATATCTTTGGTTCATTCAACGGCTGGTTTGCCACCGTGACCGGCATCACCATCGGCCCGCAAGGTAACGTGTTTGTCGCCGATTTTTATAACGACCGGGTGCAGAAGTTTAGGCCTGATGGTGAGTTTCTAAATACCTTTGGCCTTCCCACCCAGGGGCCGACCCACACGGCCATTGCCGTGGCGGTTGCGGATGATGGCACCGTGTTTGTGGCTGATTATGCGAATCATCACATTCAGAAATGGCGGCCAGGTGAATAAAGCACGCATTGATATCGAAGTGTTTACCTCGACCGTTTGCAGCAACTGCCAGCGCGCCGGCTGGATGGTGGAACGACTGCTCAAAGAACCCGGCTTTGAGAATGTGACCTGGCGTGAGATCGATGTGGTGGAAGAAATCGATTATGCCGTTACCTCCGGCGTGTTGGCGACGCCTTCAATCGCAATCGGTGGAGAACTGATTTTTTCCGCTTTACCCTCCGTAAAACAGCTTCGCAATGCTATACAAGATTACCTGGCCAGTGAGAGCCAGTGGGAGATTAGGAAAGATGAATCATAAAACCATCGGCGAAGCAGCCCGCCAGTTGGAGATCAGCGTGGATACCTTGCGCTACTACGAAAAGATCGGCCTGTTGCCAAAAGTGAATCGCGCCGAATCGGGCATTCGACAATACAGTGATAGAGATATCTCGCGCCTGAAATTCATCAAACGTGCCCAGCAGATGAACTTCACCCTCGCCGAGATCGGTGATCTGTTGAAGATGCGTGAGGCCCCCCAACATGCCCGTGATGAGGTGCGGCAGTTGACGGTGGAGAAGTTAAAAGAGGTGGAGATTCGCCTTAGTGAATTGGGTACATTGCGTAAGGAATTGAGTTTGCTGGTCAATCTCTGCGCGGCCAGTGGCGAGGGTTGCCCGATTATTGATCGCATTGAGGAAAATAAGTGAATACCGGGAACCTATTTCAGCTAAATCACTCGTATTGAAAGTTGCCTATTAGATGGATGCCCGTTAGCATAATGCCATGATAAGAAACCTGACATTTCGCCGCTGTATCATTGCCCTGCTTTTATTGCTGGGGCCGTTGACGCAGTTTCAGACGCTCTACGCCTGTGAGCTGATGGGCGACGGCAAGCCGAAGATGGTTTGCTGCTGTGACGAGCCGGGTGAGATGGGCGCGATGGGCTGTAAGATGGATGGCGCTTGTCAGGATCAACCCATGAATGGCGGCATGATGGGCGATACCATGATGGAAGCGGGTTGCTGCGAACTCTCTTATCAACCGTCGCAGACGGCCGAGGCCTCCCATCCCGGTTCCCACGCCCAGCAGGTGGTCATGCTCGATGCGCCGCAACCACCGCCTATTCCTGTTTTGTTTAATCTTTCCGAGCTTGTTCCCACAGGCCACGTCGTTGCTTTTGTCTCCCGTTTTTCTCTGCCACTGCCGGATGAACCGGTCTATCTGCTGACCAACCGCTTCCGTATTTGATCCCACCTTCGTTTGCACTCCGCGCTTGAAAAAGGCGTAGAGCGCTGATTCACGTCCGGGTTTAGCTGTCGCACATCTTTTTGTGCGTGAGTGTTGTGAACCCAGCTTGCAAGTCACTCACAACGAAGGTGTTTTATGCACAACAAGAATGATTGCAGGCGTTCCCGCATGGGGAACGCCCTGTTGGGGTTGGTGGTCGTTTGCCAACCGCTGATGGCCTCCGAGGCCGATATTCCATTCGCTAACGAATCGTCTCTGACTTCATCGCATCTGGTGGAGGCTGTGCTGGCGCGCAGTCCCGACATTGCCACCGTGGAGGCCACCTGGGAGGCGGCGAAGGCAGGTATCGACCAGGCGAATTCAGGGAGTAACGAATCATGAAACAGACCATTATGAAGACACTGTTTTTCTTTTTGTGCATCACCATCGGTAGCACCGCTATCGCTGAAATGAACCCCGCCGACTTTCATGAGGCTGGCCCATTCAAGGTACGAGCAGCGCTTGATCCCGAGACGCCGAAGGTGGGCAAAAACCGGGTGACGATCTGGGTGCAGGATGAGACGGGGCAGCCTTTGGCGGGTGCGACGCTCAAGGCCGTGGCGGTGATGCCAGCCATGGGCAGTATGCCCGCCATGTACGCACCGGCGGAGATGAGCGAGATCGAGCCGGGTCGCTACGAGGGTGAGTTCCAACCCTCGATGGGCGGTGAATGGCCGCTGACGGTTGAGATTGAGGCCGCTGTCGGAAAAGGTAGCATCACCTTCGATCTGGCCACCGGACGCAAGGGCTTACGCTGTGCGACTTGTGGTGGCCCCGGTTCAGAAGGGCGTGCTGATATTCCCGGCACGGTTCGAGTAGATCCGGCCCGTCGGCAGTTGATCGGCATCACTACCGGTCGAGTTAAACAGAAGAAACTTCGCGTGACGATCCGTGCTGCTGGCAGCGTGACCTATGACGAAACCCGTTTGAGCGATGTGGCGCTGAAGTTCAACGGCTGGATTGGTGAACTCCACGCCAACGCCATCGGCAAGTCGGTGAAAAAGGGCGAGCCGTTATTCACCGTCTATAGCCCCGAGCTGTTGAGCGCGCAGGAGGAGTATCTGGAAATTTTCAAGCGCAGTGCGGGTGGGAAGATGCGTGAGGTTGCGCGTCGCCGACTGCATTTATGGGATATCAGTGAAGCCCAGATCAAGCAGTTGGAAAAACGCGGTAAGGCACAGGAGTACATCGCCATCCTGGCTCCCGCCAGCGGCGTGGTGATCGACAAGCAGGTCGTTGCCGGTTCTGCCTTTCGTGCGGGTCAACAACTGCTGCGTATCGCCGACCTCTCTCAAGTCTGGGTCGAGGCCCAGGTCTATGACTACGAGCTGCCGCTGATTAAAATGGGCATGAAGGCCAGGGTGGTTCTGCCCGAGTTGCAGGATCGGGAGTTCAGGGCCAGGGTGAATTTCATCTACCCCTTCATGGAAGGCGATACGCACACCGTCCGCGTCCGTGTGGCGCTGGATAATAGCGACGGTTTTCTGCGCCCTGACATGTACGCCCACATCCACCTCAAGGCAACGCCTGGCAAACGTCTGGTCGTACCTGAATCGGCCGTGCTCTACTCCGGTCAGAGCCGCGTGGTATTTCTTGATCTGGGCGATGGTCGCCTGGCACCGCGCAAAATCAAGACCGGCCAGCGTAGCCGCAAGTGGATCGAGGTACTGGAAGGCCTGGAAGCCGGTGACACGGTGGTCACCTCGGGCAATTTCCTCATCGCCGCTGAGAGCAAGCTGAAAGCGGGGGTTGAGTCATGGTAAAGGAACCCAACACTTCCGGCCATGGCGCTTCAACAAATGGTCCAATCGAACGACTCATTGGCTATTGCGCACGCAATCAGTTACTGACGCTGTTCGTGGTGATTGCGGCCACCTTCTGGGGATACAAAGCCCTGCTTGATACACCACTGGATGCCATCCCCGACCTCTCCGACGTGCAGGTGATCATCTACACCGAGTGGCCGGGGCGTAGTCCCGATCTGGTGGAGGATCAGATCACCTACCCGCTCAGTACCACGCTGTTGGCGGCACCGAAAGTACAGTCGGTGCGTGGCCAGAGCTACATGGGGCTCTCGTTTGTCTACGTTATTTTTGATGAAGGCACCGACATCTACTGGGCACGTTCGCGGGTGCTGGAGTACCTCAACTCGGCGCAAGGCGAACTGCCGAAAGATGTACAGCCGATCCTCGGCCCCGATGCCACGGGTGTAGGCTGGGTATTTCAATACGCCCTGATGGACAAATCGGGCAACCACAACCTGGCCGAACTGCGCAGCTTGCAGGATTTCAAACTGCGTTACTGGCTGGAGTCGGTGGAGGGTGTAGCGGAAGTGGCCTCGGTGGGCGGCTTCGTCAAGGAGTACCAGATTCAGCTTGATCCCAACAAGCTGGCGGCCTACGGAATCCCCCTGAAAAAGGTTGCCGAAGCGGTGCGCCGTTCCAACAACGATATCGGTGGCCGGGTGCTGGAGATCGCCGGGCATGAGCAGTTCATTCGGGGGCAGGGCTACATAGAAGACAAAGGCGATATCGAAGAGATCGCCATCGGTGTCGGCAAGCGTGGTGTTCCCATCCTATTGAAAGATGTGGCCGTGGTGAGTCTGGGGCCAGCCATGCGCCGTGGTGTGGCTGAGTTGGATGGTGAAGGCGAAGCGGTCGGCGGCACGGTGGTGATGCGTTATGGCGAAGATGCACTCGGCGTTATCGAACGGGTCAAGCAGCGCTTGGTCGAAGCGCAAACAGCGTTGCCAGAAGGCGTGGAGATTGTCACCGTCTACGACCGCTCAGAGCTGATCAATCAGGCTATCGACACGCTAAAGCACACCCTCACCGAAGAGATGATTGTGGTGTCGCTGATCATCATGGTGTTTCTGCTCCATTTTCGTTCATCGCTGATCGCCATCCTCACCTTGCCGGTGGCAATTCTGTTGTCGTTTATCCCCATGTCCGAGCAAAACCTGACGGCGAACATCATGTCGCTGGGTGGTATCGCGGTGGCCATCGGCGCGATGGTGGATGCCTCCATCGTCATGATCGAGAACATACACAAACGGTTGGAAGAGTGGGCCCAAGAAGGGATTAAGTGCAATCAGATGGGTAGTCGCACGGATGTCATCATCCGCGCCATGCAGGAGGTGGGGCCGAGCATCTTCTTCTCGCTGCTGATTATTACGGTTTCTTTCTTACCCGTGTTCGCCCTGGAAGGCACCGAGGGTCGGTTGTTCAAACCGCTGGCCTATAGCAAAACCTACTCCATGGGTTTTGCCGCGTTGCTGGCGATCACCTTCACGCCAGCCCTGGCGGTATTGCTGATTCGCGGCAAAATTCGCGGTGACAAGAGCTGGCTTAATCGCGCCCTGGTGGCGGCCTATACGCCCATAGTTCGATGGGCAGTGAAGCTGCGCTGGTGGGTTGTTGGTGGGGCTGTCGCTGCCCTGGTGGCCACGGTGCCGGTATTTATGGATTTGGGCAACGAGTTCATGCCGCCGCTGAATGAGGGCAGTATCCTCTACATGCCGACGGCTGTACCAGGCATGTCCATTACCGAGGCGGGCAAGGTGTTACATGCCATGGATAAAGAGCTAAAGTCCTTCCCCGAAGTCGAGCGAGTGTTTGGCAAGATGGGACGCTCCACCAGCCCCACCGATCCGGCACCGCTCTCGATGGCCGAGATTGTGGTCACCTTCAAACCGCAAGATCAATGGCGTGAGGGGGTGACCTGGGAGAGCCTGCTCGCCGAGATGGACGAGCAACTGCGCTATCCCGGTATGCCCAATGTCTGGTGGATGCCGATTCAGACCCGCACCGAGATGCTGGCCACCGGCATTCGTTCAACGCTGGGTATCAAGGTGTTTGGTGATGATCTCGATACGGTGGAGGCGACCGGCATTCGCATAGAGCAGGCGTTGCAGGATGACAAACGTACTGCACCATTCACCCGCAGCGCCTTTGCTGAGCGCATCAGTGGTGGATACTTCCTCGACTTCGATATCGACCGCAAAAAGATCGCCCGCTATGGCCTGACCATTGCCGATGTCGAAGAGGTGATCATGGCGGCGGTGGGTGGTATGACTGTCTCTGAAACGGTCGAAGGCCGCGAACGTTACGCCATCAACCTGCGTTATGCCCGAGATTTTCGTGATGATCCGCAGGCGCTGAAACGAGTGCTGGTGCCCACGCCCACTGGCGCGCAAATCCCGCTGGCGCAACTGGCCGAGCTAAACTTTCGCACCGGCCCACCCATGCTGCGTAATGAAAACGGTCAACTGGTCGGTTACGTCTTCGTCGATGTTAACGACCAAATCGGCATCGCCGATTACGTGGCGGCGGCTAAACAGGTGGTGGCGGAACAGGCTGATGTGCCCGCCGGTTATCGTCTCGACTGGGCGGGGCAGTTCAAATACTTCGAACGCGCCAAGGCCAGGCTCATGATCGTCGTACCGATGACGCTGTTCATTATCTTCTTCATGCTCTTCATCAACCGTAAATCCGTCGTGGAGTCGCTCATCATTCTGCTGGCCGTACCTTTCTCACTGATCGGTGCGGTGTGGCTGCTCGCGTGGCTGGACTACAACCTCAGCGTAGCGGTGTGGGTCGGCATGATCGCCCTGGCGGGAGTAGACACCGCGATGGGGGTATTGATGATGTTGTATCTCGGCATGGTCTACCGCCAACGTCAGGCCGACGGGCGCTTACAGACACAACAAGACCTGCTGGAAGTGATCACCGAAGGCGCAGGGCGGCGCATCCGCCCCATGCTCATGACCGGCATGGCGTTGTTGCTGGGGTTGATCCCCATCCTCTGGAGCGACGGCACTGGCGCAGACGTGATGAAGCGCATCGCCGCGCCCATGGTGGGTGGCATCGCCTCGGCGCTCATCACGGTTTTGATCTTGTTCCCCGCCATCTTTGCCATCTGGAAAGAGTGGTCGTTGCGCAGCAGCAACAAACAACCGAGGGAGGAGCAAGAGATGACATAACATTTTCTCAAACCTACGAATGACTATGTACTTTTTTATAATACAAAGAGGAATAAAACCATGAAACTGAAATCAATAATTACCGCATCAATGACCGTTCTGGCATTAGGAGCCTTCATGGCACCGATACAGGCCAATGCCAAAAACACCTTTTCAAAGCAGGCGTTGATGCTGGCGTCTAACCAAACTCATCACGGTGTTGGCACAGTCACCGCCATTGACAGTAAAGGCAAAAAGATTGAACTCAAACACGGCCCCATCAAAAGCATCGGCTGGATGGGGATGAAGATGTTCTTCGCTGTAGACAATGCAGAACTGCTGGATGAGGTAGAAGTGGGTGACAAAGTGGACTTCGATTTTATCGAAACACGGGATAAACGTTACGTGATTACTGACATCGAAGCAGAGTGATGAATCTGAAGGTGGCGTTCAGCAGAACGTCACCTTTTTTTAATCCTGTTTTATTTAGTCGCAAGCGAGGTGAGCACCATGATGGATATGATGAACAACGGACACGGTTCGATGATGGGTGGCATGTGGTTTTTTTCAATACTGTTCTGGGTTTTGATTATTGCAGGGGTGGTCTTTATTACCAAGTGGTTTCTGGAGCGCAACCGGAATAAGGACGGATCTGGAGTCAGCGAGGAATCAGCGCTGGATACCCTGAAGAAACGTTATGCCAAAGGTGAGGTTGACCAGGAAACTTTCGAGCAGATGAAAAAGGATATCGAGTCATGAGTCCCTATCGCAACTTGATCATTGGTTCTGTCTTGTTATTGACAGGAGTGGTAGGGCTAACGACAACGACTGGATCATGCAACTCTATGGAAAACATGATGGGTGGAATGATGGATCGAAACGGCATGAAAGGAATGATGAAAGAGATGATGGGCGCTCAGCTGCCGCCGGGTATCGAGCCAAAAGAGCTTCCTGATCCACAATCGAACGGTGCAAAGCTGCTTGCACAGTATTGTACCCAGTGTCATGATCTGCCCAGCCCCGGTATGCATTCAGCACAAGCGTGGCCATCAGTCGTTGAACGTATGAACCAGCGTATGCAGATGATGAGCAGCCGCAACATGATGGGAATGATGCACGATATCAAGGCACCTGAAGATCGTGAGTTAGAGGTGCTTATTGCTTATCTGCAAAAGTACGCGCAGAAGCCTCTCGACAAGTCTCAATACGAGGATCTGAATTCAACTGCCGGTAAAACATTTGATGTAATTTGCTCACAATGTCATGCCTTGCCCGATCCCAAACAACACACGGGCGATGAATGGCCTGCGGTTGTTCAACGCATGGTGCAAAATATGAAATTGATGAGTAAATCCGTTCCTGATGAGGAAACCGTAGAAATGGTTCTTGGGTTTTTACAAAAACATGCCAGGTAGAGGGAGGCCCTATGCCGATCAATATTCAAGTGCCAAAGTGTGAACGTTCATCTGGGTTAGCGCCTCTCTCATTCATGCTGATAGTAGGGTTGCTGAATAGTAATGCCACTGTCGGAGAGGCAGCCCCGGATGATACCAAACAGGTTGAACGAGGCCAGATGATCTATTAAAAATTCTGTGCTGCTTGTCATGGTGAAAACCTTGAAGGCCAACCCGATTGGCGCAGGCGTAAAGCCGATGGAAAACTGCCAGCACCTCCTCACGATGCACGATGAGATCGGGCATACCCGGCATCACCCCGATAGTGTTTTGTTTGGGATTACTAAAAATGGGCTAGTTCCACCCCATGCGCCTGCCAACTATAGAAGTGATATGCCTGCCTGGGGGAGCACTTTGAAAGATAGCGATATCTGGGCAGTGCTTGCCTTTATTAAAAGCCGTTGGTCAACCAAAGCGCGCAAAGTACAGGAAGAGGTCAATGCCAGGGCGGACGGATAAACAATGATGAACACGCCATTGCGCAAACGCTCACACCAACCACACCATATACCCGCCCACACCCAGCAGCAGTATGCCTGAGATGCTACGCAACCATTGCAGGTGACGAGGCGCAGCAAACCAGGGCTGCAAGCGCTCAAAGCCGTGGCCGATGAACAGCATGGGTATGCCGGTGCCCAGACCGTAGATAAACATCAGCATCGTGCCCCAGAGCATATCCCCCTGCATGGCGACCAAAGTGAGAATGCCTAGCAGGATGGGCGTAGCGCAGGGTGCAATCGCCAGGGAAAAAGCCAGACCTGCACCAAAGGCGGTGAGGCTGTGTTTAAAGCGTTGCGTGCCCACATCGGGCAATCCTTTGATCGACCAGCGCGGCAGTTTGATCGGCAGCAGGCCGAGCAGGTGCAGCCCCATCGCCAGAGGCACCAGCGCCAGCACGATTTGGAGCATGGGATCAAAACGGCCAAACACCCAGCCCAATCCGGCGGTCAGCAGACCCATCAGTGCCGTGGCGGTGGCCATGCCGAGGACGAAGACCAGGGCAATGCGGGTCTGGATTTTGGCCGCTGGGGCGACGTTATTTTCACTGTCTGAGGCCTGGCAGCAACTGCGACCCATAAAACCGAATACAGCGGGATACATGGGCAGGCAGCAAGGGTTGAAGGCGGTGATCAGCCCGCCGACAATCACCAGTGGCAGCGCCAGCAGCGAGCCATCGGCGAGATAGGGGGCCAGCCATTCGGCGAAGGCATCCATCGTCTACTCCAGCAACGTTTCGGCTTGGGATAGCGCCTGGGCAAGTTGATCCTGAACTGCTTTGCTCTCACCAATGATTCGCCCCACCTCTTTTCCATCAGCACCGACAAATACCACCGCTGGCAGAAAGCGGATCTGGTAGTGCTCGATAAGGGGATTGTCCGGGTTCCAGTCGGTTTGAATGACTTCGATGCGGTCACCGTAACGCTCGGCGGCTTGCTCCACTAATCCGTGAATGACTTGGCAGCTCGGGCTGTTGTCACCACGCACCAGAATGATAGCGGCACCTTTGGGTGGGGTGAAGCTGGCTTGCGGGGCATCGTTGTCATTTGGCCAGAGCTTTAGTGAAAAAATAACCACCAGCGCAAGAACCACCGCGATACCAATATATTTTCGATCAATTTCCACCGCTAAGTTTTCCTAATCTTTCTTTTTGAATAAGGCATAGAGATAGGGCCTGGGGTCGCCATTGGGGTTGATGTAGGTGTATTCATCACTCGCCACCAGTTCAAATTCAGTGAGCTGTTTTTTAAAATCATCAAGGCTGTATCTTCTGACATCCAGCCCGGCACACCTGGTTGCGCCTGTTTTTGAAAACTCGGCAAACAGCGCATAGCCACCCGGCTTCACAGCGGCGTGTACATTGCTGAAGTAGGCTTCCACCGATGCATCATCCACTAAAAAATGGAGTACAGCCCGGTCGATCCAGATGTCAATATCATCCAGATCCGCAGGAAGGGGTTGAGATATGTCCTGGCAAAGCCAGCGAATATTGTCTGTTTTATCGATGTATCTGGCCTTCGCTATTTCAATGGCTTCCGAACTGATGTCATTCAAAACCAGTTTTGCATCGGCCTCCAAAAGCACATCAATCAAGCCCGAGGTACCGACTCCCGCAACGAATACCTTTGAGTTTCCCCAGCCAGGTATGAGGTCTAAAAATTTTAATGTTTGGATATAGTCATCCTCATGCCAACCCAGTTTCTCTTCATCGGTTTTTTTGAATATTTCATTCCAGTGGTCAGCCTCTGTTTTCATGTCACGATACCTTTTAAAAAATTAAAAAAATTATGGACATCCACGCTGGGTAGAGCTGCATGAGGATGTCGTTTCTGGGAGTTGTCCGGGGGCGCGATCCTGAACATAGGCACCGCCCGATTTTAAGGCCTGTTCCGCTCGCGCCAACTCACGCCCCAGATAGGCGGCGTGATCAAGACGGCTGATCAGCCCCTGGTCGATCACGGTGGTGTAGAGCGCCGCCGCAGAGGTGGACTCAAACACGCGGTTCAACACCCCGTCGTTGTGGTAGTGCTCCAGTTGCAGGCGCTGTTTGGTGCGATCCGGGTAGACGATGAAATAGCCTCTGGGGTCGAGCACCAGTCGCCCCGGTTTGGCGGCATGTTCCACGGCGGGCATATGAACGTCGTCTGGCGCATGGGCGAACGGAGCCGGGTTCTGGCGAGCGGCTTCATCAATCAAGGCGGCTATCTGATCCACATCGGTTACACCTGTCTTTTCAATCAAACTCACCTGCTGGCGAAACGCTTCAATATGGGCATGATCCAGATTTTTCAGCAGCGGGCGCTTGCCCCTGGCACCCATAATTCGCCCTTTCTCATCGATGCCATTTTTGATCAGGCTCACCAGCGATTGCCCCGGCAGATGGCCAATGGCCTTGCGCGTGTCTTCGCCGCAGAGGATCAGAAAGCGAATATGGGGATTGGCCAGCACGTTGCGAATCAGGTGTTCGATGCCGAGGTTTTCTGTGTGCAGCGTGCCGACGATGGCCAGGCCTTCGGTATTGGCATCGGTGAGCGCGTCGATCAACTGTGCCGAGTTGAGGGTGCAGACCGCCACCGGTGCTTGAAAGCGTGTCACCTGGTAATCCCCCGGCAGCGGCGGCCAGCCCTCGCGCTGTTCTGGCTCCTCGGTGGCGCAGTGGCTCCCTTCGGCCACCGCCGGGTCGATCTCCGCCGCCATATTTTGCGCCACGGCAGGCCAGCAGACCTCGCAGCCGAGGCAGTCGTAGCGCACCTCTTCAAATAGCTGTTGCGCTTCATTCAGCAGTGCGCCCAGCTTTTTGTTGATGGGATCGGAGCGTTGCAGCGTGTTGACCGTGTCCTGAAAGCAGCCACAGCGCCAGCACTTCTTCGCGGCCATCGCCTGGCGTAGTTCGTTGCTGATTGGGTCTGCGGGGTTTGTCATGATGAGAAGTTAAAGCAATCCAAATCGTTGCCCCAAAGGCAATAAAAGATAAGCCGCGAAAAAACTGATCACCCAAAGAAAAACAGATACCTTGAACAGGCGGCTATTCCACCTGTGGGCGGCGGTACAGGCCCTGGCCAGTGTCGGGTCAACGGGGCAGGCTCTACCGGGCCTGTAGAGCGCCCAGGCGGCCAGCAGCAGAATGGCGGCGGTGACGGCAAACGTCCAGGATTTATAGATCCCCAGAAATGTGAGAAAGGGCAGGTTACCATAGAGGGCAGCCACCACCGCACCCATGCCCAGGCTCACCAGCACGATGGGGATCACGCAGCAGACCAGGGTGGCTGACGATGTAAATAGAATCAGCCAGCCCCACTTGATCGGTTTTTTTACATTACCCTGGTTCATCGATGACGCTCGCTTCAATCACCACTTCTCCGTCTTCACTCTGGCCGACAACAATGCCTTTGACGGTTAAGGGGGTGCCGATGGCAAGGTTGGGCATCGCGCCGCTGGGGGGGATGATTTCAATGACCTCTGATTTAACGACAAGATAGAAATCTTTACCGTCGTCACAGACGCCATCAAAAAGCCCGGTGAGGGATACCTCATCGCCCTTGTTCAGCCCCATCTTGTTCACTGCATGGGCAACTGCGCTGCTCGATTCGCCATCACAAGAGGGTTCTATCTTTTTGCCTTTGTAGCTATAACCAGATTCGATAAAAATCTGCGTGAGTTGTTCGTCACTAAATTTCAGATTGTCGTCGGTACAGATGGAAACGAGCCCCTCCTTGAGGTTGATGTCGAAGCGCTTCACCCCATCGATCTTTTTGAACTTCTTTTCCAGTCCGTAGGCGCAGGAGGCACACACCGCACCGTGCACCTGCATGACCTGTTTTATCTCGCCTGCATAGGCGCTATTAAAGCCGGCAAGCATTATCAGTGTGCTTATCAGGGTGATTTTTTTCATTACTCTCTCCATGGGTTATAAGATCAGCTCAAGGGCTAATTTAAGACGGTAGTCCGATTGGCTTTGGTCGCCATTCAAGTCGTGGTAAACGGGGAGCTGGACGCCCCCCTTAACGGTGGTGTTTCGGTATGACCAGATCACGCCCGGTGAGACGAAGAGCTCCGTACCGCCGGTATCTGTCAGCGGGGTGTTGTTTTGCGCCGAGCGTTGCGTAATTTCACTGTTTACTTCCACCATCCAGAGCGTGTCCGATTTGTAGTATTGCGGCACCCTGGCACGCCAACCGATGACGGCGTCAACCGATATCTGGTCTCCGCGCTCAATGCCTGCATCACTCTTACCGTTAAAGCGGTATCGAACGCTGGCCCAGCGCTGCCAGATCAGACTCTCCCGGCCATAGGCCAGCCCCAGTACAAAATCGTTAGTGCCGGGGCTTAGCGCCGGGTCGTCGCTGGTGCTTGCGGTGTCTAAAATAGCGCGGGCCGTGGCGGCTACCGAATCTTGCAGACCGAGGGCGTTGTGTTTCCATAGCCGATAGGTGGTCTCCAGGGCGATGTTGCCAAGGCCGGCGTTGTTAGCACCTTCCTCCTTGATGCTGGCGTAGGGCAGCTCTGCGGCGATGGTCCAGTCCTGGGTGATGCCGTAACCCAGCCCCATTGACAGTTCGTTCTCCGTTTCATCTTTATCGCTGGCGCGGTGGTATTCCAGATGAGTCTCGATGCCATCTTTGTAGATGGTCTCCGGGCCGAGGGAGAAGATGGGGCCGTGCGCCTGGGCAGGCAGGGCGTTTATGGCTATGACTCCGGCCAGCAGGGTGGATCTGTAGATTACTTTTTTCATACTTTTTATCTTGCTTTCAATGTGTGGTTGAAGTCATGTTGAGCAGCACAATGCCCACCACCACCATGGCAATGCCCAGGGTTTTCCAGATTCCCGTTTTTTCATGCAGCAGCCAGATGCCGATGATCGCCACCCCGGCAGTGCCGCCCCCGGCCCAGACGGGGTAGACCGTGCTCACCGGCAGAGAGACCAGCGCCAGGCTGATCAGGTAAAACGCCAGGCCGAAGGCGGACAGCGCCAGCACGGTGGGCAGTGGCTTGCTAAAGCCGTGACTGGCGCGCAGTGCCAGGGCGGCGGTAATCTCGGCAATAACCGCCAACGCCACGAATATCCACTCGTAACTCATACTCAACAGCCCGAGGTTTTGTCAGAGTTGTGGTTGATCAGCATCACCCCGATCACCACCAGGGTAATGCCCACTACTTTCAGTAGATCCACGCTCTCGCCCAACAGACCGATACCCAGCAGCGCCACCCCGGCGGTGCCGCCACCCGCCCAGATCGGGTAGGCGACACTCACCGGCAGGCTTTTCATCACATGACTGACCAGATAGAGCGCCGTAGCAAAGGCCGCCAGCGCCAGCAGGGTCGGCAGCAGCGAGGTAAAGCCGTCGCTGTAACTCAAACCTGTAGCCCCCGCGATTTCAAAATTGACCGCTAAAGCCAGTAGCGACCATGCAGAGACGGAGTTTGGTTTTGATTTGCCTGGCTGTGTTTGTGTTTGGGGTGATCGTCTATTCATGAGCCACCCCTGCATCGAGCAGCGTCCATGAAACGGGGGCTACTTGTGGAGTTGATTCGTTATTTTCGAAAATGCGATAATGATCAGGTAAATAAAACCTCATCGCAGACGCGCCTCCAGCATCTTCAGATCACCCCTAAGTGCTTTCAAAAGATCAACACTGTGCAGGCGGTAATAGACCATCTTGCCGTCATCACGTTTACGCAACCAACCCTGCTTGCGCAGTGCCTTAAGCTGGTGCGAAGTAGCCGCCGTGCTGAGTTCGAGCACATGGGCAATATCACAAACACACAACTCCCCTTCCGCCAGCGTCAGCAGGATCTTCAGCCGGGTGGTATTGCCCAGCAATTTGTAAAACTCGGCTAACTCCGGCAGGCGTTTCTCCTCTTTGGATAAAACGGCTTTAACGGCGGCCACTTTGTCCTGATCGAAGCAGGGAATTTTGCAGGCCTCGTTTTGATCAACCAATGGTGACGGTTTGCTCATAGGGTAAATACTCATTTCGAAGATTGCGAAAATGATAGGTTGTCGGTTTGATGATGTCAATACTCACGAACGAACGTTATTAACTAGTGTGGGCAAATTTGACATATATGGATAGGCAAATATAATAGGCCGCATGAATACAGAAACCCTCGCTTCTTTGTTTAAAACCCTTTCTGAGCCGGTACGGCTGCGGATCGTTTATCTGTTGTTGGAGAGGGGTGAGCTGTGTGTCTGTGATCTGGTGGAAACACTGGAGTTGTCTCAAAGCGTGGTATCACGCCATTTAGCCTATCTGCGTAATAACGGTGTAGTCTCGACCCGGCGTGAAGGGGTTTGGGTCTATTACCGAATCGTGGATGGCTGTTGTGGGCCGCTGTTTGAGCATATCCGCCAATGTGGTGAAGATAATAAAGAGATGCAATCAGATCTTGAAAGATTGTCTGTGACCGCTCAGCTGAAGCAGTGTGGCTGATTTAGCGCCGTTATGGGCTAAGAAATGAGAAATAAATGTGTAGGCCGGAATTATCCGGCTTTTTTTAACATTCAAAATATCTGTTTATGCGGATATACGGTAAGAGGTGAGTATGACGATTCGAGTCGGTATTAATGGATTTGGTCGCATGGGTCGTCTGGGGTTGCGGGCAGGTTGGGACAATCCAGCATTTGAAATCATGCGCATCAACGAGATCGCGACCGATGCCGCTGGCTCGGCGCATCTGCTCAAGTTCGATTCGGTGCACGGCATCTGGGCTTGTGATACGGGAGCGAAAAATGGCGATGTGATCATCGACAATAAACCCCTGGTCTATTCCTCCAATGCCACCATTGGTGAGACCGATTGGTCCGCTTGCGACATCGTGATTGAGGCGACGAGCAAGCATCATAAAAAGCCGGAATCGCTGCAGGCCTATTTCGATCAGGGTGTGAAAAAGGTGATCGTCGCCGCACCCACCGAGGGGGCGTTGAACATTGTTTATGGCATCAATGATAACGAGTACGATCCGGCGATCAATCATCTGCTGACTGCGGCCTCCTGCACCACCAACTGCCTCGCCCCGGTGGTGAAGGTGATGCATGAAAAGGTGGGCATCAAACACGGTTGCATGACCACCATCCACGATATCACCAACACGCAAACCATCGTTGATAAGGGGCGCAAAGACCTGCGTCGCGCCCGTGCCTGTGGCAATTCGTTGATTCCTACCTCGACGGGATCGGCCAGGGCGATCACCAGGATCTTCCCCGAGCTGGAGGGCAAGCTCAACGGTCATGCGGTGCGTGTGCCGTTGCTCAATGCGTCGCTCACCGATTTTGTATTTGAAGCATCACGTCCGGTCACGGCGGAAGAGATCAACGGTTATTTCAAGGAAGCGGCCGAGGGTGAGCTGGAAGGTATTCTTGGCTATGAAGAGCGCCCGCTGGTCTCGGTCGATTATCTCAATGACCCCCGTTCCTCTATTGTCGATGCTCTCTCCACCATGGTGATCAACGAGACACAGGTGAAGATCTACGCCTGGTACGACAATGAGTGGGGTTATGTGAATCGCATGATGGAGCTGGCGGCCGGGGTGGCGCGGGGGCTGTAAGCGGTGGATCAGGGTCTGCGTAATTATCTTGTCATCACCAGTGGCTACTGGGCGTTTACGCTGACCGATGGTGCGATCCGCATGTTGGTGGTGCTCTATTTCCACCAGCTGGGTTATTCGCCGTTTGAGGTGGCGATGCTGTTTCTTTTCTACGAGTTCTTCGGCATCGTCACCAATCTGGTGGGTGGCTGGCTGGGGGCGCGTATCGGCCTGAACCTCACCATGCACATCGGTATGGGTCTGCAGGTGGTGGCGCTGGCGATGCTGGCGGTGCCAGAGGCGTGGCTCAGTGTTGCCTATGTGATGCTGGCGCAGGCGCTGTCGGGTATCGCCAAGGATCTGAACAAGATGTCGGCCAAGGCCGGCGTGAAAACCCTGGTGCCCCAGGATGGAAATTCACGCCTGTTCAAATGGGTGGCGATGCTCACCGGCTCCAAAAATGCGCTGAAGGGGGTGGGGTTTTTTCTGGGTGGCGCACTGCTTGAGTTTGTCGGATTCCAGGATGCTTTGTTAATACTGGCGGGTGGTCTGCTGCTGGTGTTGATTGTCACCGCCATTTTGCTGCCGCGGGGTTTGGGTAAAACCAAAGCCAGGCCGAAATTTACTCAACTCTTTTCAAACACCCCCGCCATCAACTGGCTCTCGGCGGCGCGTTTTTTCCTCTTTGGGGCGCGTGATATCTGGTTCGTGGTGGGGCTGCCGGTGTTTCTCTTTTCGGTACTGGGCTGGCGCTTTAGTGAGGTCGGTGCCTTTCTCGCCGTGTGGGTGATTGTCTACGGCATCACCCAGTCCTGTGCGCCGACGATCCTGCGCGGCCACCACCCCAGCGGAATGACGGCAAAAGCCTGGGCCTTCGGTTTGATGCTGATCCCCGCAGGTATTGCCCTGGCCTTGCAGCAGGGCATGGAGCCGAACCGTGTCATTATCGTTGGCCTGATTGTTTTTGGCGCCGTGTTCGCCATTAATTCAGCGGTGCATTCCTATCTGATCGTTGCCTGGTCTGAGCATGACAAAGTATCGATGAATGTGGGGTTTTACTACATGGCCAATGCCGGTGGACGATTGACCGGCACTGTGCTTTCCGGCTGGATCTACCAAACTCAGGGGTTAGTGGGGTGTTTGTGGTGGTCAGCAGGATTTGTGTTGATGGCGGGGGTGCTATCGTTGCAGTTAAAGCGTTCTGGGTAAATTACGGGGTGAGCCAATAAAACCGGGCAGGGTGATTATGAACTGCGTGCCGGTCTCGTCGGAAGTGGCCACAATCGTGCCGCTATGAGCCTCAACGATAGATTTAACAATGGCCAGGCCCAGTCCTGCTCCCTCACCACTGCGCTGGCGTGACGGGTCGGTGCGGTAAAAACGGTCGAAAATATTTGTAAGGTGCTCGGCGGCGATAGGCGTTCCGGGGTTCTGGACTACAATAAGCACATCGCTTTCGACGTGACTGAGTGTTACCGCCACGCTGTTATCTGCCGGTGTGTGGCGCACGGCATTGGAAAGCAGGTTGCTGAGTGCGCGGCGCAGCATCAGGCGGTCACCCTGGACGTGGGCATCACCTTCCAGCGTCAACGAAACATGACACTCTTCCGCCCAGGCTTCGTAATAATCGAACAGGTTACGCAGTTCACTTTTCAGATCGATATCTTCTGCATTGAGTGGATTGAGGTCGTTGTCGGCCTTGGCCAGGAAGAGCATATCTCCGATCATCTGCGCCATGCGTTCGTACTCTTCCATATTGGAGTAGAGAATTTCCTGATACTCATCGGCATCGCGCGCCTGAGAGAGGGAGACCTGGGTCTGGGTCATCAGGCTGGTCACCGGCGTACGCAGTTCGTGGGCAATATCGGCGGAAAAATTGGACAACCGGGTGAAGGCCTCTTCCATGCGTTGCAGAAGGTCATTGAACGACAGCGCCAGCTCGGTGAGTTCAGCAGGGACGGTGTCGGCATCAATATGAGTGTTTAACTCGTTGGCGCTTGTTTGGCTGATCTGCTCGACGATACGGTGTAATGGGCGATGGCCCTGCCGGACAGCGATCCAGCTCATCAGTCCCATGATGATAATGCCGCAGATAACCATCAACCAAAGGGTGTAATGAAAGTTCTTGAGAAAATGGAGATGAAAATCGATAGCGACGGCGATAATGACGGTATAAGGGCCGTTATTCTTCCCAGCGATCTGTTGAATGAGAACACGGTAGTTGTGTCTGGAGTCGTTCCACTGTTGTATGTCCCCTTGCGAGAGCTGAGCGGGGGATGGCTGCGGCATCAGGGAAAGATCCGGTCCGGGGCTGCTATATATCGCTTTTCCTGATGCGTCACTGATATACAGCAACGGACGGTGGTGCCCCACCAGGATGTCATCGAAACGTTGTTTGATTCGTGTCAGATCATGGTTGGGTTGCAGCGTGGAGAGCGACTGCTCCACTACCTGGGCGATCACCTTGAGTTCCTTGATGTCTTGCATCGCAAAGTGTTCTTCGATAGACCGCTCGATGATCCAGCCGAAGGCCAGCAGCACCACTGTGGCGACGGCGCTGAACAATAACGTCAGCCGCAACGTCAGGGAGGAGGGATGCCTCATCTATGAATTGCCGTCGGGTGTGTCGATCATGTAGCCCATGCCGCGTACTGTCTGAATCAGTTTGAGATCAAAATTGTCGTCGATCTTGCCGCGCAGGCGGCGGATGGCGACATCAATGACGTTGGTGTCGCTGTCGAAATTCATATCCCAGACCTGGGAGGCGATCAGGGAGCGGGGTAGAACCTCGCCCTGGCGGCGCACCAGCAGTTCCAGCAGGGCGAATTCTTTGGCGGTGAGGTGGATACGTTTGCCGTTGCGGCTGGCTCGATGACGGGCCAGGTCTAATTCCAGGTCGGCAATGCTGAGGCTTAATTCTGTGGCGGGGGTTGCACTGCGGCGCAACAAGGTGCGCACACGCGCCAGCAGTTCGGCGAAGACAAAGGGTTTGACCAGGTAGTCATCCGCACCCAGCTCCAGCCCTTTAACCCGGTCATCAATGCTGTCACTGGCGGTCAGAAATAATACGGGTACCTCTTTACCAGCTTCGCGTAAGGATTTCAGAATGCGCCAGCCATCCACGTCTGGTAGCATCACATCGAGAATCAGCAGGTCATAATGCTCCGTCATTGCCAGATGATGGCCATCCAGGCCGTTCTGGCTTAGATCAACGATAAAGCCTGCTTCATTCAATCCCTGCTTGAGGTATTCGCCAGTTTTGATCTCATCTTCGACAATTAGCAGTTTCATAGTTTTACAACTTAGCCCATGATGTCTGTCATGAGTATGACAGCAAGATTACAAGATTGTAATGAAAACGTCACCTAAGCGACAGCGTCTTCCCTCTATTCTTCGTCGTTATTGTCGCTAGCCTCCAGGAGTCATCGCTTTGTATCTTCAATCTTGCTGCCGCTTCAGTCCACTTCTGGCCCTGTGGTTAGTGGCTATATTGATGTTGAGTGTGAGCAGCGCGCAGGCAGCGGCGATGTTGCCTCTGGAGAAGGCCGTCGCGGAGGCGTTGAGCGCCAACCCGAGTCTGGCAGCCATTGAGGCACGAGCCAGGGCGCTAGCCGAGATACCGGATCAGGCCGAATCACTGCCCGATCCACGTTTATCAGTCAATATGCTCAACTTGCCACTAGATAGTCTCTCTTTTACCCAGGAGGGGATGACTCAGGTTCAGGTCGGCATCACTCAGGCGCTACCCTATCCCGGCAAGCTCGCTTTGCGCGCTCAGGCGGCAAGCCAGGAGGCGAGAGCGGCCGAGTCTGACCTGGAAGAGAGGCGGCTACAACTGGTGCGCGATGTCAAAACGGTGTGGTGGAATCTCCTCTATCTGGATCGGGCGCTGGAGGTGATTGCGCGTAACCAGGTTCTGCTCGCGCAGTTTGTCAACGTGGCAGAGACCCGCTATACGGTCGGCCGAGGTCTGCAACAGGATATACTGCTGGCGCAGCTGGAGTTGTCACGGCTGAGTGATAATGAGATCCGTGTTCAGAATGTGCGTGAAAATGAAGCGGTGCGGCTGAATGTATTGATGGATCGCCCGGCAGCCAGGAGCATTCAGCTTCCTGCGACAGTTGATGAGGCGCTGCTAACGCCGGCGAATGTGGCGGTACTGCAACAGCGTGCAGTTATAGCGCGCCCGAGTCTTGCTGCGCAGAGTGAGCGCATGGGGGCGGCACGCAGCCGCGTGGAACTGGCAAAGGAGGCATATGCCCCCGATTTTAACGTGGGTGCGGTGTACGGCTTGCGTCGCGGTAATAACCCTGATGGCAGCAGTCGTGCCGACTTCGGCTCTATACTGTTTAGTATGAATCTGCCTGTCTATACCGGCAGCAAACAGGATCGAGCCGTTGATCAGCGCAATGCTGAGTGGATGCAGAAGAAATACCAGCTTCACGATCAACGCAATCAGGTGGCCTCACAAGTGCAGCAGGCGATGACAGATTACCGCCGTGCCAGTGAGCAAGCACAGCTTTTTCAACAGGATATTATCCCCCAGGCGTACCAGACGGTGGATGCAATGTTGGCCGGGTACCAGGTCGGTAAGGTTGATTTTCTCAACCTGGTTCGCGCCCAGACCACACTTTACAATTATGAAACTCAATACTGGAAGGCCTTAAGCGCCGCTAATCAGGCGATGGCCAGATTAGTGGCTGCGGTGGGTGAGGAGACAATTTATGAATAATAAAGTGGTGGTTCTATTTGTGCTTAGTGGTTTAGGGGCGGGCTTTGGCGCGGGTTACTTCCTCGCTGACTCCACACCGAACTCTGACCAGAGAGGCGCGGAACTATCATCTGCTGAACGCAAGGTGCTGTTCTACCGTAACCCGATGAACCCCGCGATTACTTCGCCGGTATTTATGCAGGATGATATGGGGATGGACTACATCCCGGTCTACGCCGATGAGGAGAAGCCGAAAGAGAGAGAGGTGCTGTTCTACCGTAACCCGATGAATCCCGCCATCACATCGCCGGTATTTATGCAGGACGACATGGGGATGGACTATATTCCGGTCTATGCTGACGGGGGCGGCGGGGATGAGCCCGCTGGCACGGTAACCATTGATCCTGTCACCGTACAGAATATTGGGGTGCGGACAATGATTGCTGAAACGCGTGATCTATCACGTGCGCTCAATGGTTTGGGGCGTGTCGATTTTAATGAAGAGCGCCTGACCCGTTTGCATCCCAAAACTTCCGGCTGGGTTGAGGAGTTAAAAGTAGATGAGACCGGCAAGCGAGTTAACAAAGACACTATTCTGCTTGGTATCTATTCGCCCGAGCTGGTCGCTGCGCAGCAGGAGTATCTGGTGGCACTGAATAACTGGGAAGCGGTGCGCAGTAGTGCTGCATCACAAATGAAAAAGAGTGCCAGAACCATCCTGAAAAGTGCACGTGAACGTCTACAGTTGTTTGATGTGCCAATGCATCAGATCAATGAGCTGGAGCAGAGTCGCAAGATTAAAAAACAGCTCCATATTCATTCGCCGTTTGAAGGTCGGGTGATGAACATCGGTGCGCGGGAAGGTCAGTATGTGACACCCAGAAATGAACTCTATCTGATTGCTGACCTTACCCGCATCTGGGTTCATGTCGATGTGTTCGAGGATGAGCTGGGCTGGTTAAAGATAGGCGACCGTGCCGAGATGCGGGTACGAGCCGAGCCGGGTCGAATCTATAACGGCAAGATCACTTTTATTCATCCCACCCTGAACCCCAAGAGTCGCACGGTGCAGGTGCGCCTTGAATTTGATAACGCAGATCTCTCACTCAAGCCCGGCATGTTTGCCAATGTCACACTCTATGTCGATCCCCAGCCCAGTGCGGTAGTGGTACCTTCCGAGGCGATCGTGCGTTCGGGCAGCCGTGAGCAGCTGTTTGTGGTGCGCGAGCCGGGCAAGTTTGAACCGCGTGAAGTGACCCTGGGTGTGAGTGCCCAGGGGATGACGCAAATTCTCTCCGGTGTTGAGGCGGGAGAGCAGGTGGTGATCTCGAGCCAGTTCCTCATCGACTCCGAATCCAAACTGCGCGAAGCCACCGCCAAGATGATGGAGGCGATGGCGGGTGATGCGGGAAGTGCTGACGTAGATATGAGTGATATGGATATGTCTGATATGGGCGACATGGATATGTCAGACATGGGGATGGATGATATGGATATGTCGATGGAGGCTGAGCAATGATCAGCAGCATCATTGACGCATCCCTGCGCAACCGTTTCCTCATCATCATCGCCACGGTGATTATTATTGCCGCAGGCTTGTGGTCGATGAAAAACACGCCGCTGGATGCCGTTCCTGATCTCTCCGATGTGCAGGTCATCGTCTTCACCGAATACCCCGGTCAGGCACCACAGGTGGTGGAGGATCAGGTCACCTATCCGCTCACGACCGCCATGCTGGCGGTGCCCAATGCCAAGGTGGTGCGCGGTTACTCCTTCTTCGGTTTTTCGTTTGTCTACATCATTTTTGATGACGGCACCGATATGTACTGGGCGCGTTCGCGGGTGCTGGAGTATCTCAACTACGTCAGTGGCCGTCTGCCCGATGGCCTGACCCCGTCACTGGGGCCGGATGCTACCGGTGTGGGTTGGGTCTATGAATATGCCCTGGTGGACAGAACCGGCAATACCGACCTGGCTCAACTGCGCTCGATCCAGGACTGGTACCTGCGCTATCCATTGCAGACAGTTGAGGGGGTCTCCGAGGTCGCGTCAGTCGGTGGCTACGTCAAGCAGTATCAGGTGGAGGTCGATCCCAATGCGCTGCTGGCCTACAACATTCCACTGTCGAAAATTAAACATGCCATTCAGCGTTCTAATAACGATGTTGGTGGCAAGCTGGTGGAGATGGCCGAGACCGAATACATGGTGCGCGGCCTGGGGTATATCCAGTCGATTAACGATCTAAACGTCATTCCGGTCGGCGTCGATGACAACGGCACACCGATTCGCCTGCAGGATGTGGCTAGTGTCCAGCTGGGGCCGGAGCTGCGCCGGGGTGTTGCCGAGTTGAATGGCGAAGGCGAAGTGGCCGGCGGCGTGGTGATTATGCGCTACGGTGAAAATGCCATGGCGGTGATTGAGCGCGTGCGCGCCAAGCTGGAAGAGCTCAAACCCGGTCTGCCTGAAGGTGTAGAGATAGTGCCGGTCTATGATCGCGGCGATCTCATTACCCGTGCGGTGGAAAACCTTCAAGAAAAGCTGATCGAAGAGATCATCGTTGTCAGCATTATCTGCATCCTGTTTTTGATGCATGCGCGCTCAGCCCTGGTGGCGATTATTTCATTGCCCATCGGTATTCTGCTCGCCTTTACTTTCATGAAATGGCAGGGCATCAACGCCAATATCATGTCATTGGGAGGGATCGCCATTGCGATTGGAGCGATGGTGGATGGGGCGATAGTGATGATCGAAAATGCCCATAAACATCTGGAAAAAATGGTCGAGGAAAAAGGCCGAGAACTTTCCTCGCCGGAACGATGGCAGGCGGTGACCGAAGCTTCGCGAGAAGTCGGCCCGGCGCTGTTCTTTTCGCTACTGATTATTACTGTTTCCTTCTTGCCTGTATTTACCCTGCAAGCGCAGGAGGGACGGCTGTTTGCACCACTGGCGTTTACCAAAACCTATGCCATGGCAGCAGCGGCAATTTTAGCGATAACATTAGTGCCAGTGCTGATGGGATATTTCATTCGTGGCAAGATTCCGCCCGAAGCGAAAAATCCGGTCAACCGGTTTTTGCATTTTATTCATGTGCCGAGTTTGAATGTTGCCATTCGTTGGCGCTGGCTGACCCTGGGGCTAGCGTTGATTTTGCTGGCAATGACGTTTTATCCGCTCAGCAAACTGGGCAGCGAGTTTATGCCACCGCTCAATGAGGGTGATATTCTCTATATGCCTACCACCTACCCAGGGGTCTCGATTACCAAGGCGAAGGAGTTGTTGCAGCAGACGGATAAGATCATCAAGTCCTTTCCGGAAGTGCATCATGTCTTTGGCAAGGTAGGGCGTGCGGAAACCGCGACTGACCCCGCGCCATTGGCGATGATAGAGACCACCATTCGCCTCAGGCCCAAAGATGAATGGCCTGATCCCGATAAAACAGTTAAAGAGCTGATGGACGAGATGGATGCGGCGATTAAATTCCCCGGTCTCTCCAACGCCTGGACCATGCCGATCAAGACCCGTATTGACATGCTCTCCACCGGCATCAAAACCCCCATCGGCATCAAAGTCAGTGGGCCGGATTTGAACGTACTGGAAGAGGTCGGTAATGACATCGAACGGGCCTTGAAGCAGATGCCCGATACGCTCTCCGCTTTTGCTGACAAGGCTGCGGGTGGTTACTACCTTGATTTTGATATCAGTCGTGAAGAAGCCTCCCGTTATGGTTTGACCACAGGTGATGTGCAGGATGTGATTCAAACTGCCATCGGCGGTATGAATATCAGCTTCACTGTTGAGGGGCTGGAACGCTATCCCATTAACCTGCGTTATCCCCGCGAGTTGCGTGACAATCTCGACAGCCTCAAACGAGTGCTGATTCCGACACCCACTGGTGCGCAGATTCCATTGTCGCTGGTGGCCGATCTGCAACTGCGTCGCGGCCCCCCGGGCATCAAGAGTGAAAACTCTCGTCCCAACGCCTGGGTCTATGTCGATATCACTACCTCTGACATTGGTGGTTATGTCGCAGAAGCGAAAAAAGTGGTGGCGAGTCAGGTCAGGATTCCACCCGGTTACGACCTGGTGTGGTCGGGACAGTTCGAATACATGGAGCGAGCGGCGGAAAGGTTGCGCATCGTCGTGCCCGCCACCCTGCTGGTGATCTTCCTGCTGCTCTATTTTAACTTTCGCAACATTACCGCACCGCTGGTGGTGATGCTGTCGATCCCGTTTGGTCTGATCGGCGGCTTCTGGCTGGTCTATCTGCTGGGTTTCAATCTTTCTGTTGCAGTGGTGGTCGGATTTATCGCACTGGCCGGAGTGGCGGCGGAGATCGGCGTATTGGTACTCACCTTTATCGACCAGGAAATCGCCAGGCGGCGCAAGGAAAAAGGTGGTTGTTTAGACCGATCTGAAATCATGGCCGCAGTGCATCACGGTACCTCTGAGCGTGTTCGCCCCATCGCCATGACGGCCACTGCCATCATCGCTGGACTGTTGCCGATTATGTGGGGCAGTGGTACCGGCTCCGAAGTAATGCAACGCATTGCCGCACCAATGGTGGGAGGGATGGTGACCGTCACGCTGCTATGCCTGCTGGTACTGCCGGTCATTTACGGCGTGATATTGCAAATGCAGGAGCGGTCTTGATGGCAGGCTTCTTCATCTATTGCTTTAAAAAATATGGCCCTCAGATATGGGCAGGTCAATACAGACAATGATTGCAGGAGTTGGTATGCAGTTTATTGAACGATGTTTGATGCCCCCCCCTTGCCGGTTACGGCAGTGCCAGTGATGGCCTGGTTAACAGCGCTATTAAAGAGTAGTATTGTGACGCGATGAAGATCATGATTTTGTGCACATCGGCCGGTGTGGGAGGGCTTGAGCTTTATGCTGAGCGCGAATGGCGCTCAATGAGTGCGTCGGGTCATCACTGTTATTTTGTGGGACGGGAAAACGGGGTGCTGGCAAAACGCATCGGGGCCGTGGGCGATGATGCTCTATTGCTACGCCCCCACTGGAAAGTGTTACCGCTGATAAATGCGCTGCGCCTGGCGCGTCATATCGATGCCAATGGTATCGACATTATTCATCTACACTGGGGCAGGGATCTTGCGCTGGCGGTGTTGGCACAACGTTTTTCAAAGTGTCGCCCTAAACTGGTATACAGCCGTCATATGGGGATTACCCGCCCTAAAAAAGATCTCTACCACCGCTTTTTTTACAACAGGATAGACCGGCTGCTGGTTGTTAGCAGGCAGGTTCAAAAGGAGGCGCTTGACTATCTGCCGCTGCCACCTGAACGGATAACGCTTCTTTATTTAGGTGTTCCCGCAGCAGACAAATCTGAGCAGCAGGATTGCCGCGCCCAGTTGCCGGAACAGTTTATAAAACAGCCGTTTCGTATCGGTATGTTTGGACGCATTGAACATGGCAAGGGCCAGCATCTGCTGGTAGCGGCAATGGCGAAACTGGTTAATGAGGGTTTTGAAGGTGGCGCCATGATTATTGGGCATGTCATGGATGAAGGTTATTTTGAGCAGTTGAAAAAGAGCGTTGAGGATGCGGGTATCGAAGACCATATTGTATTTGCCGGTTTTACCGAGTCGCCCCGGCAGGCGATGTCCTGCTGCGATGTGGTGGTGTTGCTGACCTATTGTGAAACGTTTGGGCTGGTGCTCGTTGAGGCGATGCGCCAGGGTGTCGCGGTGATCGGCACAGATGCGGGTGGTGTGCCTGAAATTATCGCGCATGAAGAGAGCGGCCTGCTTGTTCCGCCTGGTGATACAGATGCACTGGCTGGAAGCCTGAGGTGCCTCTATGAGAACGAAGGGTTGAAGCAACGGCTGGCCGAAAACGGAAAGCGGCGCGCTGATGAAAAATTTGATGAACAGCGCCACTTTAATCAATTGAATAAAATATTTCTTGAAATGAACCGCGCACCTCGTAGCAGCAGCTCATTCCACCAGTCACAAGGAAGCTAAATTGAAAACACTTGTATTGATTCCTGCCCGTTTTGATTCTAGTCGGCTGCCAGCTAAGCCACTCAAGGATGAAACCGGTCGCCCGCTGATACAGCATGTATATGAGCAGGCTCAAAAATCAACACTGGCGAGTGATGTTGTGGTGGCGACCGATGACAGCAGAATCAAAGAGGCCGTTCTCTCTTTTGGTGGCAATTGCGAAATGACCGCTGCCAGCCATGAAAGTGGATCGGACAGAATAGCGGAGGTTGCCAGCAGGTGGGTGGGTGAGTATGACGTTGTGGTCAATGTTCAGGGGGACGAGCCGGAGCTGGATCCAGCAGCGATTGACCTGGTGGCCAGAATTCAGCACGAAACAGTCCCGTTCATGAGTACACTCGCCTGTCGTTTTCCACCCGGAAGTGAGGAGGGGACAGGTACCCCGCTCGATCCCGCCTGTGTCAAGGTGGTTACAGGCAGACAGCTGGCGGATACGGCTGCTGATCTCGAGGCGTATCGGGCCATTTATTTCTCACGTAGCCTGATCCCACACCTGAGATCGAATGGTGGAAAACCGATCTGTAATGAAGCGTATCTTATGCATATCGGTCTCTATGCATACTCAAAAGAGTCGCTATTAGCGTTTACCCAACTTGAGAAATCTCATCTCGAATCGATGGAGCAGCTGGAGCAGCTTCGCGTGATAGAGAACTATCTTGGTATTCATGTTGGTATTGTTGAGCACGCAATGCCTGGGGTGGATACACCGGATGATTACCGAGCTTTCGTAAAACGGTGGAAGGAAAAAAATTCATAGGGAAATTGGTGCGAAAATAGTTGTTCGTGCAAAGGTTTTATTGTGTTTGTAAATTATTAACAGGAGAAAATCATGAAACAGAAAAAATGTAACGTACTGGCCTGGGCCTTCACTGGCATGTTGGTGTTTGTCTCGCCACTACAGGCAGCCGGTGACCACGATGATAATAGTGGTGACCATCACGGGTCAGAGATGAAACACGATGATCATGGTTCTGGACATGAGGCGGGGCATGGAGACGATGACCATGCCCACGGCTCAGAAAATAAAATGTTTCTGAAAGAAAAAATGATCGATGGTTATAACGTCACCTTTCATATTATGAAAGCCAAGCCTGGCAAAGAGATGGGCGGCAGTCACGACTTTATGATTAAAGTTGAGAAAGATGGCAGGGCTCTCACCAATATTGTCATGAACACCAAAGTAAAACATCCCAACGGTAGTTCGGAAACCAAAAAAACCATGAAGATGGGTGACTGGATGATGGCCGGTTATGACCTGGGTCATGAAGGCAAACATCAGATGATGATTTTATTTAAAACAGCTGATGGTAAGAAGCATAAAGGTGGTGTGTACTATTCAGGAAAGTAATAGGTGCTTGTTTCAACCTTCAGGGGTATATCTGAGAGGTTGAGTTTTGCTGGTGTTAATGCGCCCAGTTCCCGTGCAGACTTCTGAGCCACAGGCAAAGGATCGCTATTGAAAACTGAAAAAAAGCTGTTGTTTTTTGAAGAGGCGCCAGGCGGGGGCCTTGAAGTCTGGCAGCACGGGAGCATTCGAACGCTCTATATCCGGAATAGAAAAGCGATACAAAGCCGGCTAGATATGGTGCAAAAAGAGAAACTACAACTACAACCCACCCGTGCAATGATGAGTTTTTTGCTTTTTCAGGAGAAACCTCAGTCCCTGCTGCTGTTGGGGTTGGGTGGCGGTGGTATTATTCATTTCCTTACCCACTGGTTTCCTGAACTCAACATAACAGCCGTCGATGTTGATGAGAGAATCGTGAGCATCGGAAAAAAATACTTTGCGCTCTCGCCGCTGCTGGCCACACCTCAGGTCACTATCAAAAACGATGATGCGTTGAGCTATCTGAAAAAATCAAAACAGGGAAAAGAGAGCGTAATTCTGGTAGATCTCCACGACGGGGATTCCCTGCCAGTGTTTTTGTACACGCCAGCATTTATGGCGCACTGTTTTGACTCCCTGTTACCCGGTGGTGTATTGGTCATCAACGTAATCGTGGAAGATGAGTCAGGTTTCACCAGCTTGCTGGTAGCACTGCGACATGTATTTACAGATGTTAGCTTCTGTATGACGTTTGAAAATCAGAAGAATATATTGCTATTTGCGTTTAAAGCCCCTGGTTCTCTGGATCTGACCCTGTTACCACTCAAAGCAAGTCAGTGCCAAAAAAAATACGGTATTGAGTTTGAAGCGTTCATTAATAACGTCACCAGGATCAATGCAAGATACGAGTTGTAGCTGGAAAGTGGTGCTTATGGTGAGCAAGTAAGTGATTAGCTGTGCTCATGCCGCTTTTGTGTTTATGATAAAAATGGCAGGAATGCTGAATTGAGTGATGTGACAAAAAAGCCTGAGGGGCGTTATTTTTATATTGACGTGTGGCGTGGCATAGCTGTAGCGATGATGATTGTATTTCATGTCACCTATGATCTTGCTCATTTTCAATATCTCGATATTGATTTTGATCGTGAACCTTTCTGGCTCAACTTTCGTATATTGATTGTGACACTATTTCTCTGTCTGGTGGGCATCAGTCTGCAATTAGCATCTCGCCATGCACTGAATCTCAGGCGCTATTTCCGTCGCCTGGGGCTGCTGACAGGCGCGGCTATGCTCGTCAGCATCGGAAGCTATCTGAGTTTTCCAGATAGCTTCATCTATTTCGGCGTGCTTCACTTTATTGCTGTGGCCAGCGTGCTAGGGCTTCTGTTCAGAAAATTTTTATGGATGAACCTTGTTTTAGGGGTGGCCATCATTGTATTTGGTATCCAGTTTTATGCGGGGTTATTTGACTCCCCGTTTTTGTACTGGACTGGTTTAATGAGTGATCGACCTTACAGGGTAGATTACGTCCCTTTGCTTCCCTGGTTTGGTGTTGTTTTGATCGGAATGTTTTTAGCGCGTATGATAGAGAAACATGAGATATTGAGTGTTACAGGCCAGGGAAGTAACAGGATAGTCGATACGCTGGCGTGGGGAGGAAAGCATAGTTTGCTGATTTACCTCCTGCATCAACCACTGTTTTTTGGTGGGTTCTATTTGGTGGGGTTTTTCTTGCCACTGGATTCATAAGGGTTAATGCCGGCCTGATACCGGTTAACCAGGTCAACTTGTTAAACAGTAGATGGCAACATTACAAATTTGTAATGCAGGTGTCACGGTGATGACAGCTTATCTGGGTTAGTATTCCAGCTATTCTAGTATTTAAGAATCAGGTGTTCTTACTCCGGTGCTTGACAGCGTTTATGAGTATTCACAGTTGTGTGGCGAAAGGAGGAGAGATTATGTCAATCATTACCACGCCGGAAGGACACAAATTCCCCTGGTACGTGAAGCTTTTTTTCTGGAACCAGAAACGCAAATATGGCGCGGTGCTGGAACCGGCGCGCATGTGGGGTCGATCACCCAAAGTATTCGTCACACTGGCATCGCTCTACGGCGCGTTTGATCGCGGCTCTTCGCCGCTTGCGCCTGCTTTAAGAGCACTGGTGACCGTGCGTGTTTCACAAATCAACGGGTGCCCCTTTTGTGTTGACATCAATACCGCCACGGCACTTAAGCGGGGGATTGCCGACGAGAAGTTACACTCCCTCGCTGACTACGCCACCAGCGATCTTTATAGCGACAGAGAGAAGGCCGTTCTCGCCTATGCCGAGGCGGTGACTGACAGCAACCAGCAAGCCACCGATGAGCATTTCGAGGCGCTGCGCTGCCACTTCGACGATGACGCCATTATCGAACTCACCGGGTTGATTGGCTTTCAGAACATGTCGAGTAAATTCAACGCCGCCCTGGGTGTCAAGTCGCAGGGGTTTTGTGCCATCGCTCCACAGCCTGGAATGGAGAAACAGCAAGAGGGGGTGCGTAATGACGCAGCTTAGTGACACGTGCCCGGTGTGTGGCATGGCAGTGGAAGCTGAGGTAGCCACAGTGGAACATCATAAAATGTATTTCCATTTTTGCTCTGAGCAATGTCGCGGCATGTTCATCGCCCACCCCAGTCTTTATAGCACCAGGGTTGGAAAGGAGCGAAGCGAAATACTTAAGCGGCGAACCATGCGGCTGGCTGAACCTCTGGATCACGAGGTCGCTGAGCTACTCGTTCCTCATCTATTGGAGATGATGGGCGTAAAAGAAGTATTGATTGAGGATAACAAGGTACACATCACCTATGACCTGCTACAGGTAACTGAAATGCAGATCGAAAAGGCACTGGTCGAGGTGGGCATACAACTTGGCGGCAGTTGGCTGGAACGTTTATGTCGTGGCTGGCTGTATGACGGCGAAGAGATCGAACTGGATAATCTGGCAGCGCCGCCGGTACATCACTGTAATCGCGCACCGCCTGGGACTTAATTAGGAATTTAACTGGGATTCAACGGAGGTGATGAAATGAGCTACCGAAAAGTGACCGCCATTATCCGGCGCAATGCACTGGAAAAGCTGGAATGCCAGTTATCAGGAAATGGGTGTTCGAGGCATCAGCGTGACCAGGGGCAAAGGCTATGGCGAGTACATGAACCTTTATGCCAGGGACTGGATGATCAGCCACGCCCGCATCGAGATATTCACCGATGAGGCTGAAGCAGACACCATTGCTCGCGCCATCATGGAAGCGGCTCATGGAGGGCTGGAAGGCGATGGAATTGTCGCCGTACTGCCGGTGGAAAAGCTCTATCGAATGCGGATCCGCGCTGAAGCGACCGTCGATGAAATTTGACCCTGTTTTATAGCATTAAAAATAGTATAAGGAACTTTTTATGCCCGAAATAATCCCCAATCTACACCCGGTCTTTGTTCACTTTACAGTGGCGTTACTATCCATTTCAGTAGGTCTGTTTCTGGTTCTGGCACTGCTACAGGGTCGTTTGCCGGAAAGCCTGCATACACAGTGGCATACGGTGGCGCGCTGGAATCTGTGGCTGGGCGCGGCGATTACGCTGATTACCGGCATTGCGGGTCTCGATGCCTACAACACGGTGGCTCACGATACCCCTTCCCATGCGGCGATGACCGATCACCGCAACTGGGCCGTTGCGACCATCATCCTTTTTACGGGACTGGCTGCATGGTCGATTGCACGCACCCGTGCAACGAAACCTCATGGGCGGCTGTTTGTGGTCGTGCTGGTGATTGCCGGGGTCGTGCTGCTTTCAACGGCATGGCGCGGTGGTGAGGTGGTTTATCGCTATGGCCTGGGGGTGATGTCATTGCCCAAGGTCGAAGGCGATGGACACAGCCACTCTCATGGTGGGGGGCATGATCACGGTGGCAGTAGTGGCAGCGCGGATAGCGGGCATGACGACATGAACGAGATGGAGATGGATTTCAGCGACATGGAAGAGGTGATGGAGGAGGATGACGGACATGATCACGAGCATTGATGTCGGCTATCTATGATTTCACTTCAGGCAGGGGTAATCATGAAAACACACGGAATTTATCAATCATGGGCAGGCAGTGCCGACCTTTATGGCGGCGCGGCCTCGGTTTATAAGCATGTTTTCGACAGGGGTGTTATCCCACCTGTCGAGACAACCCTGTAGAGGAGATTGTGACTGTAGAGGTGTTGAATTTTGCCGATAGGAACAGGAGGGGATCGCCTTTACCTTGCGCGATGCCGTGTTGTTACCGGCGGTATTGATGAACAGGGATTGGCGCGCCGACAGCTGACAGAAGGATGGTTAAACGGCGTGACAGGATGGAAAGGAGCAGGGTGTAAAAGTGTTTTCCCAGGAATGAAATATTGGCTTGAGTAACTGACTTTGGTGGAGATGCCTGACATGGAACACTTTTATTCACAACGAGCGCTGAAAATTCTTTTGCTACCGATAGTAGCCGTCATAGCTTTTGTCGTGGGGGCGGGCGAGGCTGGCGCATTACCCGCTTTTGCTCGCAAGTATGAGGCCAACTGCGTCCTCTGTCATAGCAATGAACCGCGCCTCAACCCCTTCGGTCAGCAGTTCAAGGAAAACGGCTACCAGATGCCGGGCAGCAGTGACGGCGGTTCTACTGCCAAGCATATATTTGATGGCGAGCAGGGGCCGGTGACAGTCGATGACATCTCCAAAATCATGGCGGTACGTATTCGCGCCGACATTCAGCGACCCTCTTTTAAACAGGAGACGACTGCAATGAAGGAGAGCGGCGTCAGGAACGATCTCGATTTCAAGGTGCCGAAAATCGTTAACCTGTTCTTTGCCGGTACCGCCAGCGACAACCTGAGTTACTTTACCGAAGTGGAATACAACACTTCTGAAGAGGGCGAACCGGCGCTGAAGTTTGAAAGAGCTTTTTTAATCTTCGATAATCTTGGGGGGCAGAGTCTGGCCAATGTCCAGGTCGGCGTCTTCGATCCTTCGGGGCTGTTTGCCTTTCCTACCCATCGCCAGCAACTCAATCCCATCTTTCCCAAAGCGGAGACGACCGGTTTTCCGCCGACCATTAACCGCATTCCCATGGTGCCGCTGGCGTTCTCGAGTAAGATGTACGGTCTGACCAAAGGCGAGGGCCATGTAGGAGAAGAGGGTTTTGCAATCCTCCCCTTCGAGCCCTTTCTTTATAACGCGCCGTCACAGACAGGGCTCTCCGTGCACGGCCGCCCCGGGGGGGGGGGCAGCGGTTTCCTCTATCAGGCCGGATTTGCGGTCAACGACAAGGCGACCATCGACGGTACGAAAGAGAACCGTTACGACCACTATCTGATGGGGCGCTACGACTGGACCACCGACGGCGGCAAGGCGCTACAGGTTTCGGGGTTCTACTACCAGGCGCCTGATGCGGCCATCTCCACACTGAACATGGGTGGAACGGTGATCTATGCAGACCGGGCGACCGACATTACCCGCCTCGGCGTCGGGGCGCGTGCCCAGTGGGATAGATGGGATATCTACGCAGCTTACGTTACCGATTCGATCGATGCACCCACCTGGGCCGGCTCCGGCAACATGATGGCGGCCAGCTCAAAATGGGAGGAGGACGGTTCGGCGCTCAGTGTCGAAGCCGACTGGCGCATGACTAACCACTGGATGCTGGGTGTGCGTTATGACCAGATGTCGGCGGGTGGCCTGAGCCGTCTCCCTATGGGGAGTACGGCACCACTCAATGTCGACGCCTCCTTTCTGTCGCCGATCGCCAAATATTATCCGAGTCCCAATATAGGGCTGTATGTCCGTGTTCACCTGAATCTTGAGAGCGGCAAGAAAAACCCCATTGGAGGAGGGGTAGATGAACACCCTGCCACCAATCTGGAAAATATAATGACCACGGGTGTGGATATGGCTTTTTGATGCGCCGGTGAGATCTTTCCCGGGTTTAAGCAGACGCCTTCTTGACTACAATTACAGGCAGGAAAAAGATGGGTTAACAAGAAACTAATAAATATTGTGGGAGGGGATAATGCCACACGACATTATGAATACGGTACATGAAATGGGAATGCCGGGTAGCCATCACTGGCTGTTCTGGACAGTGGTGGCAGCAGTGTTTGTGTTGTTACTCTTTTTGCTTTGGCGGTTTGGCATATCACGCGACAAGCGTTCGCGCTGAAATGACTTCAATTGACTGTAGGCGATTAACAGCCAGGCAGCAGAAAGGTAAAGGGGAAAATGACTATGAATAGGCGCAGCGTTGTCTTTGTAGTGCTCTTGCTGATGTCGCCGATCGTGATGGCGGGGCAAATGATGTATGTGCCGACCGGGAACGCGAACGATATTGTGATCATCGATCTGGAAACGGACAAAATCGTAGGACGTATCGATGAGCTGGAAAATGCCCATGGTCTCTCCAGTTCCCCCAGCAGTGACTATCTGGTTGCGGGTAGCATGAAACCGTTGGAAGGAGATATGCCATCAAGTCCTGAAAAGCCAACGGCGGTCGATGAGGCGGATCATGCGGCTCATCACGCTGGTGGCAACAGCGATAGCCTGCCACCTGTCAGCGAAAGTTATCTCTCTATTGTTCACCCGAAACAGGGCCATGTCATGCGTCGTGTCGCCGTGCGCAGCCTTACCCACCATACCGCTGTGTCACCCGATGGCAGGCATGCGGTGGCTGTTCATACAGGGGCTGGTGGCATATCGGTGGTCGATCTCGACAAAATGGCGGTGATGACGACGCTCGATACCGGTCAATGGCCAAACTATGCCGTTTTTGCCGCAAATGGCAGGCGTCTATATGTCTCCAATGCCGGGGCGAACACTATCAGCGAAATCGATACCAACGACTGGAAAGTGGTGCGCGAACTCAGGGCTGGCAGTGAGCCGGAACACATGGTGCTCGATATTCACGGTCGTACGCTCTACTCCGCTAACAAAGGTGATGCTTCCGCATCAGCTATCGACCTTGTCAGTGGCAAAATCAACCAAACTTACGCCGTAGGTAAAGAACCGCACGGTATAGATGTCTCCGATGATGGGCGCTGGTTGTATGTGGCGAGCAAGGGTGAGGGGAGGATTACACGGATTGATCTCTCCAGCGGAGCGCGCCATACGGCTGAGCTAAACCCCGCCCCTTATCATCTATCCTACATAAAAGATCTCAACAAGCTATATGTCTCCAGTCGTAAGGAGGCAAAAATATGGGTGATCGATCCAGTGACGCTGGCGGTGGAAGATACCATCGCCTTAGCACAAGGGGTCGCACATCAAATGGTAATTCGTGATGAGTAATATGATCTGAAAAAATGGTTGACCTACGTGCAGCACCTGGGATTTACACTTAGGCCAATTTGAAGGTTAACGGTTCGACAATGTGATGAGGAATGAGATGTTAACGGTCAGTCAGTTGTCAAAGGCGGCACAAGCAACCTCGGATGCGATACGCCACTACGTACGTATTGGTCTGTTAACACCATCCCGTGATCCTGTTAACGGCTACAGGCTCTTTAGCGTTGATGATATTAAAAAAGTGAAGTTCATTCGCCAGGCCAAAGGGCTTGGCTTCACCCTGCGTGATATCCAGACTATTTTTGATCATAGCAATGATGGGCGATCACCCTGTCCGGCGGTACGGGACATGATTCAACTACGCATTGATGGCAACAGGAGTAAGCTGGCAGAATTGAACAGTCTGCAACAGCGGATGGACGATGCCCTCGGGAAGTGGGAATCGATGCCGGATGGCGAGCCTGATGGTGAAGCGATCTGCCATTTGATCGAGTCGGTAATTTGATGAATAAACCACAAGGAGATGCGATATGAGAACTAAATTACTTACTGGAATAGTGGTTATTGTGATCATGCTCTCAAATACCGTGCTGGCAGACAGTGACCATCATAAAGATGATGATTCCACTCAAGCGGCGTCCGGCATGATGATGGATATGAAGGCGATGCAGGAACATATGTCCAGGATGCAACAGACCATGGATCAAATTCACCGCAGTAAAAATATGCAGGAACAGCAGAAACTTATGCAACAACATATGGAAGAGATGCATCAGGGCATGGGCATGATGGGAATGATGATGTCCGGCGATATGCAGAATAAAATGTCAGGCCAGATGGATGGCAAACAGGTGCCAGGAAAAAAGAAAATGCGTATGGAAATGACAGGTGAGGATGACGGGATGCAGGATTTTAAGGTGATGAGGAAACGCCACAACATGATGGAACGGCGCATGGATATGATGCAGGGCATGATGGCCCAGATGATGGAACACATGATGCAGCAACAGAAAATAGATATGAAATGAAGTCGCTTTCTACGGGGTGATGTTAATCCCTCCTTCCCTTCGACTGGATAGAGGGAGTGTCTAAAAATAGAGAATAAGCAGAGAGGAGAGGCTATGAAAAATGATCCAGTGTGCGGCATGAGTGTTTCGGATGAATCCGAGTATGTCACTGAGCACGGGGGGCAGCACTATCACTTTTGCAGCGAGCACTGCCTGCATAAGTTCGAAGCCGCCCCCACTCAATATATACAAACCGGGTCACTTCAACGTGAATCGCTTAAGGATCCGGTGTGTGGCATGTCGGTCACCGAAGCGTCGGAATACCATACTGAGCATGAGGGAAAAACCTGCTATTTTTGTAGTGCGGGTTGCCTGAATAAATTTTTGGCATCCCCTGGGCAATATCTGGTGAAAGATAAGGGCGAAGAAAAAGGGGGCTGCTGTTGCAACAGCAAAAAATCCACAGCGCCTGAGTCCGCGACAGAAAAACAGGACTGTTGTGGTGAGAAAACACACACATCATCAGAATCGGAAAAAAAAGGGCACAGCTGCTGTGGTGGTAAACATCATGGCCACCATGCCGCAAACAAACCGGATCAGCCGGTGGATGAGTCTGCAATATACACCTGCCCCATGCACCCGGAAGTTGAACAGCAAGGGCCGGGCAGTTGTCCGAAGTGCGGCATGGCGCTGGAGCCGAAGACGATCCCCCTGGTTGCCACCAAAACCGAATACACCTGCCCCATGCACCCGGAGATTGTGCAGGATCAGCCCGGCAACTGTCCCAAATGTGGTATGGCGCTGGAGCCGCGCACGGTGGAGGCAGAAGAAGATACCAGTGAACTGGACTACATGAGCAAACGCTTCTGGGTCAGTGCCGCGCTGGCTATTCCGGTGTTATTCAGTGCCATGGCCGCCGAGTTCTGGCCTGAAGGCATGGCGGAGGTGATTGATCCCAGTCTGCGTCAGTGGCTTGAAATGATTGTGTCAACGCCGGTGATCGTCTGGGGAGGCTGGATATTTTATGTGCGCGCCGTACAGTCGGTCATTACACGCAACCTGAATATGTTCACCCTGATCGGACTCGGTGTGTCGGTGGCCTGGATCTATAGTGTCATCGCGACCATCGCCCCCGGTATTTTTCCGGCGACGGTATTCAACGATGTCGGCGTCGTGCCGGTCTATTTCGAAGCTGCGGCAGTCATCACTGCGTTGATATTGCTGGGCCAGGTGCTGGAGCTGCGGGCGCGCAGTCAGACCAATGCCGCCATTAAATTATTGCTTGGGCTGGCACCCAAGACCGCACGTATCGTGCGCGAGGATGGCACAGAGGAAGATATCCCCATGGAGCATGTGCAGGTCGGCGATACGCTACGGGTGCGTCCCGGCGAAAAAATTCCGGTGGATGGCACAGCGATCGACGGCGAAAGTAATGTCGATGAGTCGATGGTGACCGGCGAGCCGCTCCCCGTCGCCAAGGTGGTCGGCGAGCGGCTGATCGGCGCTACAGTCAATGGCACGGGTAGTTTGCTGATGCGGGCGGAGAAAGTGGGGTCGGACACCCTGCTGGCGCAGATCGTCAATATGGTCGCCGAAGCCCAGCGTTCACGGGCCCCGATCCAGAGGTTGGTTGATATCGTTTCCGGGTACTTTGTGCCGGCGGTCGTGGTCATTGCCATTATTACCTTCATTGTCTGGAGCGTGTGGGGGCCGGAACCCGCCATCGCCTATGCGGTCATCAATGCAGTGGCGGTTTTGATCATCGCCTGCCCCTGCGCACTTGGACTCGCGACACCGATGTCGATCATGGTCGGCACCGGCAAAGGGGCGATGATGGGGGTATTGATCAAAAATGCCGAAGCGCTGGAGATCATGCAGAAAGTCGATACGTTGGTGGTAGATAAAACCGGCACGCTCACCGAAGGCAAACCGAAGCTGGTTTCGGTGGTGGCCTGCGAGGGTTTTCAGGAAAACGACAACCTGCGCCTTGCCGCGAGTCTGGAGCGCGCCAGCGAACACCCATTGGCTGAGGCGATTGTGCAGGGTGCCGAAGCGAGAGGCGTTGAACTGACGCAGGCCGATGACTTTCAGTCGGTCACCGGCAAGGGGGTCACCGGTATCGTTGATGGCCGTAAAGTGGCATTGGGTAACCTCAAGCTGCTGGAGGGTCTCGGTATCGATGCCGGTGGTCTGCCACAACAAGCGGACAGTCAACGCGCCGAAGGCCAGACGGTGATGCTACTGGCAATCGACGGCAAAGCCGCTGGTTTGATCGGCGTTGCTGATCCCATTAAAGAGAGCACACCTGAGGCGATTCGCAACCTGCATGATGAAGGCATTCGCGTGGTCATGCTCACGGGTGACAGTCGTAAAACCGCTGAAGCGGTCGCCGCCAGGCTCGATATTGACCAGGTGCAGGCCGAGGTGCTGCCGGAGCAGAAGGCCGAGGTGGTGAAGCAGCTCCAGAGTGAGGGGCGTATCGTTGCGATGGCCGGCGACGGCATCAACGATGCACCGGCACTGGCGCAGGCGCATGTCGGTGTGGCGATGGGCACCGGTACCGATGTCGCGATGGAGAGTGCCGGAGTGACGCTGGTCAAGGGCGACCTGCGTGGCATCGTGCGCGCCAGAAGACTCTCCCACGCCACGATGCGTAATATCCGCCAGAATCTCTTTTTTGCATTTATCTACAACGCCGCTGGTGTGCCGGTTGCGGCCGGGGTGCTCTATCCTACTTTCGGTTTATTGCTCTCACCGATAATCGCGGCAGCGGCGATGAGTTTTAGTTCGGTGTCAGTGATTACTAACGCTTTACGTCTACGGAGGGTTTCGCTTTAAGGGTTTTATCTATTCGTAAACATCAGGAGGTATTTGCCATGGAACATCGCTATTATGAACGTAAGGAGGTGTTAGCGGATCTTGTCATTCGTAATCAAAGGGGATTGATTCAGCAGGGCAAGGCCCGGAACTTCAGTCGCGAAGGTATGTATATCGAGGTTGTCTCTTCAGATATCAGAAAAGGTGGGATGCTGGACATAGAGCTATCTAATGAATGCTGTTTACGGGGATGGGTGATATATACTGATGTCAATGGTATCGGCGTCTTATTTGTTCCACCTACTAACGGTGAGGTAGATAAGGCCTTCTCTGCTCCCCTGCGAAGTAAAGAGAACAGGAGATAGTAGATGCATGATGGTACCGAATATGCCGATGGTATGTGGATAGTGGCGTCCTTTAACATCTGTCTGTTCCCTGTATCAGCGACGGGTACCATTGTGAGCGGTAGTTTCAAAGAGGGGGCTGGAGATTGAGTTTTTACGAAGCAGTGAAAGAGGGTGTTGCGATGTGTTGCAGCTGACGCAAAGTGTCAGAGGATGAGCCTCAGAAAACAGATTGGCATCTGTCTGCTGGCGATGGCGGTGCTTGCAGTTCTGGGGTTTGTATGGTCGGACGCCTGGCTGGTCACGGTAGTGTTTATTGTGCTGAGTCTTATGTGTCTTTCAGGCGCCTTATACATCTGGTGGACTGCGCGTCGGATCGACAAGTTGCTGGAGCACGTCGGCGTAGATGAAACAGCCAATGAAAAAACAGAAGTGGAAAAACATATCGGGAGAAGGGGATGAATAGAATTAATTACGAAGAAGAGGCGAGCAATGCATAGCGCTACCGGATACGCCTACGGTATGTGGATTGTCGCAGCCTTTAACATTGGCATTTTTCTCTTTTTTATTCTGAGCTTTCTCAAACCGAGAGGCAGTCAGGAGTGGCGCAGCATGGGGGTGGTAAGCGCTTTTCTGGTGGCGCTGTTTGCTGAGATGTACGGCTTCCCACTAACGATCTATCTGCTCTCCGGCTGGTTGGGTGATGCCTACCCGGCACTACAACCCTTTAGTCACAAGTATGGCCATCTGTGGGTGGTGCTGTTTGGTGGCTCTGATCTGGCCTGGGCCGTGGTGATGGGGTTGAGCCTGGTGTTGATGGTGATGGGCTACCTGCTGCTTTCAAAAGGGTGGACGCAGATCCATGCCGCTCGTGGCGGGCTGGTGACCGATGGCATCTATGCCTATGCTCGTCATCCGCAGTACACCGGTCTGTTCCTCGTCATCATCGGCTTTCTGGTGCAATGGCCCACACTGCTCACGGTGATTATGGCCCCCATTCTTCTCTTCGCCTATGTGCATCTGGCCAGGGTTGAAGAGCGGCGCGCTGAGGCAGAGTTCGGCGAAGACTATAACGAATACGTGCGTAAAACACCGGCCTTTTTTCCACCATTACATCAATGGAAGGCATTTCTAGCGGTAGAGGTGAATGATGAGGAAGGTCAGCGATAACGATAACTGAGCGCTGAAACTTTTACAGGAGGTGGTTGGTTTATGGAAGGTCTAGGTTCGTTTTTACTGTTTGCGGTGTTGTTCTACGTCATGATGCGCTACGGTTGTGGCGCCCACATGATGCATGGCCATGGTGGCCACGATCGCGCCCATGGCGACAACAAGGAGACGAAACATATCGATCCTGTTTGTGATATGGAGGTGGAGGCCGAGCAGGGTTACGGCAAGATGTACCAGGGCTCACTCTACCGCTTCTGTTCGAAAAATTGCCTCGACAAGTTCGACGCCAACCCTGGTTATTACCTCGATAAAGAACGAGGAGAGGTCCAATGACATGTAACCATCACCGACAGGGTATTTCTTTGTCAGGCGTAGGTCACGCCACCAGTCTGACCCTGGCGATCAGTTTTATGCTCTGTGTCGTTTTTGACCTGCTCTTTCCGGAGCACGCGATGTACGAGACCTGGCAAAAACTGCTGCCGGGCTTTGAGTGGCTCAGCTGGAAAAGTTTTCTTCTGGGGCTGATTGAGGCCTATGGCTATGGCTGGTTTTTTGCCCTGATCTGGGTGCCGATCTACAATTTCGTTACGCTGCGGGAAAAACAGGGCAAGCATTGCGATGGATAACGCCGTGGCACTGGTACAGACCTATCTGCACATCAATGGTTATTTCACTGTGGCTGAATACCCAGTGATAGAGGCGGTTGGCAAAGAGAAATATCGCATGGCGACTGATCTGGATATTCTCGCCTTCCGCTTTCCCGGTGCGGGACATCTGCTGCCGGGCAAGCAGGGAGAAGAGGGGGTGTATACGCCAGATCCAGTTTTACGTTGCCCTGATGATCAGGCGGACATGTTGGTCGGTGAAGTAAAAGAAGGGCATGCCGTTCTCAATCGCGGTGCCACCGACCCGGTAGTACTTCGTAGTATGTTGGCGCGATTTGGCTGTTGCTCAATGCACGATGTTGGGCACCTGGTGCAACAGCTTATTAGCAAGGGTCGGACAACGGCACCGTCGGGCCATCTTGTACGCCTGGTGGCATTCGGTTCAGGCGCAGCGTCTGTAGAGGGACGCCACTATGATGTGATTGATCTTGGCCATGTGGTGCAATTTCTTCAGGACTATCTGCGACAACACTGGGAGGTATTACGCCATACCCAATTCAAGGGTCCGGCCCTCGGGTTTTTGATGACCCTGGAGAAAGCCATAGTAGGCCTGAGGGAATGAAAGCCGGGCTTAATCATAAATAGAAGGAAGAATTAGCATGGCCAAAATAAGAAGAAGTAAAGTGTTACTGTATCAAAATATGAAGAAGTGAAGTGCTACTGTTGATTGCTTTGTTTTCTGTCCAGTACTCTCTGTATTTGCTGGTGAAATGCCAGATGTGCAACGGCTTTTTAAACAAAAGTGTTCACTATGTCACGCTATTGATAAAAAGAGGTTGGGGCCAGCAGTCAACACCATGAGCAACGAGGCGGAAATCCTGCGTCAAGCTATCATCAGGGGCAGAAATTCAATGCCGAGGTACGAGCAAAAACTGACGCGTGATGACATTGAGGCACTAGTCGATTATCTGTTAACGCACCAATAAGGAGAGTTGAAGATGAAAAACCCATGCCAAAACATACAAATCGTCGATGTACTGATGCCATCAAAGGTTACTTTGATGAGTCTGGCAATATTGGTTGCCGGGGTGATGTTTGTTAATACCGCGCAGGCGATACCTGCCTTTGCCCGAAAACATCAAACTGAATGCAGTAGTTGCCACAGCGCCTGGCCAGCATTGAACGAAGCTGGGCGTAAGTTTAAAGAGAACGGTTATCGCCTCTCCAGAGATGAACAGTCGGGATTTATGAACTGGGATCAGACGCTGCCGGTGACAGCAATGATTAAGGCCCGCCCCTATGAGAAAAGTGATAAGGGTGACAAGAAACTGCGTGCGCTGCATGAAGTGGAGGTCATGGTGGCCGGGGCAATGGCCAATAACTTCTCCGGCTGGTTCGAACTGGAGGCCGAGGACGATACCGGTTTCGATGTTGAGGTGAAGTCCGCTGCACTTGGTTATCACGCTGATGAAGCGGTTAACCTGCGACTCTCCTGGGGAGCCATCACCGGTAGTGATCCTTATGATGTCTACAGTGACGCCCGCAAACTGACCCGTAACCGCGCCTCGGTATACAACCAGGGATTTGGTGGCGCAGATGCTGGCGGACGATTGCGTGACGCCAGACAAAACATCACCCTCTACGGTCGGCCGATCGAAAAGCTCTTCTACAGTGTCGGGATTAGCGGTGTCAAAGGGGATACCGAGGGTGAAGATAGCGATGCACTCAGCGGTCGTTTAGCGATGGATGTAGTACCGGAGGTGATGGTCGGGCTGACGGCTATCAGTGGCACCTGCAAAGCAAGCAATGTGAACTGTGCCGTGGCTCGTGACTTTAGCCGTACCAGCGTAGATGCCCAGGCGGATATTGGCAACATCCGCTTGATGGGGGCACTGTTAGCAACCACGGATGACAACGGTATGGCCACAGCAGAGGAGGACAACAATGCCGCCTATGTTGAAGCCCGCTATACATTTACAAAAGACGGCCGTCCTGGTTTTGTTCCGCTGCTACGCCTGGATAGTTACGAAAAGAATAACGGGCAGGATAAGTTTGACGAAATCACCATCCAGGCGGCCTATTATTTCACTGAAAACGCACGTGGTTTTATTGAGTACTGGGACGTAAGCGGCCCAACGTCAGTTGATGACGACAACATGGTGACGTTGCAGATGGATGTAGGATTCTGACAATCTCAAGGGGAAAAATACCCATAAGTGTGACTACCCTCCGCATGGATTGATAACATGTAGCATGCGGGAAACACGGGTTTAGATACAGGTGGAACGATGCAGAAAAAAACAATAAGAAGTGATTCTTTAGCGTCTTCGCCAGGAGTTGATGAGGATATCGGTGATGCTGTGACTGTTGCAGGGCGGAAAATTCTCGTCTGTCTCCTAGCGGATTATGATGGATCGGTTGCGGTGCGCCTGTGGAACGGCGAACGCGTCCACGGCGACGCAGACGCCGCTTGCACCGTGGTTTTTCATCATCCTTCGGTGCTGCGTCATCTGGTGTTACACCGGGATCTGGTTCACCTTGCAGAGTCTTATCTGGCCGGAGAGCTGGATCTGGAGGGTGAGATGGTGAACCTGTTTGACCTGACGCAGCATGCGCTAGAACTTCATTTCTTCTGGCCGGACAAGTGGCGGTTGCTGCGGCAGGCCTTGCGGCTGCCTGCTCAGCGGGTAGTGGCAGGCTCACTTGCTGAACGTCATCGGCAGCCGAGGGTGAACAATACGCAGGAGAGCATCGCCCGTCACTACGATGTCAGTAATGACTTTTACCGCCTGTGGCTGGATCCTGAGATGCTCTATTCCTGCGCCTATTTTCGCGACCTCGATCAGTCACTGGCTAACGCCCAGCGGGATAAACTAGATTACATCTGCCGCAAACTGCGCCTGGAACCGGGCCAGCAACTGCTCGATATCGGTTGTGGCTGGGGCGCGCTGGCTATCTGGGCCGCCCGCCACTACGGCGTGCAGGTGCATGGCATCACCCTGAGCGAGCAACAAACCCGCTACGCTATCGAACGGGTGCGTAACGAGGGGCTGGCAGAGCAGGTCTGTATTGAGCTGCGCGATTACCGCGATCTGTCCGAAGAGGCCCGCTACGACCGGGTCGTCAGCGTGGGTATGTTCGAACACATCGGGGTGGCCAATTTTCCGCTCTATTTCGCTATTGTCCAACGGGTGCTCAAGCCGGGCGGGCTGTTTCTCAACCACGGTATCACCAACGATACCGGCTGGCGGGACACACCGATTACCCGCTTCATGAATCGTTATGTCTTTCCAGATGGTGAACTGGCGCGTATCAGTGATGTAGAAGACGCCATGGAAAAAGCCGGTTTCGAGATTATCGACGTGGAAGGACTGCGTCGCCACTACGTCCTGACCCTGCGTCACTGGGTAGCGGCGCTGGAGACGTATCGTGAAGAGGCGGTGGCGATAGTGGGTGAGGCCGCCTATCGGGTGTGGCGCCTCTACATGGCGGGCTGCGCCTACTACTTTGATGAAGGCAGCATCAACGTCTATCAGGTGTTGACCGCTCCCGCTCACCAGTCATTAGCCTCGCCTCTGCGGCGTGATGATCTTTACAAAAAGGAGTGCGCAGGAAAAGCGTGCGAACATGATGATCGTAAGTAAACAATGCCAAATATAAAGGGACACAACATGTTATCAGAGCAGTTGGATAAAAAGTGCATCTGTCAGGAGACCCAGCGCCACTTTCTTAACCGGGCGTTTGATCGCCTCAAGCTGAAGGAGGCACAGCGAGAGTTGTTATTGTCATCGTTTCGGGAAACGCAGGTTACGGTGCCGGTGACGTTGCGTCATAATGGCGAAAACAGGTTGCATACCTTTCAGGGCTACCGCGTGCAACACAACCATGCGCGCGGGCCGTTCAAGGGCGGGCTGCGCTTTCATCCCGATGTCAACATGGGCGAGATACAGGCGCTGGCTCAGTTGATGACCTGGAAGACAGCCCTGGTGGATATTCCATTCGGTGGTGCCAAAGGTGGCATTGCGGTTGATCCGGCACAGTTGAATGAGACGGAACTAGAAGAACTTTCCAGACGTTTCTGTCAGAAGATGACACCGATCATCGGTGTGCACGATGATATCCCCGCGCCGGATATTGGTACCAATCCGCAGGTGATGGCGTGGATGCTGGACGAATATAGTAAAAGCCGCGGTTATCGAACGGCCATCGTCACCGGCAAACCGATGGAGATGGGAGGGTGCGCCGGGCGGCTTGAGGCCACTGGCTACGGTGTCGCTCACCTGACCCACAAGGCGGCCGCTGAGATGTCACTGACTCCTGAGCAGAGCCGGGTGGTGGTTCAGGGCTTCGGTAATGTCGGTTCCCATACGGCCATCGCGCTCGCGCACAAGGGGTACAGAATCATCGCCCTCTCCGATGTTAACGGTGGTGTGGTGAATGAAGCGGGTATTTCGATAGATCATGCGCTGGCACATATCGGCGAGAGTGGCACATTGACAGGATTGCCAGGGACTTCTCCCATCAGCAATGCAGACCTGCTTGAGCTCTCCTGTGAAATCCTGGTACCCGCTGCACTGGAAGCGACCATCAACTGTGACAATGCAGATGCCATTCAGGCCAAACTGGTTGTAGAAGCCGCCAACATGCCAGTGACACATCGTGCAGATAACCAGTTGCAGCAACGAGGTGTTGTCGTTGTGCCAGACTTGTTGGCCAATGTAGGTGGTGTATTGGCTTCTTATTATGAATGGGTACAGAACCTTCAGCAATTTCCATGGGATCGAGAGACGGTGTTGAGTCGCCTGGAAAGCCGCCTCTCCCGCACCTATGATGCCGTTGCCATTCTGGCGAACGAACGGCAGGTCGATATGCGCTGTGCCGCCTATGAGCTGGCAATCAGGCGGGTCGATCAGGCTGTTCAGCTACGAGGATTCTGAAGCGCTGGTTTTTGCTGGAATCCGAGAAAATGAAAGCTGGATTTTTACAATATAGAAGGGAGAAATCACATGTCTATGATAAGGAACGGTATCAAATTGCTACTTGCCCCACTACTCGTTGGTGCAGTATCGATGGTCTCTGCTAGCGAACTACCGAGTGGTGAAGCACTTTTCAAAAAGAAGTGTACGTTATGCCACGCTATGGATAAAAAAAAGCTGGGGCCAGCGGTCAACAGCATGAGCAGCGAGGGGGCGGTCTTGCGTGAGATCATTGCTAAGGGCAAAAAATCTATGCCCAGCTATGGAGAGAAGCTGACTGATGAAGAGATAGATGCGTTAGTCAGTTATTTGTTAGTGAACCAACAGGAGAGGCAACAATGAAAAATATGAATTGTAATTCACGATCAATTGAACTGCCGAAACGGCCAGGCACCGTTTTGATACCCCTGGCAATGCTGGTTATTGGCGTAATGTTTGTCCATTCTGTACAGGCGATTCCTGCCTTTGCACGAAAGCATCAAACCGAATGCAGTAGTTGCCACAGTGCCTGGCCGGCACTGAATGCTGCCGGGCGTACATTTAAAGAGAACGGTTACCGTTTTTCCAGAGATGAGTCCCCGGGGTTTATGAACTGGGATCAGACGTTGCCGGTGACGGCGATGATCAAGGCGCGTCCCTATGAAAAAAGTGATAAAGGGGATAAAAAACTACGTGCGCTGCACGAAGTGGAAGTGATGGTGGCCGGGGCAATGGCCAACAACTTCTCCGGCTGGTTCGAACTGGAGGCCGAGGATGATACCGGTTTTAATGCCGAAGTGAAATCGGCTGTGCTGGGTTACCATCCCAGCGATGCGGTTAACGTGCGCGTCTCCTGGGGTTCCATTACCGGCAGTGATTCTTATGAGACTTATAGCGATACACGGAAATTAACGCGCAATCGTGCCTCAATATACAATCAGGGGTTTGGTGGCGCGGATGCAGGCGGAAGGCTGCGTGATGCGCGACAAAATATCACCCTCTACGGTCGGCCTGTTGATATGCTCTTTTACAGCGTCGGTATCAGCGGTGTTAAAGGTGATGCGGAAGGTGAAGATAGCGATGCACTGATGGCCCGTGTGGCGCTGGACGTTATGCCGGAGGTGATGGTTGGCGCAATGACCATTAGCGGCACCTGTAAGGCAACCAATGTCAACTGCGCTGCTGCGGATCGTGACTTTAGCCGTACCGGTATCGATGCCCAGGCTGATATCGGCAGTATCCGCCTGATGGGGGCGCTGTTACAGGCCACCGATGATAACAGTGCGGCGACGACAGAGGAGGATAATAGTGCCGCCTATGTCGAGGCTCGCTACACCTTTACCAATGGTGGTCGCCCCTCCTTTGTGCCACTGGTGCGTCTGGACAGTTACGAAAAAAACAACGGGAAGGATGACTACGATGAGATCACGCTGCAAGCGAACTACTATTTCACAGAAAATGTGCGTGGATTTATCGAGTACCTGGATGTGAGTGGCCCGACCTCGGTTAGTGATGACAGCCTGGTGACGTTACAGGTGGACGTAGGGTTCTAACCAGGGGAAAAGTCTGTAAAAGCTGGGTGAGTTAAGGTGTGCTTTTACCGAAACCCATCCAGCAATTCAATCTATTCTGTCGTTTGGAGGCGTGCAGGTGTCATCAAAGCAGTGTGAAAATAGAGCGTCATGTTCAGGGCTGTGGTGTCGTTTTCGCGATGGTCACCCGGAATATCTGACGCGCCACTACTGGTGGGCCTATCTGTGGCGTTGGGGCGTCTGGTTTTTTGACCACCAGCCGATTATCAACGCCATTCTTTTTGGTCAGTACAAAACGCTCTCTTACCGGGCACTGCATGACTGTATGACAAACAGACCAGCGGGGCGATTACTTCAGCTTACCTGTGCTTATGGCAGCATGACGCCCTCCCTGCTCAAGTCGATGGATGATGAACTTTATCTGATGGATGTGGCGGAAATACAATTAAGTGCAACTCGGAAAAAAATAGCAGATACGGATAAAAACCGCCTGCTTTGTGCGCGCATGAATGCGGAGCGTCTCGCCTATGTGGATGATGTTTTTGCCACCGTACTGATATTTTTTCTGCTGCATGAGCTACCGCCTGACGCGCGTGAGCGCAGCATCAGTGAGGCGATACGGGTGTTACGTCCCGGTGGCCGTTTTGTCATTACAGAATATGAGGCTTGCCCGGAAAAAAACCTGTTGTGGCGCTTGCCGTTGACACGCTATATGTTACAACGACTGGAGCCATTTTTAGAGAGCTTCTGGCATCTGGACCTGGCTGCCATGCTGGACGAACATGCAAAAAATCAGGGCAAGGTGATCAGGCAGGTAGACGAATTTCACTGTTTCGCCGGGTTTTATCGTGTCTCTGTTTTCGAATTAGAACAATAGCTGGAGTAGTTGGCAATGAAGAAAGAAAATCAAATAGAAACCTGTCCAGTCATTGTACCGCGGCGCTTTTATAACTGTACGTTGAATGAAAAGCTTTTATACACATCATTTTTATTGCTGGCGGGACTCGCTTATCTGATGGCGCTCGCCTACCTCTATACCAGTTTCGACGGTATCGACGGTAAACCGGGTCTATCGGTAGAGGATGTCGCCGAAAATTACTACGGCAACCGCAGCGGTACACGGCTGGAGTCTGCTATCCGAGGTCCCATGGCTGGTTACATTGAGACTGAACATCGTAATCATATTGTTGAGTGGTTGAAATCAGGTGCTCCTGAAGCGGATTATGAGCGCATCATAAAGCCTATACTCGATGACCGTTGCGTCGTTTGTCACAGTGCTTCGTCCGGATTAGATATTCCAGAACTGTCCAGTTACGATGGTGTAAAACAGATGGCCAATGTCGACACCGGTGTCTCGCTTCACAGTCTGATGAAGGTGTCGCACATCCACCTGTTCGGTATCGCACTAGTCGCGCTGGCGATTGGCATGGTGTTTCGCTTTGCGCTGTTACCGGCCTGGTTTCAACATACGCTAACACTGTTGCCGTTTGTCGCCATTTTCACCGACATCGCGGCCTGGTTTCTAACCAAGTGGGATCCTGTCTATGCCTACACCGTAGTGGTGGCGGGTGGTTTGTTGGGTTTGGCGTGGGCGCTGCAGATAACCATCTCCCTTTATCAAATATGGTTTCTGCATTGCCGCGTGACGAATGAAAGTGAAGACAATAGCCAATAAGGGAGAGACGAAAATGCCTACTTGCCATGAAATACGCTTTCACGGTCGTGGTGGACAGGGCGCGGTTTCGGCGGCGGCACTGTTGGCACTGGCCGCATTTGAAGATGGTTTTGAAAGTCAGGCGTTCCCAAAGTTTGGCTCCGAACGGCGCGGTGCACCCGTCGAGGCCTATGTGCGCATCAGTCGTTCAGTGATTCGCGCCCATAACCAGGTCTATACCCCCGATGCCGTGGTGATCCAGGATGCCGGGCTGCTGCGCTCGGAGCCGCTGCTAAAAGGGCTAAATCCCGATGGGCTTATCGTATTGAACGCCACTGAGAAGCCAACGGGTGTCGATAATGGTTTTCGCTGGATCTGCCTGCCCGCCAGCCAGATTGGCGAACGCCATATTGGTCGCCCCCTGCCAAACACAGTATTACTCGGAGCGTTGGCCGCCGGTACCCAGTGGGTGAGCCTTACGGCATTGGAACGGGCGATAACAAACCACCTGGCCAGCAAAGGTGAAGCGGTGGTGAATGCCAACATTGAAGCAGTCCGTGAAGGCTACTTATTTACCGAAAACGATGAGGCGCTGATCTTATGAAACAACTACTGGAGGGTTCACAGGCCGTGGCCGACGCCGTGCGTCTATGCCGGCCGCAGGTGGTGGCCGCCTACCCCATCACACCCCAGACCCATATCATCGAACGGCTGGCAAAGCATGTGGCCAATGGTGAACTGGAGGCGGAGTTCATCAACGCCGAGAGTGAGTTTGGTGCGGCATCCATTGTCCTGGGCGCAGTCACTGCTGGCGCACGGGTCTTTACCGCCACCGCTTCACAGGGGCTGCTGTTGATGACCGAGGTGCTCTACAACATTGCGGGGTTGCGTCTACCGGTGGTGATGGTCTGCGCCAACCGTGCCGTGGGTGCACCGATCAACATTTTCAGTGACCACCAGGACAGCATGGCACTACGTGATGCCGGCTGGATTCAAATCTATGTGGAAAGCAACCAGGAGGCGGTTGACAGCGTGATCCAGGCCTATCGTATTGCAGAGGCGTGTGAGCTACCGGTGATGGTCTGTATGGACGGTTTTTTTCTCA
>Ga0316207_10000106_pt1 | contig 181010 bp, 154 predicted proteins | sample 6weekpyrite_MG_FD_204943 | JGI IMG/M metagenome (GOLD analysis project Ga0316207, IMG submission 204943) | Microbial mat bacterial communities from mineral coupon in-situ incubated in ocean water Damariscotta River, Maine, United States -... | ecosystem: Environmental > Aquatic > Marine >... | reverse complement strand
ATATCAATGAATTTTGTTATCGATTTAATCGAAGGTTTTGGGAAGCAGAAATTCCAGCACGACTACTTGGTGCCTGCGCTAATCATTTACCCGTAAAATCGTGCTGAGAATTGTTTAGAGGCATGTTATTATATTTTCTGAGTGGACACGAATGCTGGAGCTTATTTGTAAACTAGCTGATAAGAAAAATATCGAATACGCGTTGCATACCGGATCAGTACCACAAGCAAAACGGCGACTGGAAATCAAACGCTTTAAAAACTCACCTAATTGCCGCTTATTTCTCTCTAGCGATGCCGGTAGTACCGGCCTAAACCTTCAAAACGCCAATGTTGTAATCAATATTGACATGCCGTGGAATCCCGCCAAGCTGGAGCAGCGAATTGCCCGCGCATGGCGCAAACATCAAACACGGCCTGTGCAAGTAATTAATCTGGTTTGCGAACATTCTATCGAACATCGTATGTTACGTTTACTCAACGCAAAGAAAAACCTGGCACATGAAGTTGTCGATGGCCTGGGTGAACAAACTTCTATGACAATGCCCTCAGGCCGAGCGGCATTTATGGAGCGCATGGAATCACTCATGGGAGAACCTCGGTCGACACAAGTCGCTACCAAAACAGCCGAAGAGCCAGAAATACCCATATCTCCGGCACAACAACTACGAGAAGATAGTGTATCCATTTGGGGAGATCGTCTGGATCTATTACAAGAGTTTAATCAGAATGACAAGCAATCTATAGTAGCTGTTGTCGATCATCATGAACCATCACTAAAAGATGATTTAGAAAGAAACGTATCAGATAATTTTCCTGAACATCAATTTGAAATACTCGATCGCAACACCTATGAGACAATTCAACGCCTAGCAGAAGCTGGATTATTGAAATTGAATACAGAATTACAAACACTTCATCGATCCCCTCTGCTAAGCAAAAAACACCAAGAGGCAACACAAAAGCAACTAAATAAAGCACGTAAGCGCCTGAACCAAGCTGAACACAAATATAATATGGCCCAAGTATTAAGCAAAGGAGGCTTTATTATTGAAGCCATGCCATCATTAGGTGAGGCAGTTGAAAGCTCGTTAGAATCACTCGCCCTGTTGGAAAATCATGATAGCTCACCACTCAGTATTTCATATATTGAATCAGACTTGATTCGTACATCACGTGTACCAAAAGAAACTATAAGCCTGATCTCTCAGTTGCGCGAGGACAACATAAAAATCAGTGAAAAATATGCACAAACATTACTGGAAAGTGGTGAAACTTTACTTCAGCAGGTTACTGAAACGTTGAATAAAATAACATTAGGCTAAATTTATTAGCATAAGGACTTCTTGCTTATAGCAGTATCACGAACCAACTTTTCAAGCTACTAGCGAACTAACTTATTCCTCACCCTGGGAAGGTAAATCAACACCATTATGAATGCCAGTCATGGGACTATATGGTTGAAGGGTGCTAATGTTGTTTGAATTTTCATCCCTATAGAGCTAATTCCAGTCATGGCTGTTACTCGCCAAACTTACTGAATATAATACGCAAACCTCAAACAGCAAAAAAAATATCTTTTCATAAAATATAACTCTCTTAAAATCTTAACTAATCCCCATGAAGTAAAAATCCACGTTCATAGAACGTGGTTTTGAATGCGCCCTAGAAGGGCGTACTAGGCAAGCCCTCTTAGAAGGCTTTTCCTTTAGATAGGTAAACTGTTTAAATATTTGTAAAGCTGTTCGCCCTTTTACAATCCCCATCAATTTAGATATTGAAACCTTGGGTGGCACTTTAACCAATAAATGCACGTGATCAGGTCTTACATTTAGCTCCACCAATTCACAACCCAATCTTTCTGCATGTATTCGTATGCTTCTTGCTGTTTCAAAACCTACCTTTTCTGTCAGTATTCGATAACGATATTTCGGTACCCACACAATGTGATACTGACAATGCCAAATAACGTGCGATAATTTACCAAATCTGCTCATGTTACTACTCCTAATTCTTGTCTGTTGTGGCGACAACATCTATTAGGTTACATGAGCAGATCTTTATTCGTCAGGCTAGAGCCTACGAACCTACCCACGTCCACAGGACGTGGTTATAATAAGGAATGAAGGTTTTAATGAGGAAGCCGATGCGCTCCAAAAACAAATAAGCACTTACCCTACAACGCAGTCAAACAAATAACCTAAAGTAAAAAGTAAAAAACCCCATTCTAAGAACGTGGTTTTGATTCCACCCTATAAGAGTGTATAAAGCTACTCCTCTAAGAGGGCTAACTAGATTTTCGCTATAAAAAAGCCACTGCACAAATCTATCTTTCTCAACAAATATTGATAGCGACATTGTCTAACGAATGATTATATTGACTAACATTTACCAGCGGTAAATGTAAATAAGATGCCTAATCAAATGTCTCTTGAATTGATTGGTTATTATAAAAAACCGACTATTTTGCTTAGTTGAAAAGTCCATAAATAGCTGTTAATAATCTAATATAATGGAAAGAAAAAGAATGCGCATGTAAGTCAAAAATATTAATAACCAGGGTCGATAGTGCAAAGCCGTTTAAACCGCCTACTCTCTTCGTTGGTGCATTAATGCAAAGGGGGTCGTATGAAAAATTTTCTCTCAGATTCAATCAAGGTAAGAACAAGGAAGATTATTGCCTTGGTCACACTTATTTTTTTAGGCCTCTTTAGCCTGATTGGTTGCGGTGGCGGAACAAATGGCGGTGAACCCGGAACTTTACAATTTAGCGCAGCATCATACTCAGGTAATGAAAATGCAGGAGATGTCACTATCACAGTGACACGTACGGGTGGAAGCACAGGTGCAGTCGCTGTTGATGTCAATGACGCCAAAAATGGCACGGCAACTTCGGGAACTGATTACACTGCAATCACCTCCACGACACTGAGTTGGGCCGATGGTGATCAAAACGCGAAAACGTTTATCATTTCTGTTATTGACGATACCGTGATTGAAAATGACGAGACCATCAATCTAACGCTAGCTAATATCACGGGTGGCGCCACCTTGGGAAACCAGAACTCAACCACACTAACCATAAATAATGATGATGTAGGTGACCCTGGCGTATTGCAATTTAACACCTCATCGTACTCCGGCAATGAAGATGCTGGCGAAATTACAATAACTGTAACCCGTACTGGTGGCAGTGATGGTGCAGTAATGGTTGATATCAGTGATGCCAATAGCGGATCCGCTAGCTCGGGAACGGATTACAGCTTAATCTCGACAACCACATTAAGCTGGACAGACGGCGACTTAAACGACAAGACATTTGCCATTCCTATTATTGCTGATGGCACTCTGGAAAGTGATGAAACAATAGAACTCGTCCTGAGCAATGTTGTTGGAGCCTCTCTTGGAAGTACAACAAGCGCAACGGTAACAATTCTCAATGATGATGCGGCGGTTCCCGGCACCTTGCAATTCAGCCCGGCGAACTACGATGTCGAAGAAAATGGTAGCGGGATAGCAACCATTTCCGTTATCCGCAGTGGAGGTGAAACAGGCAGCGTAACCGTGGATTATGCAACAAGCGACAATACTGCAGTTGCTGGCGATGATTACGTAGCAACTTCCGGCACTCTGACCTGGCCCGACAACGTAAGTGGTACTGAAACTTTTACGGTTGCTATTATCAACGATACCTTAGTTGAAAATGATGAAGTAGCCAATATTATTTTGAGCAATCCCACAGGCGGTGCAACCTTGGGTGTGAGTACAGCAAACCTCAACATCATTAGTGATGATGCTTATGGCTCAATACTATTTAGTGCGACGAGTTACAACGTCGATGAAACTGATGGAGCCGCTGCTAATGTGATTAGCTTGCTACGGGAAAACGGCTCCAGTGGATCAGTCACTGTCGATGTATCTGATTTAGGAAACGGCTCTGCTAGTGGTTCAGGCATAGATTACACCTACACCAGTCCAACAACAGTTAATTGGGATGATGGTGATACATCAGATAAATCCATACTTATTACCCTTATTGATGATTTGGTAGTCGAAGGTAATGAAACCGTGAATCTTAGTCTCGGAAATATTACCGGAGGAGCGAGTATCGGAACACCCAATACCGCCACGGTTAATATTGCAGATAACGATACAGCACCATCAGCAGGCAAACTTCAGTTTGATGCGACAGAATATGCTGTGACTGAAAATGGCGTTACAGCAACTATCACTGTAAACCGTGTTGATGGCACTAGCGGTGCGGTAGATGTTAGCTATGCCACCAGCGATAACACAGCAACTGCTGGCAACGATTATACAGCTACCTCAGGCACCTTTCATTGGGCCAATGGCGTTAGCGGCGCGCAAACTTTTACGGTGCCAATTAATAATGATTCAGAAATCGAAGGTGATGAAACCATAAATCTGACTTTGAGCAATCCAACAGGTGGTGCGCTACTGGGTATCCCAAGTTCAGCTACGCTAACCATCAGCGATAATGATACAAATCTCACTATGAATATTGGAGACGGCAGTTACTGGGTAGCTTTTCAGGATGGTCCTAATGGAGAATGGAGAGAATGGAGTCCAACAAGTGGCAACACTTATGACTTTCCAGTGACCGATGCCAATGGTCGTTATGGCGTAGCTTTTCACCGACCCGAAACGGATGATTTCTTCACGGTTGAAAAAACCTATGTGATTCAAGCAACAGTACAGGAAATGTCTAGCCTAAATGCATTCCGTAATACTCCCTATACAGTATCAGGCATGCTAAGCAACTATACAACAAATATGGACTCTGTTGACGTTGCAATGCACACCCGACTAGATGGTGATGAGTTGGCTGCAGATCCATTTATTTATTCCCTAAACCGAGTCCCCGCAGGTACGCGAGACCTGATAGCGTATGAATGGGCTGCAGCAAGCGAAGAGACGGGCAATTTTGTTATCCATCGAGATCTAAATGTAGTTGGAGATCTTTTAAATCAAAATATCGATTTTACAGCCGACGGTCAGCTCTTAACATTCGCAGCAAAAAGTTTTAGTGGTAGTAAGGTAAACCAATTGCTTGAGGTTTACTATTCTACTGCAAATGGCACTTCGTTTAACATTGTTTCAGAGACTTATGACGGCTCAACTGCAGCAAGCTACCCTTACTTAACGAATGCATCATTAATCCAGCCAGGAGATATCTATTCATTTCAAATTACAAATAGTGCTTTTAGCAAATACCGTGTTCGAAATAAATTGGCTACCAGTAATCCTGGCAATCAGTCATTGGCGCTAGGCAGTCTTAGCAATTTGACGGGTACCGCGGCAAATGCCACCCAAACATCTGGATTGAATTACGAGCCAAATCCAAATTCTATTGGAGGAGATGCCAAGTTTCGAGGTTTCCAAATCGACCTGGACCAAACTGCTGCAGGGATCGATGGTGGCGCTCATTGGAAAATCATCATTAGCAAGAAATGGTTAGACACATCAACTACCTACACTTATCCTGCACTATCGAGTATTGGTGGTTATGATGATGACTGGAATATGTCAAACAATACGCTTACCACTTCAACTGTTACAAGTGTGACAACTAATAGCGACACTAAATTAGCGTTGATAACCCGCAAAACGATTGGGCCTAATAATACACAAAATCTGAATAGTGAGACTTGGGTAGTTGCGAAAAAACTCGCGCAAAACAGTTCTCTAAAAGCAGATTTTTCGTTCCAATACTCAGGTTTTATTTGGCAATAGAAGTATGATTAGCACTGGAGCTGAACAGACCTTTATATGTTTTTATTATAAACATCACAACACTGAAAGTGAATCTAGGAAATCTCAACCCGCATGGCTTGAGGTTTTCTTTTCATAATGGTTGGCATTTTTACTCGACAACACAGCAGACAATTACACTAAAACAGTAAAATGTTGACATATTGCAATGTAATTTTTAGCTTCACTAACTGCACACCAAACATTAAAACTGCTTCTCATACCGCCCACCAAAGGAATAATTATTTTCTTTATATAAGTCTTTCGCCATCACCGTATCGTATTGTGCGTAAACTGAAAAACCTTTTGGCAATACCGCAGTAAAACCAGTATTTAAGCGGAAGTAGTTTTGATCCGGTTTATCTGTGTTAAAGGTGATGACCGACTTGTTTGGATCAGCCAGGAAATAACCCGAGATATCATGATTGCTTTCTTCACTATGCTCAAATGAAACGCCGGCATAAGGTAAGATTACCGCCCAACGGGTACTAATAGAATATGAGACCTTACCACCAAGATTGAACAGTAATGAGTTAACAGATTGCGAATTAATATTCAAATTAAATTCACTAGCGCCACTTTCTTGATAGGCGTTTATGTTGGCTCGAAGATAATCGGCTCTGCCATTGATTTCAGCATTAAAACCTGTTTCGGTTTGAAGCAATTCATAACCGCCACCGATGCTAAAGGAAATGTTTTTGTTTTGTGTTTTACCCCGAGCTACAACAGGTGTGGCACTACCAATACCAAAATTAATCTCTCGTGACATATCGATGCTATTCATACCCAGATTAACAACACCAGTTACATAACTTTTCGGTGAGGAGAAAAACAGACTATAAGCACTTAGACTCGTACCATTAGCATCTAAACCGCTACCGTCACCAGACAGATTTAAATCCGTGTTGGAATAACCCAACGCCATTCCGTAGACAAGCTTACTGGTTGCACGATAATCCGCACCAAAAGTTAAACCCTTGGAATCAAATTTGAAGCCATTTTCCAAACCTGTGGCGTCTCGTTCGCCGGTATTAATATGCCCGCTAGCAAAGAAACTCAATTTATTATTTAATAATCCGCCTGATTCATCACTGGCAGAAAAACCATTCAAATCATCAAACGCAAGATAATTTAATAGTTGACCAGAAACCGTTTGACCACGCAAGGTTAACGACAAACCTGATACAGAAATACCTTTTGCTCCACGTCGCAATGCGGATAAGCGCTGGCCGATATTATTTAACTGCGCCATTGTAATTGTCGAACCCATGTCCATCTGTGCGGCCACTTCTTCTGGCGCCATGGCTTTTAATGCATTCAATACAGCCGGGTCATTACCATCAACTGCAGCTTGAGCAATTTCGTCGCATCGATCGGACAATGCAGTGCCTGCCTCCAAATCGACACATAAAGAATCTAGTGCAATTGCGACGGCTGCTTCTGGAGTGTCAGGTTTCGCAAGAACGGTGATGCCTGAATTCACATATAGCGATAAGGTATTATCACCCACAGTGACATCCAAACGATAGCGCCTTGCCCGTGGCGCTGTATGAAAAACAATTCCCACTCTACCGTTACTGTCTGTGATATTTTCCTCACTAACAATCGTGACTTGTTCATCCTCAATATTTGATGTCAATGCCCAACTGACTGCGACATCTGACAATGGTTGAGAGTTCTCATCCAATACATCAATTTCCACTTCAACATCTTTGTCCAGGCCTTGCAATTTAATCTCATCAGGGGCCACCGGATTAAGCTGAATAGTGGCAGCCTTTTCTCTCGCATCAATGGCAGAACTATAAAGGATTCGTTTTTTAACAGACAACATTGTGCCGTCTTGATTTTCCAAGTCAGCGTTTACATCAACGGTATATACCCTTGGATCGCTAGCTGTATGGAATAAGGCAATGGCTCTTCCTTCTTCATTGGTAACAAGTTCTGTACTTACAAACTCAACTACTTCATCTTTTTGGCTAGAACTAATGGACCATACAACCGGAACACCTCTCAATGGTTGATTATTTTCATCTAATACCAGAATATCAACACTGACATCATCATCAAGACCAATACTCTTAACCTTGTCTTCGTCTTCACTTGCAATACTAATCGCTGTCGCTTTGGATCGTCTGACATCATTATCAACAATTCTAATTTCCGCTGACGGTGTTTCGGTTAAGGTGTAAAGATCGGAGGTCAGCAGTTTGATATTAACCGTTTCTTCTTCCTCTATTAGTCCATCATCAATAGGAATAATTGCTATCTTAAGTTCACTTTGACCTGCTTCAAATACAATTGACCGCTCTATGGATTGATAATCACCAGGATTCTCTTCACTCGATTCGTTCGATAGTTCAGTAGCAGTACCGCTAACTTCATATTGAATTATCAGACCATCAGCGCCTGCGGGTTTGTCTAAAGTGATAGTAAACTCAGCACTTTCTTCACCTTGCTCATTTGCCTCTTCATCATTGGCATGAATAGATACGACAGGTGGCACATAAAAGTCGTTATCAAGTATATTAATTTCATTCGTATTTTCTTCACTATCGATAACATAAGCAGGATCTTCTAACAAACTTATGATAACTGACTCGTTGCCCTCAATTAGCTGATCCTGAAGTGGCACAATCTCGATTTCAATGAATTGTTCTCCATTGGTTATAACAGCTTCACCACTTAGCGCTTCATAATCTTCATCTGCAACTGCAGTACTATCTGTTTCAATCTTGTACTTTATTGTTAGGTCGAACTTGCTATTCACTTGATTGAGTGAAAATTTTATTTTAGCTGGTACTAGTTCTTCTTCATTGGCTTCAGCTTGTGAAACAGCAAGCTTAACGATCGGTAGTACTGTATCACTGATTGTCACTGTTGCTTGTTTATCTGATCCGATGACATAAGAACTATTAGCACTCAAATCAATAATAAGTGATTCAATATTTTCAATTTCTGAGTCAGATATGGCTTCTATTGATAACGCAGCTTCCACCTCACCCGCAGGAATCTCAATGCTACCCGAAAGTTCTTTGTAATCATTCCCATTGCTTGCATCACCCGTTAGTGCATACAAAACAGTAATCACTTGAGAACGTTGAGCATCATTATCAATATTGAATACAACTTCAGCACTGTCATTCCCTTCTTCAGAGGCAACAGCATCCACTACTCTAACTTGAACATTGGGCTGGTCATTATCAATAATTTGTATCTCGGCAGTATTGTTACTACCCACTACATAACCACCGGCAGATTGGATGCTAAATTGAATTGTCTCCAAAGACTCTACAAGCGCATCATCATACACGGGAACATCAAGGAGAACATTCTGGCTATTTGCAGGAATCACCACACTCCTGGCGAGCTCAAAATCTTTTTCAATTTCCGCGCTACCTGTATAATCAAATTCCACTGTCAGCCCATTTGGGCCCGCAGGTTCAGATAAGCTAAATTGCAACCTGCCCACTTTACTTGCATTTTCGAACGATTGTTGTTGTTCAACACTCACATTAACTTCTGGCAAACCTTTATCGTCGATAAATGCGGTAGCAGTATTGTTTATACCAATTTCGTATCCGGATCCTGTTGCAAGGGTCAAGATGATCGATTCTCTTTCTTCTATTTCACTATCTAAAATGGGCACAACAGGTAATTCTACTTCTGTTTGATTGGCAGGAATCACAATGACGTTATCAAAACTGACATAATCAGCCACTTCAGTTGCAGTACCCGATTTTGAGAAATTCACTGTTACATCATTTGATCTAAGTGGATCGTTAGTAATAGAGAATGTATAAACCACTCGGTTTTGATCTTGCTCACTACCATTAGGGTCTGACACGTTGAGTTGAACAAGGGGTTTATCATTGTCTTCGATAAAAAGTTCTGCTGAATCATTCGCCGAGACACTGTAGTCTGACGTGGTTTGCAAGGTAATAACAACTGATTCAGCATTTTCTACTAAATTATCATCAATGGCTGTTACGGGAATCGCGACTTGATTCGAGTTTGCTGGAATAAAAGCTTCACCATTGAGTTGTTCATAGTCAACACCATTTTCAGCGGTTCCTGAAAGTACATATTGAATCGCTAATCCGTTGGCGTCAGCATTAGTGTTTAACGTAACAGAAAATTCGCCAGCGTCTGGTCCATCTTCATCTAATTGTTGCTGGGATAAACTGACAGAAACACTGGGTAACCCCGCATCAGCAATATTCACTGTTGCCACATTTGGACTACCTATTTCGTAGGCGACATCCGACTCAAGAGACAAAATAACCGTCTCAATCGAGTCTGCTACTAAATCTGCTAACGGCGTTAAATCTAGTGTTGTACTAAGTGAGTTCGCAGATATGGTAACGCTTGTTGGTAATGTATCAAAATCTTCATCTGGCGTAGCCGTACCATTGACTTGAAAGTTTACGGTGACATCGCGGTCCCGCATCTCATCATTATCAATTCGGAATTCCCATAATCCCGGATCCAGCCCTTCTTCCGCCGCATTGGGGTCAATGGCGGTAACGGTCACGCGGGGTTTGTCGTCATCTTGAATCGTTACCGTGTCACTGATGCTGGTTGATAAGGTATAACCAGTGCCAGTGCTTAAGGTAACAATGACAGTTTCATCGGGCTCCACCAGGTCGTCTTGTAAAGGCGTTATGTCAATAATGCCCGTTTGACTATTGGCTGCAAAAAATAGGTTACCGGTTAAAGCTTGGTAATCCGATGCAGATGCGGTGCTCGATGCCGAGGCAACATAGTTAACGGTCAAGCCCCCGGCCGGTGCCACATCATTTAGACTCACGGTGAAGCGGCCGCTGCTTTGTGTGGCTTCATTGGCGATGCTGGTAGTGGCGTTGATACTGGCGACCGGTAAAGTACGATTGGTTATTGTCACCGTGGCACTGTCAGGTGCAGCGACGCCATGCACGTTCACGGAATTCAATACGGTGACCGTGACAGTTTCGTTGGTTTCTGCGCCGTCATTGTCATCAAGGGGATTCACGTCCAGGCTGGCACTGTTGCTGCCCGCGTTGATGGCGACACTGCCCAAGGTTTGATAATCCACGCCGCTACTCGCTGTGCCATTTACGGCATAGTTCACCAACACATTGTTTTGACGAAGATCGTCGTTATTAATGTTAAAGGTAAATTGGCCAGGTTCGGTATTTTTTTCCGTGGCAGTAGCATCGTTGGCAACAACACTGACATTGGGTAAATCATTATCTGTCAGATTCATTGCAGCTTCGGCGTCGGCACCAACTCGATAGTTTGCTGTGGTTAATAAGGTCAGTGTTAAGGTTTCCGTCGCTTCAACCAAGTCATCATTGATCAAGGTCACCGGAATCACAACGCTGTTGGATTGTGCCGGGATCGTTGCTTCTCCGGTCAGTGTCACATAATCCGCGCCGTTGTCTGCCGTGCCGCTGACAGCATATTGAATGAGCAGTCCATTGTCGCCGGTGGTATTACTTAAGCTTACGGTGAATTCGCCGTTGCCAGCCCCTTCGTTAGCGGGTACTGGTGTAGTCGCACTTATTGAGGCGCTGGGTAAACCTGCGTCAGCGATGCTAACCGTGGCGATATCAGGATTGCCAATTTCGTAACTGCTACCACCCAGTAGTGAGACAATCACTTGTTCACCAGCATCCGGAACGATATCGGTGAGCGGTGTCAGCGGAAGTGTCACGCTATTGGTTTGCGCAGAAATCGTAACACTGCTCGGTAAACTAATGTAATCATCCCCGGCTGTTGCTGTGCCGCTTGTGGCAAATGTTACGGTTATGGCATTACGTCTTAATGCATCATTGTCTATTCGGAATTCATACAGTCCAGGGTCAAGCCCTTCTTCTGCCGCATTGGGGTCGATGGCTGTCACAGTGACACGGGGTTTGTCGTTATCTTGAATCGTTACCGTGTCACTGATGCTGGTTGATAAGGTGTAACCGATGCCTGCACTTAAAGTCACGATGACGGTTTCATTGGGCTCCACTAGGTCATCTTGCAAAGGCGTGATGTCAATAATGCCCGTTTGGCTATTGGCGGCAAAAAATAGGTTACCGGTTAAAGCTTGGTAATCCGACGGGGATGCAGTGCTCGATGCCGAGGCAACATAGTTAACGGTCAAGCCCCCGGCTGGTGCCACATCGTCAAGATTCACGGTGAAGCGGCCGCTGCTTTGTGTGGCTTCATTGGCAGTGTTGATAGTGGCGTTGATACTGGCGACCGGTAAAGTACGATTGGTTATCGTCACCGTGGCACTATCGGGTGCAGCGACACCGTGCACGTTCACGGAATTCAATACGCTGACCGTGACAGTTTCGTTGGTTTCTGCGCCGTCATTGTCATCAAGGGGATTCACATCCAGGCTGGCACTGTTGCTGCCCGCGGTGATGGTGGCACTGCCCAAGGTTTGATAATCCACGCCGCTACTCGCTGTGCCATTTACGGCATAGTTCACCAACACATTGTTTTGACGAAGATCGTCGTTATTAATGTTAAAGGTAAATTGGCCAGGTTCGGTATTTTTTTCCGTGGCAGTAGCATCGTTGGCAACAACACTGACATTGGGTAAATCATTATCTGTCAGATTCATTGCAGCTTCGGCGTCGGCACCAACTCGATAGTTTGCTGTGGTTAATAAGGTCAGTGTTAAGGTTTCCGTCGCTTCAACCAAGTCATCATTGATCAAGGTCACCGGAATCACAACGCTGTTGGATTGTGCCGGGATCGTTGCTTCTCCGGTCAGTGTCACATAATCCGCGCCGTTGTCTGCCGTGCCGCTGACAGCATATTGAATGAGCAGTCCATTGTCGCCGGTGGTATTACTTAAGCTTACGGTGAATTCGCCGTTGCCAGCCCCTTCGTTAGCGGGTACTGGTGTAGTCGCACTTATTGAGGCGCTGGGTAAACCTGCGTCAGCGATGCTAACCGTGGCGATATCAGGATTGCCAATTTCGTAACTGCTACCACCCAGTAGTGAGACAATCACTTGTTCACCAGCATCCGGAACGATATCGGTGAGCGGTGTCAGCGGAAGTGTCACGCTATTGGTTTGCGCAGAAATCGTAACACTGCTCGGTAAACTAATGTAATCATCCCCGGCTGTTGCTGTGCCGCTTGTGGCAAATGTTACGGTTATGGCATTACGTCTTAATGCATCATTGTCTATTCGGAATTCATACAGTCCAGGGTCAAGCCCTTCTTCTGCCGCATTGGGGTCGATGGCTGTCACAGTGACACGGGGTTTGTCGTTATCTTGAATCGTTACCGTGTCACTGATGCTGGTTGATAAGGTGTAACCGATGCCTGCACTTAAAGTCACGATGACGGTTTCATCGGGCTCCACCAGGTCATCTTGTAAAGGCGTAATGTCAATAACACCCGTTTGGCTATTGGCGGCAAAAAATAGGTTACCGGTTAAAGCTTGGTAATCCGACGGGGATGCAGTGCTCGACGCCGAGACAACATAGTTAACGGTCAATCCGCCTGCCGGTGCCACATCATTTAGACTCACGGCGAAGCGGCCGCTGCTTTGTGTGGCTTCATTGGCGATGCTGGTAGTGGCGTTGATGTTAGCCACCGGTAAAGTACGATTGGTTATCGTCACCGTGGCACTGTCAGGTGCAGCGACACCATGCACGTTCACGGAATTCAATACGCTGACCGTGACAGTTTCGTTGGTTTCTGTGCCGTCATTGTCGTCAATGGGATTCACGTCCAGGCTGGCACTGTTGCTGCCCGCGTTGATGGCGACACTGCCCAAGGTTTGATAATCCACACCGCTACTCGCTGTGCCATTTACAGCATAGTTCACCAATACATTGTTTTGACGAAGGTCGTCGTTATTAATGCTAAAGGTAAATTGGCCAGGTTCGTTATTTTTTTCCGTGGCAGTGGCATCGTTGGCAACAACACTGACATTGGGTAAATCATTATCAATAATATCGAGTGACTGATTGCTAGTGCCGCCCAATGTATAATTAGCATGGGAAGAAATGGTCAGCTGAACATTTTCAACTTGTTCCACCAGATCGTCATCAATGGGAAAGACATCAATACTTGCAGTGCTTGATTGATAGGGAATTGTCACATTCCCAGATAATGTTTGATAATCCAAACCAGCAATGGCTGAACCTGAAATCGCGTAATAAACCGTGAGACCAGCTTGACTGGCAACACTGTCTTCCAAAGCAACTAAAAATTCACCTCTTACTCCACCTTGTTCAGAAGCTGGTGATGAAGTCAAAAATAGGTTTACTACCGGTGGACCCGCGTCAACAATGGAAACAGTAGCTGTATTAGGATTTCCAACCTCATAACCACTACCTGCACCTAAGCTAATGATCACTGAATCGGTTTCATTGTCACTGTTATTAATTGGAATTAATGGCAAAGCGCGGGAACCTTGGCCGGAAGCCAGCGTAATTTGGCTTGGTAATGGCTGATAATCGTCTCCACTAAATCCTGTTCCCGTTACAGAAAAGTTCACGGTAATACCCGGCGAAAGACCTTGGGGATCATTAATAACTGAGAATGTATACGCCCCCGAATCCAAATTGACCTCAGAAGCATTTGGATCGCTCGCATTAATGACAACAATCGGTAGATCATTATCAACAATGTTTACCGTGTCGGTAATCGCAGGTGTTAAATTATAAGCTGAGCCGGATTGCAAAGTTACAACAACGGATTCATCTTGCTCCACCAAGTCGTCCTGCAAAGGCGTCACATTAATAACTTCATTCTGACTACCTGCCGGAAAAAATAAGTTACCGCTTAATGCCACATAATCTGAGGCACCTGCAGTACCCGTCACCGTGTAATTAACGGTAAGCCCACCCAAAGGTGCCACATCATCCAGAGAAACTGTGAATTGACCGTTAGATACTGTTGCTTCCTCGGCGGTTACCACATTTGCACTAATACTCGCATTGGGTAATACACGATTGGCAATAACAACCGTTGCCGAATCCGGTGCCTCAACATCATGGATACCCGCATTGGGCGCTAAAGTTACGACAACTGTCTCGTCAGCTTCCGCACCCTGGTTATCATCGATTGGGTATATGGGCAGAAGAGTTGAATTTGCTCCGGCCGGAATAGTGACGGTTGATGCGGCAGTATAATCAACTGAAAAAGTTGCAGATCCCGACAGTTGATAGGCAATCGTTACACTATTCAAGCGCTGAGGATCATTGCTTATGCTAAAAGTAAATTCACCGGGATCTTGATTTCTTTCTGCCGCGTTGGCGTCGGTTGAAATGACACTAACCAACGGAATATCATCATCCTGAATATTAACATCTGCGATTATTGTGCTTGATAACTCATAACCGTTACCCTCCAATAAAGTGAGCCGTACATTTTCGTCAGCTTCAACTTCATTATTATTAACGGGTATTATTGATACCCTAGCAGATAATGCACTTTCACTAACCGTAACTGAGCGAGCAATTGTATTATAGTCTTCAACTTCATTAGCACTACCGCCAATAGAATAGTTAATTGTTAAACCACCAGGGCCAGCTGCTTCATTGAGATTAATACTAAACTCGCCATTAGCTGTACCAGACTCAGAAATCGGTGAAATCGTTGAAACCACACTAACACGCGGCAAATCGCGATTAACGATAGTAACTTGCGAGGAACCTGAATTGCCGACTGTGTAAGATGGATCCGGCAATATAGCAACAACTACTGATTCGTCAGATTCATTTTCATCGTCATCGTAGGGCAATAAATTCAGGTTTGCGCTACTACTATTCACAGGAAATGTAAAATTATTCGCTAATGCAATGTAATCCACATCTGGCGTTGCAGAACCGCTGACCTGCAACTGCAAATTAAACGCTGTGTGTAACAAATTAGGGTCATTTGATATTGTAAATCGATACTGCCCAGGATCTTGATTTTTTTCAGCAGCACTGGCATCACTAGCAATGATTTCAACTATTGGTAAATCATCATCTTCAATACTTACGCTATCAGAAAATACTTTTCCTCGCTGATAAGCTACGCCAGGCTGCAGGGATACAGTGACGGATTCAGCATTTTCCATTTCTGTATCTTGTATCGGAATTATATCAACTCGAACAGACCTTTGAGATTCAGGTATGGTTGCAGCGCCCGAAAGAACCTGATAATCCATTCCTTCAATCGCATTGCCACCAACACTGTAATTAACCACAACCCCACCTACTGGCGCTGGATATGATAGGTTTATATCAAAATAGCTATTGGTAAGCCCTTGCTCGTTAGCGGGCTGTAATGATGCTTGTAAAGAGGCAACGGGCAAGTCGCGATTAATAATGTTTACGGTTGCTTGCGACGAACCATTCACGACATAACTTGGATCTGGGATAATATCCACAACCACTGTTTCGTCAAACTCAACTACATTATCATCAAATGGAAGTAAACTTTGTCGAACGCTACTGATATTAGCTGGAATCGTGATGGCCGATGGCAACGCTTCATAATCAACGCCACTGGTGGCTGATCCTGATGAAACCAGTTGAACAGTTATCGCATTAAGTCTATCTGGATCATCAACAACATCAATGGTGTATTCGCCTGGATCTTGATTTCTCTCGGCTGCTTGACTATCCGTTGCACTGATCGTTATTCGAGGTTTGTCATTATCAATAATAAATATGCTGAAGCTAGGCGTATCAATATCATAGTCAGTTGAGCTAATTGGCGAAAGTCTAACGGTTTCGGCCGGTTCAACAATTGAATCATCGAGTGGGAGTAAATCCAAGCTTACTGATAAGTAACCCGCGGGGATAGTTAACGGCGAATCTAACGACGTGTAATCTACACCGGACGTTGCTGTTCCAGCTATATCAAAATCAACAATAACATCAAATAAGCGATCTGGATCATTTTCAACACTAAAAATAAAATGTCCATCAGTTGCTGGTTCGAAGGCGTTACCGCCAGAACTCAGCCGTATCACTGGCAAGTCAGTATCGGTTATGTCGGTTTGCGCTGAATATGAGTTACCAATGTTGTAGGTAGAGTCTGAAAGGATATCAACAATAATCGTTTCTAGTGGTTCAACAATATCATCATTTATAACGGTAAAATTTTTCGTTTCAGTTCGTGCGCCGGCAGGAATTAAAACTGAATTCTGCGAATCAGGTGTGGAATAATCTTCACCAATGGTTGCCGAACCTGGTAAGTCAAAGTAAATCCGCAATCCATTGCCCGTTGCAGCCTGCGCCAATGTGAACGTAAACGACACGACTGAACCGGAATCTTCAGTAACAGAAACTGTATCAGCCGTAACGACAACCGTGTGCAAATCATTGTCGAGCAACTCAATAGTATCAATTGCGTTACTTGTATCTATCGTATATCCGGTGCCAGGTGCAAGCCCGAGAACAATGGTTTCGTTCTCTTCTACAATAAAATCTTCATTGCCTTGCACATCTAAAAAAGCGTCTATTTCTCCAGGTTGAAAAAAAACAACGTCAGTATCCACAAACGGATAATAATCACCTATCCATCCGTTGAGACCAACAACCGCTTGCCTAGCCGTGCCGCCACGTGAGACATTAACCGCAAGGCCATTAGCACCTGCTGGTCTATTTAACGATAGATAAAATTCGCCTAAATCAGTTCCATCTTCCGTCGCTACATTATCACTGGCAATTAACGAAACGACGAGCGTATCATTATCTGTAATGTTTAGTGTCGCTGCGGAAGGATTACCAATTCGATAGAAATTTTCGATGGTGAGGAGAGAGAAGGTAACATCTTCCGTAACCTCGTAAATTGAATCATCAACAACAGAAAGCGTCAGGTCTGCACTGCTAACACCTGCGGGGATAATCAAATACAAATTATTACCCACCTGTACTGTGCCGGGTGCCGAGTAGTCTCCACCTAAAGTCGCCGAACCAGTTACTGCAAACCGAATCTCTAGTTCGTCTTGGCGACTAGGATCATCTGCAACAGTAAAACGAAAAGTAGCCTTACTTGCACCGCTTTCAGCACCGTGAGAAATTCGTGTTATTGAAACCAGAGGTGTATCATCATCGGTAATGCTTATCTCGGCTGTGGTTAGTGAACCAAGTTGCGCATCACCTTTAACATTACTCAAAACAAGTTGAAATTTTTCTAACGATTCGACAATGCTATCATCTGTAATGGACACAGAAATTGTTTTGGATGTTGTGTCACCATCATCCCACACCAACGTATTGTCAACAGCAGTATAATCATCCACCCGCACAGCGGTACCATTAACACTCAGATAATCCACTGAAACACTTCCGGCGCTTGAGCCAGATCGATTGACAATAACTTGAACCGAAGTATTGCCCTCGGTTACTCGCCATGTGGGTTTGGAAAACTGCAACACTGAACCAGCGATTTCAGTTGAAAAGTTACCAAGATCACTGCCTGTCCCTCCTGCATTGCCACAAGTTTCCCATTCTCTTTCAACGGTTGCCCGCGAAGGAATACGGCAATCTATACCAACTTGTATCCTGTGAGTGCCAATTTCTTTAGGAACCTTATTTAAGCGCAGTGCTACGGACTTTCTTGCACCAGCACTCAAACCTCGTAATGATAGATCACATACAAAAGCACCTGGAATCAGTGATGAATTTTCGCATTCAGTATTATCAATGGAAAAAGAGGGATTTTGTGCACTATTTTCAACACCATCCAAACGGACCCGAATGTATGGTACACGATAACCAGTTGAGACATTATTGATCGTAAATGTGTAAGCGATACTTTGGGTAGACGGATCAACAGGATTAACTGGTTTTTGACCAAGATTGCTGATTTGAAAATCGCCAGCAATGGAATAGCTAGCACACAACAACATTCCAAAAATAATTGATAAAAGAGTCTTGGAAAGAACAGTAAATCTGATTTGTAGCTTTTGAATTGACATCTTATTCTTCTAATTGATGTTCTGCGATAACGCCGCCGTATTTTACAGAATCAACGGTAAAATGGCCATTACTCAACAAAACTTCAACACAGCTCCCTCTAGATTATTTACTAGCAGATTAAAATTTCCGTAAAAACCTGGTATTAGAAATTTACTTAGAGTTATTTTAAATGGGAGATGATTTAATATCTGTGCACTAGGTTACATACTCTGTTATTTTTAGTGCAAATAAATACGAAACGAACAAGAAGTGGAATTATATATGTGGAAAATTGATATGTCGATTTATTAGGCTAGAGCTTATGCAACATCTTGATGTGACGCAGGGTGTTTAACAGGTAATCTTACAAAAAAGGTGGCACCTTTACCTTTTTCGCTTTCCACTCGAATATCTCCACCCAAAAGTCGGCTGAATTTTCTACTTATTGTTAATCCGAGGCCTGTACCACCATACTGTCGAATCGTACTTGAATCAGCTTGGGTAAAACTATCGAATAAGTGCTCTACTTCATCTTCAGAAATACCAATGCCCGTATCATGCAAACTGAATTCGATAAAATCTTTATCAATTTTTTCTAAATCGAGTTCAATTTTGCCATCAGACGTAAACTTGGCCGCATTACTGATTAAATTAATCAGGATTTGTTTTAACTTGAAAAAATCTGTTTCCAGATTTACATCAAGAATTTTTTGATTTACCTCGAAAACATTTTTATTTTCATCTATTACGGGGCCTAGGGTAACCATAATCTCATCGAGTAAATCACCTACCGTAAAACCTGTAATATCAACTTTCATTTTGCCTGCTTCGATTTTTGAGAGATCGAGAATGTTGTTGATTAAACTAAGCAAATGGGCACCCGCCGAATGAATATTTCTTAGATCTTGAACGAAATGTGGTTTTCCCAACGGCAAGGCATCTTCGAGCAATAAATCACTGTAACCAATGATTGCATTCAGGGGAGTTCGCAATTCATGACTCATTGTGGACAAAAATGCGCTTTTTGCATTGCTGGCTTGCTCAGCAGTCGCTTTGGCTTCCATCAAAGCTTCTTCCGTTTGTTTTCGAATGGTCATATCTCTTGCCGAGCAAACAATATATTTCCCTGACGACAAATTCACAATGCTTAATTTCATTTCCAGATACAAACAAATGTCTCGACGCTTACAACCAGCCCATTCAAAACTCATGGAGTCAAGCTGATTATTGTTTTCAATTTCCAACCTCATGTCTTGCATGAGATCTTCCGAAAACATCATGGAAAACGCTTCTCCTACGATTTCCTCTTTAAGGCATTTAAATAATTTTTGTGCCTCCCAATTTAAATCATAAACTCTCCAATCCTGATCAATGATAATGAGTGCATCCGCCATGTTATTCATTATCTCAGAAACATAGATTTCATTTGATCGAATTTCTTTATTATGATTTACTAATTCCTGGCGCATGTATTCCAAACTGGTCGCTAAACTGCTCAGTTCTGCAATTTTACAATCCGTATTCAGCGTGACTTCTGTATTACCTTCTGCAATCTCTAAAGCATCATCTTTTATTTTTGCAATGGGTTGAGTGAATTTTTTGGCGACAAATATAATACTCGCTGTTGTCAACAGAAAAAACACCAATGTGTAATATAATATTTTTTGTTTTGCATTTTCCATTTGATATTGGGTAACACTTTCATCAAAACCAAATTGGAATAATCCCACCAGCTTTTCCGACGAATTAAAAAAAGGACCGGCAGTAAAATACATATTGTCGCCATGTTCACCAAACTCCAAATCCTCTACAAATCGAACATGGCCAGTGGATGACTTTGAAGGAAGTATGGGAGATGAATTATCTGGCAATATCTGGGCATACGTTAAATGTCCCAATCCAATTAACTCATCAAGATAGGCGGAAAGTTTTTTCCTGTCATGATTTACATCGAGTGTTGTTAACTGAGCCGATAATAATGTGGCTGTTGATCGTGCGTTATCAACAAATTGAATGCTATAACCTTGCTCCACGTAACTAATAACTTTTCCAACCACATAAGGTAAAACACAAAGGTTTATGGCCATAATGGTTGTCACAAGTAAAACGCGAAAACTGCGGAAAAAATTCATCGAAACCCACCAAGGAGACTTCCATTACTCACTACTTAAAAGTCGTCATAAGCAGCTGAAATATGGATGTTTTCATTGCGGGATATATCGGCATTTCAGAGATCAAACTGAAATATTATTGTTTTTTGCATGGGCGAAAATTACCCAGCTTTATCGGCGATCCGAGTGGAGTTATTTTAGCTATAGCTATCAACCACTTACGTATTTTTCTCTAGCTCATCAACGCAACATTTACTGAGCTGCTGCTTGAGGGATGTTAAACCCATGGACAGTAACTGTTTTTGATTACGCTCTGGAATCTCATGAAGATCAGGATAAGTTACAGCAGCCCTTGATACGCTTTCTTCTCGGATGAGGTGAAACATGGGATAGAGCGAACGATTGCTATAATTGCGAACATCATCCACATCAAGATCTGCAAAACAATATTGCGGGTGAAATGATGCAACTTGAATGTCACCTTCAAGATTCAAACTCATTACTATTTCATCCACAATGGAGAGGAATTGATTATAGCTATCAAAATCCTCCAGGCAATTAGGCACTATAATTAAAGACGTTTCGATTTCTTTGACATCTGAATTCTTCAATAGAATTAATTCTTCGATTATGTCATCAACCAAAGCCTTGTCAGTCTGTGATTCCGAAACAAAATACCGGATTCGATTCTCCATAAAAGGTTTAGCCGCAAAAGGACAAAAGTTATTTTCAATGACAATTTTTTTAAGCCAACATTTAGTCTCTTCAATGGTTTTATTATTTTTCGTCATGGAAATCTTTCATCTCTACACTATCTCCGACTGCAATTTCACCCTCACTTAATACCTGGCAACACACGCCTCCCCGCCAGTTAGGCAACAAGGCATCATACAATCCAGAATAAACTTCATCCATACGTGAGCAGGGGTCTGTTTCACCTGTGATTAGCAATGAAACATCTCCAATTTTTATCACTTTACCGGCTGAGTCAATCAAATCCATATTATCCACAAGCAGATTTGCGCGTCTCGCCAACCAATCCAACGTTAAATTTAGTTCGTCACATGCTTCTAACCATGCAACTTGACTCATTACCGTAATTTGACGCTTCCCGAATTTTCCTCGGAAATCTTTTCCCACACCCGCCTTTTTTGTGATTTCTACATCGTCCACTGTTTCCATATTGCCCCTTTTCCGAGTCTTAAAGGCAATTCCTATTAGTTTTGTGGCACCCATAATTAAATACTCTTAAATGAAGCCTAATCTTGCTATTTTTTAAGATAGGTAAATTCTGACATCATTTTTAACAAATTAATACAATATGTCATAGAAAACTTGTTCAATCCACGTTAACGCTTATAATTACAGTAACTTTTTTGCTATATGCCAATGTCGAAAATCGCACCAAATGACTAATTCAAGAGATTAAATTTTATGAATAATTCGTTGCAGGATCAATTATTAAGAGCAGGCTTAACCACAAAAAGTAAAGCCAATAAAGAAAAACAAAATAAACATAAAAAGGCAAAAAATAAAAAAAGTAATAAAACGCCACCAATCGACGAGGCCAAATTACTCGTTCAAAAAGCCGAGCAAGAAAAACGACAAAGGGATCGTGAGCTAAATCAACAAAAGGAAAGCCTAGCGAAGCAAAAAGCAATTATTTCGCAAATTAAACAATTAATCGAAACGAATAAAGCTAATTTAGCTGACGGAGAACTCGCCTATAACTTTGAAGATAGCAAAATCATTAAAAAAATTTATGTTACCAATGAGATACACGAGAAAATTTCGCGGGGGCAATTTGGCATTGCAAAATTTGACGATGCCTATCACGCCATTCCAGCTATTGTTGCGAAAAAAATAAATGACCGTGATCCCAGTTATATTATTGTTTTAAATGACTCAAAAGATTCAGAAGAAGTTGATGAACAATATACAGATTATGAAATTCCAGATGACTTGATGTGGTGAGCTAACAATTAAAGTTAAATATTTATGAGCTTTGTTTAACAGACAAAGCTTTAAAACACAGAAACCATAAATTGAGTTATGTAGAAACTGACAATCTTTTAATTGGAATTTTTATTACTTTGTTTAAATGGTTTCTTGGGTAAGTTTGCACGGCGGACTCAATGGATCGAAGTAACACACACGTTATAATTTTATATAGGTGTCTCAAAATCCATTGTTGATGTCCCGCTATTAGCACTCGATTGGCAAAGACTTTCTGTAACGTGAAAAATCTTGATAAATTTTTGACCTCGCCAAGTTTTGTGCTACTGTTTTAATCACGAAGAAAAGGATGTCAACAATTTAAAACTACGCATGTTGGTATTTTCTTGAAAAAATTAACCATTGCCCTCGCTGAATCTATTAATCATGCTAAGCTTGTTGTAATTACAGCTTTATTGAGCATGTTTTTTTCAGTAAGCTGTTTATCCTTTCCAACCGATTATCTCAATTTCGATGCTCCACGTGATTTTTCTGGCACATGGGGGCAAACCTGCTTTACGACCAAAGGTCTTTTGATTCAGGATCCGGATTATCAATGTGATCCACGAATTGACACCTTCAATCTGAATTTGATCCAGGCTACTTCGCCCACTGATGGTAAATTTACAATGACCTATGAAGGTAAGTTTGTTGATTATCGAGATCATTATTTAGAAACAGCAAGTAGTGAGGAAATTGCTAGATTCTGCCCCAATGGCGCTAACCATTACAATGGATTTGGGTGGTTTTGTCAGTTTAATAAGCTTACCTGGGCACAGGAGTATACCATTCAAATGGAAGTCGGTTGGCGCATTGATGGCAATGGCAAGTGGGGAATCTACGATAGCGCTAACCAGACAACAACGATTTCAATTATAGGTACTCGATCTCGTGATAATGTACCTTGTGGTGCATTGCATTCACCTGAGGCCAGCGGATATTTATTATCTGACCGTGTCGACAACTGGAACTACCCGTTAACTGAAGTATCGAGCGGATCTGGATTGATTGCTACGATAGGCGGTGGAAGTGGCCAGACAGACACGGACTGTGGGTTAACGATAACTGACAAATTTGGCAGTGTGGTTCGAGCGCGCGTGCAAGGTGGTATTGCTAATCATTATGATTTAAGTAATGCACGCTCTTTTTCACCTGCTGTAATAGGAAAATTTTTCGGGCATCTTGTAACGTCACAACCTGTTGTAACACCCACCGATGACAAAGTGACATTAGCGACACTCCGCCTGTATCGACAGAGCAGTTATATTAGATCACAACGGGAAAACGAATCAGCTGAAGACTATGAAATTTATATCGATGCTCAGAAAAAAACGCTTGTCAAACAGTGTCAATGTGACTTAAAAGGAAAAACAGGTCATTTTAGTTTTGATGACCTTCCTGCGTTTGATTTTGACAATGTTAATGGACAAAAAATATATCGCCCGGTTTATTATACGCTGGAGGTTGCTGCTGCAGAAACTCAGGAAATTTTTCTCGATACCGTTATTGATGGCGATGTCAGTACAGCAGATACCACTACACTTTATTATGCCAACCGTCGAATCAGTAATCTATCCCTAAGCACGACTGAGCCCGCTATTGAACATAGCATTAGTCTCGACCCTTTTGATGGCCTCGGCACCAAACGGGCTTTAGCCATTCAGCTAAGTGGACCAAAAACTAAAACCTTGTATAAACCGATCGAAGATCAGGTGATTGCTTATCTGGACTCAGTTGCAAATGGTGATACCGAAAAAACAGCTGAATTATTAGAGGGCTTAAATCGCGCAATATGGGCGGAGCGTTTAGTACGCGATGGTGCGATATATTCAGAAAAAGTACTCGAATTGATGCTTGCAGGTTTGGGAAATTTACTCGCTGATTTTTTTGATAAATTTATTGATAAAATGCGCGAAGCACCTGCATTACAACAACGTCAGCTTAAACGCGCGGAAGCCACCGAAGCACGTTTATCAGATGCCTACAAAGCTGGGTTTAAACTGGATCGAGATTCGTTAAATCTATGGAACGAAGCGACAAGGTTACTCAGCCCACATAAAAATGCAGAAATGGCAAAAATTATAAACGAAACCATAAAATCACTGAGTGCTCCGTTAGAAATTGGATTAATTAAAGCAGGAGTCAGTGCGAGTGACGCTGAGGAAATCACAAGTACTTTTGTAAAAGTGACAAATCCTATCGTTCGTGGTCTTGCGGGTGCTTTTATTTCTGGCAAGAAAGGCGCAGCAGCAGGTGCAGCGCAAGGCATTGGCAAACAAATGGTTGAGTTTCTGGTAGGAGAAACGCTACCTTTATTTCTCGATAGCACAACGTTTCCTTCTTATACGAAAAAAACAGCACCTTATTTAATCGCTTCCGTGGATAACTTCAAGGCATGGGACAGTTCTGACCCATTGCAGTATAAAGCGGATCGTAATGCAGTAATTGAAACCATGACAGCCTTGGGTTCTGATACCACCAAACTGATGCAACGCGTACAAATCCAGTTGGGTTTTGCTCAGGGATTGGATGTTTCGCAAGATGCTGCAGCTTTGATTGGCCGTGCAGTTAAGTGGGTGCAGGTTGCCGAAAAAGTGATTGAAGCGATGAAGCACTTGAGCAATGGCATTAGTTTTGTGGAACCCATGTCGACGGTTTACGGTACGATTCCGGATTATGTAAAAAAAGGCACACGAGAGGCTTATGGGATCACAACCAGTTCAAAGGCATTTTCTCGAAAAGCTAGCGCCAGAGATATCTCAAAGAATAAAGCCACCTACAATCCAGCACTAATGACCGAGGTAGAAACTGCAACGGAAGAATTACTTGTTGTTATTGAAAATATTGAAACCGCTCTCGCTGGAAATGATCTCGGTTCGGCGATAAAACTACTATCAAACTCAGACAATACCGACCTGGATTCTCATATTCAATCTTGGAAACAATCTGTGTCCCGTTTCCTCCTGCAGGTGAGAGGGGCAGAACAGGATATTTTGCCTTTATTAGTAACAAACATAACGTTAGAAGCTGTTTATCTCGATTTGTTGGAACGTATACATGATTTGTATTACGGCGTATTCACTGGGCGTTTTGCGGGTGTTGATGATCCTGTTTATTTGACAGCGCGAAATAAAATCACATCAATTGGATTGGATGCCAGCACGCAGTTCAACGCGTTTATTCAAACGCTATCGTCACTTTCAACTACGCTATCTGACCAGGATTTAATTCCTGCAGTTGTCGTCGAATCCGTATCACTGCAATCCACTAGTACCGGCAAATCAATCATTACAAAAACAAATGAAATATTTAGTGTAAAAGTCCGGGTGAAAAACATCAGTGATATGACTTTACAGAATTTAACCGGGGTTCTTACTGTCACGTCGCGCCTGGATTCGATAAATATTCAGTCTTCTGCGGAAATATCAGTTGCTACACTTGAGGCGAACGATAATGTTAATGCCAGCAGGATGGATGAAGTCGAATTGACATGGGAATTTGAATACACTGGCGCGCTTACTGGAGAGCGAATTTTTCTTTCAGTTCACTTACTTGAAGACGACCAAGAGCCAGCTTCTTTTATTTCCACTGATACTCAATTTATATTAGCTGTTGATAGCTTGTTGTCAGATTCAGACTCGGACTTAATGCCTGATGATTGGGAGGCAGACAACCAGCTTGATATCACTAAGGACGATAGTGTACTGGATGCGGACGGTGACGGACTTTCAAACAAACAAGAATTTGAATTAGGCACGAACCCACAAATCGCTGATTCAGACAATGATGGGTTATCCGATTTTGAAGAAATCAATGGCGGAGTCGATGGTTTTGTTACAGATCCACTCAATTCTGATAGTGACAATGATGGAACTCAAGACGGGGAAGATTTGCAACCAAATAATAGTGAAAGTATAGAGGCGGGTGAGACACCAGAAGAACCTGTTATTGTAGTCGATCCATTAACGGTAACACTCAGCAAGGAAAAACCAGTGGCCACTGTGTCTGTGAGTAACTCAGGCACTGGACGTTTGGGATGGCTTGCCGTCAGCCAAAATACCGATGCGGTTGTCACCCACGAAAACACACAGCCTTTTGTTCGAGATGGTAATGGCCTAGCTTTGCTTTCAATAACTGCTCACTACGATTTCTCAACAGCTTACGAACATCAGGTTCAGGTAAAGTTTATTGATGCATTGGGGGCAACAAAAGATACACAAAATGTAACGGTTACATTGTTAGCAAATCCTGATGCGACAGAAATTTGCAGTACCGGTGAAGACCTTGGTGATGTTACAGATGTGCCTGGTGATTCAGACCCAGGAGATACCGATACTACGGGCTCGGGGAATACGGATACGGATACCACTAACCAGTCAGACGACACAACCAACGAGACGTCAACAAAATCAGCTGGGGGATGTTCATTAGGGCCTAACAGAAATATTGATATTACTTTACTATTACTCGTATTAATATCGATATTCTGGTTATGTAAATCTAAAAGATTATTTCGCCGCTTTGATCAATAGGGCTTTACCTCAGTCTGCCTCCTATACCATTGGGCCCGAATAATATTCGGTTGAGTTCGGCGGTTGCTGTCGCCAAAAAACACGCGAATTGCATGGGTGCAACTTAACAATAAAACAGCGTATCAAGCAAGTGTTGCATAATGAATTTTAGTAGATAGTTTTAAAAATATTTAACAAAAAGTTGCGTAGATAAAAGCTAAGTGATGGCATAAAACGTAAGACTTGCATGTTCAAATCCCATTGGGGTCTCGGGCCCATAGAGGACGAAGACCTAATGAGGTTGAGTATGCACGGATTCCATCGGGGCCAGAAGATTAGACCATCTTCAACGAAATATCGAATATATGGAAGCAAAACTTTTTTGTAATCTCGATTTTTAATCTTGCATTGTGAGGCGGACCATATATACCCCCTTATAGATGCTTAGATTTTCTTACTACAAATTATTTACCTAGAGATAATTACTCCTTCACGTGTAATTTTGTCATACAACATTAATGCATCTCTGGATACATCGAAACCATAAATTAAGGTAGGATCTTTAGCATACTTTACATTTGAGAATGTATTTATTTTAGTACCTTTGTTATTACTACCCTCGAAGAGAAATTTACCCTCATTGGTTTCTAAATCATATTCAACTAATCTTGTTTTTGGCTGATAAAAATAATCGTTTACTAATAGTGTTTGATTCAACTCAGAAAATTCTACTGAATGTATATTTGCCAAGGCCAAAGGTGAATAATAGTTAGCGATGGATATTAGGTTTCCAGTATTGAGATCTATTGAGACAATAGATGAATATAAATTCGGATAGTTACCGCCATTATACCGATATACGTATAATTGATTACTCACTTCATTTATTGCACCATCAAAACTCCAGTACCCCAAATTTAGTTCAGATGTTGCAATATGATCTGAAAATAGTTTGCGAATGCCTGTGGTTATATTGGTTTCAATAAGGCCGTTAGGATTACCCGATAAAAGTCGGTTTCTCTGTTTGTCATAGATTAAATAATATGTATTTAGCGGCTCCAACTGTTTTTCTGAACCACTAATAAGTTGAATAGTTTTGGCTCTAAGATCTACACTATATATACTACCCGCATAACCCGCTTCCGCAAACAATATATTATTGTCGACATCAATTGCCAGATTGACTAGTTCGTCGTACACATGATTATCATCTTTCGTAATATCAATGACAAATTCACGATCCCCGTTTGAAAGATTTATTGATGTTACTTTGCCGTCAAGGACAACCCATGCTTTATCACTATCAATATTCCAAACGGCATCAGACTGCTTCAATAAATTTTCACCTTCTCCAACTCGAGTCTCATATTGTGAAAATATACTTTGCCTATCACCAGAGATTAAATCGATTTGAATGATTTCTCCCGTACTAGTGTTCGTAGTCAAAATTTCGTCTTTTGCTGAATCAATTTCAAATTGTGAAGGGAATTTCGACAGCGAAGGACCAAAACCGATTATCGGCCTGTTATTCACAGGATTATCACAAGATACAAAATATGCTTTTCTTGCATTTATATCTATTTTAAATACGCCGCCAATATCGAGCGCATATAGAGAGCCAGTGTCAGGGTGATAGTTTAAATGCTCTAAACCATAGAACATAGAGTCATAGATAACTAATTTTCTATTCCCATTGTCGAGATTGACACTAAATATGGCACGCAGATGTCGATCCACTACATACGCTACATTTTTTGATTCATTTAATGCAATCGAGCTTAATGAGTTTAATTCTGGTCCAACTCCTATGTTTTGAGATGATAAGATAGATATCTCGTAGTTCAATAAATCAATTTTATAAACTCCATTCAAGCTAACGGCATAGGCAAATAATCCATCACTATCAACTACAATTTGTTTAAAATTAACCCAGTTAAAACCTGCATCTTCAGTATCAATCATCATCTTTCGCTCACCTGAAGTAATATCAATACTAAATAAATATTTTCCCCCAAAATCAAAGCCAATTATTCGATTATTATTTTTATCAAGCGTAAAAGAAGTCATTTTGGTCGAAATGGAGCCGCTCCCATGTGTATCATCACTAATTACTCTTATTTTGTGCGACACCAAATCGATTTCATATATTGCTTCTGCATAGTGTGAGTATGCATATGCTTTGTTTTCATCGGTATCATACTGTGAAAAAGACATATCAATTAACGGCTGTTCAAGCCTCAGTACGTTCAGAGAATAAGGAAGTTTTTTTGAATGCCCAAGAATATCTACCGCTTCAATTTCAATTGTATTATGACCAATTTTCAGATCAACGGATAATTCCCAAGTACCCGATGAGTCAATCGACAATACCTCAACATCATTAGCCTTTAAAGATGCAATCGGTGATGAATCATCAACCTTGCCCCTTATCGTAATATTTTCAGCCTCTGTGGCGGTGTTAGTGGCTGGGAAGACTACTTCAATGATAGGTTTAGAATAGTCGATAGAAAATTGATATTCTTTTTCACTTGAATTGCCAAGTTCATCAATTGCGTAGATACTAAATACATGCTCACCTTCAGCAAGTTTATTCAATGTAACACGATTATCGTTTGCAACAATTTCATTACCATCAAAACTAACGTTTACAGCTGCTCGCAAGTCATCGACTAAAAAAGTAAAAATCGCATTATCTTCAGCGGTATAAGCTAATGGTTTTTTAGTTAATTCGATTGTAGGAGCAGTTGTATCAACATGAAACACAAACATGTTATCTAGTGTTGTTTCATTCCCCGCAAGATCTTTACCTTTAACTGTGATTGAGTAATCACCATCGGACAAATTTTCCAAATAAAGGCTTTTGGCGGAAAGAATTGATTCAAATTCTTGATCATTCATTTTGACTACGAGTTCGCTCAAGGTTTCACTTACATTAAAATCAATCATAAAATTATTCATATTTGTAATTGAATTTATCTCAGTGCTGGAATAAATGTCTGGCGGTACTGTATCTACCGCAAAATTCCACACGTTTTCCGCTGCAAGTTCGTTTCCTACCAGATCTTTACCACGGACGAGAATCGTATATTGCCCATTTGTTAATTCCTCATATAAAACACTCTGAGAAAAAAGAATTGATACGAATTCTCGATCGTTTAATTTCACCTCAAGCTCGCTCATGGCTTCACTAACAATAAAATCAACGGTTATATTGCGAGTATTTATTATATTATTGTTACTTTGAATGATGGTAACGATAGGAGGAACACTATCGATAGACCAACTAATTACGTCTAGTTGCTCTAGAGTCATCCCGTTAGAATCAACAATTTTAAATATCAGCGTATGTTCGCCATCATCTAACGCTGTAATTTTGAAAGGTGAAGTTGCTTCTCTAAAGTCCCCATTGTCGACAGAAGTTTGAATGACTAAATCTTCAGTAGATATTGTAAATTCAAAAACTGCTTCACTTTGGTTTGAAATTGCTAATGGTTTTTTTACTACCTTAAAGTCATAATCTGCAGGAATTGTATCACCACTAGACTTTTTACCAATACCGCAACTTATTAGAGTCAATATAAGTAAGCATATTGCTATAGAAATACAAAATGCTGGAAATTTGGAGTTTTTTATATTTAGCATAAATTTAATTGTCGACTTGTTATTTTTTAAAACCAGTGTCAAGTAGGCTCTAAATAGCATTATCATTATACCTTAACTTTAGGTGCGATTATATTCGACTCAAGCAGAGATTCATATCAGTCAATTAACACTACTAATTTCATTATTTTATAACCCCTATTGCTTCACTATCAAATATCAAAATTCCCAATCGAGAATCAAATGGCTCGACTTTGGATTGGAAATACGCCTCTGATTAATGACCAGTCTACATTTGATCTACTAGATCACTAGATACTAAACTTGTTTTCTCAAATCATTAATTCTAGACATTACTCCATTTGCCAAGATTAAAATCAATAGGTTAACGGTGGTAAGTGCCGCCTTACTCGATAAAGAATTTGGACGTCCATGTCCAAATTCCACTCCGTCGGCGGCAGCCTTATGTGCCACGGACGTCCCCGTCACTCACGGTGTTCGCTCTCAGGTGACTGACGGCATGTCGTAGTGCATATCGCTAACCCCTTTCTTCCAGAAAGGCGCACGAATGCCTCTATGCCTACCGCGGGCTTGCAGTACTTCGCTCGCTATTCGCATAGCTCTCCATGTACTGCGGCGTCTGATTTTGCGTGGGCATGGTCGATCGCGACACAACCATAGGCGCCTCCACGTCGCAATGCTAAACTGTGAAAACATCTTTAATATTAATTAGTGTGATGTAGCATAAGTAGAATTTTCAGATTATTATATACCGTTTAATAATAATAAAAACAACATGTTACCAAGCATTGAGAAAAACCCACCGTGCCTACCTCTTTATCTTTTAAGATGCCTTGTCTTCTCTAGTATTTTAATCATTATTTTGTCTCGTTACTTTCACCAGAAGGAAGAAGTAACAAATCCTCAAGAAAACTCATCAACGGATATTTCAACCAATGATTCTTCAAGTCCTCCAACAATTACACCGATTCCCGTCAGCGCAGGTTTACCCATTGAATTAGGAAAAACGTCAGATAACTCTGCTTTTATTCGTGAAGTAAAAGTAAACCAATTTGATACATATGGATATTAAACGCTTGGTAACAAAATATGTCGCATTCTGGCCAAAATTGAATATAGCGACGTAGATATCGTATTGAATAGTGGGGCTTTCGACAGAGATAATAATACAATTTGTCAATCCGAGATCATTACGGTTAGTTCAGCCTTAACTAGAGAGGAGGCAAATAGATCATATTACTTAAACGTAATAGCTTTACAGGATTAAAGTTATGGTAAATTTTTCGTAGTCGCCCTCTTCAAGTAATTTTCTGACAAGAATTCCGGGCACCTCCAAATTGTCATTAGTGTGTTCCGGTAAAATAATGCATGACGATTTGGCAACAATCAATTTATCAAAATTAACTTCGTTAAAATTATTAGCGTATTGACTAGAAATTTCAATACTTATACTGGCTATAGACGATTTACTGCTACCCCACATGCACAAAGTGTCAATATTAATATGATATAAATTTGAATGGTAATATTGAACAAAGAAATTTTATTCAGCATCAAAGGGGACCTATACGGTTATTTGAGTTTTTATTACCGATATTGTCATACATATAGCAGCTTCGATTTTGCCTAAAATAGATATAAGTAAAGGATAATTCGGTAACGTCTTGCGGTCACAACGCTTGTGCATCCTCCGTATCGAAGATGCTATAATTTAATAAGAGCAGTCAAAGGGTAAAAAGTTTGATTGATGTGCTTTAATGATTCCTTTTAAAGCTGGATTTGACTGTTTGCTTTGTCTTCAGAAAGCTTATTAATTTCGAAAATTTTTAATATCTGCTTAATCCACAAACTTTCTAATTTCCTGAGACTAAACAAAACCCTTAATTCAACGAATATACCTATCAACAAAACGATCCACATGCCCCCAAAACCACTCTTGTAGTCGATGGTACCATGAACGTTTTTCCCAAGTTTCAAATTGGTACAGTTTGCTATGTTCAAAATCATGCTGAAACATGGTTTTGACTTGTTGAGAAAAATCAAGTGAATCTATTTCTTGGTTGGCTTCAAGGTTCCAACGAAAATTCCAGCGATCGATATTGCTTGAGCCAATTGACACCCAATCATCGCACAAGATGACTTTCTGATGCATAAAGCGTGGCTGGTATTCATAAATTTTAACGCCAGCTCTCAGTAGATTATAATAAAATCTTCTTGCGGCTAAACGTATGGCAGGATGATCGGATATGGGGCCAGGTAGTAGTAATCGTACATCTATGCCACGTTGTGCAGCACGATACAATGCTCGGCGAATTTTAAACGACGGAACAAAATAAGCTGTCGCGATCCAACATTGTTTTTGCGAGCCTCGAATTTGATTGACGATCGATTTTTTTATACTTTGTCTTCCACTGCCAAGGCCGCAAACTACACGACAGCGAGTATTTCTGTCCGCATTAGTCTGATTGTTTTGTTTCGAGGTGAGCTCAATTTTGTCATACAGCTCCCAGACATGACAAAAAGCCGTGACCCAATCAGGTACACAATTTCCACGCACTTCAATCATTGTTTCCCGCCATCCGGGGTTAAATTTATCAAACGTTCTAAACTCGTCTGTAATACCAGCGCCGCCTATATATGCTGCAGTCTGATCTATGACTAATATTTTTCGATGATCGCGAAAAAGGTTTCGGCGGTAGGCGCCATACCGCAAAGGATTGTAATAATTGATGGCAATATTGTCGTGTTCTAATAACTTACGGTCTTTCGCTTTCAAACCTCGGCAACCATAATCATCGAGAAGTAAATAGACTTTCACTCCTCTGTTTGCTGCCTCCACAAAATTCTCGATAAATTGAGTGGCAACAATACCTGATTCAAACAAATACATTTCCAATAATATGTAATGCCGAGCCTGTTTTATGCCTTCTAACATGGCAGGAAAAAATGCTTCTGCATTAATATGTAACTGAACTTGATTGTTTGAACGCCAAGGACACACTGTCAATGACAGTGCATTACTAATGACACCTATGTTCTTTTTTCGCTTGGCCATGCGTAGAAAACAATACCCAATGCAGATAGGGCAAATAGCCAACTAATCATGGGTATATCTGAGAATGATATTGTATTTTGAATGGAAAATCCGGCAAAAAGAGTGGCGGATAACAACAGTACTGATACGAATATAGCTATGTGCAATTTCTTAATGGCGTTTTGCATTTGCTCCTGCATTTTTAGCGCTTGTTTATCCCTTGCACTTTGGTCTTGGTGAAACTTTTTCATTTGCGCCATACTTTCGTATAGTAAACCCGGCATTTCTGGCATTTTTTCAACCCAATGCGGTGCATTAATTCCGAATTTTTTTAGCATTGCTCGAACGCCAATTTGTTCGCTCATCCAATGTTCTAAAAAGGGTTTCGCTGTTTTCCACAAATCCAAATCAGGATTAAGTTCTCTACCCAGGCCTTCAATATTAAATAAGGTTTTTTGTAGTAAAACCAATTGTGGTTGTACTTCCATATCAAACCGTCTGGCAGTTTGAAACAACCGCAACAACAGTTGGCCAAATGAAATTTCCTTCAAGGGTTTTTCAAATATGGGCTCGCACACAGATCGTATAGCCGATTCAAACTCATCAACCCGTGTACTTCCTGGCACCCAACCTGATTGTACGTGTAACTCCGCAACCCGGCGATAATCTCGATTAAAAAACGCAAGGAAATTTTCTGCCAAATAACGTTGGTCCTCGGGATTAAGCGTCCCGACAATGCCAAAATCTATTGCAATGTATTGACCTTCTGGTGAAACAAAAATATTACCTGGATGCATATCGGCATGAAAAAAATTATGCTTAAAAACCTGTGTAAAAAATATTTCCACTCCGTCTTCGGATAATTTTACCAAGTCGATATTCTGCTCTCTTAATCTGTCGATATCGCCAATGGGTGTGCCACTGATGCGTTCCATGACCATGACAGACTTACGCGTTAGCGCCCAATAAACTTCAGGCACGTATAACAGTTCTGAATTTAAAAAATTACGGCGTAGCTGTGTGGCAGAAGCGGCTTCGCGTTGCATGTCCAACTCGTCGTGTATGGTTTTTTCATATTCTTGAATGACTTCCACGGGTCGCAATCGTCGACCATCATTCCAATATTTTTCCGCGAGGCCGGCAAGCACATAAAGCAGTGCGATATCTCGTTTGATGGTTTTAATTATGTCTGGCCGAACAACTTTTACGATGACTTCTTTGCCATCAAGCAGACGCGCCACATGAACTTGAGCAATTGAAGCAGATGCTAACGGTGTGGTATCAAAAAATTCGAATATTTCATTTATAGGTTGACCATAGGATTTTTCAACAACTTGAATGGCCACTTCACCCGGAAATGGTGGGACTTTATCTTGTAACTTGGCTAACTCTTTTGCTATTTCCGGGTGCAATAAGTCTGGACGAGTAGACAACATTTGCCCAAGTTTGACAAATATTGGCCCGAGATCCTCCAATGTGTAACGTATTCTTTCCCCTAAGGTATCATCAGTCTTTTTGTTAAACCAACGCCAAGGCAGAATTTTCTGCATAAATTGGAGAGGACGAAACAAATGAAGTTCAAAAACCAAATCATCTAAATTATTCTTAACCAAAATTCGGTTAATATGAATTAAGCGTAGTAACTGCTTTACGGGGACCAAAATCAAGAAACCTTTAATTTATTTTTTATTTTTTCCATTCGAAGTGATAGTCGGTCGGCGTCGCCTCGGAGAACATCAATTTTATCAACGAATCGTTCAACTTCCACAGAACTAACAATGTCCTGAGATTCTTCTTGAAAATACTCACCAGTTGTCTTACTCAGGGAGTCTAACGATGTTAATGCCCACGAGGAAACCCCACGGAAAACATTACCTAATTGATGAGCTGCGACATCACCCACTACTTTTGACAAGGGCTCTTCCCAATCAATTTCCAAGCCGTCTAAAATGCGCTGAAATTTTTGACCCAACTCCATATCACCATCAATAATCACTTCGCCTTTAAACAAACTGGATCGATCATCGCTGATGGCTGTTTTCAATAATGAAATGGGTGTTCCCCTAATCCAGGTATCTGCCTCCGCCTGAGTTTCAGCAAGGACTTGAATGCCATCTGAGCTTGGTAGTAAATAAAATGTGATATTCAATCCCAATAACTCGAAACCTATAATCTTTCCTTGCAACTTGATAATTTTTTGCAAGCTTTCTTCATCGAGCTGCAATGCACGATTGATAACAATTTCCATGAGTGAAACCGCGGGGCCTGGCAATTTCATCGCAGCTCTCCCATTAATTGCTTCAATGTTTTTTGGGATTCATCCTGACTGAGATGCGTAGACTCCACCAAGACAATCGTGCCAGCAATTTTATCGTGAAATCCTTGTTTTTTCTTATCCCATGCGATCCAGAAAAAACCCAACCCAAAAGGAATAATAGAGACAAAATAACTTAAGTATCGAACTAAGGCCTGCAAAGGTTTAATGTGTTGTTTGGTTTTTGCGTCCATAACATGACAACCTAAAATCAACTTTCCAGGCGTACCTAAAAATTTAACCCACATAAACATCGTTACAGCTATCATAAACAATTGTTCCATAATGCCGTTATTCGATTGAATTGTTGGTATACCTTCTACCATCACAATGCTTGTTCCACTGTCACCAAAAAAAAGCACGTGGATAAATAACAATATAAGAGAAAAGAAAATCGTATCGATAATAGATGCGGCGAAGCGTCGCCAAAACCCTGCGTATTGAACCGTGTCAGGCAGCATTAAAATTTATAACCGCGGTGCAATGCTACAATGCCTCCACTCATATTGGTATAATCGCAACGATCAAACCCTGCTGTCTCCATCATTTCCTGCAGGGTTTGTTGATCTGGGTGCATTCGAATGGATTCTGCCAAATATTGGTAACTTTCAGCATCGTTGGCGACTGCTTGCCCCATTTTTGGCAAGACCTTAAATGAGTAAAAATCGTAAACTTTGTTAAGCCCGGGGACGGTTGGTTTTGAAAATTCTAGTATTAATGCTTTTCCACCTGGCTTTAGAACACGATACATGGATGCTAAAGCTTGATCTTTATGTGTAACGTTGCGCAGCCCAAATGCAATGGTAATGCAATCAAAATAATTATCAGGAAACGGCAAACTCTGTGCGTTAGCTTGAACGTATTCTACATTGCCTAGAATCCCCATATCAGTCAAACGATCGCGCCCCACGTTCAACATAGAATTATTAATGTCTGACAAAACCACTAATCCACTTTTTCCAACTTTAGGCGAGATTTTAGAGGCCAGATCTCCAGTACCACCAGCCAAATCTAACATACGCTGCCCTGGCCTTGGACGAACATATTCCATGGTCAAACGCTTCCAGATTCGATGGACACCGAACGACATCAGGTCGTTCATGATGTCGTACTTACTCGCTACGGAATGAAAAACATCAGCGACTTTCGCTGCTTTCTCTTCAGTTTTTACCTGCGAATAGCCAAAATGGGTGGTATTGGATTTTTCGTTTTGTTCAGCCATCTTAATTCGCCGCTTTTCTTTCATGGCCCGCTGCTTTTAAACGCGCTAGATAATCCTGCCAGTTTGCCTCGTGGTTAAGACCTAAATTATAAAGCTCAGTCCAGGAGAATAAGCCTGTATCATGTCCGTCAGAAAAAGTTGGTTTAATGGCATAACTGCCGACGGGTTCGATACTTTCAATACTGACTTCTTCTTTGTTCAATTGAAGTGTTTCTTGTCCTGGCCCGTGACCACGAACTTCTGCCGATGGGCTATAAACCCGCAAGTATTCGCAAGGCATATTAAAATGACTGCCATCATCAAAGGTGACTTCAAGTACTTTAGACTCTTTGTGTAATTTTATTTCTGTTGGTACTGGCTCATTCATATTCTTACCCTTATAAAATATATCGACTTAAATCTTCGTTCTTAACTAACGAAGATAAATGCTCGTCCACATATGCCCGACTCACTTTAATTACTTCGCCATTTTGATCAGAGGCGGAATATGAAACTGTTTCAAGCAAACGTTCTAGCACGGTGTGCAGTCGGCGTGCTCCGATGTTTTCAGTGCGCTCATTGACTTCCCAGGCGACTTCAGCGATTCGCTCAATGCCATCCTCTTCAAATTCTATGGTCACGCCTTCAGTACCCATTAACGCAATGTACTGTTCAGTGAGCGAGGCATTGGGTTCCGTCAATATGCGCACAAAGTCGCTGGTTCCTAATGCATTTAACTCAACTCGAATGGGTAAACGGCCTTGTAATTCAGGAATCAAATCGGAGGGTTTTGCCAAATGAAAGGCGCCGGAGGCAATAAACAGGATATGATCCGTTTTCACCATGCCGTGTTTTGTGGAAACAGTGCAACCCTCTACTAAGGGTAATAAATCACGTTGCACACCTTCGCGTGAAACATCCGCCCCACTCGCTTCTGTACGTTTACAAATTTTGTCCATTTCATCAAGAAAGACAATGCCATTTTGTTCGACGTTTTGTAGTGCCTGACTTTTTATATCTTCTTCATTAACCAGTTTTGCCGCTTCTTCATCGATTAATAGTTTCTTAGCACTTTTTACATCAACTTTGCGAGTTTTTGTGCGACCTGTGTTTAAATTTTGAAATAAGTTTTGGATCTGACTACTCATGTCTTCCATGCCGGGCGGAGTTACTATTTCCACGCCCATTTGTTCACTCACTTCAATATCTATGGTTTTCTCATCCAGCTTGCCTTCGCGTAACATTTTTCTAAAACGTTGTCGGGTGGTAGAGTCTTCGTCATTGCTCTCAAACTCGCCTCGCGCTGGTCTTAACAAAGCATCTAATACACGCTCTTCTGCAGCATCTTCCGCACGTGACTGAACTTGTTTTTTCGCTTCTTCTCGTGTGAGTTTAAGTGCAGCATCCATTAAATCTCGAACGATAGATTCGACATCTCGCCCAACGTAACCCACCTCGGTAAATTTTGTTGCTTCAACTTTAATGAAGGGTGCATTTGCTAATCGTGCAAGACGGCGCGCAATTTCTGTTTTCCCTACGCCAGTGGGGCCGATCAGTAAAATATTTTTAGGCGTAATTTCATTACGCATTTCCTCATCTAGCTGACTTCGACGCCAGCGATTACGAAGCGCAATTGCAACCGCCCTTTTTGCATCTTGTTGGCCAACGATATGCTTATCCAATTCTTGAACTATTTCTCTTGGCGTCATGTTTGACATATTTTTTCTACTTTTTACTTAAAATCTAATGTTTCAATGGTTAACGAACCATTGGTATAAATGCAAATATCACCCGCAATCCCCAAGGCTTTTTCTACCACGTCTTGGGCATTTAATTCGGTGTTTTCTAATAATGCTCTTGCCGCAGATTGTGCGAAAGGCCCGCCTGACCCAATGGCAATTAAACCATCTTGCTCGGGCTCGATAACATCGCCGTTACCGGTAATAATTAAGGAAGCAGTGTCATCAGCCACTGCAAGTAATGCTTCCAATCGCCGCAGTATTCGATCTGTTCGCCAATCCTTTGCAAGTTCTACCGCAGATCTAACCAAGTTTCCGGAGTGTTTTTCTAATTTTGCTTCAAACCGTTCAAATAAAGTAAACGCATCTGCTGTGCCTCCCGCAAAACCCGCAAGTACACGGTCTTGATACAATCGTCGAACTTTGCGTGCATTGCCCTTCATAACGGTATTACCCATGGTGACTTGGCCGTCTCCACCAATGACCACCTGATTGCCGCGTCTAACGGAAAGTATTGTTGTGCCTCTAAACTGTTCCAAAAGTGTACCCACCTAAATTCGAAAATTAGCCCGATTTTACACAATTACGCTAAAAATATCAGTTTGATGAAGGGAAAAGCCATAATGAGTGAGCGTCCACACACTTTCCCATGGATTTGAGGTTTATAAATATCCTGTTATAAAATCGATCATATTTAACACAATATTCGGAGAAGCAGTGTAATTAGAAAAACTAGGACTTTATCTTTGCTCGAGGGTGAGCTTGGTCATATACCTGAGCGAGATGCTGATAATCGAGTTGAGTATAAATTTGTGTGGTAGAAAGGTTTGCGTGACCCAGCAATTCCTGCACTGCGCGTATATCTCCGCTGGATTCAAGCAGATGACTGGCAAAACTATGACGTAATCTATGCGGGTGCAATCCTGTGGTTAAACCTTGTTTCTTGCCCCAGAATTGTAGGCGAGATTGTACGGTCCTTGGCGAAATACGCTGGCCTCTTTTGGTAATAAATACCGCGGATTGTTCTATTTTCAACCACGCCTCCCTCTTGGGGAGCCACTTATCTAAAGCCAACAATGCCATTCGGCCCAATGGTAATATTCGTGTTTTATCACCCTTGCCAGTCACTCTCACACTGTGATCGTTGAAATCTATATCTTCCATATTAACTGATACGAGTTCTCCCAATCGCATGCCACAGCCATAAAGCAATTCCAGCATAGCCAAGTCTCGTATCAAGATTGGATCTTGCTCGTTATTTTTAAACAGCAGTTGGACCTGATCGACATCAAGCACTTTCGGTAAATGTTTTTCAGTTTTAGGTGCCTTTAATCCTTCCACAGGATTTGCATCCAACACTTTTTCACGCACTAAATAACGAAAATAACTGCGCAAACTTGATAGTTTTCGCTGAACACTTTTCGCACTTTGATTTTTTGACCGCAAAAACGCCACATAAGATCGTAGCTGATGCACGGTGACTGAATGCCAATCTTGTATGTCACTCTCAACACAAAACTGGAGAAAATTATTTAAATCAGATTGGTATGCAGAACAGGTATGTTTTGAATAGCGCTTTACGTTTTCTAAATAGTGAAAAAATTGCGATTGCCAATCATCACCTTCAGTCAACATGAGAGGGAAAGGTTATTTTAAAAAGTGTTTTAGAACAGCTGAAGAAATATCACCTAGTGAAGAAAGAAATGAAGTACTCATGCCTGCCCGAAAATGATCAGCATTAGCGCTTGCAATTGCCAGCATGCCAACTGCATCTTGATCGACAAGCGGGATAAGTGCCATTGATTTTACATCTTCTGCTTTATCTGAAAATAAGAAACTCAATTGGTGTGAATTAAAACGTCCGCAGATAGATTTTTTGTGGGTCAGAAATTTACCAAAGTTTTCCAGGCCAACATCATTTCGACTAACAAAATCTATTTGCTCATGTGCATTAGAAAAGTTTTCATTGAATAACACTACGCGAACATGGTTTGCGGAAAATTTTTCAAAAAGCTGTTGCTGCAAAATCTCAATGTAACCATTCAAGCTTTTACTGGCAATGAGCTGAACGCTTAGGTCGTGTAATTTATCGATGATATTTTCATTTTCCCGCGCTATCTCAACCAACTCGCGGATGCGCTCACGATGTTGTTTATTCTCCTGACGAATTAACGCAACTTGACGCTCGATAAGGGAAACGGCGCCACCGGAAGGGTGAGGCACTTCGATTTGAGTAAGTAATTCTGGATGGTCTAGAAAAAACTCGGGATGATTGTTTAGATAATTTTCCACATCACTGGAACTGCATAGTGGGGTGATGCTATTTTCACCAGCTTTCATCTGAGTTGTCATATACCTTCCTTTTGGCAAAACACGCAAGAAATTATACCTTACTGAGTATAATTCAGAAAACCCATAAAAACCATCTACATAACTTAGAACGACGATTTTTTTAGCCCAATTCAGCAGGAATTTCTATTTCACCTTCAAAAACAAAGCTAGCTGGGCCAGTTAAGTACACCGGATCGCCACCACCTGCCCACTCAATACACAGATCACCTCCCGGTAAACGGGCAGTAACTTTCTCATCGAGCAGGCCCCATTGACGACCAATAACCATTGCTGCACATGCACCTGTACCACATGCCAGGGTTTCTGCAGAGCCTCGCTCATATACTCTTAATTTAAACTGAATTTTATTTTCTATTTGCATGAAACCGATGTTTGCATGTTGCGGAAAAATTTCATGCGTTTCTAGTCGTGAACCCAAATGCGTTACGTCTGCTTTCGTCACATCATTCACTTGTAATACGGCATGAGGATTTCCCATAGACACTGCACCAAATTCAATTTTATTTCCATCAAGTATTACGTGGTATTTTTCTTTTTGCTCACTTGAATTTATGGGAATGTCAGCAGGGATGAATCGTGGAGCGCCCATGTTAACCCTTACCTGATCGCTTTCATCAACATGCAAGATGATAAGGCCACTATTAGTTTCGACATGAATTTCAGACTTATTCGTTAATTTTTTTTGCCGAACAAATCGCGCAAAACAGCGTGCCCCATTTCCACATTGCTCTACTTCGCCACCATCAGCATTAAATATTCGATAACGAAAATCCACAGCATTTTGTTTTGCTGTTTCCACTAACAATATCTGATCACAGCCCACGCCAAAATGTCGGTCTGCCAGAAAACACATTTGAGTCTGAGTTAAGCTGATAGATTGACTAATGCCATCAAGCACAACAAAGTCGTTTCCTGTTCCATGCATTTTTGTAAATTTAATTTTCATTGAAGCCTGGCCTGTTTCAATAGGATCCATATGGCGAAAAATCGCCGATTCCAGTATAATTATAACGTTATTTCATATTAAATTACTTGGGTATTATTATGGACCAATCACTTATTTTCGATGAAGCTCTTATAAAACGCTACGATAAAGCTGGTCCGCGATATACATCTTACCCAACCGCTGTTCAATTTAACGAAACATTTAATCAAAACGAATATAAAACGTTTTGTGAAAAGTCCAATACCGAGAGTCGTGACCTGGACTCACCAAAACCCTTATCTCTGTATTTCCACATTCCTTTCTGCAATACCGTTTGTTTCTATTGCGGTTGCAACAAAGTTGTCACCAAGGATCGCAGTAAAGCGGCCCCATATCTTGAGCGAGTTTATCAAGAAATTGCTATGCAGTCTGCTCTCTTCGATGATAACCGTGTGGTCGACCAACTGCATTGGGGTGGAGGTACGCCAACGTTTATTAGTCACGAAGAAATGCGTGAACTTATGGCAGTTACTCGCCGACATTTTACTTTGCATGATGATGACACGGGCGAATACTCCATAGAACTCGATCCACGAGAAATTAATGCGGATGGCATAGGATTGTTACGCGAACTTGGCTTTAACCGTATTAGTCTTGGGGTTCAAGATTTTGATCCTATTGTACAAAAGGCGGTGAACCGCATTCAATCTGAAGAAGAAACACTTGAAGTCATAAATGCTGCTCGAGATTATCAATTTAAGTCAATCAGTCTTGATTTAATTTATGGCCTGCCTTTTCAAAATGTACAGCGGTTTTCTTCAACTTTGGATAAAGTTATTGAAGCTTCGCCAGATCGCTTATCCATTTTTAATTACGCACATTTGCCTGAGATGTTTAAACCTCAACGACGCATCAATGAAGCCGATTTGCCTAGCGCCGCTGAAAAATTGGATATACTCAAAATAACATTTGATAAATTGAAAGAAGCGGGATACGTGTACATTGGAATGGATCACTTTGCCAAACCCAATGACGAATTGGCTATTGCTCAACGAGAAGGCACGCTTTATCGTAACTTTCAGGGCTATTCCACACATGCGGATTGCGATTTAGTCGCCATGGGTATCACTTCAATTGGTCAAGTCGCGAATAGTTACAGCCAAAATGTAAAAGACCTCGAATCCTATTATGAACAAATTGATAAAGGCCAGCTTCCTGTTTACCGCGGTGTTGAATTATCAAATGACGATATTTTGCGGCGCGAAGTGATCAGTCAACTTATCTGCCACTTCAGTTTGAGTTTTAGTGATATTGAGAAAAAATTTGACCTTGATTTTCATGAATATTTTTCAACAGAATTAGAGTCACTGCAGCAATTTTGTGAAGATGAGTTAATTACAATAACTACAGACCAAATTGAGGTTCTTCCTAAAGGCCGATTACTGATTCGAAACATTTGTATGGAATTCGATTTTTATTTACGACAATCAAACAGCCAGCGTTTTTCAAAAGTAATTTAGCCCGCTCTGCATTCAAACTAAATTAATTACACACATACTTCTTTTGATTTTCCGAACCAGCACTGATTAATATTTAAAATTAACTAAGGCGAGTTTTAAAGAAAGGCTGTTAAAGCTATTTTTACCCAGAAGAGCGACTGATTCGTCTTCCACATAGCGATATGTCACACCTAGCGTCCAATACATTCGTTTAAATAAATGTTGTTTTACATGAAAACCCGGCTCGACGTAATAATTGGCTTTATCTATATCGCCTGTATCAAAAGAGCCCACGTTCAAATCAAGTGTAAAATCACCAAGCGAGGGATTGCGACCAGATGCGCCAGCAACAAAGCCAAAAGTCGTTATATGACTATTCACTCTATCCACTTTCGTAAAAGTTCGTTTTAAACTAGCGCCTAATTTAAACCAGTTAGTGAATCGCCAGCCCCCTTCAAATTCCCACATAAAACTGGGATCACTATCAAATACGGTTAAATTCAATGCAGGCTTCAGATAACCACCTTGGGTTACTTCACTCATTATCCAGACCGCAGCTATTCCCAAATCCTTATTAGACTCACCCTCAATAGGTTCTACTGCTAAGGCAATATTTGCTTGGAATAATTGCATAAAGCAAAACAAGGAAAAGAAGGGGATAATTTTTTTAATTCTATGCGCATAATTCATGCACTGCAGTTTATCAAAAATCCGTAATACTGGGTAGCACAGGAAAAATTAGATTTATTGCAACAGAATTAATATTTGGTATTTCTAATGTTGGAAGGGAAAGGTGAGCTTTGTCTTTATGTTCTCACTCATTATTTAGTTCTTACGACTAAACACCGATTTGATTATTTCTCGATGTTTATCGTATTCAGCATCAGTTGCTCTATTGATGCCGGTCAATTTGGCGTGGTTTAACACTCTTTGACCTTGTGGCGTTTTTGCCAAACTGGTTAATGTATCTTGAATTTTAAGTCTCATAGTTCTACCGATTTTTGGTGATACTGCCCAAGGCAAATGGGGTAACTGCTCACCTCTTACTAAAAACCGTAATTCATCTTTGTGAATGATTTCCGTCACCATTGGTAAGTCTAAAACTTTATCGCCCGATCCTGCCGCGTCAGCTTGTCGAAAATAAACACTCATAATTGCATTTGGGGGGTTTTTTGCGAATATACTCCCGTAATCCTGTTCAGTTAATCCTGCTTCTCTAAGAAAAAATAGCGGTAAAATGTAACTCTGCATTGCTTTCGAGCCACCACCAAAGCTGATCGTTTTACCTTTCAAATCTGATAGTTTTTTTATACCACTGTCTTTTCGCACTAGAATTGATCCGGCGATGGTATCTTCACCAAACTCCTCATTTTTAGCAATTACCTTGTACCCAATTTTGTCACGCGAAGTAATATAGTGATACTGGTTATAATGCACAATATCGTAACGGCCATTTAGAATTTCTTTCCAAAAGGTACTAAAATTTCTCGATGTTTTAATAATGACACGTTTACCAAGTTGCTTGGTTAGGTGTTCTGCCAGAGGATTGAAAAGTTTGACAGTAACGTTAGTATTGCGACGCGGAAAAATTCCAAGAGTAAGTGCATCCTTTGTGGCATTGGCTGCCTGCACACTTGAAAATCCAATGAGAGATTGTTCATTTATGGTCAACACCCATAAAAGAGACAAAACTACGACTTTAACAATTGGTCTAACTCTCATCAAAATTCCTAATAATCCAAAGAACTTAACACTAATACTTTCGGCTAAATCAGCAAAAAATTAATTAAAAACGCGTAAAATACCCATCATTATCACAATATCCTTAATAATCCATATTCATGCTGCAATAACCATCGTTACTCAACTAATACAAATCATTTCCAAACAAAATGAAGATATTGCTGCTTTACGGGAAACCGCATGAGTCTTTTATTCAACCTGTCCGATTTCCATTTCAAACTAGCTGACAGGTGCACACTTTGAGAAGTAACAATTGTCCATGATGCCCGAGTTAATTTGAGAAGGAATTTAACCAAAAACAGCCATATGTTTTGAAAAAAACAGCTGGTTAAATATTTTTAAGAGCTCTGTTGGTTATATAATCAGCATCCTTACAAAATGATGGTGTTACACAAAATCAATGTGTTCCTATGCACAAGCATCTTTCGTGCAAGGCAAGGAACCCAAAACACTCAACTTGTAGATTTTAGGCATAAAATTCTGAATTGCATGGCGTATATTCACCGAATCAGATACCTTGAAACGAGACAATAAGAGCGACAAGCTTGAAATGCGTTTAAGATGATGTTGTGGACAAAATTAATTCTAAATATGAGCTAATTAATTCATAGGCGGAGAACCAATTACGTCTTCATCGCGGCATCATTGATTGATCAACAGTGTCTCTTGTTTTATGACAGATCACTGAAAAACAGGCTGGGATTTGCTAACGACAATATAAAAACCAACGCGTTTATTGGGTTGGGCAAATTGGAAAAGGCATTTTCTTTGCTCAATTCAAGCGCGCAAAAGCTAATTGCTAGCCCGGCGTGAGCTACCTAGCAGCTTTAATTTGAAAGTGAATGGGCACTGACTTTTCAAACGATAAAAATCGTATTGATAAATCTAATCCTTCTCGCTTAAAAAACCAACTACAGCCACGGTCATTAACAATGGTTTGTAAATCAATATAGCCCCAATGCCATAAGTTTATCCGCGACAAAATATGGCATTAGCAGTAAAGACTAAACGACAACAACTGAATTATCAGCATCTCCGTAGTCTGTTGGTACATACCGATCAGCTACCCAATCATTTTCCCACTTTTTATCATCAATTAAATATCGAAACTGATATTCATTACCCGCTGGCAAATCAATCTCAGATTTAAATGACCCATTTTTTAATTTTTTCATCGGATTGGCAGACGAATCCCAACCATTGAAATCTCCCACAACAGCAACTTTATTCGCAGTTTTTACAGCATCCTTCGGTAAAATAAAGCTTACTTTACAAATAGGTTTAGATTTTAAATATTTTTTCTTTAAGCTCATTAGAGTTTTTATCTCCTTTGTTTCAAATTACAATCTCACACCACATAATGGCAAACTACATGTTCCATATGTCTTTATTATATTCCATCATTGTGCGATCTGTGGAAAATTTACCACTTCTCGCGGTATTCAAAATACTCATTTTAGTCCAAGCATCCTGATCTTTGTACGCTTTAGCAACCATTTTTTGCGCATCAATATAACTTCTAAAATCAGCCGCTGTTTTCCAGGGATCATGAGGATCTCGAATCGCATGACAGATATCATCAAATATAGAGGATTCGAATTGACTAAAATGACCGCTCTCAATTAAGTGCATAACCCGTTTTAGATCTTCATCCTGCTCAATAATGGCTGACGGATTATAATGTCCATTTAGATTGGCGACTTCTTCAGCTGTTAAGCCAAATAAGAAAAAGTTTTCTTCGCCAACTTCTTCTCGTATCTCAATATTAGCGCCATCTAAAGTACCAATTGTCATAGCACCATTCATCATAAATTTCATGTTCCCTGTACCGGAGGCCTCTTTACCTGCTGTGGAAATCTGTTCAGATAAATCGGCACCTGGGGCGATAATGCCCATTGCAGAGACACGAAAATTGGGGAAAAACACTAATTTTAACAGCTTATTCACTGTCTCATCTTTGTTTATGACATCAGCAACATTATTAACTAGCTTAATAATTTTTTTCGCCATGGCGTAACCTGGCGCAGCCTTACCGCCAATGATGACACTGCGGGCAACCATCTCATCCAGATCGCCCCGCTTAATACGGTCATACAAATGTATGACGTGTAACACATTCAGCAATTGTCGTTTATATTCGTGTATGCGTTTAACTTGCACATCAAACATCGAATGTGGATCCAACTCCAGATCACAATCAGTTTTTACCAGCTCAACTAAACGTTGTTTGCAGGAAAATTTGGCATGACGCCATGAATGACGAAAGGATTTGTCACTTACATATTTCTCAAGTTTATTTAATTGTGATAAATCAGTTATCCAATCCTCGCCGATTTTAGCGGATATTAATGTGGATAACGCAGGATTTGCTTTCGCTAACCAGCGACGGGGAGTTACACCGTTAGTTTTGTTACTAAACTTCTCTGGCCACAACGCATAAAAATCTGCAAATAGACCTTTTGTTAATAACTCTGTATGTAGTGCGGCAACACCATTCACGGAAAAGCTGCCCACGATCGCCAAATGCGCCATTCGCACTTGCTTGACATCGCCTTCTTCAATAATCGACATGCGCGCTTGCCGTTTTGTATCCCCCGGCCAGCGCCCGGCCACAACTGACAAGAATCGCGCATTAATTTCATAGATAATTTCGAGCAAACGTGGCAACATTTGCTGGAACATCGGTACAGGCCACTTTTCCAATGCTTCTGGTAATAAAGTATGGTTTGTATAAGCCATGGTTTTGGTCGTGATTTCCCACGCTTTATTCCATTCGACTTTATACTCGTCAACCAAAAGCCGCATTAATTCCGCAACTGATAACGTGGGATGCGTGTCATTCATTTGAAAACAATTTTTCTCGGCAAAGTCACCAATGTCTTTATCAATAACATTGACCCAACGGCGCAATACATCTTGCAAACTGGCAGATGCAAGAAAATATTGCTGTTTTAATCGTAAAGCTTTCCCACTCTCACTGCTGTCGTTTGGATACAACACCATTGTGATATTTTCGGCTTCATTTTTTGAGGCAACAGATTCTGTGTAACTTCCCGCATTGAATTCGCCAAGATCAAACTCATCGGTTGCGCTTGCAGACCACAAGCGAAGTGTGTTGACTGTTTCATTCTTATACCCAGGAATGGGCACATCAAAAGGAACAGCAAGCACGTGTTGGGTATTCACCCAGCGAGATCGTAATTCTCCATCATCTGAATGATATAACTCGGTATTGCCGCCGAAACTGACGCGTTGTGTAAATTCAGGTCTTTCCACTTCCCATGGATTTCCATCTCGCAACCAATGATCAGGTTCTTCTATCTGCTCTCCATTTTCGATTCGCTGACGGAACATTCCGTACTCATAGCGAATGCCATATCCCATTACCGGAAGCTGCAAGGTTGCACAACTATCTAAAAAACAAGCAGCAAGACGGCCCAAACCCCCATTTCCTAAGCCTGCATCGTGCTCGGCATCAGCTATTTCCTCGAGAACAATGCCTAACTCCTGCAATGCCTGTGTGGCCTCATTTTCGATACCCAGGTTTAGCAAGGTATTACCTAATGTTCTTCCCATGAGAAATTCTAATGATAAATAATACGTCCGTTTACAATCATTGTCTCGATAACCATAACGTGTATTTTTCCAACGCTCGATGACTCGGTCACGCACGGTCAAGGCTAGGGCGGAGTAAGCGTAATACAGAGAACGACAGTATTTATCGCGGCCCAAAGTGTAACTAAAATGTTTTCGGTACGATTCGCCAAGGCTATTTACATCTAAGCCCAAAGGAGAGAGTTCTGTTAATGTAGAAATCGGCTCGCTACGCACGAGTTTTTTTACATGAACTGATTGATATTTTTTCTCGGCCATATTTTGCCTTTCCTACTTCAATTTATTTGTGAATAATAATGATTACGTATTATAACGTTTCAACATTCCCATGAGAAAAGTTGTGTTAATTTTCCTATGCACATTTTGGGCTAAGGGAGTCTATCGACGATATAATTTGGCCAGTCTTTTTCAGCGACATCACTTTCTGAAATGGCTTTGCCCTTAATCGATATGTCTGCTTCTATAACGGTGGCTTTATTACCGGATACCAAGGGATGCCAGGGTGGCAAATCCTGTTTTTCGGCAAGCCGTCGATAAGCGCAGGTCGTCGGCATCCATGATATTTCTCGCGCATTTTTTGCCGACAATGTGACACATGTGGGAACTAACTCGCTACGATGCTCATAATCGGTGCATTGACAAGTCTCAAGATCTAACAGGCGACACACAACCTGCGTGACGTAAACTTCACCAGTATCTATGTCTTCCAATTTTTGTAAACAACATTGGGCACAGCCATCGCATAAAGATTCCCACTCTTGCTCGTTCATTTCTTCGAGTTGTTTTGATTTCCAAAAGGGTGGCATGCAATTACTTAATGATCGTGATCGTGTGAATCTTCTTCATGGTTTTCATGATCGTGGAAATGTTCGCCCAATTCTTGGTCAGTGTGATCATGACTGTGGTCACTGGTGTCATCACCGTGGTCATGTTCATGGCTGTGCGCGTGAGGGTGCTCATGGCTATGTGTATGGCTGTGTTCATGAGAATGTATATTACCATCATGTTGATGTGGATGGTTATGCTTATGTTCATGCTCATGGGTATGATAATGAATATGCCCATGTTTATGTTGTGTTGCCATTTCCAAACCCTAAGCCTGTATTTACATTGACGTATCGTCAGTGCGACGCTGCAAGTTTAGAAAAATTAAGGATAAGTACGACGGATCAAAATTCATAAACAACTGGCCAGCTCAACAAACCGTTGAACTGGCCAATTCTAAGATTGAAAGGCTACTGCAGTAATGGTGCTATGACTAAACTAACAATTGCTAAAACATTAATCAATATATTCATGGAAGGTCCAGAAGTGTCTTTAAATGGATCACCTACGGTGTCACCAACAACACACGCCGTGTGAACATCGGAACCTTTACCACCGAGATTACCCTTTTCAACATACTTCTTAGCGTTATCCCAGGCGCCACCAGCATTCGCCATCATTAAGGCCATCAATACGCCGGATACCAAGGCTCCACCTAACATGCCGCCTAACGCTTCTGCACCAAGCCAAAATCCAACGACCGGTGGTGCTGCTATGGCAATTACACCCGGCAGAACCATTTTTTTCAACGCTGCGGTGGTAGCAATATCCACACATCGCGCCGTGTCAGGTTTCGCATCTCCCTCTAACAAGCCAGGAATTTCTTTAAATTGGCGACGAATTTCTTTGATCATATCAAATGCTGCATCACCCACCGCAGTCATCGTTAACGAACTAACAAGCATCGGGAATATTCCCCCAATAAACATACCCGCTAAAACACTGGGATTGTTTAACGATAAATCAAAGTCTGCAATATTTGCAGAGACCACTTCCACAAACGCAGCAATGATAGCTAATGCTGCTAGTGCCGCGGCACCAATAGCAAATCCCTTACCTATGGCGGCTGTTGTGTTGCCTAACTCATCCAGGGAATCGGTAATTTTGCGAGTGTCCTCACCCAAACCCGACATCTCAGCAATACCACCAGCGTTATCTGCCACCGGCCCATAAGCATCAATCGCCATGGTAATACCTACCGTAGCCAACATGCCAACAGCAGCAATACCAACACCGTATAATCCAACAAGATTAGTTGAAATCAGAATGATGGCAGCAATGGTTGCAAGCGGCACAACAACAGACTGCATGCCTACCGCTAAGCCTGTAATCATGACAGTTGCAGGCCCTGTTTCACCTGATTTAGCAATGTGTTCAACAGGTTTTGATGCGGTGTAATACTCGGTTACCAATCCGATGATAATGCCACCCACAGTACCTGCTACAACAGCCCACCAAACATTGACTCCAACACCCGCTATTAAGATAACCAGCAATGAAATCAGTATAAATGCGCCTGCAGCACCAATAGTACCGGTGCGTAAGGCTTTTTCTGGCGCAGAATCCGAGAATTTTTTAACGAGGTAGATACCTGCAACGGAGCAAATCAGGCCGACAGAGGCAAGTGCCAATGGTAGAAACATCAGTGTGCCCTGATCGCCTCCCAATTCAGAAATGACGTGTACACTCATGGTTGAAGCCATGGCAATTGTCGCGATGATCGAACCGCAATAGGATTCGAAAATATCCGATCCCATGCCTGCTACATCACCAACGTTATCTCCTACGTTATCTGCAATTACCCCAGGATTACGTGGATCATCTTCGGGAATCCCCGCTTCAACTTTGCCAACTAGGTCTGCGCCAACATCCGCGCTTTTAGTAAATATCCCGCCACCAACACGAGAAAATAAGGCCACACTGGATGCGCCCATTCCAAATCCATGAATCACATGGGCAGTTTCAGGATCACCGCCAAAGAATAGGTACAAAATCCCTAATCCCAAAATACCCATGGCGGCAACAGTCATACCCATGATTGAACCGCCAAAAAATGCCACGGTTAATGCTTCTGCCGCACCATTATTATGGGCAGCTGTTGTTGTTCTCACATTAGCTTGTGTCGCGGTATACATGCCAATATAACCGGCACCCGCAGAACATACGGCACCGACTATAAAGGCAAATGCAGTTCCGATACCTAAGTAGATGGCCAGCAGTACTAACAAGACACCTGCAAACGCGGCGAGCATCGTATATTCACGTTTGATAAAGACCATTGCACCGAGATGGATCTGGTCGCCGATTTCGACAACTTTTCCTTCTCCAGCAGAATAAACCATTACCATATCGTAAATTTTTTTCGCGATGAATAAGCCGACAATTCCAAGAAATATGGGTAAAATCGCACTCATATTCTTTCAAACCCCCTGTATTATTAGTTGTAAACGGAAAACGTAACAGCGAATCAAATACAAAAGAATGCGCCAAGAACGGCGGGTGGGAAACAACACCAATCGCATTACGTTACAGAACTTTCAAACTCCTTTTGAAAAAAATCTTCAAACGACTTGCTACAGCTTTAACGATTGTAATTATTATGTATCAGTGCCCAACCATAACATAAATAAACCATGTGTCATTAGCCAGCCAGTGCATAAATTAATGATATTCAAACAAAATTAATGAACACATCGATTTTTTTTATATTCAACTAATAGTTCGCTCATATATCAATCGATTTGAACTTAACATTTCATCAGTAAATGCTATGATGCGCCCCCTTTGAATCAATATGAACAATCAATCAGCAAACCTATATTTTTTGAAGAAAGATCTTCGGAATTCTACGATATAACCCGATATAACAAATGTAGCTAAAGTGGAGTGTAATTAATGAACCTTGATAGAGTTGAATCAGGCAAGGACGTGCCAAATGAAATTAATGTTATCATCGAAATCCCCTCTCACAGCGATCCTGTGAAATACGAAGTGGATAAAGATACCGGCGCTATGTTCGTTGATCGCTTCATGAACACTGCAATGTACTATCCTTGTAATTATGGTTACATACCTCACACCTTATCCGAAGATGGCGATCCGGCAGATGTTTTGGTGGTAACACCGCATGCGCTCATTAGCGGCTCAGTAATCACCTGCAGACCAGTTGGTATGCTAAAGATGACTGATGAATCTGGCGGAGACGCAAAAATTTTAGCCGTGCCAACTGATAAATTATGCGTCATGCATCGCGGGGTAATAAACCATACAGATTTACCTACACCCTTACTGGATCAAATCGCTCATTTTTTTGAGCATTACAAAGATCTGGAAGCAAACAAGTGGGTAAAAATCGAAGGTTGGGTTGGCTCAGAAGAAGCCAAAATCGAAATTGTATCTTCTGTTGAACGCTATAACGCAAGTCCCGATAAACCATTATTTTGACAATTGATATACAAGTTCAGGGATTTTATGAACCCTAAAGTAAGCAAACCAACTAAGTTTAAAGATATGCATATTAATGGAGTACTACTATGAGAATTCTATTACTGGGCGCCCCCGGCGCAGGAAAAGGCAGCCAAGCGAAAATGTTGGTGGAAAAATACAAGACTCCACAGATTTCAACTGGCGATTTATTACGTGCGGCCGTTGCTGAAGGAACTGAAATCGGTAAACAAGCTCAAAAGTTAATTGACGCCGGGCAGTTGGTTCCAGACGCCATGGTATTGGGCATGATCAAAGATCGTCTGCAAGAAGATGACGCCAAAAACGGTTTCATTTTAGATGGTTTTCCCAGAAATCAGGCTCAAGCCATCGCCTTGGATGAATTACTGGAAACCTTAAATTGGCCTCTTGAAGCGGCGATTTTGTTGGATGTTGATAACGAAAAACTCGTTCAGCGCATAACCGCCCGCGAGAGCTGTGAAGATTGTGGTCAGATGTATAATCTCATTTCCTCACCGCCAGTAAATGAAGGTATTTGTGATAAATGTGGTGGAAAATTAATCCATCGCGCTGATGATAACGAGGAAACCATTCGTAAACGACTTGATATTTACGTGGAACAAACCACGCCACTTATCGAGTATTATCAATATCAGCACAAATTGTTTAAAATTGATGGCATGGGTGAAATCGAGCGTATTTTCGATTCCATGTGTAAAATCGTTGAAAATTATTAAAAACACATAACCGTATCATTCAAACACAAGGTAACTGCTAATAACACACATAACAGTTACAAAAAACAATACGGTTATTTGGAGGAGTTAAGTAAGATGTCTTCAGAGTCCGAGTCGTTCGGGGCATTCCCAATGACGCGTATGCGTCGCATGCGTAGAGATGATTTCAGCCGCCGTTTAATGCGAGAAAACCATTTAACAGCGGATGATTTAATCTTCCCCATGTTCGTATTAGAGGGCAAAAAACAACGTGAAGAAGTGCCCTCCATGCCAGGTGTTGAACGAGTCAGCATTGATGAGCTTTTGAAAGAAGCCGAAGCCATCGCCAAACTCGGAGTACCAGCCATTGCCTTATTTCCAGTAACCCCCACCGACGTTAAAACACTTGATGCTCGTGAAGCATACAATCCTGATGGACTTGCACAACGTGCAGTTAGAGCGATAAAGGATAATATTCCAGAATTAGGCGTCATCACCGATGTTGCCCTGGATCCTTTTACCACCCATGGACAAGATGGGTTGATTGACGAAGATGGTTATGTCATGAACGATGAAACCGTCGAGGTCTTGATCAAACAAGCGCTATCACATGCCGAAGCTGGGGCAGACGTTGTTGCTCCATCAGATATGATGGATGGCCGTATTGGTGCTATTCGCGAAATTCTTGAAGATGAAGATCACCGGCATACTCGAATTTTGGCTTATTCTGCAAAATATGCGTCGAGTTTTTATGGACCATTTCGCGATGCTGTTGGCTCTGCTGCTAATCTCGGCACCGGTAATAAATATACCTACCAAATGGATCCTGCCAATAGCGATGAAGCCTTGCATGAAGTTGCATTGGATCTTGCGGAAGGTGCAGACATGGTAATGATTAAACCCGGAATGCCATATCTTGATATTGTACGCCGCATAAAAGAATCTTTTGGTGTACCCACCTACGTTTATCATGTCAGTGGCGAATATGCCATGTTGAAAGCTGCGAGCCAAAATGGATGGCTTGATGAGAAATCCGTGGTTTTGGAAGCGTTGCTTTCCATGAAACGTGCAGGAGGAGATGGCATTCTGACCTACTATGCGAAAACCGTTGCTCAGTGGTTAAAAGAAAGCTGAACTCATAGGCCCTCCACTCGACATCTGCCCAACAGGCGCCCCACCCTACTTTGCTAACCAATTGATTAATATGGTCATTTGCTTACATCTCACATTGCGTTATTAAGGGATGTTTAAGCCGATTTGCGAATAATTAATGACCAAAAGGAAGTCATTATAAAATAACAAAAATCAGCCGGGGAAAATCATGCAAAAAAAGTTACATCAATTATTTTTTATTAGTATCGGACTAATATTTCTTTATTCTTCATATATCTCTGCAGGTGGCTATGTAGAGTTACCCAGGAGCTTTGGTTCTCTCGAAATCGGTATGAGCGAGCGAGCGTTCAGTCGACTAACAAACATCACACCTGAGCGCTGCGCGATTTGCATTGATAACGAAACGTTTGCCAGTTTGAGTGCTGAGCAACTAGATGCTATTGATATTGATGCAAATGGCGCGGACGTCTTTTTTTATGACAAAAAACTCTACCTCATTTCTTTTGGTGCTTTTAATAAGGATTTGTTTGGCGTTAAAGAAGAGTTTGAACACCAGTTTGGTGGACCCGGCAAAAAACTCGTTCCCGTAAATGATGTCGCAAAAATAAAATGGGAAGATCAAAATTCTGTGGCAACCATTAACTATCATGCTACTCGAAAAAATGTATTTTCAATTAATCACTACGACTGGGATACAAAGCAAGAGCGTGATTGGCGAGAGTCTCAAGCACGTGAAAATAACAAGAAAAAATCCAAAACTGTAGCAATCACAAATTAGTTTTTCTAAAATGCACCTCAACCTACTTTCCGTTTTTATCATCCTCTTGATGATCCCTGCCCATTGGTTAGGAGCAGTAACAGAACTGCCAAAAACAGGACAAACTGATTCGCAAATAAGAGCTGATGATGGCGAACTAAAATTAGGTCTTGAATGGCCGACTCCACGTTTTACTGATAATAACGATGGCACCCTAACAGATAACTTAAGTGGTTTGATGTGGGTAAAAGACACATTTTGCGCACATTCTGCAATATCCGGTGCTACCAGTTCCGTTTGGGAAGATTCTTTAATTTTTGTCTCTCAACTCAACGATAAATCAATCACAAATCATTGTAACGAATACACTGCAACCTATACGGATTGGCGTGCACCAAATATTAATGAACTTGCAAGTTTGATTCGAGCAGGTTTAATTAACAACACATCCATAACTGATTGGCTTTATATATCAGAAGATATGTCAGGGGCATTTGATAATATAGGAATTATTTCAATTCCCATTTGGTCATCAACCAGTTATGCCGGCAATACTGATCAAGTCTGGACTATCGATCTTGAAACCGGCAAATTAGCTTTTAAAGAGAAAACATCATCGTCATCACTTGCATATATTTTTTCACCTGTCAGATCAGTCGGGACACCAAATTATATTGCTAGTGGGCAATCCCTTAAAACCAAAGCAGCAGATGACGGCGATTTGCAATTTGGAGCCAAATTACCTACTCCACGATTCGCTGCAACGGAATCGGGAACCGTTATCGATAAACTAACTGGTTTAATGTGGATACAAGACGCCAATTGCGCCACTCCTAACGGCAGCGACTGGCGCACTGCAAGCAGTAGCATTCATCAAGGAATTACCGGCACTCCTTTTTTTGAAAATTGTACCAGCTATATACCGACTATTATTGATGATGATGAAGAAACTTGGCGATTTCCAAACATGAACGAGCTTCGTAGTTTGATTGACTACGGAGAAAGTGAACCAGCACTGGATTCAAATCATCCCTTCAACATCGTCACTGATCTACCATTTTGGACATCTACTTCATCCAACAACACTCCCAAAACAGACGCCTGGACAGTCTCCTTGTCAACGGGTGAACTTAATCCTAACACCAGTAAATCTTCTATTGCTTATACCTGGCCAGTAAGAGGTCCTGTGACTTTCGCAGATATTGATGTTAGTCACGACAACGTAAAATACAATAAATTGTATATAAATAATGAAAAAGACAGCGAAACCATCCGCATTCAAAATTCTGGGCAGTCTCCACTCAGTATTGATTTACTCAGATTAGAAAAGCCCAATGGTCAAGTTGAATCCACTGATTTTACGATAGGAAGAGATGGCTGTTCGGAGCGAAATTTAGAGCCTAACACTAGCTGCTCGTTAACAATAAATTTCACACCAACTCGTTCGGGCAACTTGTCTGTGAACTTAATTGTTAGCTCTAACGCATTGGGTATCCCAGAAATGAGTATACCTTTTTCAGGTGACGGCCTCGATCCATCTACTGAGGAAACCAGTAACCCCAATTGCTTTATTGCTACAGCAGCCTACGGGTCTTACCTGGAACCTGAAGTAAAATTACTGCGCGCTTTTAGAGACAACATATTACTGCAATATAGCTGGGGAAAATGGTTTGTTAGCAAATATTACGAATTATCACCTCCAATTGCCCAGGTGATTGCCAACAATGAAAACCTCAAACTTATAACGCAAATGGCGCTCGCACCTCTGGTATTCCTAATAAAATATCCTGGCATCCTATTATTTTTATTGCTATTGTTTATTCATTATCAAATGAAAAAACGAGACTTGAATTATCGCTTCACCAAAACCGTTTGCCGAATCTTGCGAACAAAATAAACACCCTATCCTGCAAGTCCTCCAACAAGAGTTTCTGCAATCTCAAAACGTCTTGGAAATAGGTAGCGGGACTGGCCAACATGCCGTATTTTTCGCATCTCAAATGCCTCACCTCACATGGCAAACTAGTGAGCAAAGTGAAAACATATTAGGTATTCAGCAATGGATAAACGATAGCGATTGTAAAAACATCCAAAACCCCATTGAGCTTGATGTTGCATCACCTTGGCCAACATTTTCTTTTGATGGAATTTTTAGTGCCAATACTGTACATATTATGGGTTGGCCGGTCGTCGAAAAAATGTTTGAGGGTATTGGAAACTCCCTAAAAATAGATGGTTCGTTTTGTTTATATGGCCCCTTCAATTACAACAACAAGTACACCAGTCAATCTAACGCCAAGTTTGATATTTGGCTCAAAAACAGAAATCCGAATAGCGCCATTCGAAATTTCGAAGATTTAATCTCTCTCGGAAAAAAACACAAATTGGTTTTAAAAGACGATTATGAAATGCCGGCAAATAATCGAATTCTGGTTTGGCTTAAGAAATAATTTTTAGTGAGAATGCGAAGTGGGTATTCGGAGTATCGCCTGAATTAAGCAAGCGTCATCCAGGGCGTCAGAAAATTACCGCATTCATTTTTTGGCTGCAGCGACTTCTGCAGAGTGTACATCTGCTGTTTCGTCGATTGTATTACCTTCAACCCACCGCTCGCCATTTTCGTTAGCTTCTTTTTTCCAAAATGGTGCACGATGTTTTAAATCATTGATGATGTAGCGACAGGCATCAAATCCCAACGCACGATGCTCGGACCAAACGGCTACAAGAACAATTGCATCATTTGGTTTAATTAGCCCGACACGATGCACAACCATGGCGTCTAAAACATCCCATTTTTTCAAAGCATCCTGTATCACATGTTCAATATGTTTTTCAGTCATGCCAGGATAATGATCAAGATACATTTGTGAAAGGCCTTCAACACCATCATTAAAATCACGCATACTACCTACAAACGTGATGGTGGCGCCATGTTTACCAAATCCAATATTTTCTTCTTGAAAACTAGAGACTTCTTTCCATGGATCGAATTCGGAATCTTGAATAATGACTTTCATAATTAGCCGCCTGTCACTGGTGGAAAAAATCCCACTTCATCGGTGTCACTCAGGACATGATCAGTATTTGTGTATTCCATATTAACTGCGATTAGTGTGTTATCAGGCATAGGCGAATCAGAAAGAACTGCCCACAACTTCTCTACTGTGGCACCATCATCAATTTCTACTGACTCTTCTGCTTTGCCCATGGTGTCTCGCATATTCGCAAAATATTTAACGGATATTTTCATTTGCTTCCCTCTCGTCGCAATGTTTTTATGCGTCTCGCTCCCACGTACCAGATTTTCCGCCAGACTTTTTAAGCAATCCCACATCTGTTATTACCATGCCACGATCAACGGCTTTACACATATCATATATCGTGAGTAACGCCACTTGTACCGCACAAAGTGCTTCCATTTCCACTCCAGTTTGGCCATTGCAACGCACGCTACATGTCGCATAAACAGAATTTTTATCCGGCTCAGCTTCTAAATCCAGCTCCACATTGGTAATCAATAAGGGATGACATAATGGCACCAGCTCATGCGTTTTCTTTGCGCCCATTATTCCCGCCACGCGAGCAATACCAAGTACATCGCCCTTTTTATGCGAACCTTCCATAATCAATTTTAAGGTGTTCGCTTCCATGTAAATTCGACCTTCAGTCACTGCCTCACGTGTTGTGATATCTTTTAGCCCCACATCTACCATGTGAGCTTCACCTGAAGCATTAAAATGGGTAAGTTTATTGTCCATGAGTACTCGTCTCTTGTTTACGAAAAAGTAAGAAGCCCAACGTAACATACGTCAGGCTATGGTTATCATATCGGAATATAGTGTGAATTCTGCAGAATATGTAAGGCTTTTCTAACCAAAATAATTTCACACTGTGTGAGTGAAATTAACCGCCAATCTGAGTCATGCTGCTGCGACCGTTAAATTTAATTGTTGATTCTTTAACAGCTGCTTTTTTGCGAGACTCAAATCCGTCTTTTGATTTTAATTTAAAGGCTCTTCGAAATTTCGCAACAATGTCTTCATCACTACAACCATCTCGTAACAAATCCATTAAAGTAAATTCTTCGTCAGAATATAGACAGTTTCGAATGCCACCGTCTGCGGTTAGACGAATTCGCGAACAGTTTCCACATAAGCTACGTGTAAAAGCAGGTATTATCGCAATTTTACCTTTATAACCCGGAACCTGAAAAATATGATGCTCCGTGCGAGTGCCTGATGCCAACTCGATATCGGGATATTTATTTCTAATGTGCCGTATCATCGTTTCCGCACTGAGAAAATGCTCACCTGTTTCCCAGATTTGATGAGAATCGAAAGGCATAAACTCAATAAAACGAACAGTGACACTATTGTCTTTGGTCATTTCGCAGAAAATATCCAACTCGTCGTCATTGAAACCGCGCATGACAACGTTGTTAACTTTAACGCGTGGAAATTCTAACTCTTGTGCAAGTTTTATGCTTTCTAAAACTTTATCCTCACCTTTACGGCGAGTGATCTTTTTAAATTTTTCCTGCTCGATGGTATCAAGGCTGATGTTAACACCTGTGAGTCCAGCTTCTCTGAGCTGTTTGGCATATTTGGGAAATATGATGCCATTCGTTGTCATATGAACAGCTTGAATGCCCGTAGTACTCGCAGCACCTTCGACCAGTGAAATTATGTCTTTACGAACCAGAGGTTCACCGCCGGTAAACCTGACTTTTTTAACGCCCATGCGAGCGAGAACATCAATGACACGTAATATCTCATCTGCGGTAAGTATTTGCTCACCATTTTTAAAATCAACACCTTCCTCCGGCATACAATATGTGCAGCGAAGATTACATTTTTCTGTTATTGCGATTCGAACGTAGTCAAATGTTCTACCAAATGTATCTTGCAATGGCGCATATTGATGCGAAGTAGACGAGGATGACGATGCACTCTGCTCTGCAGGTGCATTTTTTTTGTCATTATCGACACTCTCGTTTCTAAGCACGTACTCACCCCCGAAACTGATCTTGAAAATTCAATTTATCTTCAGAATAAATCTGGTAAAGTTCATCGAAAATCATGATAGAAAATAGCTCCCCAATAATAACCTACTATTTTCCTCATGTTTTACCCTAACGTAATACTTCAGGCAGTACAAGTTAAAAAAACCATATCCTGATTAGTCCAATTAATAGCCATGCGATGCATGATTGAAGACAAAATTGGCCAAATTATCCCATGAATTTACAATATTTTCTACGCTAAATGCGAATGAAATTCGTCACTTAGCTATACATTTAAAATACATGTAAATTTATTAATCACTTTGAAGTACTACTACATTATGAACTTATCTTACGGTAATATCGTACAACTGCGGGAATTATTGAATTTTATACGAGTTCCCTGCCCCACACTGTTATTACGCCACATTAAACTCCAAATGTCTGACATAAAAGGCAGTAAAAAATATTAAGCTACCTGCTATTAAGCTTAGTTTAAATGCCCTCCTTCTGCGCATGAAATTGTCTTATACTGAAATTATCATACAACTTAGACATCTCGGGCGGTAGATTGCATTTAATCGAAAATATGATTGATTATTAATATGTTAGTGGAGTCTTAAATTCAATATAATTAAATTGCATAAAAACACCATAAATATGATTTATACGTACCTCACAGAGCTATAAAGAAACGCAATAATTGAATCAAAAAACGGCAATTATGTCCGTTTATGGATCAGATATCTGTATGATTTAGTGATATTTATTATCAGACAATAACCTTTAAGGATTGGATATGGGGAAAACAAAAGGACATTGGAAGCAAATTCCATCAATGGCAGTTGCTCGTTCGCACGCACCTGTGATTAATTTTCAAAATAAGCTTTATGTTTTTGGAGGCGGCGGTCCCAACTTCAAAAGCCTCGACAGCTGTGTTTGCTACGATCCCATGGAGAACAGTTGGTCCACTTTGGCTAATATGCCGACAAAGCGTTCTGGCACTGCTGGTTTTCTCATAAAAGACAAAATATATATCGTTGGTGGTGGATATAAAAAACCAGATGGTAATTTTCAATTCCTAAAAACGGTAGAAATTTATGACCCATTAACGGATAGCTGGGAATCTGGGCCAGACATGAATCAACCTCATGATTATCCTGCAGCAACGCTATTAGATGACTACATTTACATACTTGGTGGACATCACCCGGAAGCTTGCCTGGGTGGCCCTAAAACTGATCCAGGTTTTGACTATTGCGAACGATGGTCGCCAGGCGATGCCAGCTGGGAAGAAATTGCACCTTTACCTACACCACGATTCGCTGCTAGTGCTTTAAGCCGCGATGGTAAAATTTTCACCTCTGGGGGAGTGGCATTTCGTCCAGAAGGATTTAACAATTTTGATTTTTTTGAAAATTATTCTGTCAAAGATAATCATTGGCAAAGAGATAATGACCTATCATTACCTTGGCCCGCAGCGGGCCAGGGCATGTGTAACATAGACAACGATTTTTTCTTCTTTGGTGGCTACAGCACAGACAACATTCACCCGCGCGCCGCTGTATGCGAAAACAATGATACACAATGGCAACGACTGCCCGATATGCCCTCTCCGCGTGCGGCCATGGGCGTGGCAAACATGGGCAATACGATATACCTGGTAGGTGGCTGGGCAGATGATGGACGCACACCTTTGGACACTGTCGTAGCTTATAGCTGGTAAATAAGGGAGGAAAGCGCCATGAATAACGATGAACTAACACGATATAGTCGCCATATCATGCTGCCTCAGCTGGATTACGAGGGGCAACTAAAACTCACTCAATCCAGAGCACTTATCATCGGCGCTGGCGGTCTTGGTTCACCCGTTGCGATGTATCTTGCAAGTAGCGGCATCGGCCACATTGTTATATCTGACTTCGATCACGTCGAATTAAGCAACTTGCAGCGACAGATTCTACATGGCAACGATGATGTTGGAAAAGCAAAAGTAGAATCCGCAAAACAAACTTTACAAGCACTAAACAATGAAATCGAAATCACTGTATTTAACGAAAAACTCGAGGAAGAAAAACTACGCGAACAAGTAAAACTCGCAGATATTGTTCTTGAAACAACAGATAATTTCGACTCTCGTTTTTTTCTAAATCGGTTATGCGTTGAAGAAAAAACACCTCTCGTCTCGGGATCAGCAATTCGTTTTGAAGGACAAGTCACCGTATTTCGACCTGATAAAGAAAACAGTCCGTGTTATCACTGTCTCTATAAAGAATCAAATGAAGACCAGGCTGAAGGCCAATGGGAAACTTGTGCGCGAAGTGGCGTATTAGCACCTGTGGTAGGGATTATTGGCTCAATTCAGGCAACAGAAGCAATTAAAGTTTTGACAGGTATGGGGCAGGATTTATGCGGCCGATTAGTCGTATTTGATGCGATGTATATGGAATGGCGCGAAATGAAATTGAAAAAAGACCCTAACTGTCCAGTGTGTTCGCAATAATTTTATTATTTTGAGATTTAAAATCGCAATGTAATCATTTTACATGGCAAGTTAAACACAACGAGCTACCTTCATTCGCGATTTGCTTACGATCATTGCCAACACCATCTGCAAACTCGACATCTGCATTAAAGCCACCAACGCGTAAAAAGCTTGGTATCAATTGATCGTTATTGTCAGTTTTAACTTTAATACCATGTGGATCATGACATGAACCACATTCCACTTCATAACCATCACCTGTGTCGTATAAGCGAATTTCATCGGGATCTGCATGATTATTATTATTCCGATCGAAATAGGCCATCTTGCCTTCTTTGACATTAGGTTCACGATAATCCACGTCCGGTCCAAATTCTTGAGGATATCGGACGCCGATGGGATGATCATCTGCTAAATAATTTGTTCTCTGGTTTAGATCGGGAAGAACATTGATTTCCCCTGTGGTTTTATTTATTCCGCCCGAAACATAACGATCACCAATTGAAAACATTTTAAAATCCGGTGCAGCGAAAACACCGGTACTTCCGGGATTATGACAAGTGATGCACAAACTCGCGTTTTGAGAATTAAAACCTGCATGCTCTGTATTCGGATTATTTCCTGGTGATCCTGACCCCAACTTATTACCAGCCCATTCATCTAAAAATGAATTATTTACTGCCGTTTCCTGACTTTGGGAAAAACCTGCTCTAAATGCACCAATCATCTGGGTTGGCATATTAATAATGGAGTCAATTGCAGTAGCGCCATCATGGCAGGATAAACAGGTTAAGGAATTTGGACCTGGCTGAGTATAGTTCAAATCCATTGTGGTAGGTTCAAAAAAGTTAGTGTCAGCTTTTGTTTTGTCTTGTTTATAAAGCGTGTATGTCCGCTGTGTCACGGTACGATTCCACAGTGGCGCTGCAACCGTTGAATTGGCGCCATGTGGGGTATGACAATAAACACATATTTCGTAATAATCATTACGATAACTATCCATCGTCGTAGCAGCTGGGCTGTAAGACATAGTCAGGTTGTGACGTGTATTTGCAATACCACCAATACGTAAACCATCTGCGGAGAATTCATTATTATTAATCACATTGGGAGCATTAGTATTGTCTGTACTCCCGCCGCCGGGTAACCAACCATCAGCATAACCAATACTAAAGCTGAGAAATGAAAGCGGAATTGCTAGTAGCAACGCACCAACTAGGGTTAATTTAATTGCGCCAATGGACGATTTTCGCAATGTCGTGGCCACAATCATGTGTTGAATTCCTGTTTAATATGTAACACTCGTCATTTAGTTATAGCTGGTTAATTATTCTTTTCTTCCCAGCATATTATTTATGTTTACTAAGCAGACTAATTTACGAAACGCGACACACCCTGTCAAATAAAACCTTTTATTTCATTACCCTGCAGGTTTTCGATTTATCACAGCAGAATGTTCACTAAACAACCTTTGTTTACGAAAAGAGGGCAATATTCCATAAAAACTCATCTTAAATGCGATGTTCATCCAAATCACTAAAGTGTAAGATTAGCTCGCCCAATACTTAAGTGATATTAAATAAAGGATTAACGACATGTCCAGAACCAAAACCAAGGTTTACTATGATTCGCATTAAGGGATTGAATAAAACCTACGCATCTGGCACTCAAGCGCTTAAAGAATTGGCGTTAGAAATTAGTCAAGGAGAAATTTTAGCCCTGTTGGGGCCAAATGGCGCCGGAAAAAGTTCGACCATCAAAATTCTCACAACTTTAAGTGGATTTGATGATGGCGAGGTTTTTGTAGCTGGATTCAATGTCGATGTAAATCCCGAAAAAGTGCGTCAATCCATCGGTTATGTTGCACAAGAAACTGGTGTAGATTATTTCTTAACCGGGAGAGAGAATCTCGTTTTGCATGGTCATCTTTACCGCATGACCAAAAAAGACATTCACCATCGAATTGACGAATTGTCAGAATACTTTTCACTGGCAGAAACACTTGACCAGCTAGTTTCAACCTATTCAGGTGGAATGCGTCGCAAACTCGATATTGCTACCGCCCTCATCCATCGTCCTAAAATATTGTTCTTGGATGAACCCACACTGGGATTGGATACGCAAAGTAGACAAAGTTTATGGGCCTATATTAGAAAACTGAATGAAGAACTCGGTCTCACCATTTTATTGACTACACACTACTTAGAAGAAGCTGACAAACTCGCCGATAAAGTCGCCATCATTAATGGGGGCGAAATCAAAACGCTTGGAAAACCCGAAGAATTAAAAGATCAAATAAGAGGTGATGTTGTTTCTTTGCAATTGAATCAACCCAAGAGCAAAGAAAATATTTCTTCCAAATTGACACAAAACGATTTTGTGAAAGATAGCAAATGGGAAGATGACAAATTACATCTGTATGTCTCCAATGGCGCCACGTCAATTGTGAAACTCATTGAAGATTGTCATTCGCTTAACTCTGATGTGTCCAATGTTTCATTTTCCCGACCAACCCTGGATGACGTTTTTATTCAATACACGGGAAGTAGCATCGACTCCCAAAATGAAACCGGTGAAGAAAAGTGGTGGGAAAAGTGGGCAGGAAAAGGAGGCGGAGGTGCCTGGAGTAAAAAATGGCAAACCGATAACGACACGTCAGAAAAACCCGCTGATAGCGACTCTTCAGAAAAACAATGGTCTGAAGAAGAAGAGACTGAATGGCACAATAACAAAGAGTGGTCAGAAGACGAATCAAAACAATGGGAAGGTAATGAGCATTGGAGTCAACAAGAATCTGCTGCTTGGCATAATAAAGACTCATCCTCCAAGAAAAATGCAGATGAAAGTAAACCATCTGACGCCGAAAATTCTCAAGAAAGTTGGCAACAAGATGACTCGAATGCATGGTCTGGTGATAATGATTGGAAATCTGAGGGAAATTCCTGGCAAGAAGATCAAGGCTCAAAAAATTCCCCCCAGACCCAGCAATGGGATAAAAAGTAAAATCTCTTAGCTAACGTTATTCTCTTTAGCGCCCATCTTTAATTATTTACAGGAAAGGTTATGTTCGCAGACACATGGTATCTTTTTAATAAATACGTAAAAATTTCAATGCGCATGCCATTGTGGTCACTGTTTTCATTGATTCAACCTTTGCTCTGGTTGTTTATATTTGGTTCATTGTTCAATTATTTCGCCACACTGCCAGGTTTTCCTGCGCCTTCTTATATGGACTATTTTGTACCAGGCGTACTTATCATGACAGTATTGTTTGGATCGTCTTGGGCCGGCGTTAGTCTGTTACGAGAAATCAGCGCAGGAACTATCGATAAAATGTTAGTGTCACCCGCTTCTCGATCTTCCATTGTACTAAGCCGAGTATTACATTCGGCGGTGCAGGTAGTCGTACAGGCCATGATAGTTTTAGTTACTGCTTGGATTATGGGGGCCAGTACAAATTACAATCCCATTTATATTATATTAGCGATGTTAGTAATTTTATTACTGGGTATAGCGTTTGCCAGCTTGTCAAATGGCTTGGCAATTATGTTACAGCGCGAAGAACCGCTTGTAATAATGGGTAACTTAATGACACTACCACTCATGTTTTTTTCTACCGCTATGGTGCCAGAAAAATTTATGCCTGACTGGATCCATACCATCGCCATAGTTAATCCCATAGAGTATGCCGTCAGCGCCGTACGTGCTGCCCTCTCTCCTGACCCAGTGTTGTCAGAATTTGTATTGGGCTTTGGTGTGACTTTAGCGTTTGCAATTGGTACAACTTATTGGGCTATCTCTGCATTTAAAGAGACCAGAGACTAAATCCTTCGATTGCATAAAATAGAGACCCTGGATCAATAATGTATGCAACACTTAGTTAAATTAAAAATTCATAACAAATCCGCCTTCAAATGAATAGCGTGAATATTTACCCAACGACGTACTTTGAAAAGCGGCAATAACATCTTCGTCATTAAGTCGACGAGTACTCAGTCCAACGGGTAACGATGAAAAGTTTTTTTGGAACGTGGCTTTAACTACAAAACGTAAATCTTTAAAAAATGAATAACTGATACTCGGCGAAATACTCGCGGTAAAGTTAATTCGTTTCGCATTCTCCCCCCGAGCAACTGCACCCGAATCTTGATTTGCATATCCCGACAAAACGCCTGTCATTAATAAACTACCGAAAACACCTGGAGCAAGAACTCGACTCAAATTTAGATTGCCAGTATGGCTATTAAATTCGTAATCTTTCGGGTCATAAACACTGACAACAGATGGCGTTGTTTCATCCAGACCGGTTAAAGGATTTTCGACAACAACATTTTCGGTAGATGTCAAAACGTCGTTGCTTAAGTTTCTGTAGAGCGTTAATACATAACTGAGATTTGCAGAAATACCCCAGCGCAAACTCTGACTCATAGCTAATGTAAAACTTCCTGTGAGAGACTCAATTGGGTTGGCACTAAAGGTTTCAATGTACCTCATACTTCCCGACACATTTATTGAAGTAGGAACATTTTCACCGTCAAATCCAGGCGGTGCCAAATTAAGTAAAGGCCGTACAAATAATTTCATTCCCCGCCCAAGCGATAGCGAGGTTGCTTGACTTAGTTTTTCATCATCTACAAGGCTACTTTGGTCTAATCGTGTAATCGATGCATTCCAATTCCTGTCTGGCGTTCCCAACGTTACATTTGATTGCAACACCGATCGTAAATAATCTGTTTGCCCCAAATGATAGGTAGAATAAGTCGGACTCCATATCGCACGAAAACTTAAATCATCTCGTGTTTTAAGCGCATAGATAAAACTCAAGGCCAAATCAGATCGTATTTCTTCAGAAGGATTTGCGTCGTTCAAATTCAGATTATTGTCATAGACAAACTGATAATTTAAACTATTGGAAAAACCACTAAGCCGACTTTCGACAATTGCCAACCGCGCCTCAGCTTCAGGTACTTGCGCAATATTTCCACCTGCAAAAATTATCCCCCGATACTCATTAGCCGCGAGCGAATCCATACCGAGTTGCTCAAACACTTTGCCTAACAATAATTTAACGGCGTAGTTGGTTGGCCGCAAATTCAAAACTTGATGATAAGAATTAGCTGCATCTCTCAACTTGCCTTTACTTGATTGCAAGATGCCCAGAAAAGCCCAAGCTTGAAAGTTATTTGGCTGTTCCTGAGTGATCTCGATAAAAATATTTTCGGCCTCTGTTAAGCGTTGTTCTGACCACAACCCCCGCGCTTTAGTAATTTTCCATTTACCTGCTGCAAATTGCCCTTCTCGACTATCCTTATCAATTTGCATAATCATTTCATATTGTTCGGCAGCCTTTGATAACAAACTCAACTGCTCATAAACGTTTGCTAAATTAATTCTAGCTCTAAGATTTTTTGGACTATGCCGAACAACCGATTCAAATTCAACACGCGCTTCACCAAATTTCTTTTGTCGTATAAATATCATACCCCTATTAAAACTCGCTTTGACATTGGCAGAATAATAATCCAACGCCTTTTCATACTCGACCAAACTCTCTGCCACATTACCACTCTGTAATGCTTTATCCGCAACTAAGGTATGCAACACATTCAAGCGAATTTTACTTTGTTTAGCAAAGTTTCCCGATTTGTCATTATCAATAACGTATTGAAACTGTTCCTTAGCTTCTTCAATTTTGCCGCTGTCAAAATACATTTGTGCCAAATTAAGTCTGGCCCTAAATTCATTGGGATTAACTTTTAATACGCTTAAAAAACCTCGCTCTGCCATAAGCGTATTTCCCAACTGTAAATTCGCCATTGAGATATTGAAAAAGGCTTCTGTTCGATTTGGATCCAAATCAACGACAATCTGCAGTGACTTCAATGCGCCTTGCCAGTCTTTAATCGCTAGTTTCTGCCGTCCATCAATGATGTGATATTGTACCGTCGCTAGTTTTGTCAAATTATCATTCTTTCCCATATCCATGATATTTTTTAAATGCTTCATGGCTCGCTGGGGACGATTAGTACGATCATAAATTCTTGATAAACTCATATTCACAGTCGCATTTTTTGGGTTTTGCAAATATAGCTTTGAAAACGTCGCTTCTGCCTCTTCCACGCGATTTAACAACATATAAGCATTACCAATATTGTAAAGGACTTGGGAATCATCGGAATATTCCAATAGCAACCCATTAAAAATTAATAACGCTGCATTTAATTCGCCTTTCTGAGCTAACGCTCTACCTGATGCCAACGACAAAAGTTTCTCAACTTCTTTAATCCGCGGATCACGGGTACCAGTATCAATGATCCTTTGATATTCATCTTGCGCAAGTTGAATTTTCCCCAAACGCTCATATATTTTTGATAAATATAAACTATAACGAATATCACGGGGTTTAGACTGAATAGCTCGCTTAATAAATGCCATGCCTTGTTCAATTTTTTTTTGCTGAATGTAAGCCTGGCCTTTCCTAAAATTTGCCTCCCCATGCTCGGGAGCTAACAATAAAACTTTGTCAAATTTTGCGATGGCTGGTGAAACTTGTTGCTTCATCAACAAATCCACCCCCTCGTCAATGAGTTTCTTAATGGTAGGCGTATCGGAAAATATCACGGGCGAGAAAACTAATAAGAAAACACACAAAAAACCACTAGCAACCTTCCGCAATGCCCAATCCATTCCGGTAGAAATATTGTATTTTGTGGATAGTATATTGTTAATCATTTGCCATAAAATGTAGGTGCCAAATTATATTGCTCACCTCATAACTGAAACTACTTAAAATTCAATATTAAATTTAGCCAATAAATGCCAGCCATCAAATCGTAGCTCTACTTTTTGCCGGTTTTCATCAATTCCATCCTCATCTAACGCGCCTGCCTCTAACAGTGAATTGATGGGTTTTATAATCAATGGCTCGCTAGTAATACCATCACCTTCGTTATAGTCATTACTAATATTAACGCCTTTTAGCGCGCCCGCTTTCATATGAAGAGCATAGGCACCTTCCAAAGCAATAGAGAAGCGGTCCGCAAAGTGGTACTCTGCGCCAACACCAAACTGAAACATCAAGAAGCCAGTCGCTTGAGACCGAAATATAAAAATGCGCTTGAATCCGGCAGGAGCACCGGAAGTAAACTCGAAAACGTTTGTTTCTGTATAATCGATATCAAAAACCTCACGCAAGCTTAAATTGACATAAGCATTAAGCTTTTTGCTTCGTTTATTGAGGTAGTGACTAATACCCAAATAATATTGCGTGTAGGAAAGTTTACTTCTACGATTAAATGTCGCGGAATTGTTTGCCTGACCTTGAAGCGGAAATATCACTTGTGACTCATTGGCTTCAGCCAGTGTCTCCCAAGCGCCAATCCCAATGTAAAAATCATTCTGTGTTCCAAATTTTCGACGAATTTCCAAACCCGCCTCAACATCAAAGGGTCGCGCTTTTAGGTTATTCTCGAAATGAAACTCTTTAGTTGGATAGGAAGAATCTCCTTCCACGTCTTCTGGCAAATCAGTAGTGATACGAACGGTACCAACAAAAGGTGCATTATACACCGTATCATAGAATACATTTAGCGCGAGCCGATTAACTCCCACCACTGGTGAAAATACCCAACCTGCGTCATCAGATTTAGCATCCGCATTTCCTATTAAGATAGAAAGTAAAAATACTAAAATTCCCGTTTTACGATTCATGCTTCCCAGGTTCGGCGAATGTCGGTTTAAAATATGAAATTAGCGCAGGTAGTACCCACACCGCGACTAAACAGCTCATGATCATGTAAGCTGTGACAAAAATACCCAGCTTCATATGTGGCGGAAACTGTGAGAAAAACAACACAGAAAAACCCACAGTAACCACTGTCGCATTTAGAACAATAGTGTGACCAGTGGTTCGTAATGTCATAGCCGTGGCTTGTTCATGATCCTGCCCAAGTTTGCGCTCTCGTATATACCTAAAGAGATAATGGATGGCATAGTCCACCCCAACCCCAATTGCAATACCTGCAGCTAGCGCTGTTGAAACATCGAGTGGAATGGATAATAAACCTGCGACACCAGCAACAAAAAGTGTCGAAAGCGTTACAGGTATTACTACATAAAACCCTGCAATCAACGAAGCAAAAACAATTGTGGCAACAATGAGTATGGCGATTTTCGATATCACTATCGCCGTCGTTTGACTATCAATTAACAGTTGCGCCCAAACAAACGAGTTATTACCAGAGCCGGAAAGATTCACATCAACATCCAAGTCAGTAAACTCTTTGTCCACATAAGAATTGACTGAATCCATAATGTGTTTTAAATCTTTCGTGTGGTCAGTTTGAATAATGACTGTTACTAGTCCAGTTTGGTAGTCAAAATCAACAACAGAATCTAGTTGTTCCGGCCGACCAGAAACAGAAAACAAAAACAGATATTCGCCTACTTGCTTGGCTGATTCTGGAATCACATTAAACGTTTCATCGCCAGCATGCAGTGTTTTATTCATACTCTTAATGTAATCAACAACACTGATGCTATCACCCACATGCGGTAGAGTCTCAACATATTCTTGTAATCCTTGCATCTTGTTTAACAGTGCAGGGTTTTTGAAAGCGTCTTTTTCTTTTGCTTCAATAACAACATTTAAAAAGATAGAGCCAGAAAACTTGCTATTTAGAACATTGGTTGCTTTAGTAATGTCGGTCTCTTCCCGAAAATCACTCATCCAACTGGAATCCACGTAGAGTCGACTCGTTCCAATCACAGAAACAATCACAAGAACAGCAAGAATAATTACAGATGGCGTGCGATGTGATTCAATCCAGCGTCCAGATTGCGTTAAGAATAAAGCTAAACGATTTTTCTCGTCATAAACTCGAATCGCTCTTCGCTTCGCGAGATAATTACCAACCTTAGGTTTCAACAAACTTAGAATAGCCGGCAGTAAAGTAATACTGATCACCCAGGAGAAAAGGATCCCTATTAATGCAAAGACACCAAATATTTTAAAGGGGGGCATTTCAGCAAAGAAAAGCGCAAGAAAACCGATTGCTGTGGTTATCGACGTCATTATCAATGGCGGGCCAAGCTGAGACGTTGTCTCTTTTACAATTTTATATGAATCTTCTTGAGGATTATGTAAAACTTTGTCGTAATAAGCACTCATCAAGTGCACGCCATCGCCAATACCAACAGCCACTAAAATGACTGGCAACATGGTTGAAATGGTATACAAAGGTACGTTGGTTACAACCATTAATCCAAACGTCCAGATAATCGCGGACGACATAACTAAGATGGGCAACAACATACCTCGCCATGTACGAAATATGATGAGCAAAACAATTGCCATTACCGCAATCAACAATGGCACCATTTTTTCCATATCCGCCATGGCGTATAATCCCGATGACACTTCAATTACTGGTCGACCAGCAAGAAAAAATGTGTCATTGATTGGTTTGCTGGGATCCGCATTTGGAATATTGGAAGATAGCAGTACTTTTTTAGCCTTTGATTCGCTAACTTCAAAGTCACTCGCCATCCACTCTTCGCCTTCAGGCAGTGCATTGGCTAGTAAAGCTTTTCGCTGCGTACCATCCAAGTTCAGCCATTTATTACCCGCCCAATCACTTTCCTCTTTTACTTTTTGTTTGGCAGATTCTTTTGGTGACCCATCAGCATTGACCCATTTGTTACCTACAAAGTTTGCGTTGGATTTAACAGGATCTGTCTTCGCGCTGCCATCCGCGTTGACCCATTGGTTGCCTTGCCAGTCGGATTCTTCTTTTTGCGTTTGTGCTGCGGCCGGTTTCGGTGTGCCATCGGTTTTTACCCATTTGTTACCGGCAAAATCTTTGTCCGGCTGATTCGGGTCTTTCTTGGCAGAACCATCTGCATTAACCCATTGGTTGCCTTGCCAGTCGGCTTCTTCTTTTTGCGTTTGTGCCGCGGCCGGTTTCGGTGTGCCATCGGTTTTTACCCATTTGTTACCGGCAAAATCTTTGTCCGGCTGATTCGGGTCTTTCTTGGCAGAACCATCTGCATTAACCCATTGGTTGCCTTGCCAGTCGGCTTCTTCTTTTTGCGTTTGTGCTGCGGCCGGTTTCGGCGTGCCATCGGTTTTTACCCATTTGTTACCGGCAAAATCTTTGTCCGGCTGATTCGGGTTTTTCTTGGCAGAACCATCCGCGTTGACCCATTGGTTGCCTTGCCAGTCGGTTTCTTCTTTTTGCGTTTGTGCCGCTGACGGTTTCGGTGTGCCATCGGTTTTTACCCATTTGTTACCGGCAAAATCTTTGTCCGGCTGATTCGGGTCTTTCTTGGCAGAACCATCCGCATTAATCCATTGGTTGCCTTGCCAGTCGGCTTCTTCTTTTTGCGCTTGTGCCGCCGCGGGTTTCGGCGTACCATCGGTTTTTACCCACTTGTTGCCGGCAAAATCACTGTCTGGTTTTTTTGTGGTTTCCTCAACTTTGGTTTGATTTTTCGGGGAGCCATCGCTATTAACCCATTGATTACCAGCCCATGGCTCGTCTGTTCCGCTACTTGATTTTTTCTTGGGAGTTCCGTCAGCATTAGTCCATTCATTTCCTCCCCATTTGCCATCACTATCAGTATTACCTGCCCCCCAAGGTCCCCAATCTGGCTCTTCACCTAACTCTTTAGAGATTAGATTTTTTACCTGAAAATAGGTCATATAACGATGTTGCTGTCCTTCTTTAATTTTTATGCGAATCATTGCTGCAGTGCCATCTGCAGAAACCAAATTGCCCACGAGTATGTCTTTATGATCTTCGATGGTTTTTTTAAGTGCCGCGATTTGTTCTGGGGTCTGTGGAACTTCATCCATGATCGGACGTGATCCGAACCTCTGTTCATCACCTTCAAACACGGTTGACGAGGCTATAGAGGCAATATCAACATCCCGTGTGGCTAATACACCCGGAAGTTGCGTGACTTTTTTAGTTAATCTCGCTATTCGTGCAAGTGTCTCCGGATTATATATTCCTTCCTTTTCATTTACGATGCTCACAATCAAGGTATCTTTCACACCAAAGATATCATCAACTTTTTCATCATAAATTATGGCTTCATGTCCTTTAGGTAAATAGACACGTGCATCCGTTTCCCATCGCAAACCATCCAGTTGCATGGCAAAAAAAGCTGTTAGTGCAGCCACTATTGCTATAACAGTTTTGGGAAAGTTAACACCTAATGAATATATTTTTTCCAACATTTTAATCCGTTCCTAATGTTTCAATTCGGCGATGACAAAGTTCATGGCCAGCGATAATCCGTAGTATTTTCAATTTGTGAAGCCTAACCGATTATCCAAGCACTTATAATGCCGCAATATTTTAGCTTCCGCCCTTCGCTTTGCTTAAAAATTATACTTGAATTCCACCGATACTCGTTTGTTTTCGTTAAAATTTCCCAGGAATTGCGCTCGCTGTTCAGGCGTGACCAAACCACCAAAAGCAGCCGAATCAGCCTGCCGTCCAAACGCTGTTCTTCGACCAATAAAAATATCGGCACCCAGCGTTATCTGAAAATGATCCGTCAAATTAAACAGCAATCTGGGTTTTAGATAGGTTTCTTCAAAATTAATCAGCCTAATAACCAACAGAGTAAACACGGCCGAATGTTTTTGAATCGGCTTTCGAATAAACAGATTGAATGTTGTATCAAACTGATCAGATAATATGGACTCGTCATAATTCAGGATAACCCACTGCGCGATTGCAGGACTAAAGTCAGCTCCCCAAAAACTGAAATCGTATCCTACACCCCAACGGATATGATTGCGCTTCACATCTCCATCATCATCGAGGAAACCATCTGTGTATTTATCAACGATAGCAAAATACTTATCAGTAACAAACGCAAATTCCGCTTTTAAAATATCCCCTTTTATTTCCTTGGTCACCGTGGTGCCAAAAATTTGCATTCGAGAATATGTGGGAAATATTGGTAAGTTTTGTGTTGGTTCGGTACTTCGAACATCATCAAGTGAAATTATACGGAAAGTGGTTGGGTAATCATCCCAGGTGTAAAAATAACTAAAAGAAAACTCAGCATCGAACATGTCCCGCTTAACCCTAAAACCAACTTCCGAAAATTTTGGATTAAAATTCTCGGGCTCCGTTGTGGAATCCAGCACCTGAAACAATTCCCATTCAGAACCGGGTGCAGCGGGCTGATGGAATTTCAATTCAGGAATCCAGAGAAATTCATAAGTCGTGTTTTCAGAAAAGTAATCAACTTTTAGTGTCCATAGCGGAATGCGATAATCTAACAAGTCAGGCAAAATGAGCTCTCTAAAATCCATGGGATTAATTTCGTCAACAATACGAATGCCTTCCAAAACCCCCCACACAACAAATTGCTTACCTACGCGTACATCCAGGTTATCGAAATACATATCAAGGTACATTTCACGCAACTCTGCGCGTTTATCATCTTTTTCCTTTTTTAATTGATCGATAAAAACCAGTGGTTCTTTTTCGTTTCTTACATCACGAGCAGAAATTGTATCGTAATTAAATAAATCATAAACGTGATCATAGTAACCACGACCTGATGTATATAATTTGGTTTTAGGAAAAATCAGATACTGCCAGTTTAAAGACAGCACATTTCGAATTTTTGTGAAACTGCGAGGTTCATCAAATCGGTACGCCGTTTCATTTTTGATGTATCCACCAAAAATATGTTTTGATGGTCTTGATGCTTCAAGTAATGCATCTAAGTCATCGGGTATTGCTATATCGATATCGTTTGTCGCAGCAAATAACAAATTAGGCGACTCAAACAACAGAAAGAGAATGATAAAATATTTTAGGTATTGGCTAATTGTGTTTTGCATGTATGACAAACAATCACGTATCCGTTATCAGCAGCTGAAAATCCTAAATCAGCTTCTGTACCCTTAGGTAAGGGTTCCCGACAACGTTCGCAGCTGCGATCCTGGTTCACTTCTAACTCTTTCCAACCTATGATATCGGCAAACTTATCCACTTCATTTGCTTTATTTTCAGATTGTGCCGGTTTTAGAAATGTCCATTCATTTTGTGATTCCATGCCATCAGAAAACGCTTCCTCAAGTACTCGTCTAATCAATAACGATACGGGTATATTCATTTCATCCGCTTTGGCAATTACCCTGTCTTTTAACGTCTTGGGGACTCTGGCACCAAGATATTCTTCTTTACGCTTCATAGCCACAGCCATGGCTTTTTGACGCATTTTTTCGCCTTGTTTTCTTGATTTATCAGGGCCCATGTTAGACATATAACAACCTCCAGAATATAAACTGCCTTGCATAAAATAATGGCTTTTATGATCGCCAATATGCGTATTTGTTAAACAAATACATACATGCAAGAGACAGTATAAACGATTTTAATGATTTCATGCATCTTTAGCGTAATGTCTTACAAATGTATAACAAAAAGGGCTAGCTGTCAATTGATCGGTTATTAAATAATCTCTTCGATTGGCTTTATTATTGTTTTCCCAACATATTTTATATCTGATCATATCAATTTCATACGTCACTCTATTGGCTCAAATTCCAATATTTGGTGAATAATCAGAGAGAATTACAACGAATTTAGTAAGTTCTTTTTATAGAAAAACGATGTGATAAAGTTTGTTAGACAATGAAAATTCACTATGCACTGAAGGATAAGCGGTTTAGCTATCATCTCCATCATCATCAGCTTCCGAATCTTCAACTTTAATGACTTTCAATCCACCCAATCCTGCAGCAAGAAACAAAACGTCGTTCCGATACACAATATGATTAACCGACTGCCGAGCACCCGCTTCGTCCACCAAAAAGTTGTTTAATGCCAGCCTTCCCACAACTTCCAATGTGCTCGTATCACAGCCTTTCGCCTCAATATTTTCATCATCAACCGCAACATAAACGCCTGCTTCGCCATTAGCCATAAAAACAGAACGTTTATACGCGGTAGCTGCATTGGCCACGGCTAATGCAGCATCCAACCCTTCAATTACCGGATTATCAATTGTTTTTAAAACTTCGCCTGTCTCTAGGCATATTAATTGTGTACCACCATCTCCCATGGCAACTATGGCTTTATCTTTTTTCACTTCAATGGTTGATTTAGAATGTTTGATGGTTGCCCCGGCCAAATCAAACGTATTTTGGATAGAGCCATCACTTTTATCAAATGTGATTAATTTTGCTGATTCACCATCAACACCGTTAGAACCTGCAATAACAGCGATATCACCACTATCACTGTCTACACTTCTTGCATCAACCAATGGGGAACTATTTTTTTCTACTAATCCAGTCTGGCTCAATATGGTGATGTATCCATTGTCAGCTCCCGAGGTAACATAAACATCGCTACCAAAAATATCGACATCGGTTGCAGCGAAACTAGCTATGTTTTTTGTCACTATTTCTTCACTTAGCTTTCCCCCTGATAGCTTTACCACGCTTAAGATGGCAGGCGAGGAATATGATTCACTAGATGTTGCCGCTGCCAAATAAAGACTAGATCCTTTAATCGCCAAGCCATTCACATCTACATCGCTAAGTACTGCACTTGAAATTAGTTCTGGCGAATCCACATCGCTAATATCGATTACTTCCACACCGCCTAAAAAAATATCTCCCTGAGTGTTGTAACTAACATAAGCTTTATTGCCATGTATCCGAATTTCCGTTGCATGCAATTTAGCACCTTTATGAACTAGCGGATCAACTTCCGCAACAAGTGTTAATGTGATCTCAGATTTTTTATTTTCTGGCTTGTATTGCCCCTTGCCTCGACTCATTGATGCTTTATTAGCAGGTGTAATTTCAATCTCGATGGATTCACTGGTCACATGAACACGTTCTGCCAATTCTACTTCATTATTTTGAATCACTACCTTATCAGAGGCTTCATCTTCCTCTTTTGCAAATTGACAAGATGATAGCAAAAGTGCCAATACACATAGAATGGGTATATTAATTTTTAATACATTCATAGGAAACTCTTGAATTCAGTAACACTTTATTTCTGTATCGGAAGGGTAAAGAATGAATGCAAGAAAATGGTGGATTTTCACCCTGCAAATAGACATACGTCTCAAAACCGAACAGTTTTCCACATTTCTTTAGGGTAATTGTTCGATAATAACTCAATTCCTAGGTTGCTAACGACCTAGAAAAACTACCAGAAAAACCGACTTTTACTAAATTTTTAGCTTGGCAGACCGCTATTAATTAAAGACAAACAACGCAGGGCCTTTGCCAGCAAACAGGTGGAAAGTATGAGTCAGGAACAATTCGACGTATTGGTCGCCGAAGATGATGATCAAATCTCTTATTTGTTGAACTTTATGTTAACTCGAGAAGGGTTTACTGTAAAAGTTGCAAATGACGGCCAGGAAGCTATGGATGCAATAGCAGAAATTGCAATGCCCAAGCTAATTCTACTAGACATAATGATGCCGTTTTACGATGGCTACCAAGTTCTAGACCATATTCGCAACAAAACAGACTGGGAAGGTGTACCCATTTTGATGCTTACGGCAAAGTCTCAAGAGAAAGATATTGTGCAGGCTTTGGAATCAGGTGCAAATGATTATGTTGTCAAGCCTTTTCAACCGGGTGAACTCATTACACGCCTAAAAATGCTCATGAGACGTGCCGCGTGATACATGAAAAACACGGTAATTTCTATGTGGATGCTCTGCTTGGGATGGTTCCCCAGTGTATCCACATATGCCAATGAAGCAATAAAACAAGCTTGGCAGGAAATAGAGAAAAAAAATTATTCTAATGCCATAACAATTCTACAAAGATATCAACAAAAAAATCCTTCAAATCCCAGAGCTCAATATCTTTTAGCACGAACACATTCATGGAATGGCGATTATCATTCAGCGATTCAACTCTTAGACCGACTCTTAAAAAAAGAACCTCAGAATTCTGATTTTTTACTAACCAAAGCCAGAATTCTAAGTTGGCAAAACAACAACACAGAAGCTATAAAATTACTAAATATTGCACGCAACATATCACCAAACTATTTTGACGTTTGGGACTTAGAACTCAAACTGATGCAACGCGAATTCTCAAATAAGGAGCAGACAAAGATATCTACTTTTTATAATCGTTTTAAATCTCAATTTCCTCATAAGTCAATTCCTCTTCCGGTTGTTTCTAAGATAAAGAAAAAACGATTTGTCGCGACAACTGCACAAATAGAAAAATTAGATAATGATCTAGATTCTTGGAAAAAAGCTGACATAGCCTATGGCAATCAGTGGAAAAAATATAATTATGTAACAAAGTTAGCATTTGACCATCGTTTTGGTCTAAGCGATCAGGAGTTTCAGCTATCTATATATCGAAAAACAAAACAACATTTATGGTTAAGTGGAGGAGCGTCGTTTAGTAATCGGCAACTTTTGTATCCTTCGTTTTCTGTAAACGTAAAGGCTGACTATCTAACTACAACAAAATGGCTACTATCGTACCAATTAGATCATCGGATTTATCAGAACTTAGTCGTAGATAATAGCCGCATTGCTATAAGTAGACGATGGGGAAATTTCCAACCCGCATGCATACTCTATATTACCGGCATTGATTATAACGAGACAACGTTAAGTGGGACAATGCAATTATCCTACTACTTCCGCAACAAAGGCACTGTGCGAATATCAGCAACAAAAGGGAGACAATTGGAATATATTGACAAAACATCGAAGATTCATGACACAACAAATATTACTTTGGATGGTAGTTATCAATTAAACCCGACTTGGCTGTTGATCTCTGCATTAAATTATCATAGCCAAGGAACGGCGTATAAAAAATATGGAATCCTTTCTGGGTTACAATATAGATTCTGACTTTATCCTTCAAGTTGGCGTTGGAATTATAAAACTCGTCCTATTACTTACATTCTTCGTTCTAGTACTTGTTATTGCGCTCCGGCTGATATTGCTATATCACAACTATTGGCGCGATAAATTTATTTCCGAATGGCGACCTGCACTAATGCAATGTGTATTGGACACACCCGATAGATTACCTAAACTAAACCACAAATACATTAATTATTTTATTGGTGAATGGAATAGCCTTTACCAACAACTTGGTGGGACAAGCCATGAAAATTTAATAGAAACGGCAATGCGTCTTAAAATTTATCAACCCGCCATTCAGATGCTAATTTCAAAGCATATAAAAATTCGATTAACCGGAATCATCACTCTAGGAAATATGCGATACAAACCTGCTTGGAAAATACTGGAAAGAATCGCCACATCTGACGAAATCTATTTATCAATTGCAGCTTACCGCGCACTGATACTAATTGATGAAAAAAAAGCACTTAGTGAGTTGTTTCCAATACTCATACGGCGGTCAGACTGGCCCCCTAGCATGGTGATAAAAATATTGAAAGATGCAGATAATAGTGAAATATGCGAGTTAATCGAGCAAACTTCTCATTATGCTAGCGAAGAACAACTATACAACTTGGTGCAATATATTAATTCATTAAACTGTGCCTGCGCCTCTCGGATATTTCAACGAATTCTTACCAATGAACAACACGGCGATCACCTCAAATCTGCATGCTTAAAGGAGCTATCTGACCCATCTGCTCTAGACTTGGCATATAAATATATCTCATCAAATAGATGGCATGTGCGGATGAACGCCGCTGTAGCGCTTGGGAATATCGGAACTCAAAAAGACATCCCAGTTTTAACAAAATTACTTGCAGACAAGAAATGGTGGGTTCGCTACCGTGCAGCTCAAGCACTGATAAACTGCCCTTTTATAACAGACCTAGATGTAATAAAAATTAAAGAATCACATCACAGCGAGAAAGCCAAACTAATGATTGATCAGGCTATAGCTGAGAAAGGGATTCAATAATGTTAGAGGCCTATTTTCAATTTGCCCAATGGTTTTTCACCATCTACTTTATCGGATTACATGGCGGGTATCTAATACTAAACGGAATTTCCGTCATTAGCATCCGGAAATACATGGAACAACACAGCGTTAATAACCTACCAAACATCTATACCGGCATGGAGATGCCCATTAGTCTATTAGTACCTGCATACAATGAGGAATTATCAATTATTGACTCAGTATTGGCTTTATTACAAGTCAACTATCCAGACTACGAAATTATCGTCATTAATGATGGATCCAATGACAATACATTACAAGTCATCAAAGACTATTTTGAACTAACCATATTCCCTGAAGCACAGCTCAATCGACTAAAAACACAACCAGTTAACAACATCTACATTTCAAAAAAGTATAAAAACCTACGGGTTATTGATAAAAAAAACGGTGGCAAAGCAGACTCCTTGAATGCAGGTATAAACGTTTCAAGATTTCCATTATTTTGTGCAATTGATGCGGACTCTATTTTACAATCAAACTCTATCGAACGAATTGTACAAACCTTTTTGGAAGATCCTCGCACAATTGCCGCTGGTGGTTCAGTTCGAATTGTTAACGGTTGCGAAATTCACAAAGGATTTGTAACTAAAGCTAATCTTCCCAAAAACCCTTTGGCTCTTATGCAAGTAGCAGAATATCTCAGAGCTTTTTTGTTTGGCAGGCTTGGCTGGTCTCCACTAAACGCATTACTCATTATTTCCGGCGCATTTGGTTTATTTAAAAAAGAAGCTGTTGTTCATGTAGGTGGATATAAACCAGATACAATCGGCGAAGATATGGAACTCATAGTACGAATGCATCGAGTTTTCCGAAGTGAAAAAAAATCCTACCGCATTACATTTGTTCCAGACCCTATTTGCTGGACAGAAGCGCCAGAAGACCTAAAAACTTTAAAAAACCAACGCATTCGTTGGCAGCGGGGTCTTTCAGAAAGCCTAATGGGAAACTTGAACTTAATGTTTAACCGAAATCCCAGTATAGTCGGTTGGATTGCAATGCCTTATATGTTAATTTTCGAACTAGCTGGCCCTATTATCGAATTAATGGGCATTAGCTCTGTCGTTATCGGCTTTATAGCAGGTTATATTTCTTACGAAGTTGCTCTCCTATTTTTTACCATCGCCATTGGCTTTGGCATGTTGCTTTCAATAATAGGGGTACTACTTGAAGAAATGTCTTTTCACATATACTCTAATCCCATGTACGTCATCAAACTTTTTATTGCATCTTTTACAGAAAATTTTGGCTACCGACAACTCAACAGTTTCTGGCGAATGATTGCAATGTTCCAAATAATTACTGGTTCCAGAGCAAAATGGGCAAAGATGAAACGTAATGCTAATTGGCAAAGTAAAACAAGCTCAGAACAAGACTCATCTGAGTAGTTCGTAAATAATTGAATTTAACACTAGAAGATGTACTTCTGCAGTTATATAATGCTTAGTTTAAACATTTCCGCTATTTATGACAGGCATAATCAAACCAGACTGGCTAGATGATTTTCATCAGCGCTCTCCACTCTTTAATCCACTCCGGTCTGCATTTCAATCATTAGAATATAAAGCGTCTAACTGGCCCACTTTAGAAGATTATCAAAACCTGATAAACACTCAACCTAGCGGAATTTCCAATTATTTAGACCAACCTATTAAGTTTGTTAACCAAGCCCCATCACCAAAAAAGTTTGAGGATTATTACGAATCGAGGGTTTATTTAAAAGGCGAAGTGCAGACTAGATTAGACTGCTGGCACGATTTTTTTCAAGTGCTAGTATGGAAAATTTTTCCAAAAACAAAAAAAATTTTAAACGCATTGCACTACAACGCCTCTTCAAATCGAGTCTGCAATGATCCCAACAATAAACAACGAACAGCTGTGGAAAATTTTCTCACACTATTCGATGAATGCGGGATTATTATCGTGTCGTGCGACAACAAACTATTACAATTAATTCAAGATTTCAAATGGAAAGATTTATTTTGGGATAATCGAAATCAGTTTACAAAAACAATCGACTGCATCACTTTCGGACATGCTATGTATGAAAAGGCGTTAACACCCTATATTGGTATGACAGCAAACGCTTTACTATTTCAGGTTGACAAGGCGTTTTTCACCAACACATTGGATACTAAACTCAAAATATTGGATGATATGCTTGTGGCTAAACTCGAAAATGCTTCCACGTTATCTACTTCCTCATTAAATCCATTTCCTATTTTGGGCGTACCAAATTGGTACCCGGAAAATGGTCAATTAGATTTTTATTTAAATGAGAATTATTTTAGGAAGCGTCGAACTAAAAAATCTGTGGAGAATTTGAAATCACGTTACTAAGCGGCTTCTTGCTTTGGTATCACCGGAATTGAAAACCAAAAAGTACTACCCTGCCCATCTTGACTATGTACACCAATTTCACCTTCCAAAGCGTTGATGAGGCGTTTACAAATCGCCAGACCTAGACCAGTTCCGCCGTATTTTCGTGTCGAAGAACCATCACCTTGAACAAAATCATCAAATAAATTTGTAATATTTTCTTCTGAAATTCCAATTCCCGTATCCTTTATAGATACCAAAAGATCCTTATTTTGGTTGGAAAAACTCATACTGACCTCAATTAATCCATCTTGAGTAAACTTAAATGCGTTATTGAGTAGTTGTACAATAATATGTTTTATATGTTCCAGGTCACTAACAATGACTTTAGGCAAACTTTGCTCATAGTGAACATCCATCTGAATACCCTTTTGCGCAGCTTTATTTTCAAATGGCAGTAAAACTTTCGCAATTTCATCTTTCACATCAAATTCGCGCTCTATCAGCTCCAATTCGCCTGCTTCAATTTTCGAGAAATCCAATATATCTGACAATAATGTCATTAAACGCTCGGAGTTTTCGTCAGCAATAGATATGAGTTGCATCGCATCTTTTGGAATATTGTCAACCATACCGCCATTAAGCATGCCCAAAGCTCCCCTGATGGATGTCATAGGCGTCCGTAACTCGTGACTCATATTGGCAATAAACTCTGATTTGGCAACATTTGCTCGTTCTGCTTTTTGTGTGGCCGTGATAAGTGAGCTATTTGTATCTTCCAATACATCGTTCATGGCCATTAAATCATTTTTCTGTGCGGTAATAACACGGATAACAAACCAACTGGTTCCTGCTGCAATGACAATGACGATAAACGTAATGATTGTCATTAGTCCATAATTGTACTGCAAGTCTTCTTTCGTTAAGTCTGCCAAATATTGGTTATGTTGCTGCTGTATGTTGGCAAATGTTTCCAACTGATTAACAACTTTCTCTTGAGCAGAAATTGCCACATCCAAAGCTTTATTTGCCGCCTTGTAATTTCGATCGTTTACCAGAGCAATGACTTTTTCTTGTGCAGGCTGTGCGATTTTCGTAACCTGAATTAATTTGGCCATTTCCTGAATTTCTAAGCCGTCAGTTAATTTTGAATACAACTTTTCACGTAACTGTAAAAATACATCAGCTTGCTCAGCATGTCGGATGACTTGATCATCCAAAACAAAAGGATCTGTTTCATTAATGATTCTGTGTAATAAAATCAAACGCTCACGCGCAATACTTCGCAAACTATAAATCAACGAGGTTTTTTCATTATTTTCTTCTACGACTTCTGTGAGTCGATTTCCCATTGAAGATAAATTGTAGTAATTGACCGTAGCTAACACGACCATTAATGCGATAAGTACTGAAAAACCCACCCCAATCACTTTATGGAAATGCTTAATGCTCTTTAGCTTAATTCTGGTTTGAAATCGCATACGGTAAAGGGTTACTCTCGCTTTCTAATCAGGTACATCCGTGTTTGTATTTCTCATGAAATTTATCGACGTAGATAAATGCACAATAATTCCTAATCGCGATCTATTAATCGGCTTTAACTGGTGATTTATTAACGACTTTCTGTAAAAAACAGCACATTTAGATAATTTATTTTGCTAAAAAAAAATCAAATTGCCAATAAGTCTAGATTGGTCACTCAATGAAGCAACATCGGCAGGATTTTAGGTCAAATTGGGCAGACATTAGCAGTGAATGTCAGCATGTCGTAGATATATCTCACAAAACTACTCACATTGGTTCAATAGACGCCAATAGTGGTGTAGAATACAGAAAAACTTCATATTAAATTATGTAGAATCAATATCTTACAAACAAGCGACCAACAAACAACCAAATAAACGAGAATAAAATGAAAGACTTAAAACAACTCGCCCTCTACATTGCCATGTCAGTGGCTGTGATTATTACGCTGGTGAAAATGTCTCAAAGCGACGCTGTGCCTTCAGGGGTTGTTGTGAGTACTGCTGTTCTATTTGTGGTCGTACTGCCAGTACTCGTCGCTGTACGAATTGCTAAAAAGGAACGTGAGCGTCAATAAAGATAAAGCTAATTATCTGTAACACGATCCCGTTTCAAGGATAAAATAAAGTCGACAATTTGTGCGATGTGTTCATGGGATACTCGCTTCTCATGAGCTGGCATTGATGCACCACCAGTAATTTCATTCCAGGATCCCTTACCACCTTTTTTAACTTTTTCAATAAGCATCGCTCTTGCGTCAGGTGATGATTTATATCGCTCAGATACCAACACCCAAGCTGGACCAATAATCGAACTACCTACTGTATGGCAATTTAAACAGCCATTTTGTCTTGCGATGGACAAAGCATTCGCAGCACGCTTATCTTTCGAAATTTTTAAATTGGTTTCATTAGCACCACAAGCCAATAGCGACACAGCAAACATTGGTATAATCAAAAAAATCAGTTTGTGTTTAACCATTATTGAAAATTCGTCGAATTTACACATCATGATTACCCCAAAAAAGCCTCGCCAGAGACCAAATAATTTTTTTCCGCTTCGGTGCTTTCCCGATTTAGTATCGCATTCCTGTGTGGAAAACGATTAAAACGAGCAATAATATCACGATGGTGTTTAGCAAATTTCAAATTTTCATCCAAACCTGCTTTTTCATATAACGCCAATGCTCGATCTTGATCAACCAACTTTTCACTGTGCATAAATGGCATATATATAAACATTTTTTGCTCTTTATTAAGCACGAGATCAAATTCTTTCTCCACAGCTAAAGAAGCAAGTTCTTGCGCCCGTTGTTCCATTTCAAAACTTCTCGCATCTCCGCGATACATATTTAATGGCAATTGATCAAACAGTATGATCAAGGCCAAAATGCCTTCTGGCTCGTCTTCCCAGTCCGATAATTGGCTTTGACAACCTGCAATATAAACCGACTCAAACCTATCTTTTAGCTCAACATCAAACACTGGAGTTGAGTTAAACCATAAAGGTTTATTGTTTGGATCGAACCAACACTCAATTATTTCTTGATAGTTATACTGGCTCATCTTTCCCCCTATCACCTGATGAATTCACAAAGTTTAATGACAATTCTTAACTTAGCGGACTAAACAACGCCTCTAGATCATCAACCGTAAAACTCATACTACTTTCCGATTTATCATCCTTATAAACACCATTTAGCAGTGCTTGCTTCTTGGCTTGTAACGCAAGTATTTTTTCTTCAACAGAGTTTTCGGTAATCAATTTATACACAAACACTGCTTTGTTTTGACCGATACGATGAGCGCGATCTGTCGCTTGATTTTCAGCTGCAGGATTCCACCATGGATCATAATGAATAACAGTATCCGCTTCAGTTAGGTTTAATCCTACCCCTCCCGCCTTCAAACTAATGAGAAAAATATCCGCATCACCCTTTTTAAATTTTTCAATTGCTTGGTCTCGGTCTCTGGTTTTACCCGTAAGCAACGCATATTTAATATTTTCTTGGCTTAACCGTTTCTCAATGATTGATAACATGCTGGTAAATTGTGAAAACAACAAAATTCGACGGCCTTCCTCCAATAATTCGGGAACCATTTCCATTAAAGTTTCGAGCTTGGCCGATTCATTAATTTTTTCTGCTTGAGGTAATGACAATAAACCCGGATCACAACAGGTTTGGCGCAATTTTAGTAAGGCATCTAACACCATAATATGACTTCGTGCCAATCCTTTCTTGGAGATAGCATCGCGAACCTGCTTTTCCATGGATAATCTAATACTTTCATACAATGCAGCTTGTTTGCTATCAAGTACTACTGAGCGAACAATTTCAACTTTCTCTGGTAATTCCTCAATGACTTCAGATTTTTTACGTCGCAGCATAAACGGTGCAACACGCTTGACCAACTGTTTTTGACGCTCTCCATCTTGATGCTTTTCAATCGGCGTCCGGAACTGCCGTTTGAAAAACGTTGCATTACCCAACAAACCAGGCATGAGAAAATCGAGCTGCGCCCATAGTTCGCCAAGGTGGTTCTCCATAGGAGTACCTGTCAAGCAAAGCCGATAGTCTGTTTTTATTTCACGTACAATTCGCGCCGCCTTGGTATTCGGATTCTTAATATTTTGTGCTTCGTCTAATACCAAATAATAAAATTCATTTTCTAATATTTCTTCCCTGTCTCTAGCGAGCAAAGGATAAGTAGTAAGGATCAAATCATGATGAGGAATTTTTTTAAATTTTTCATGTCTTTCGGCACCATGGATTACCAAAACACGTAATTCAGCGGAAAACTTTTCAGATTCACGTCGCCAATTACTCATTAAACTTGTAGGCGCTACAATCAAACACGGTTTACTCAAACGTCCCTGTTCCTTTTCAAGCAGCAAATTCGCCAAAGTTTGTACCGTTTTGCCCAACCCCATATCGTCCGCAAGTATGCCGCCAAACTGATACTCTCGCAAAAACTGTAGCCAATCCAGCCCTTGGTGCTGATACTCCCGAAGCACAGCGTTCAATCCTTTGGGGATCTCAACCGTTTCAATGCCATTAAAATCTTTTAAATTCTTACCTAATTGACGTAAATCCGCGCCACCAATCCATTGCACATTACCTGGCAAAGTTTCTTCAAGTTCAGATAATCTTGTGGCATCAAATCGGTTCAATCGCATTTTTCCATTTTCATCCACGGCCTTTTTATCATGCAATTCGTATAAGATTTGGCAAATTGGTCTCAATCGTTCACTAGGTACATTAATATATTCGCTCTCTGAAATCGGCACCACCAACATCTCTGGCATTTTATCTGGTTCATAATTCGCTAAGATTTCGCTGATTAGTGGTAACAATGGAACTTTTTTTCCATTGATATCCAGATCGAAACGCAAATCAAACCATTCCTGATCATCCTCTACGGCGACCTGCCAATCTCCAACGGAATGAAACTGCAGATTAAATTCTTCATCAACGTCTACATTCCAACCCTGCTTTTTAAACTTGGGCAAAACCTCTGTTAAGAAATACTGCCATCTTGCTGCAGCCTCAATACTATTTGTGGCATTTCCACTGACAAACTCAATATCTCCGCCAGTATCTGCAACAGCTTCAGTAAAGCCTTCCTGTTTTAATAATTCTATGGCTGATTGTTCCGCTTCAAGATCGCGATTAACATTAACCACTCTCTTACTGGAAGAAAAACGCGATAAGGGATTTTTCGGTAAGGGTTGTAACTCGTACTTGTCATACATAAAACGAATTCGCATATAATGCACATAATGTTCATACCCCATATTCTTTCGAGATAGAAACAAATTGACAACTGGCGGCTGCGTAATTTCCAGTGTTTCGAGCTGTTGGCCAATTTCAATGCCAGTTGGTGTTCCTGGCAACATAGTGGATAATTGCGACGAATATTTTTCCACATCATCAATGGAAATTTCTGGCAATTGCTCTAATATTTGCCATTGGTGCGGTGTAAAAGATGCGCCCTGCAGAGCACCTATTTCCCCTTTTGCGCCATCCATATACCATGCTGGCGATGTCTGTATGACATAGGCATCGGGTAAGATTTTTAAATCCAGTTTTACATTTTTTTTATTGACTTTATTCCAAACTAACTCTGCGGTACGGCGGTCACCCTGACGAATTGCGATGTAGGAATTGTCTACCCAAAACAAATGTTTAGTCGCAATCATTTTTTTAATTGCTGTATAACCTGCTTCATTCACTAACGTAATGTCATCCCAGGCATCATCATCCAGTTTTTCCAAAAGCTGGGCGATTTCCATGTCTTTTTGGTTTGCGTACGCTGGTAACATCAGACGATTATTAAAGCTATGTAATTGGATAGTTCGCCCTTTGGCAATTGCACCTCCGACTAACCAGTGAGTCAGTCGAAAACTCACACTCACTGTTTTTGTTTTCTTTTCTTTTTTTAATAGATAAGCAACGAATTCTTTGGGTTTTAGATTTTCTGGCACCTCTTCGTTTACAACAATTTGGTTTAACCAGTTTTTTTTGTCTTCATCCAATTCAACAGAAGACTCATGATTCAAATATCCAAAAAGTGACGCAACGATGTGTTTACAATTCACATGAACTGGACAGCTACAACGGCCATGAACTTCAAATGCATCATTGATCGTAAAACCGATACTTATTTCTTGTTCATAAACATTATCATCACTGCCCTCGACTTCACTTTGTAACAGGGTCTCATCTACCGCCACTTTTAGAATCGAAAGTTTGGATAGTTTCTGTTGATGGTAATATTGTTCACCACGCTCAAAACTACCGGCGTCAGTGCAATTTTCTATATAGTCTAATTTGAATACATTCATTATTAATATAATTGGAACTTCTTGTTTAAGAATTGCCAGCAATCAGCAATTTTTTTTAAAATTGGTGTACGCTTCCGCATATTAAAACGCAGATATGAGTATTACTTCTGATGTTGCTGTTCCCCAGTATTTATCGGTCACTTTTGTCTGATAATGAGACTTTTCCGCTTTCCCTGTGACACCTTATTGATAGTTTAAAAATCTCAGCATACTTTTTTTTCATTTCAGACCAAGATAATACCTGTAAGCTTGGTGCAGAAATCAGCTGGTCATTGGCAAGCTCATTCGCTAATTGTGTTAACCGCATTGCCAAAATATTCGCTTGTCTTTCATTATTATCCGGACATGACTCATACAAATAGACCTCCTGAAAAAATTCAGGATAAGCCAGGCGATTGGGAACCACTGGAACACAACCACACATAACTGCTTCTTGTACTGCTAATCCCTGAAAATCATGTAACGCCGTAGATACAACAATCTTTGAATTGCTCAGAGTTTGGCGATACTTTTGATCATCCTCAATTCTGCCCCATGTTTGAATTACCCCATCCAAATCATGTTTTATTTTGGCGAAAATGGGTGGTTGTTGCCGAAACTGCTGGCCCAACACATGTACCTTAAATTCTACATTTTCCTGCTTTAATTTTAGCAAAGTCAGAAAGAAATTTTCAGGCCACTTATCGTATTCCCAACGGTGATTCCATACGATGCTAAATTGGTCATCTTTTTTCTGGCATGCATGATACTCGGATTCACACAGTGGCACAGGTAATATATGTGTTTTTTTTGATATTTCTTCAATTATTTCTTTTGGCGTAAAATCTGGCAGTTTACGCAACAATTTTTCCAAACCCTCTCGAAACGTTTGGGCATTAAATTTTGAATTAAAAACAACAATATCAGCACTCAATGCGGAATATACCGACACCAGCTGCAATTCTACCTGTTGGCTCTGAGACGAATTTTGTGGATAGGAAAATTGATTCTCGTGAAAGTAAAGCAAGCTCGGAATGTCGGCCAGACCCGGCAAAAATCCTCTGAGCCCATGTAAATCGACCATTGAAGTGGCGATGATCAAATCGAATTTCTTCTCAATTATCTCTTTTTCGAACGTTCGCCAAATCAATGCATTACCACGCATGTGCCAATTAAAATAACGCGCAGGCAAACTCATTAACTGCCATTGATACTCAGGAAAGTTCTGCATGAGTCCGTCACACCAGACTTTATGGCTTTGCGCGTGATAGGCAGATAGCAATAATATTTTCATGAAGTACGAATAAATTTGGCCGATATAAGATATAGACGTTTAAAAGATGGCTGGAATATATATGGATTGGCCAAGTTAATCCATATAAGCATATAATTTGCATCTCAAGTCTATTTCAATGGTAAAACCAATGCTTACTATTAAACCGCTTAAACTGTGTTTTATTATCGGCTTCATTATTTGTCTACCTACTCAGGCTGCAGATCTTCAACATGTCAGTCTTAATAAACCAAAATCGACTTCAGAGCCTTCTGCGCCAGGCAAACTTTTAAAAAAATACCTCAACCCCAAACATTTGTATTTACGTTCCAGTACCGCGTTAATTATGGACGAAACAGATGGCGTTGTTTTGTACGACAAAGAAACCAACAAAAAAATGCCTATCGCATCTGTGACAAAGTTAATGACCGCAATGGTGGTGCTTGATGCAAAACTGGACCTAAAAAAACGCATTAAAATCAAACGAGCTGATAGAGACCGACTTCGTGGCTCAAAATCTCGCCTAAGTTACGGCACCATATTGACACGACGTGATATGTTAAAAATCGCATTAATGGCATCGGAAAATCGAGCAACCAAAGCATTGGCCAGAACCTATCCAGGTGGACACAAAGCGTTTATTCAGGCGATGAATAAAAAAGCGAAAGTACTGAGCATGAAAAATACATTTTTTAAAGACTCGTCTGGACTGCATAGCGGCAATGTTTCAACTGCTCGAGACTTGGTTAAATTGGTTTCAGCCGCATCAAAATACTCACTGATTCGAGAGATGACTTCCCAGGGGAAAAGTTATGTAACGGATCTGCGCAAAGGTTGGAAAGTGGAATTTTTCAACACTAATCGTTTAGTCAGACGAAAAAACTGGGATATAAGCTTGAGTAAAACCGGTTACATCGCTGATGCCGGACACTGCCTGGTTATGGAGACTACCATCAATAATCGACCTATGATTATCGTGCTGCTTAACTCCTGGGGAAAACTGAGCAAATTCGGCGATTCAAACCGCATCAAACGCTGGTTGCAAAAAGCAGAAAAACGAGTGGCCTCAATCTAAAACGCTCAACAATTCACCTACTTATGGTGACATTGTAGATAAAATTAACTATTTTCTTAAAAAAATAATCCGCATATTTCCTCCGGTAAATTAGGTGTTATTTTTGTGTGCTTTTTCAGCAATCAATGCAACTGGAAATAAAGGAATCGCGCAGCCTGTCGATACGAGATTGAAACTCTCCACAATTAAAGGTTGGATCACTTTTAATGGGCAATGCACTTAAAATTCTTGCAATCGACGATGATAAGTTTAGTCAAAAATTCATCATGCGTGCCATAGGCGAAGATTATGAAACTCTGTCTGCTTATAATGGCGAAGAAGGAATAATTGCCGCTGAAAAATTCAATCCTGATATTATTTTGCTCGATGTAGAAATGCCCGGTTTAAATGGTTACGAAGTGTGTGACAAACTTAAACTCGCTGATAAAACCAAACATATTCCCATTTTATTTTTGTCCGGTCGTAGTTCAATACAAGAACGCATGCAAGGTTTTGAAGTTGGTGCAGACGACTACATTGTTAAACCCTTTGTGCCAGAAACATTAATTGCAAAAATTAATGTTTTAACAAAATACCGCGACCAACAATCAGAACTAAAAGAGCAAGTTAACGACGCCCAAAAAACAGCATATATCGCTATGACTGGCAGTAGTGAACTTGGGCAAGCCATGTCATTAGTCGAACAAAGTTATTCCATTGATAACTTTGAAGCCTTAACCGGCTTGTTGTTCGGCTATACCGATAGCATGGGATTGAATTGCTCTATATCCGTTAACAATGATTTGAGCTTAGAACATTTTTCATCGCGGGGACGCGTAAGCCCACTAGAAGCAGAGTTATTAACGATGCTCAGGAACGAAAAACGGTTCCATGATTTCAGCTGTAGAACTGTGATTAATTATCCAAACATTTCCCTGTTAATTAAAAATATGCCATTAGATGATATGGAGCGATATGGCCGCATCAAAGATTTAATGCCACCCATTTTAGGCGCGTTTGATGCAAAAATTCGAACGATGAACATCGAAAATGCCCTACGTCGTCAGAGCAAAGACCTAAATGAATCATTTGTAGAAATTCAAGAAAGTGTCCATGGCTTGGCAGATTCCTTAACCGATAACAGCAAAGGTGGCCAAATGGTCCTAAGCAATATGCTGAGCGATTTAGTGCAACAATTGCCTGGCATGGCATTAGAAGATGATCAAGAAAATTACATTCTCGATCGAATCGAATTAGCCATCGAAACAGCATCAACCGTTTCGGGTACCGCAGAGAAAATTAGTGAGGCACTTGAAACCGTCATTATCCAATTTAAAACCCTCATCGACAAACAAAATGCGCTTATTGAGACTTCTGTGTTCACTCAAGAAAAAACTGACGAAGGCGAAAGCATTGAAACTTCCATGGATATAGAGCTCTTCTAATTCATTCATAATCGCGTAAGTGAATTATACATTTCCACTTACAAGCGCGAATCCCAAACTCCAAACGACAATGATATGTTGAGAAATCGCTCAATAGAATAAAAATCAACGCTTGACACAGAGATTCAATACTACTATATTTCGAAATATGTCGAATAATGAAAATATCAACCAACAAGCCGATATGTTTAAGGCACTGAGCAACCCTCACCGGTTATCACTCTTTAATCGCTTGATGTCCTGCTGTAGTCCTGGCACAAAATGCAATCCAAGCGATGCAGCGCGTTACTGCGTGGGTGAATTAGGTGAAGGCCTTGATATCGCTCCATCAACACTGTCACATCACTTAAAAGAGTTACACCGAGCTGGGCTGGTGAGTATGGAACGTCGCGGCAAGCATGTGGAATGTTGGTTAGAACCCCAGGTATTAAAAAATCTTGCTGATTTTTTTACAAGCAAATGAACTGATTGAGGAATTTATTATGAGTCAAGATAACTGTTGTTCACCAGAACCCAAAAACGAGAATCATGAAGTTCACGACAGCCATCGACAAGGTGTACGCGATGCGTATTCTGAAGTGGCAAATGCAAGTAACTCGGGTTGTTCTACGGGAATAGAAAGCAGTTGTTGCGGTGTCTCTGACGATGGTGCAATTAACACACTTATCTCCACTCGCTTGGGATATTCTGAAAACGATTTAGAGTCGGTACCTGATGGTGCGGACATGGGACTTGGTTGTGGCAACCCCCGCGCCATCGCCTCATTAAAAGCCGGTGAAGTGGTCGTTGACCTAGGCTCTGGTGGTGGATTCGACTGCTTTCTGGCATCTCAAGAAGTGGGTCACGCCGGGCATATCATCGGAATCGATATGACACCAGATATGCTAAGTAAAGCGCGAAATAATGCAACCAAAGGCCAATTCTCTAACGTCGAATTCCGGTTGGGCGAAATCGAAAACCTACCGGTTGCAGACAATACCGCTGACGTCATAATATCAAACTGCGTTATCAACCTATCACCAAATAAATCTCAAGTGTTCAAAGAAACATTTCGCATATTAAAACCAGGCGGCAGACTGGCGATTTCAGATGTTGTTGCTACAATAGAATTACCGGAAGAAATGCGTAACGATCCAATGCTAATTGCAGGATGTATGGGAAATGCGTCACTGATAGAAGATCTAGAGACGATGATGAGTGAAGCTGGCTTTAAAGATATTAACATCCAACCCAAAGATGAATCTAAAGATTTTATTCGTGATTGGGCGCCGGATCATAATATAACAGATTATGTCGTATCGGCGAGCATTGAAGGGGTAAAGACAGACCCTAACGCATGCTGTGCTAGCACCTGTTGCTCATAACTGATCATGAGCAGCAAAGTCCACAATTATTATGAACATCTGGTGTTTGATGCCCTTGAACGCCGCTTAAAGGAAAAAGCTTTATCTGTGTCCGAGGTCGAATTCGAAGATATTTCATGCATTGCTTTGAATCGCTTACCAGCAAGATACGTGCGCTATGCCATTGATACCACGTTCTATGCAACACCAGATGATTTACATCAAATGGAAACCATGGTGGATAATGCAATTGAGTACGCAATTAGTTTTGTTATGAAGTAATTTGAATCTGCTTATCTTTGTTTCCGATAATCAGCAAGTCGAATTAATTTGAACTCATTATTTTCAACCGGGGGTGACTCTCGTTCAGAGTCTCTCAACTTGCTTTGTGCGTTGCCTAATGAATCTAAAGAATCCCACATCATTTGAGAAATTTTAATTAGGGCATGCAAAGGATTCGATGCCTGACGGCGCGTTTGATCAATGCGCCACTGAAATCGATTTAACATCTCTTGCTTAGCCGCATCAGTAGAGTTGATAAAATCACGAATGGTTTTTTCGCGGATTCGCTCAAACTCCACAGGATCATTCTTCGCTAATGCAACAAGAAACTCAAAATCACATAACTCATTTTCTGGCTCAACATCAAATTCAGAGATTGTCATTGGCACACCATCACATAAGATTGACCAGTAATTAGACAGCATTAATTAAAAACAATCCCTCAATTGATGAATGTATTTTACATAGTTAAATCAATAAGTTAACACTATATCTCGACTAGGGTAATTGATAAGAAAAATCCCGTGAGACCAATATCTCATTTTTGTTATTCAATACCTTAATATGCCAATCTCCCATGGCAGCGGGATTCAAGCGCTTGCTTGAGTTAACACGCCATCGATTTCCACCGACCTTAAAGCTCAACTCCGACTCCACCTTCTTGCCATGAATCCATTGATGTCGGACGACTTGCCCTTTCAATCCTCTTAGTTCAGTAAAGAAATAAATTCGACGTAACCCTTCTTTTTTTGCAGCCACGACATCAGTTAGCTCATCTATGGGCTCGCGACTTTTAATACCATTGGTCAATTGAGAACGGGCAATATGGTCGGAACGAATCACATGTTTTTTTGCAACAAGAGTTGGCAAAACTTCAACGCTTGGTATTTTTTCCGGGGCAAGCGTTAAGGCTTCTTTCTGGGGTTTATTATTTGCAATAGCATTAGGCTTTGCGGGCGTGAGTGGCTCTTCACGTACCGGCATAACGTTAGCAATTGTTAGTGTCGGTTTCGAATCCATTTCAAGTTTTGATAATTCGTTCGGAACAACTTCTTCAACCAATGTGAGTTGTTCCGGTATTTTTATGGTATCAACCACTTCCTCAGACTGAACTTCTTTTTCAAAGAGCGGCTCCTCCGGAGATGTTTTTAAAAAATTATATGTCAATGCAATCCCGATACAGCCAAGCACTGCCAATGAAATTTTGATTTTTTTTGAATGTGTTGCTTCAGAATTTATTGCAACTTCAGGAATGGAAGAGTTATCAATTTTGACACGAATAACGAGCTTACTGGTTTTTTCCGGTACAAACGCCTGATCCATTTTATGGAATGGTCTCCGTGAAATTCAAAAACTAATTTAAATATAGCAAAAAATTTCTGATTGGGAGTCGTTAAAGGAAAAATGTTAACAAAAAGAAATTGAAAGATGGTGCCCGGGGCCGGAATCGAACCGGCACGGGGTTGCCCCCGAGGGATTTTAAGTCCCTTGCGTCTACCTATTTCACCACCCGGGCTTGGGCGTTATTGTAATGGTTGAAATACTAAAGAACAATCCATTGCAACAAATCGAACATGGAGGCTGAGCCCGGAGTCGAACCGAGGTCCACGGATTTGCAATCCGCTGCATAGCCACTCTGCCACTCAGCCTAAACACTACGATCTGACCAGCGCATTCACTACGTCAGAAAATCAAAAAACCCCGACTACACAGCCGAGGTTTGAAATCTTGGAGCGGGAAACGAGATTCGAACTCGCGACCCCAACCTTGGCAAGGTTGTGCTCTACCAACTGAGCTATTCCCGCGTTAAAGAGCGCGATATTGTACTGATTGAACATAAGCTGTCAAGCATTATCCCCTGTATAAGAGAAAATCAAAATCACGCTTTGTGGATTGAATGGAAAACAAGAATGGGAATTAAATAACGTTAATTTTCAAGCAACTATCACTATTTGTTAAATGTTGGCCAAGCTGCTTTTAAATAGATAAGCATAGACCAAATGGTTAAAGTGGCAGCAACATACAAAAGAACCATACCGGCTTCGTACACGGCAAACTCTTTTAATGGCTCTTGATACAACAACATTAAAATCGCAATCATTTGAATCGCTGTTTTGACTTTACCCATGGTTGATACTGCCACACTAGTCCGCTCACCAATTTCTGCCATCCATTCACGAAGTGATGAAACGGCGATTTCTCTACCGATAATCACCGCTGAAGCAACCGCAACCCAGGGTGAGGGATTCGCCTGAACTAACATTACCAGGGCAACTGCAACCATGAGTTTGTCAGCGACCGGGTCAAGAAATGCTCCAAATTTTGAGCTTTGCTTCAAGACCCTGGCCAAATAACCATCTAACCAATCCGTAAGTGCCGCTAATAAAAAAATGATGACTGTTGCTTCATTTGACCAGGGTACGGGCAAGTAAAAGCAAACAACAAAAACGGGAATAAGTGCGATCCGACCCCAGGTGAGAAGTGTTGGTATATTAAACATATGCCATCAATGCGTTTCGAAGATGGTTAACTTTATCATAAACTGATTACGACTTCAGCGTTGAGAGATAGCTACCCTCAGCTCACTTTTTCATTTCTATTAATAAGTAACCCAAATCTTCATAAAATGTAATCTGAGCAGGCCCTTCATCGACTAAACGTACATAGGAGGGAAAATGCTCTTCTTGTTTAAGACGCCAGGAAGCATGGGTCCCACATACTTCTACACGAATATTTTTTTGATTTAGCTGCTCTACCAAACTATGAACTTTAGGGTAGTTTTTTCTCTCTGAAAGGCTCAATGCAAATAATTCGACCCCATGACTCACGACAACAATCGGCATAGTGGGGAATTTTTTATGTAATTTGTCACTTAAGCGCTGAACTGCTTGCATTGCCCATTGGATGTCAGATTCCTGTGATTCTATCAATTCAATGACAATGCCTTTAGGTGCGACTTTTAACGCCAGGATTTCATCGGTTTGTTCCGTCACACTCGCATATGAAACTTCAATGCATACACATAAACTTAGATAGATCAGTATCGGTAGAAGTGCGAGTCTCATATCAACAATTCGGCTATAGAGTTTCCATAAATCCATAGAAACCAAGGTACTACAACGATGACGACGTATCAATCAAACGCTATTAAAACAGAAAAAATTAACCTTTCTGACTTGATAAATAAGTATATTACTGTATACTTATTTGTATTCTGTCTTTGATAATTTTTTTATATAGGGTCTAAATCATGAGTATTGAACGCGCCGTCCTGGCTTTTGCCGGCAGTTTTATTTTAATTAGTTTGGCATTATCACAAATTCATTCTGTGCATTGGTTATGGTTTACCGCATTTGTCGGAGCCAATTTATTTCAAACTGCATTTACCGGCTTTTGCCCTCTAGCAAGTGTGCTAAAAGCAATGGGTAAAAAACCCGGCACAGCTTTTAATTAAGATTTTTATAGATTCGATTGATAACCCTCCCTCAGAAAGACACACAGCTGGCTTTCAATCAATCGAATCTTTTTTCCCTTAGTCTGCATGAAAGGTATGGTATATCTTTTCAGCCAGCGCCATGCTGATCCCCTTTACGTTTGCCAAATCCTCTATTCCCGCCTGAGTAATACCTTGTAAACCACCAAACTGTTTTAAAAGTTGTTGTCGCCGTTTGGGTCCTAAACCAGGAATTTCTTCCAAAGGTGACGATGATCTTTTTTTCGCACGGCGATTACGATGGCCAGTGATGGCAAACCGATGGGATTCATCTCTAACAAGTTGAATCAAATGCAACGCTGGTGAGTTTGGTGGCAACTTTAGCGGTTGTTTTCGTCCAGATATATGAAGCAGCTCCAAACCTGCTCGTCTGTCAGGACCTTTTGATACGCCAATCAATAAAACGCCGGATATTTGCAGCTCTTCCAACACCTTTTCCGCTTGGCTCAATTGACCTTTACCACCATCAATCAATAACACATCGGGAAGTTTACCTTCACCTTCTTTTATTTTTCGATAACGCCGCGTTAACGCCTGCAACATGGCCGCGTAATCATCTCCGCCGGTAATATTTTCAATATTAAATCGACGATAGTCGGATTTCACCGGGCCTGCTGGGTCGCAGACGACACAGGACGCAACAGTTGCTTCACCCATGGTATGGCTAATATCAAAACATTCAATTCGGGTAGGCACTGAATCAAGATCCAAAACCTCCTGCAATGTTTCGAATCGATTTAACATATTTGCCTTACCCGCCACGTGCGTATCCAACGCTATCTCTGCATTAGCCGTGGCAAGTTTCACCCAGCGCGCTCTATCACCTCTGGTATTAGCGGTAATTTTTATTTTTTTACTCGCTTGTTCCGATAAAACAGCCTCCAACCATTCTTGGTCAGCAGGATCTTGGTTTACCAGAATTTCGCTGGGCAATAAGCGGGAACCACTTTTTCCAATATAATATTGAGAAATAAATGCCGACAAGACCTCATCCATTTCTGTGTGCTCAGAAATTTTTGGGAAATACGCCTTATTACCAAGATTCAATCCGCCACGTACATTAAACACTTGAATACTAGCGATTCCGCCTCTGACAGTGACAGCAATAACATCGAGATCATTGTCATTTTCGCCAGTGATATATTGTTTTTCTTGCACCTTTCGTAAGGCAGATATTTGATCTCGTAAACTCGCTGCCTTTTCAAATTCCAATTCACTCGATGCATATTCCATTTTCTGCACCATTTCATCAATGACTTGAGCATTCTTTCCCTCAAGAAAAAGCACCGCCAAACGTACATATTCCGCATAAGCGGTTTTATCAATCAAATCGACACAAGGTGCCGAACAGCGTTTAATTTGATATTGCAAACAGGGTCGAGAACGATTTTTGAAAAAACTGTCTTCACACTGCCGCACAGGAAATATTTTCTGCAACAAATTCAAACTTTCTCTTACGGCTCCCGCACTAGGGTAAGGACCGAAGTAACGACCTTTTGCTTTTTTTGCTCCACGATAGTAACTCAAGCGAGGAAATTCTTGCAGGGATGACAAAAAGATATAAGGGTAAGATTTGTCATCACGATAAGTGACATTGTATTGCGGCTTAAGAGACTTAATTAAATTGCTCTCAAGTATAAGTGCTTCGTTTTCGGTGTGAGTAATGGTAACTTCAATATTCTTAATATGAGATACCATGACACGCGTTTTAGCTGTTTGATTGGAGCGATTAAAATAACTGCTCACTCTTTTTTTTAAGTTTTTCGCCTTGCCAACATAGATGACCTTTTCATCTTTATTCAGCATACGATAAACACCTGGTTTAGCGGTAAGTGACTTTAAGAAAGACGGGTAATCGAATTCAATATTTAGTGTATCTGTCATACTCGCTAGATTCGAATAAATAATAAAAAATTATTTTTTTAATAACTTTTGTGCGTGCGCAAAGACATCGCAAAACATCTCTTCAGTTAATCGTTTAGTTTGCGTGTTGTAACGACTGCAATGATAAGAATCCAAAAGTATGCATTTATTTTCTAAGGCGTGCGCTGAATCATGACCAAATTTAAACGTACTTAACTTTAAGCCCAATGCCTTTAAAACGGCATTATGCGCAATGCTGCCTAATGCCAATATTACGCTACCAGATTTTAAGCTTTTCAGTTCCTCTGCTAAAAAAAGATTACAGGTATTTATTTCTGGCCCCGTGGGTTTGTTTTGCGGCGGCAAACATTTAACAGCATTGGTAATACGACAATTAATCAATTTTAGTTTGTCGTCGGCAGACAAGGATTCGGGTTTACTCGCAAATCCATACTTATGCAGTGTTTGATATAACAAAATGCCAGCATGATCACCTGTGAAAGGCCGCCCGGTTCTATTCGCACCATGCATACCTGGTGCTAACCCTACTATTAACAACTGTGCTTTTTTTGCTCCGAAAGCTGGAACAGGTTTCGCGAAATAATCGGGATGCTCGTCTTTTACATCATCAAGAAACTTAGCCAATCGATCACAACGTCGACAATTCAAATCAAAACTGCTCATATTTAATCCTGTATCTATCATAGCGAACAAATTGTACCAGACTACTGCAGTAGAGTACTTTCAAGAACCTATAATAACAGCCTCGCAAACGTGCAAATCATGCTGTCTTAGGTATACTAGGCGCAAAATAAATCGGTCAGTTTGATAAGGGAGAGAACATGAACCACACCATTGATTCCACATTGCATGAAGATAGAAAATTTTCACCTGCTGACAGTTTTGTCCGCAAGAGCAATGTCAATGCAAAGACGCTGGAAGAATTACGAAAAGCCGCGGCCGAAGATCACGAAGGTTTTTGGGCGTCGCTGGCAAAACAAGAAATCCAATGGCAAAAACCCTTTAACAATATTTTAGATGAATCAAATGCCCCGCATTACCAATGGTTTAATGATGGGCGAATGAATGTTTCCTTCAATTGTTTAGACCGACACCTGACTACCAAGGCCGATAAAACTGCCATTATCTTCGAAGGCGAACCCTGGGATACTCAGCACATCTCTTATGCTCAGTTACATCAACAAGTTTGCCAATTTGCAAATGGACTCAAACAACAAGGTATTGCCAAGGGTGATCGTGTGGTTATTTATATGCCAATGATCCCAGAGGCGGTTGTAGCCATGCAAGCCTGCGCTAGAATTGGCGCCATTCATTCTGTGGTATTTGGTGGTTTTTCTGCAGAGTCTTTGAAAGACCGAATTATTGATACCAGTGCCAAAATGGTTATCACTGCCGACGGTGGAACCCGTGGTGGAAAAATTATCCCCTTAAAACAAACCAGCGACGACGCCATCGCAAAGGGTTGTAACAGTGTTGAGAAGGTTATTGTCTTCAATCGCACAAACACAGAAGTCGCCATGCAAAATGGTCGTGATGTATGGTGGGCTGATGTTGTCGCTAATCAATCGTCAGAATGCGAACCGGAATGGGTAAATAGTGAAGATCCTTTATTCATTTTATACACATCAGGCTCAACCGGTAAACCCAAAGGCATTCAGCATTCAAGTGCCGGCTATTTGCTAAATAGCATCATGTCCATGAAGTGGGTTTTCGATATTCAAGACAGTGATATTTTTTGGTGTACTGCAGATGTTGGCTGGATCACTGGGCATTCTTATGTTGCGTACGGCCCGCTTGCTGTGGGCAGCACAATGCTGATGTTTGAAGGTGCGCCTACCGTTCCAGACGCGGGCCGTTTTTGGAAAATATGTCAGGATCACAAAGTTACAATTTTCTATACTGCACCCACCGCGATTCGCGCCTTAATGAAAGCCGGAGATGATTTTCCAAATGCCTACGACTTATCCTCTATTCGATTACTCGGCACTGTAGGTGAGCCCATTAATCCAGAAGCCTGGATGTGGTATCACAAGGTAATAGGTCAAGAAAATTGCCCTATTGTTGATACCTGGTGGCAAACTGAAACCGGTGCCCACATGCTTGCACCGATTCCGGGTGCAATGGACACCAAACCCGGCTCATGTACTCAGCCCTTGCCTGGCATTGTGATGGACGTGGTTGATAACGAGGGCAATATTATTGAAGAAGCCAACAAAGGTGGATTTCTTGTGGTCCGAAAACCCTGGCCATCAATGATCAGAACAGTTTGGGGTGATGACGAGCGTTATCAAAAAACCTATTGGGCTGAGTTTGATAATCGATACTATGTCGCCGGCGACAGTGCCCGCAAAGATGACGATGGTTATTTTTGGATTATGGGCCGGGTGGATGATGTATTGAATGTCTCAGGCCACCGTCTGGGCACAATGGAAATCGAATCTGCTTTAGTTGCTCACCCCAAAGTTGCAGAAGCTGCTGTCGTAGGACGACCACACGACATTAAAGGCGAAGCCATATTTGCCTATGTGGTGCTCCGTGGTGAACGACCTCAAGGCGGCATTGATGAAACACTCAGCAAAGAACTTCGCGACTGGGTGGGGGAACAAATTGGCGCGATAGCGAAACCTGATGACCTACGCTATGCCGATAATCTACCAAAGACCCGTTCAGGAAAAATTATGCGCCGATTATTACGCGTGATAGCGAAAGGTGAAGAAATAACACAAGATACATCAACCCTGGAAAATGAGGCTATTCTGGATCAACTACAAGGCAAAGCATAACGCCAAAATTGTTATCTAATAACAGAATAATCTTTACCTGTATTAACGGAATTGGCAAGAGCATAACAATGCAATGAATAATAATACTGGTGTTATAGAACGTAGAGAAGTCGATGACAGACGAGTCTCGGATGATCGACGAGATCATTTACTGGTTCACAATCCAGCTTTTCGACTACCTGCCTGGCGCGATCAACAATTACAGTACGTACTACGTTTCATCATTTTATTTTTAGGGATAGCGTACTTTAACCTGGGCGAGACAAATACCGGCTTGTGGCTTAGTTTAAGTCAACTCAATACCTATTTTGTTTTTCATGGCTTAATAACAGCACTGTGTTATTGGCATGCCACCCAGCATAAAATTTCACTCACACGATTTAGGTTTACCATTCTGGTTGACGTGATTGGTGTCTCTATCGCAACTTTAAATGATCCTGTCATTTTGCCGCCCTGTATGTTGGCTTATATTCTTATTGTATTAGGTAACGGCATGCGCTATGGCATGCGCTTGTTTCGTGAATCGCTTTTGATATGCCTGTTTGCGGCAATGTTGGTAATGACTTTTCGATACATGCTTATGGACAGTGAACTGGGTGCAGGATTGTTGTTTATGAACATCTTTGGTTTGATCATTCTTCTCTATGCCTATGTTTTAATGGGAAGATTGGAAAAATCTCGTTTAAGTTTAGAGAATTTGAGCCAAAAAGATGAGTTGACAGGATTACTCAACCGCAGGGCATTGCATGAGAAAATGAATCATTTTCTCATGCAATGCCAACATGATAAGCAAGCAGAGCTTGTTGTTATATTTGCGGATTTGGATAATTTCAAACACATCAACGACACCCACGGCCACTCAGCAGGCGACCTTGTGTTAAAAACGACGGCTGAAATACTTGATCAATCGGTTCGTGATGTTGACGTTGTTGCAAGATACGGTGGTGATGAATTCGTTATTATCATGCCTGAAACATCAATATCTGTGGTGGAAATAATTGCTTCAAGAATCCAATCCCTTGTCCAGGAATGGGCTAAGAATAATAGTTTTGAATTTGATATATCCCTAGGTATTGGTTCAATACCTCGTCATGGTGATAATCTTGATGATGTACTTAAAGCCGTGGACGATGCAATGTATCATGCAAAAACAAATCATGGTCCGGGTGGTTTGTGTTATGCCACGAGTTAGGCAACATCCATTGGTACATAGTCTGTTTTCAGAAACTTTACATTACGCAAGACTTTTATAGGCGCGCGCAATAGTATTTTGCATGGAACCATGAGTTGTCGACTTTTTGGATGCATAGTTCGAACTCTCTACAAGCAAATATGCTCTACCAATATTTATTTACAGCAAGAAGTTTCTAACGTCACTAGTGGGACTTCGCCGTTGGTTTGAATGGCCCTGATCCCGCTTATTTGCTTCTTATCTGTTGCTGATAAGTCTACCTATTCAGAACGAGCGCGGGTCATAAAGAAAACACCTTGTTGTTATTGCATGAAATAAATTGACTGTAAGTAATAGCCTAAATTCGTAGACAGAAGCGCTTTATAAAAAGCGCTTGTCCGTGATAACAAGATAATTATTTAATCTGGCCAGCGTAAATTTCCAACGAACTGATTTCTCATTTCATAATCTCGCGGATTGGAATCCATTTCGTCTGCATGTTTTTGATTTTTTTTAGTCCCAGCAGTAGACCGTTTCCGTGTAGCAGGTGTTTTTTCAGTTGACTCAGTAGCGGTAGCTTTCTGACTTTTTGTTATGGATTCAAGTAATTTTTCCTCAGCTTTATCGGCAGTTTCACTCATAATTTTAAAATCTCCTCTATTACGGTTTCTATTTCAATGATGGCATCCTCGCCACGACTACCAGTATCATACACGCTACGTCCATCTAGCAAGCAATTGCGGTAGACTGCTCGACGACGTAGGGCAATGGGTAGAACAGGTAATCCTAATTGCCCCACTGCATTTTTCATAACACGGGATAAGGTTGTTCTTGGTTCCAGTTGATTAAGTAACATGGCGGCTCGTAAGTCAGGGTTTTCCTGATTAGATTCTTTAACAACACTGGCAATATGTACGGTTGCCCAAAGATCAATTGGCGAAGGTTGGACCGGCACAATAGCCACATTCGCATGTTTTAATGCGTCTCGTGTTTGCTCCGCTTCAATCGATGGCGGGCAATCAATGACAATATGTTCAACTTTATCTAAAAGCTGGTTAAGCTCAAGCGCTATAGATTGATCTGATAGGGTAATAATTTCGGGAAGATCAAACCCACTTAATTTTCCAACACGACTCCAGTGAGTCGACGATTGTTGCGGATCAACATCCAGCACAACTGTTGCTGAACGGGAATTAAGACCCCTGGCTATATTCATGCTAAGCGTCGTTTTTCCCACACCGCCTTTGTTACTCACTAACGCGATTATCATTAACTACAACCGTAGGTGGATTTCTATTCCGAACAAACGAGATTACTTGGCTTATAATGTTTTACACTACAAAGCCAAACCTCGCCCACCGCTTATGCCATACCCATTTGATTGGGAATCGTTATTTCCATACCGAGTTATAAAGTATTTACTTTTTAAATTCGGCGCTAACAGCATAAACTTATTTCTGTGGATTTAAGTATGATGGTTTCCCTCACTGGCGACTAATTCAAAATTACAATATTGTCTATAGCCAATGATCAATATGCTGAGTAAATACGCCCTAGTTGAAGTCAAGTCTCGTTGTGATCAGTAAAACCGAAACTTAATTTTTACTTGCTTTGAACAGAGTATTTTATTTGTTTTTCGGCGGACTTGTTAACGTATGGAGAAAGTGCTTGATCTGTTAGATAAGCACGTTCACCAGGAAAATTTTCAGTTGGCTTGTGAACACAATAAACCAGTTTGGTTGATGGTCTTAATTTTTCTGCATACAAGCGAATATGAAAATTGGGATAACAGCTGCGACAAGCCAGGATTGCATCGATTACAGGTTCAGCACTTTGCACGTCAAAATGAGCCTTACCCCATCGGTGCCAAGTGGTAGATTTTGATTCACTAAACTCCCCATATTCGATAAATATGGCCCAATCTGTATGTAGCGTTCCTTTTACCAGCTGTTCTATTTCACCTTGGCAACTAAGTGCTGCCATTGAGATACCATACTTATAACTTTGCATAGCGATTCCTCTTAACTATTCTACATCAACTTAGTCATACTGAATTTCACAGCAAAATACCCGATAAAATTACTCAGGTAAACCACACAAAGTTCATCACTATTTTCATTTCTTGCGCATACATAAATATATACTTATGATTTCATGTTGATGTATTTATGCTGGTAATTTCTAAACAAAATTATTTATAAATATCATGGAATTATCGCGATTTTTGCTGTTTTAAAACGCAAATTGCTCGATTTGCATGCATTTTTCTAGGTGAAAAATAATTTATTTTTTTTTGCTTTTTTGGACCTCGCTAAATCCTTCATACATTAATGTCAATTTTAAACATTGAATAATTGAATGAGTATAGAACGGGTAGGCGTGTTATCTTTTTCTGAAATTTGTTATTCGCAAAAAATAAGGTTAATTCACAATGCATAGGCAAGAATTACTGTCTTTGTTAAATAGTTATCACACGCCATACATGGAAGAGGCCGGTATGGCGGAGAAGACGCGCTTATTTGTTTTGCAACACGAAAACTGCTTTGACAGAAACCTTTCAATTGGTCATGTTTCTGGATCAGCATGGGTTGTTAATCCGGCTCGAACCCATGTCTTACTGTTGCATCATCGAAAATTAAATATGTGGTTGCAGCCTGGCGGCCATGCTGATGGTGACCCTGACATTCTTCGCGTCATACTTAACGAAACAGCTGAGGAGACAGGAATTTCACTGGAACATATTAATTTGCTAGGTGAAAGTATTTTTGATATCGACGTTCACACGGTGCATGAAAGTATTCATGACAGTCGACACACACACTTCGATGTTCGATTTTTAGTAGAAATAGATGATTCGCTTCCAATACCGGGCAACTACGAATCGCATCAAATTGCTTGGGTGCCACTGGAGCAAGTGTGCTACTTTAACAATGCACTTTCTCTCCATAGATTGGTTCGAAAAACCAAACAGTTAGTAAGACCATCAATCGCAAGCCTTAAATTTGCTGAGGGAACCTCTGATTATGTCATCTAGCGAGTGTTAACTTCGTTATCTTGAAACTCATACCCAAAGGGCACACTGAAATGCTCATTTACTCGAGTAAACTCGACAACTGCTCCTGCGTTGTTCTACCTTCGCCCATCCTTGGGCTCGTGCGCTTTCTTGTGCCGGTTGGTATTCGTTTCAATATGCCTTGTTCCCATCTCACTATCTAACTTAATCAGAGGTTCCCTAGTATTCCTCTGCATCAATACCAGACAGATTTCTAACAGCATGTAATGCCGCATCCGCAGCTGCATCAATATCTGCTTCACGCCCAGCCAGAATAAGCCGTCCGTAAGCACCAACCGCTCTAGCTTCTACCAGTGTTATATTCGCGGCTTTCTCTGCTTCATTCGCTGCATAAACAATATAACCCGCTGGTTCAGTTTCCAGAATAAACATACTCTGCCCTGATAAAATCATGGAGCCTTTTCTATCTTGACGATTAATAAGAACCGCATGATCCGGTGTAATAGATCGAACAACTTCAGTCCAGGCAACTCGACATTTCTGCCTAGCATCCTCGTGCGTACCTAGCGAACTTAAAATAGCACGGCCGGCTTCAATAACATCGCTTTGATCGCGGTGGTGGAGAACCATTGAGCCAAACGCTCGCTCTATTACTTGCTGTCCCAGATGCACCCTTGTCGCTTTCAATGCGACATCTGTTAAACGATGGATAGCCATACCAGGAGCAACTTCCAGCCACATACACGCATCACCAGGCACAGGCAAAAATCCCTGTGCAACAGTGCCCATATAAGTAGCAAGTTGCGGTTGCAATGAGTCGATGAATATATAAGTACGTAGATTAATCATGATAATGCGGATCAGCAAGAAACATTAAATTCAATGCTCTTTTACACCGCGGCCTCTCGTCTTTTCTGGTGACGTTGGGCAAATTGTGCGTATAGGTCATCCATTCTTTTCGTAATCGCTTCTTCATTAGAACGCGCGAATTCAAGAAATGTTGATGTTATTTTTGACAGTTCTTTATCTTTACGATGAACTAAATGCCATTTTCTCTCAAGAGGAAAGCCCTCAACATCCAAAACTTCGAACGGACCACTGGCCCCTTCTAGAGATAGTGTATGAAGGGAAAGAACCGCGACCCCTAATCCTCCGACAACCGCATGCTTAATAGCCTCATTGCTACCCAGCTCCATGCGCACATTGGGTATGCAGTCATTTTCTGCAAATAATTTAAATGCGGCATCACGAATTCCTGAGCCAACCTCTCGTGAAATAAAAGGTTCCTCTGCTAATCGCTTCACAGAAATATTCGATTCATTTGCTAACGGGTGATCTTTCGACGCGATGACTACCAGTGGGTTAGGTGCAAAAGGGTATGATTGAACATTTGGTTCTTTAGTGAATTGTTGGCCAAGAATATACAAGTCATCAGCGTTATCTTGAATTCGGTTAAATATTCTATCTCGATTTGTAACTTTTAACGAAACATCAACACCAGGATACAAACGTGAAAAACCTCCCAAGATCTCGGGCGCAAAGTATTTAGCAGTGGTAATAACGGCTAACCGAAGACGTCCTCGTTTCAGTCCCTTTAACTCCGCTACACGTGTATCGAGGTCTGATAAACTGTCAAAAATTATTCTGACAGTGCGATAAAGTTCTTCGCCTGCTTCCGTAGGTTTTAGGTGACGGCCCGATTGATCTATGAGTGGAATATCTATGGCATCACTCAGCTTTTTAAACTGTGTAGATACCGTAGGCTGAGTGAGGAAAAGCTCTTCAGCTGCTTTTGTAAAACTACCCAAACGAATCACAGCTTCAAAAATTTGCATCTGCCGAAACGTTGTATGACGGATTAAATAATCCGGCAACCCCCCTTTGAATCTCGTCTCATTAATTACCGACATACTGCTCTCCGAATCAAGTTGAGAAACAAATTTAATATCTGATTAATTCAAATATCAGCTACTTACGTAAGTGTTTTATAATTTTTTGCTTAATTATCATCAAGATATTTAATTCTGTAAAATCGCTTATTTTTCTAGGGGATAGTGGATTAATTTCCCAAGTTGTATAGCAATATTTAATAGATATCTCTTTTAACAAATGGTTCTCGCTGCTTCAATAAGATTATCCATTTGATTAGCGTAATCAATAACTGAGCCATCAATTTTCTCTTCCTCCACTTGAGGATAAAGTGTCATCGAAACATAAGTTCGTCCAAAACTCATATCAGGATAAAACCCTTCCTTTTCTGATAGATCTGCAGCCTGTTCGAGAAACTCACGAGTTTGTTCATAATCATCAAACTCAACTCTTCTTTCAAGCCGGTTAGGTCTTTTACGCTCAGTCCAATTTTTAGTCATAATCGATTCCTCTTGTTAACCCTATTCAAACAACACAGTTTGAAATGCTTTTCACCAGAGATTCCATTTCCAGATGATGCTCCTGCTCTTCCTTCAATAAAATTTTGAAGAAAAATTTGCTTTCCACATCATTTTTTTTGTCACAATAATCCACCGCCTGCTCATAAAGCTGCACAGCTTCTTTTTCCATTTCACTTGTACTTTGCAGTATCTGCACAAGTGAACCATGTAATCGAGTTGGCCGTAAATGACTTGCATTTGGCGCACAACCAAACCCAATTAATCGAGTAATGATTCGCTCCACATGGTTCATTTCCTCTTGCGCTTCAGTTTTAAATTTTTCTGCCTCACTTATCAACCCTTTCGATTGCATCAATTTCGAGAGTGATAAATATTGCTGAACAGCTGATAATTCAAAACTCAGTGCGCGTCCAAGAAAACCAATAATTACCGGGTCTAGATTCATTATTTCGTTATCTTATACTTGAATCTGAGGCGAGCATGAAATGTTTTTTACACCATACCATGCTCGACCATTGACCCAAATCTATGCCTTGGCTTTGTTGTCCAGGATAGGTTCTACTTCACGGTGTGGACGAGCAATAATATGTGCAGCGACTAAACCATCTCCCACTCGCTCACAAGCATCCGCACCAGCACGAACCGCTGCGTTTACTGCGCCAGTTTCACCACGAACCAGAATGCTAACATAACCACCTCCAACAAACTCACGACCAATTAGTCGAACTTCTGCTGCTTTAGTCATTGCGTCAGCTGCTTCAATCGCAGGAACAAGTCCCCGAGTTTCAATCATGCCTAAGGCAATACCATACGTATCATTTGCCATTTCTAATCTCCTTTAAATAAAAATTCAAATTATCTAGTTTGATTACCACTACTATTTAAAATAGGTTCCACTTCTTTATGTGGGCGCGCAATGATGTGCGCTGCAACCAGGCCATCCCCAACACGCTCACAAGCATCCGCACCTGCTCTCACCGCTGCGTTTACAGCACCAGTTTCACCACGAACAAGGATACTCACATAACCACCACCAACAAACTCTCTGCCTATCATTCGCACTTCGGCGGCTTTGGTCATTGCGTCTGCCGCTTCAATAGCAGGTACTAATCCGCGTGTTTCAATCATACCCAGTGCTATACCGTAATTTTCTGCACTCATCGCATTATCTCCGTTAGATATTTACCAAAATTGATTCCATTTAAACTTTTCAGGCAAGCTAATCCAGCTGCCCCCTGTTTTCATCCCAAAAATCAATGATTCCTCCTACTGTTAAATCTGTTAATACGCCTGGATCATCACAGGCATATCGCGCGGCTGAACCACTTGTCACAAACACCCAGTTATCGGGACGACAACCAATGGTATCTACAGCAACTTGCATTTTTCCTTTGCTATCGCGTAATACACGTAAACTATTGTGCATAAGTCCCGAGTGACGCTGTGTACAAACTAATGGACCCACCACTTGCATAATATCCATCAGGCTTGTTGTTCTTCCCAGTAGTCAATAATTCCGACGATAGTAAGATCGCTGGGGTATTCCTTGCTGCCTGCTGCTTCACGAGCTGCAGAACTTCCGACACAAATAACCCAGTCACCGGGTGAACAGCCAACGGAATCCACTGCGACAAGTCGGGAACTTCCATCCAATACAACTTGCAAATGTTTGTGTTCCATACCCGATATTCTGTTTGTCGCAACCAGAGGTTTTTCTACTCGACATATTTTCATTAGTGTAATGCCTCACTAGTTATTGATACCGAGCAACCAATCACTTCTGCTTTTGTGTCAGAATTACAATCCCGAACCATAAGTAGGGTATGGATATACCCCTGGTCAGCAAGATCAGCATAGCGTTGCTTTAATGCTGTTTCGAGTTGCTGACAACGCGACTCAGCTCTCGCACGCGCTCCAGGTACTAGACCGTGATAGTCATATCGAATAATCACAGGAACCGGTAACCCACGTCTAATATTTAAGCCAGTAAATATTTTAATCCCGACATCTAAGTCTTTTGCGCCTTCTTCTACCGTTTTCAGATACGAAAAATACGTTAAGTTACGCAGCTGAATTTCTTCAAACCCGATACCCATACCAATAAATCGTTCCTGATGACCAATATCTTGGTAATTGCCACCGTGATATCGCTTTACGTAATCCACTTGCTGCAAATTTCCATGAATCAATCGTGCAATCAGTTTAAGCATCCCTTTTCGGGGTGAACTCACTGAATCGTCGCCCAATGACTTTTCCAGATATTCCACAATTCCTTGTTCATTTAAATTCTGAAACATCGAATTTGTCTGTTGATATAACGTCAAAGTATCGATGTATGAATCAATTTCCATATTACCTTCAGCATTAGGCACATGAATTCGAATACTGTCGGTGTCCGTATCCAGGCCAATCAAAAGTAGGTCAATAGAGGCACCACAACAAAAACTGTTTTCAACACCCTGGCGAAAATTCAATAATTTTTCTTGAGCCGCAGCTGCCGCTAGTTGCACATCACTGCCATGTGCAGCACAGCCTTCGTGTTCTGGCATAACTGAACTAAAGTGATACGCAGCTATCTTCAAATATCGCGTATCGTCAGACGCTAAATTTGGCTTTCCTTCCCGATGCCGCAACATTTCTGTTTCAACCCATTTCTGCAGACTATCTTCCACATCAAACATGGCACCCGCATAAGACTTACGCCGTACTGCCTTATAAGGCAAACGTAAAACGTAACTTATTACATGTGCCAAACGACCATCAGCACAGGGTGAAACGTCTATCGTATGAAAACCACATGACTGCAGAAAATGTTGAAAATCTTCCTCACTTTCCCGTACCAATGGTTGCTCAATGAAAAACTCTTCTGAAAACCGTCGGAACGTTTCAAAAACACACCACACATAAAGTTGACCGATATCCAGCGGCTTTATCCAGCAATCTTTCAGCAGTTGCTCTGGCAAAGCGAATCCAAGTTGAGCCTTTGCCAGATTCTGCGCTGAACCTGCAAAGTCTGATTCATGCTGCATAGCTGATATATCACGCAACACGTTTTCAATCTTGTCGAAACAATCCTTAGTCTTACTTTCATATTCATATAGACGCTGGTTTTCGTTCGTCGTATTGGAATATCGTGCAGCATAATTAGTTACACGAGAGCTATCGGCACTGCTTCGCGTGGGCCGAGCTAGCGCTTGCCTTTGCAAGGGGCGTTTGCTTCTTTCTCTCGAGTTAAACATTTTTACAATCCGTCCAATAATCCATTTAATCTAGCGTAATTAATTAGCCGCGCGCACCGCCCGACACAGTTATCGGGGCACCTTTTTCTGTACTTCCAGAACTACCAGTTACCTTACTTTCGTTGATATCCATTTCTTCATTGCGTTTGTTACTCACCGGCACCATCGCATTCATGGGTCCCTTGCGAGTCGGATTTCGCTTTATAGCTGAGGTTCCTTCAGTTCCAGTGACTCGATCTCCTCGATCCCAATCATCCCCAGTAATTTTCAAACCAGCATCAATCCCTTCACCGGTAATGCGTCCCGTTGAAGTGTCTGCTACTTCCTGATTTTTAGTTTCCACTTCCATTTGTTTTGGCCTGTCTCCAAACCGAAACTGTTCTGTACCCGTTATCTTGCCTTCACCCAGTGAGAATGTTCCGCTAACTTTTCCCTGCTCGTAACTCGAACCAGTGACTGACGCACTATTATTCAAGACCTGACCGGCATGATTAGGAGGCTCTACACTGAATTCACCCCAAGGCGCATCATTTAATTTTTGAGGAAAATCAGCCTCGTTAATTTGTGCAGCCGCGATACCACACACTTCTTTTTGCTCATTGGCACCCAGATATGGCGTACCGGTAATCGGATCACAGGCACCTTTTTCCGCGCCAGTTAAATTTTTTAATCCCGGTTGAATGCCGCTGATTTCTTTACTGGCATTGCTGACAGAACGAAAGGTCCTAGCCTGAGCCATATTTGCATCTTTTGAATCACAAAATTGATCAAACTGTTCTGCCCCGGCGTAAGGTGTTCCAGTTACCGCTTTGCAAGTTCCCGGTTCGTCGCCAGTAACTAAACCTGAACGTGCCGGCTTGCTTCCGGAAACAACTTGCCCACGCGTAGTCTTTGAAAAACTAACTTTTGCGGCACCAGGCTGAATATCTGTTTTGCAGAATTTTTCAAAATGCTCACTACCCAGGTATTCACTGCCAGTAACGGCTCGACAATTTCCGCGCTCATCGCCAGTCACTTTTGAGCTACTTCCAACAACACCGCCACTTGTTACACTTGTACCGCTAGATGTTTGTGTATTCAAAACTTTTGATGGAAAGGCTGGTGGATTAGTCGAACAAAATTCTGAAAAAACATCGTCAGAAAAATATTCTGTACCCGTAACAGACCGACATAAACCTGCTTCATCACCCGTTGTTTTGGTGCTATGTGAAACTTGAACACCAGTCACTTCGTCTGCTGTTTTAGATGGACGTCTACGACCTGTTGGAGCTGAAGACTTTTTTCCTTGAGCACCTTTAACACTTCTCATTTCTCTTACGCTCTTTGCTAATTCTCTTCCAGAAATTTCTGGATTATGACTTCTTACCAACTGAGCAGAATTCAACCCATTTTGTTGGTACGCATTAGCTGCAGTTTTGCCATGCTTGGCTAATGCTTGGCGACGAGTACGCGAATTTAATCGTGCTTCAGTCGCTGCTGTTAATTTAGCTGATTTTGATCGCCTAGCCATCTTTGCTTTTGCTAATGCTTTAGATCCGCCTGTTGCAAATCTAACTCCGGCCTCTGGAGCTTTATCTTTACCATTACAACCACAACCGCAATCACGTTCCTCGCTATTTTTTGTAGGCTCATGTTTACGACGCATTTCAGCGGTGCGCAAACGATCTGAACTTTGAGTTCCAGCTTTGCCACGAGTTGACATAGCTTTTCGTCTAGCGAGCGACGCATCACGAGCATTACCGGAAGCAGAAGTACTCGTCGAATACGCACGTGGCTTAGACCTCGGCGCTGCAGGTGCACTTATAGTGTCTGAACGTGTTTGACCAGCCGAATGTTGAATAGCTGATTTGCCTTGAACCTGTGCTTTACGACGCGCCAATGATGCAGCACGCCCTGACAAATTTTGCGTGGCCATTACTGTTATCCTTTAGTTATCTTACTAAGCATAGTGATTTGTAGTACTGGAGCCTCTGATTAAGTCATCTACCAAGCGTTAACTACATCAAATCGAAACCCAATTCATTTCGATTTTCCTTGTTTCCATCTTGATATATAACTTAATCAGAGGCTCCAAAAATAGCGCTACATGTCCACTGTTTTTACCAAGATTTGCCTCGATAAACCACAAAGCTAACACCTTGGCATTGTGTGTAATTATCGTATCCTGTCAAACGAACATGATGGTCTGGATAAGCGCGATGACAAGCTTCAAGTTCATTAACTACGTTTGCTAACTCTGTCTCACCAAAGAATGGTAACTTCCACATTGTCCAATAATGATCAGCCGAATTTGCGGGATTTTCATGTTCAATAGACGGCGTTAATTTCTGATTCAACATGTAATTAATTTGTTCGTAAATTTCCTCTTGGGACAATTGAGGAAGAAACGAAAAAGTTTCTAACGATTGTTGAGTTTGATAGTCGCCCATATTTGGAACAGTTTTCATGTTACTCTCCTATAAAATTTCTAGACAGATCCATTAACCTACGTCAAGTTTGTCAACAGTTTCAAATTCAAATACAATTTCTTTCCAAGTTTCCATCGCAATTGCAAGTTCGGGACTGGTTCTAGCCGCTTCAGTAAGAATATCCCGAGCTTCTTTTTCTATTTCTCTACCTTCGTTACGCGCTTTAATACTTGCTTCAAGTGCAACACGGTTTGCAGCAGCACCAGCAGCATTACCCCAAGGATGTCCTTGTGTTCCGCCACCGAACTGAAGTACAGAATCGTCACCGAAAATCGTAACAAGTGCAGGCATGTGCCATACGTGAATACCACCAGAAGCTACCGCGAATACACCAGGCATTGAACCCCAATCTTGATCGAAGAACACACCACGTGAACGATCTTCGGGAACGAAAGATTCACGAAGTTGGTCAACGAAACCAAGCGTTGACGCACGGTCACCTTCAAGTTTACCAACAACGGTACCAGTATGAAGATGGTCACCACCTGATAGGCGTAAACATTTTGCTAATACTCGGAAGTGAATACCATGTTTAGGATGACGGTCGATTACCGCGTGCATTGCGCGGTGAATGTGTAGCAACATACCATTCTCACGACACCAGTTAGCTAAACCCGTGTTTGCAGTGAAACCACCAGTAATGAAGTCATGCATGATGATTGGCTGGTTCAACTCTTTTGCATACTCAGCGCGCTTATACATTTCTTCAGGTGTTGCAGATGTAACATTTAAATAGTGACCTTTACGTTCACCGGTTTCACGCTCAGCTTTATCGATTGCTTCAGCAACAAAATCAAAACGATCTCTCCAACGCATGAATGGCTGTGAGTTTACGTTCTCGTCGTCTTTTGTTAAATCTAGACCACCACGTAAACACTCATATACTGCACGACCATAGTTTTTCGCAGAAAGACCTAACTTAGGCTTAATAGTACAACCCAACATAGGACGACCGTATTTGTTTAAACGATCACGTTCCAGCTGGATACCAGCAGGTGGTCCTCCGCAAGTTTTAATGTATGCGATTGGGAAGCGGATATCTTCAAGACGTAAATGTTTCAACGCTTTAAAGCCAAATACATTACCAACCAAAGAAGTTAATACGTTAACAATTGAACCTTCTTCAAACAAATCGATTGGATAAGCAATAAAGGCATAAAATGACTCGGAGTCACCTGGCACGTCTTCAATTCGATAACACCGCCCTTTATAGTATTCCATATCAGTCAGCAATTCTGACCATACTGTACTCCAGGTCCCTGTTGAGCTTTCAGCCGCAACAGCTGCTGCAACCTCTTCACGAGGTACGCCAGATTGGCCAGTTACTTTAAAACATGCTAACAAGTCTGTATCGAGTGGGACATAATCTGGTGTCCAATACGTATCGCGATACTCTTTTACACCGGCATCATATTTTTTTGCCATAGTAGATTTACTCCTGCTTTAGTTATTTAAATTTCTAAAAACGTTAGTTCAATAGGTATAAGATTAATAACAGTTTCACATTGAATCCAATCGATAGTTTGAATAGTTTTCATTTGTGTTAATCAATACTTTTCAAAACCAAAATATTCATACGTGGGTTAAGCATAACGGTATGTAAATAAATGAATCCAATCGATCGTATGAATATGTGATATTCACGATCCTGTATAGTAAAAATATTTTGACTAAGATTTATATTAAAGCTCTAGATGAGACGATAGAGAATAGGCGAGCATTCGGTAAAACAATTTGCAATTTACCGAGAACTAAGTAGAGTTTTTTAATATTTAGGCGTGACTAGCTATTAATAATGCAGGTTCCAGATCGACTTCGTTTAGCATTTCATAATTAATTCTAGGTTTTTCCGGTGATTGATCCCTGAGAATACTATTCGCAAATGATAAATATACTGGATTATTATTCAAGGTGCTAACTACTGACTGATTAGCTAAACGAATTATCCAACAATATTCGTACTTTCCTTCTTCAGTTGTTGATTTGCCCACTTTTATATTCATAACACCGGGTATTCGACTTAGATCATTTTTACCACGTAAAACCATTTGTTGTATTTGTTTTTCATCACCACTTTCTGAATTACACGCGATTACATGTTCTACGTTATGCCATAAGTTACATTGTATTAATACTTCCGCTGCGCGCCCAGTGCTTCGCCATACTTGCATGCAGCGCTTCACTTCGTTATAGATACTCTCACGAATTTGCTCAAACAGTTCCATATAACCAAACTGTGAATCTTGAATGGTTTCTTTTAATGTTTCCATTGCCTGTTCAGTCAAGGCGGTAAAGTAATTGATTTTCGCAACACCATTATCAATTAATTTGTGATATTGATTATCTGTCAACCCTGTACCGCCGTGAATAACGAGTGGAATCTTTGCGGCACCATTGATTTTTGCCAGTCGATTGAAATCAAGTTTATTTTTACTTTGCATTCGACCATGCTTGGTACCGATTGAAATAGCAAGAAAGTCGACACTTGTTCGTTCAATATATACCGCTACTTCATGAATTGGGGTTAGAACAGGCCCTGCGTTTTCACTCGTATTGTCCTGCGAGTCGACACTTGAAACATGACCCAAACTTCCTTCCACTGGCACACCACAGGAATGGGAAAGTGTTGCTGCTTTTTTTGTTCGATCAACGTTGATGGGAAAACTGGCATCAGACGCATCCAACATAACACAATTGCACCCGAGTCGAATCCCGTTAACAATATCGTCACTTGTTGCGCAATGATCAAAATTAATCGCAACGGGCACTGTGGAAATTCTAGCAGCTCGCTCCACTCCCGCCATTAATAGATCTAGGTTTTTGATTTTACCTTTTCTATCGTTAACATTAAGTATGACAGGTGAACGACTATCTTCTGCAGCTTTAATGACAGCTTTTAAAAAATCAAGACTCACTATTTCAAACGCACCAACAGCATAACTATTGTGGTACGCATGGTTTAGCAGGTCTTTCATATCTACCAGCGCCATACTAATTCCTCTTGCCCCTAATAAATGCCGTTTAAGTTACCAGCAAAAAGTACTAAACAAAAAGCTAATTATTTCCAAGTAGGCCGCAATTTTCGGCCAAGTCATTAGCATGCTTGTAAAAGGTTAATAAGGGAAATCGATAATAAAAATATTCGATATAGAACATTATCAATGTAACTCACTATTCCCTTGTATAAACTATTGTTAATCAAATAACTTATTGAATTTTATGGTTTCGAAATTCAATAAATTTATTGTCCCTATTTTTTTTTGATTTATTGCACTTTCCTAAGCTAAAAATTGAACATTGCAAAAAAATTATAATCCTTAGCTCTTCAAGATTTCTTACCACATTGATTGAATCTCAAACGGCTACTAAAATTTTACAAGTCTTGTCACTTGAATATCAGAAATAAATACAACACCAGAGTGAGCATTATAGAATGGCGCCAAACCCTCTATAATAGGATTAACGAGTTCTTCTGGCACCGCAGCAATTATCATTATCAATACATCGTCTTCATTAAACATGAGATGCCCCTCATGAAAACCGTGGCTACCTTTTCCTGAAAGGTTATTTATAATGGTATATCCCTTTACACCAGCACGATCTAATACATCAGTGGCAAATCCCCTGTGTTCGCCATCTAAAACAATTTCCAGTTTTTTGAGCGGACTAAAGTTTAAGTTTTTCATGCTATATTGGACTCCTTGATTAAAACCGGATCGCTATTTATTTTTTGCAGCTGTTGCCATTCACCCTCACTGTAAATGTGGATGATGTTGGTTTCAGGGTCCATCACCATTAGACGAATCCATCCATTTCTTACTAGATTTTTTACAGCAACAACAGCCTCTACTGCGATAACTGCATGCTCAAAGGGTGCTTCAATCAGGGTTATTAAACGAACGGGCTGATGATAGGGCAATCCCGCTTCCAGCACAGTCTGCGAAGGTAGGCCTGTACGTAAATCACTGAGATTGCCTGACATTACACCAAATCGTCCGACAACATTGTGATAGGCCTTGCTACTACTTCCAAATCGCTCGTTATCAACGGCAGAAAAATAATGTTCCATATTTATCCATTGGCCGACAACGAGTGGCCCAGTGAGTATATTTTCTAATATTCTCTGTTTGGGGTCGAGATGATAATCATAGGAATGTAAAAATGCTCGCCCTTCCAGTGATAGTTGTTCAGTCAAATTTCGACGCCCAATGATGAAGTAGGCGTTACGCGACAATCCCCATTCTGGTCGCACTTGCGACCAGTCCATGGAATTGCGTTGCGCTACTTCATGAGATGTTGCCGGGTCCTGGCCGTTGGCATGTAATTGTAAAGTAGGAATTCGTTCTTGCGCACACAATCTTGATGCAGCTGTTAAACCATTATGTAAACGGTCCAAATAAACAAGGTGCGAAGGTGGAATTAATTCCAGGTCGTAAATATTCAACTCATCAGTTGTCGTATTATGCAACGCTGGCACAAACCAGGCATCGTCTGCTATATCAATTCCTGACTCTCGAAGTTTCTGTCGCACTTCGGCCTTATTGCCCATTTGTGCAATCACTCGCGCATTAACGAGCCCGTGATTTCCACCGCAGGCACCACAATCCAGAGCTGACTCATAGGGATTGTTATCTGATGTACTACCATGACCTACTAAAAGAATGAATCGGGAAAACTCTTTTATTAAACCAATGGCGAGAAGCGCCTGGCTAACAAAATGCGCTTGCTCATCAATCGTAAATCCAATTCGGCCCAGTTGAGTTAATTGCAATTGTGTAAATTTTGAATTAATCCGATAAACTTCGCGTAGGCGTTCTACAAAGTCGATTGCTTTGTTTTCGTCGATGCCAAGTGATTCAGCCACTTCACAACTTTGCCCTGGGTTACCCATAGCGCACTCGCGAAGTATACGAACCAACTTATCATTAATTTTTTCTGGTACAAGTTCAAGCTCTTGTTCCACTGCTTTGATAATCACTGCCCTTTGGACTGTTCGTATGATTGAATCGGCCTGTTCTCGGCTTAATTTGTCCAATAACAGGCGTGTCTGATTTTTCTCGGGATGAGCCTGCTTTCGTAGACGGTTATAGGTTTTAGGCGCAATAGTTTTTCCTATCATATCCAGACCAAAAAGCAAACCAATTGCCTCTACAGTAACAAAAGGTGTCAGCACGGATTCTTTCAACTCGTGCATGACTTTTTCCATAGTGCTTACTGCCGCATCGTCTTGCGTGAAACCTTCGGTACCCATTTCCATCACAACATTTTTCGGTGTGAGAATAACAGGACATAAATGATTTTCACTGCCCTTGCCTAATTCCATAAAACTGACAGGAACCCCAAAAAATCCGGCAATACCGTAGGTTTGATAATCCCCAACCGCTTCCATATGCCTGCGGATTCTTTCGCTACGGGTATCAATACAAAAAAGTGCTTGCACGAAAGGTCGTTTTTCACGAGCAACTGGCGGAATGATATTCAAGCCATCAACCAGGATGCCCATGGCTTTGGATTCCATTGAACGCAACCAATGCATCCCTTCCTGTTTTTCGAATGTCGCTAGTGAGTCGATTAAAATACCCATCTCTTCGACCGTCAGCTTTGCAAGTGAATCAGGATCTCCTACGGTTAATGCTAATGTTGATAATCGTGCTGCTTGAGTTTTTGCTTCATGCTTCCGCTTATGTAACATATAGGAATTAAAAACATCTGTTATTTTGTTTTTCACTCGTGATTCGAGGCACATTTCTACCTTGTGCGCCATGGATGGAAGAATTCTTCCACTATAAAATTCGTTTCTTAAATACATTTCTCGCGGATTCGCTTGAATTGCTTTGTTAATAGCATTACCTGTACTCGCTAGATCATGACGTCCACTTTCCTGTAACAATGCCAGTCCCAATGCCAAACGGATGGCAACAAAATCAACGAGATCAGCAGGATACTGTTTCGACCAATAATAATTTTTTGCGTTTGAACGCCAACGAATAAAACCGCCCCAACCATGTAATCGTGCGATTTCTTGAGTAAAATAACTTACCCAGTGCTCTTCTGGTACACCTAGAGAATCCATTACATGCGCTATGATTCCCTCCGGGCTATCGTCTACGGATAAAATATGATTTATGTGAATACCTCGTAGAAACAGCCGAATATTACGCGTTGCTACCTCGCGCCATGCAGCAAAAAAACCCAGGTTTCTTTCGGGCATTCCCCAAACCGACTGACCTTCATCAAAAAAGTCCAAACAACTTTTTATCACGAGTTCATCCAGATCCTTACCGATTTCTGTGCCATATAGTGAATCTACTGCTTCATAAACGAGACGATCTCCCAATAGCTCTGTTTGTAATAGTTCGCAAAGCTTTTCTTCAGACATATCCTCATTTACATCTGGAGACCGACCATCTAGTGCGGATTTGATATTGACGTTTGTTGCCACGGTTAACGGTTTAATTACCGGTTGCTCAAGCTTTGTTAATAACGTCATTATCCATTGCTGTAGATTGATCGCCGGAATGGATTCACACTGGGAAAGATAATTTTTTACAGACGATTCAAGATTTGAAATATCCACATCACCCGCATTCAAATAACGTTGATAGTCTGATCTAGGTAAAAAAGCACGACCATGGAACAACTGACTGCCTTTTTCCAACGCCTCGGAAAAAGGCATGTGCTCCAGGCCATGCAAAGGATTATGATGTATAAACGACCTCATGGGCCAGAAGAAAGGGACCGGTTCACCCGCCACATAAATCATGGCTCGAATTTTTAACTTTTGTCCAAGTGAGAGATTCATGGTAATCCACCTATTAAAGATAAACTGACAACGACCAAACCTACCAACATGCCACTGTACCCCCAAGTATGACCTGAACTGAGGTCAGGGATATCAACTTGCTTGGCCGGACCAACAATTAATCCATGTAAAACACGAGCACCAGCCCAAGTCCACAATAACCAGACAATGCCCGCCGCTATTGCCATTGGCAGCGATGTTGGTACTGTTATTACTATGGTATGCAATACTGCGAAAAATGCTGGGAACACAGGAGTAGCAATCACCGCAAGAATTACCATCACTAATATCCCTGAAAATCGCGGTTGTGTTTGTGCCAGCCCGCTATAAAGCCCAACATAAGCCGCACCAAAGCGTTTTGTCAGCTCTGCACTTAAAGAAACAAGAAGCATCAAAGGTACGCTAAAACCCAATGCATAAAGATAGATTGAAGGATCATTGCTATTTTGTAAAACAATCCAAAGCAATGCCCAAGCAGATGTTGCAATAAAACTTGTCCATAATCCAAGCTCTCGAATGGTTAACAATCTAAATCCATAGAGTACCGCTGTAAGCAGACCCCAGATTGCAATCCAGCCAGGAATTATAATTTCCTGTTGAAATAGAATAATTAATCCAACCTGTGGCCAAGTAAGTAACAATAGATAACGAAGCCATCGATTATCTATTCGAGAAAATATGGCGTTAAACACCATACTTAATGGAAACAGTGGTAAGAACAACCCGGCAAGTATTAGATAAAATTCCGACATGTTAGAGCCACCTCAGCCAAACGTTTAATCTAGTCGCAGCGTTTAGAAACATCCTGCTAAACCAGGCATAAATATCATTGAGATAAAACTCTCGAGATACTAACGCGTAGAAACTTATCCAAATGCTATTTAAATGCTCACTCGCTTTATTGCTATTTTTTTCGGTGTAATATCTACCAAGCCAGCCAAGCACTGTAACGAACGTTACCATTATCACTAGAGCATCAAACCAAAATACGTCAATATCTGCTGCGGCATAAATTTGTTTTCGAAATTCTGGATCAGGATATAAAAACAAATCAAACGCGTGACTAATAACGGCATATCCCACAACGACAATAGCAAAGGAAAAAACAATTAATCCCAGCAAACGCCAGAAGTTTTGCGTGCGCGCACGAAACGTAGTAAAAATCAGTTGTGCACCCGTTACCCAACCAAAAAATAGTAAGACAAGCGCACCCTGCTTTTGGAAAAAATCCTGAGAAACCATCCAGTGCGCGAGTATAAGAATAAACAACGGAATAATCAGAGTAATCGCTGCCATCAATAACCAGGGTTGTTGTTGTTTTGCAGGGCGCCTTTCAACAACAAAGGTATACAAATCATCCTTCGGCACACCATCATCTTTGCGTGCTACATTAATTATATTGCCGGCGCTCAGAAACAATGTGCCTTTAAACAGACCATGCGCGATTAAATGATAAATGGCCAAGGAAAATGCCCCGACTCCGCACTCCATGATCATAAATCCCATTTGACCCATGGTGGAATAACCAAGTGCTTTTTTAATATCATTTTGGATGAGCATTAACACCGATCCGGTGACTGCCGTTATTAATCCAATAATAAATAACCAGTGAAGCACATCGTTGGTATGGATAAAAACGGGTGCAAATCGATTTATTAAAAACCCACCGGCATTAACAATTCCAGCGTGCATTAGCGCCGATACTGGAGTGGGCCCACCCATGGTATAAGGTAACCAGGTATGCAGAAAAAACTGAGCTGATCTGGCGAATGCAGCAATCGCCAATAAAACACTTACGATGTCTGGCAATGCAAATCCAAAATACCGATGAGCCTGGGGGTTTTCGCCCAATTGTTGGAAAATTTCTGACAATGACCACGTACCAAATGCATGAAATAGTAATCCTGCGGCCAAAACCATCGCCAGATCACCGATGCGATAGGTAAACAAGGTCCAGAATGCATATCGGTATGCGGAATCACTTCGCGTATCATAACCAAGTAAAAAATACAGCAATATACCAATGAGGTGCCACGCAACCAGTAATGAAATTAAATCCCCGGCGCATACCATGAGAAATAATGACGCAGCCATGAGATCCAGTAAAACAAAAAACCGACTATATCCAGGCTCCTCTACCATATAACGAACCGAAAAAATTCGGACTATCATACTAATGCCAGCGATAAGAACCGCCATAAGTATACTCAAGGAGTCGGTAACTAAAATTCCCCAGCTAGTACCTAATGAAATCTGGCCTGATAACTCATCACCCAATACCAGTACGAGTAATATGATGGCAATAAAAAAATTGAGTATTCCCCCTTTAACACTAATGCTTGAAACGTCTCGACCCAGTTTCCCAGACCAGATTTGCGTTATCAGTGCCGTGAGAAGGGGAATTAGTGGTAAAAGAATTACTATGCGTTCCATATCCTCAAATTTCCTTATGCGGAATTAGTGTGTGACGCATAGTAACTAGAGAGCTGCGGTCCAAATTCGCGTTGAAAACCAACTCTACTTCGCCTACAAAATCAGGCTGAAAAATATTTTTCAAACCCTCGTATTTGTATGTAAATGACCTGGAATTATGCTTTAACCATTTAGTAAGTGGAGATTCATTCGCTAATACATTGAGAATTGATAAACGAGACCGTGATACAGCCAGCAATAATTTTGAAGAAAGTTCCCGCAAGCGCATTACATTATCTCCCCATAGATACACATGACTAAACATATCAGGGAGAAAAAAAAGAGTGAAATTGATTTGGCAGATACCAGCCATCTATTACTATCTATTATGGCTGTGCTATTCCGTACAGAAGATTTCCCATATTGAGCATTTATTCTTACTATTGTGTTTTTTTAGAGCGAGATATTTATATTGTCAATTGTTAATATTGATAGTTATGAATACTACGAGAGTTTTTACAATAAAAAATATTAACTACTTACAATAACAATCAGATAAGAAGGGTAATTGGTTTTCTAAAAGTCATGTCATTCTAAATGAAAGCATTCATACTTATGACCCATGACGCATAAACATTAAATGTAGCGGGACTTCAATTTTATGTGCGATTCTAGGATTAATTTAAACTATGTTATGTTTTTTTCGCAAACAAGGTGTATTCTGCATTTGATTTGCTAAATATAACCTTGTCAACTAATTGAAAACCAGCCTGTTCCAGTGCCTGCTCTAGTTGTTCGGTGGTTAACAGATTTATCTTTGGCAGAAATCCAAGCTGACCGATGAATCGCATGATTTTGCCTGTGCCTTTACTTTTTTCGCCCATGCAAGATGTTTCAGAAATAAAGAGTCCACCCGGTTTCAAAATCTTATGAACACGTTTGAACACCACATTTATATCCTCAAAAAAATGCAACACATAAAAGGCCATCACAACATCAAACTTCTCTGCTTGGAAACGGTCATCAAACACTGATGTATGGATAAACTCAACATTTTCCAGTTTGCGCCCTGCTTTTCGCTGCTCTGCGATCGCCAATAATTTACTTGAGATATCAATACCAACAACTTGCTTTACATCACTTGCTAGATCATCACACTGAGTGCCGGTGGCACAACCAATGTCCAACACGAAATTCTCGGCTGACAAGTAGCTTTTAATTTTTTCGATTTTTGATTGATAAGCTGACTGATCCGCAATCGGTGATGCGGCATATTTCGATGCAATTAGATTCCAAAACTTTTCAGGCGATTTATTGAATAACATAGGTGTTTATGTGTATTGATATATTTACATTAGTTACTAAATATTTTGTTATAACACACGCATAATTTTTTTTAATTTTATTGCCGCTTATGTAACAACGCGTGTTTGGGGCGGAAAACCTTTATAAAACCTTCATTCGATTCAATATAAGGTCCTTCTATTAGGTCAATACAATAGGGAACTGCTGGAAATACAGCATTCAAACAATCTGTAATGGCAGAAGGTTTGCCTGGTAAATTTATTATCAGACTCTTTTCATAGATCCCTGCTGTTTGTCGCGATAAAATTGCGGTAGGTACGAATTTCAGCGACTCAGCCCGCATCATTTCTCCAAAACCCGGCATTAATTTCTGGCATATATTTTCTGTCGCTTCAGGCGTAACATCGCGCATTGATGGACCTGTGCCGCCGGTTGTTACAATTAATTGGCAGTTTTCTTCGGTGGCCAATTTTTTCATCGCTTCTTCGATCAGAGGCTGCTCGTCAGGAATCAATTTACTAACTGCTCGCCATGGCGAGGCAACGGCTTTTTCAAACCAATCTATGATCGCTGGCCCGCCACGATCTTCGTATTGTCCTTTACTTGCTCGATCTGAGACTGTTACAACACCAATATTGAGCCCATCATCACTCATATAGCTTGCACCTTTAACGAATTAATTTATATGAAATCTTCGATTAAACCACTATTTTGCGTTTTTTTCTTGATTTAGTTTGGTCTGAACTTCCGTATCGCTTTGTGGCACAACTGCAACTTGCTGCATAGCCGCTGCTAACCCGATGCGAGGCATGTTTGAATAAACGCAATCGACTTGTTCCGCATCCAACAAATACTTCTCATGCCAAATTCCCAACTCCGCAGACTTGGCGAACATCAAATTATATTCCCGCCACGCTTGAATATGTGCGCCCTCCTTGGACTGAGCAAATTTTTCAAGAGATTCCAACGAATCCCAGTATTGTATGTACATGATTTCCCGCCAGGCGAACCATCGTTTTGCTCCAAGCAAACCATGAGATTTATTTGCCTTTAGCTGATACACCATTGCGACGAATCTTCTAAACAAAGGTAGGCATTTAAAAATTGATCGTAGTTTATTGATTCTCATTCCCACTAAAAAAACAACAAACTGTTGATTTGTTTTAGCGGTAAAACGGCCTTCAAATATCTCCTGACTCACGATGTAATTTTGCTAAATTCTGATAATCGAATTGGTCGACGTTTATCTCCCCAGGTTCCCGGCTGATTCTCAAAAACACCCGCACAGCGAGTACCACAAGACTTGCAATGACCTTGATTTTCCAAATTCCAGTCACTGAGCACGTACCAGTCTCGTCCAATCAACATTTCTCCACACTTAACACAATAGGTACTTTCACCCTGCTTATCATGTACATTACCTGTGTAAACGTGATGAATCCCATTTTTCAGCGCGATTTCTCGTGCCATATTCAATGTTTTCATGGGTGTTGGGGGATAGTCCATCATCTTCCAATCGGGATGAAAAGCCGTAAAATGCATGGGTACATCGGGTCCAAGTTCCTTTGCAACCCACTGTGTCATTTCTTCTAGTTCCTTTTGGCTATCATTTTCACCAGGAATCAGTAGTGTTGTTAATTCCAACCAAACATTAGTTTCATGTTTTATGTATAACAAGGTATCCAGCACATCTTTTAAGTGGCTGCCCGTTATTTTCCAATAAAACCGTTCAGTAAATGCTTTTAAATCAACATTGGCAGCATGCATGTGTTGAAAAAACTCTTTCCGAGGTTGCTCGCAGATATAACCTGCGGTTACTGCAACTGATTTTATATCTAACTCCGAACATGCTTTTGCAATGTCGACAGCGTACTCTAAAAAAATCACCGGATCATTATAGGTATAAGCGACGCTTCGACAGCCAGTTTCTTTAGCGGCTAGGGCAATGGTTTCAGGTGATGCTTGATCAGCAAGAGTATTCATTTCACGGGATTTGCTCATATCCCAATTCTGACAGAACTTACACGCTAGATTACAACCTGCCGTGCCAAAGGACAGTATGGGTGTTCCCGGAAGAAAATGGTTCAAAGGTTTTTTTTCAATGGGATCTATGCAAAAACCACTGGAACGACCATAGGTTGTGGAAACAATTTGATCGTCATAATTTGCACGCACGAAACACAAACCTTGCTGGCCTTCATGCAGCTTACAAAACCGTGGGCACACATCGCATTGGATTCGACCATCGTCAAGTTTGTGCCAATAGAGTGTCGATTTAAAATTTTTGTTCATAACATATACTCTCCGAAACCGTTCCTATTGATTAAATATAATCAACCCATATACTTATATTATATGGGGTTTAGTAGGAGTCTTTACAATGTCCACTGTTCGAAATCCTGCCGTTGCAGGCATGTTTTATCCCGCTGATCGGGATGACTTGAGCCAAGTTATCAGTTATATGCTAACCAATGCAAAACCTAAAGATATTATACCGCGGGCTTTAATAGCGCCACACGCGGGTTATCAATATTCGGGTGAAATAGCCGCAACGGCCTACAAGCAATTAGAACCGATTAAACATAATATTCAGCGAGTGGTTTTACTCGGTCCTTCTCATTGTGTCGCGTTTGCGGGATGTGCTGCTAGCCAGGCAGACTATTTTCGCACCCCACTCGGTGATATAAAGCTTGATCAACAGGCTATCCAAACTTTAGTCGCAGATTCAAAAGTCCAAATATTAGAAGCAGCGCATGCTCAGGAGCATAGCCTGGAAGTCCAATTACCTTTTTTACAAACAGTGCTTGACGAATTTTCGCTAGTTCCTATTGTGGTAGGCGATGCAAAAACAGACAATGTCGTGGAAATTCTCGAATTCTTTTGGTCCGATCCTAAAACATTTTTTGTTATTAGCTCTGATCTAAGCCACTATCATGATTATGTAACAGCACAAAACATGGACAAACAAACCTCAGATGCTATTGTGAAGCTACAACCGGAAAATATCAGTTATGATCAAGCATGCGGCAGAAAGCCGGTTATTGGCTTATTACACTTGGCAAAAAAACATCACATGACAGGCATGTCATTAGATATTCGGAATTCTGGCGATACTGCTGGCCCCAAAGATCAAGTAGTAGGATATGGTGCATATGGTTTCTATTAATTCAACAGAACAAAACATTTTGCTAACTGTGGCAGCGAACTCCATTAAATATGGATTAATAGAGCATGTTGCCTTACCTATCCATATTGATATTTTCCCTACCAACCTTAAACTCGAGCGAGGTACCTTTGTTACACTCGAAATTAACAAACTACTTCGCGGCTGTATCGGAAGTTTAAGCCCAGTGCATCCTTTGGTGACTGATGTCTCTCATAATGCTTTCGCTGCTGCGTTCGAAGATCCTCGTTTTCCAGCAGTAACCGAAAAAGAATTTGAACAGCTGGACATTCATATTTCTATTTTAAGTCCCACGGAAAAAATTGAATTTAGCTCTGAACAGGATTTGCTTGATCAAATCCGCCCAAACATTGATGGTTTGGTCTTATCTGACAATTTTCATCGTGGTACTTTTTTACCAAGCGTTTGGGAATCATTGCCTGACAAAGAACAGTTCTTAAGACATTTAAAGCAAAAAGCTGGCTTAGCTGAAAACCATTGGTCAAATACCTTAACCGTAGATCGTTACACCTGCGATGTATTTGGATCTCACATATCATCAATATCCATGGAATTACCCCAAGATCTGCCGATATAAACAATATTGTTGCTTAAATTATTAAACCAGGGCGGCTCTAAAGTCGCGCTATCTCAATAACTTATGGCCACCTCCGAAAATCTACTTAACGCGCACTGACGGCGTTAAAATCGTCACGATTATTGAATTTTCGGAGGTGCCCATAAGCATCCTTAGATCAAACAAACCTACTTGGTAAGATTACTGCTTTAATTCCCCTATGGAACTAACACCCGCCCAAATTACTGCTCTACAGACTTTAACCCTTAACTCAAATAAAGTTAATCGAGAGACTTTAAGTGTAGGCCAGCAACTATTGGCCAAAGTTATTGCAAGCAACAGTAGCACTGGTGAAGTTACCCTAAGCATCAATAATGCATTATTAAATGCAAAATCAAGCATTCCACTTTCAGCTGGGCAATCATTGCAGCTTATTGTCGCGCAATTGGGCAAAGAAGTGGTTTTGCAATTACCCCAGGCATTAATTGAAAAGGCCATCACTCAGCAAACATTAAGGCAAAGCCTACCTCAGCAACAAGCTCAAAGTGACACTCTCAGAAATTTGCAGGATCTGGTACAACAAGGGAAAAATTCTGGCATATCGGAGAAAGTGATTCAGTTCGCGCAAAAATTTCTACAGCAAATCCCTGGCAGCAAACAACTGTCAAATCCAGAAACCTTAAAAGAAGTCATTCATCGTTCTGGTATTTTCCTCGAACACAAACTTGCTAACGTTAAATCTTCAGCGAATCAATCGGTGGTTAAAGGCGATTTCAAATCCTTTTTGCTGCAACTAAAGTCTCTACTTGTCAGTGAAAGAACAAATACCGCATCGCAAGCTACACAACTAAAACCGGATGCCGCGGCACTCGCAAAGCAACAAGCAGCGACCAATGAAGCCCGGATTTTAGATCTTGCAAAACAAATTAAATCTGACCAGGGGAAAGCTGAAGCATCATCCAGTCAGGTAGAAAGTAAACAACACGGACTCTTGACCAAAGAGGAAGTCAAAGCGGCGTTGCAGCAAGCATTAGATAAAATCAATCAACAACAAAAAAATATCAGTCAAAATTTATCGCGATTACTGGCTAGAGCCACAAACACACCATTAGGCACCAGCAGCCCAGCACTAACAACCACTGCTCTGCCGAACCCCTCAGTTAATAAGGAAAACGTGGGCAAACCTGCAAGTATTGCATTAAAAGATGCCTTAGCATTTACGACGAATGCACAAAAAAGTCAAAAACCCGAAATCAATTTTTCTCGTCTGAATAACCTGGTTGATTTATTAGATACTTTAATCAAACAAGTGGATGCAGGAATTTCTCGCACCCAACTGCATCAACTGAACAGCTTGTTAGAACCTGAGGGTAATAAGCTGAATTGGAGTATGGAAGTCCCGGTTAAAGTGGATGACAAATTACATTCCATTCACTTACACCTTGAAAAAGAACAGGCCGCCGATGAAGACAGCGAACCTGTGTTAACTGTCAATATTGCATTGGATTTAGAACACCTGGGGCCCATTTACGCCAGAATTACATTAATTAGCGATAACGTGGGTGTTGCATTATGGGCTGAACGCCAGGAGACCTACCAACTATCCGAAGATCATGTTGACGACTTGCAAGAAAACCTGAGGAAATCAGGTTTGAAACCTGAAAACATCAGTTTTCATCATGGTCAGCCTCCGCATAATCCTGTCCTCAACAAACCCCTAAAAAGCGCCTTATTGGATATCAAAGTATGAGCGACGAAAAAAAGCCACCACAAACTGCTGTTGCTCTCAAATATGATCCACAAAAAGCACCAAAGGTGGTCGCCAAAGGCGAAGGCCATGTCGCAGAAAAAATTGTCGAAATTGCCGAAGAATTTGGGGTGACATTATATCAAGACAGCGAGCTGGTTAAACTTTTATCACGCATTGAAATCGATGAAGAAATTCCTGCCAGTTTATATCAAGCGGTTGCCGTTGTTCTGGCATTTGTGTTTCAATTAAATGGTAAAGGTAATGAGATAGCAGAAAAATTGAAGCACACTAATCCTAATGATCGTCCAAACAATAATGCGAAATAATCTCTACTGGGAACGTACCCGATTATTTTTGTGCTTGATTATCCTGATGATTATTTGCTCGCCCATTAATGCTGAGAAGAAGAAAAAAAATGCTTATGAAGATGATGAAATATATCTTCGTTTTGTCTATCGCTCTCCAGAACAAATTACAGCTTTTTATGAAGGCAGAGAATTTCCAAAATCAGCCATAACCCGCATTACGCAAACCTGTTATGTGACCGTAATTATAAAAAATAAAACTGATGATGTTCTATGGCTGGAACTCGACAATTGGATTTTTGAAAAAAACAAACAGATCATAAAACGTTACAAGCGACCCTATTGGAAAAAACAATGGGAAGAAATTAACCTACCACAAGCTCATCGCTCAACATTTGGTTGGACTTTGATGCCAGATGTCAGAGACTTGAGGCCTCAAGAAGGTGTTGGTGGAAGCATTCCCATTCCCAAACAAACAGGAAATTTTTCGGTTACATTTAACTTTGCCACTGGCAGTGACAAAAAGGGTAAAATGAAAACTGTAAAAATTCCTGAAACTTATTGCAAACAAGATGTAGACGAAGAATGAAAAAACTTTTTCTTGGCTTCATGAGCTTACTTTTATTAAGCTCAGCAACTCTAGCAGTAGAGATACTGCCACCTGGTATTATTCACCTTGATGGTCGTCCTGCTCACCCATTAAAACTGAATGACATGGACGGTAATCCCTTCGATATAAAAAATCATAAAGGCAAATGGGTGTTTGTCCATTTTTGGGCAACTTGGTGTGGCCCGTGTCGAAAAGAAATCCCCACCATTCAAGCAATCATTAAGCGTTATGAAAACACTAATTTAAAATTTGCCATTGTTAACACGGCAGAATCAGAAGATTTAATTTTCAGCTTCCTAGGAATTGCAGGCCCTGACATCATCCCTTTAATGGATAACGATGGTTTGGTCACTGAAAAATGGCAACCAAGAGGCCTCCCAGCCACTTTTTTTGTTGATCCAAAAGGTGAATTGCGTTACCTCGCTCTTGGCGGAAGACCTTGGGATCAAGAAGAATATAAAATTTTCCTGGATGATTTTAAATGATACTAAATAACCAAAAACCACTGCTCAGTATTTTTATTATTTCTTGCATTTTTTTACTTTTACAAAGCTGCGCTAGCACCAATACTAAATTTGAGATGGAAACTTTTTCCATCGACGAGCTAAGTATATCCCATACTCACAAAGCCCTACTTAACCAACAAATTAATTGTGTCGGACTTGTTCAAAAATACAAAACTCGCATAGAAACCTATGACAAAGCGACTAACTTAAATGCCATAATATTAATAAATCCAAATGCACTGAAACGCGCACAAACACTGGATAAGGAATTTCAAAAAAGCAAATCATTGCGCCCCCTACACTGCATACCTGTGATTCTTAAAGATAACTTTGACACGGCAGATATGCCTACTGAAGCTGGCTCTATTGCTTTGAAAGGTTCAATTCCACCTGATGACGCTTTCATGGTTAAAAAACTTCGTCAAGCTGGCGCCATCATCCTGGCAAAATCAAACATGGCTGAATGGGCCTTCAGTCCTTATCAAACCATCAGCTCAACTCATGGCGAAACCACTAATGCATATGATGTTAGCCGTGTACCGGCTGGTTCAAGTGGCGGCACAGCCTCAGCCGTCGCTGCTAACTTTGGTATCATTGGCATGGGCACCGATACCGGAAATTCCATCCGAGGGCCCGCTTCACATTTATCATTAGTGGGTATCCGCTCAACAATTGGATTAACCAGTCGCGACGGTGTGGTACCACTGGTATTAAATCGAGATATTGCTGGGCCCTTAACGCGGACTGTTGAAGATGCCGCAAGAACCTTTAACATCATCGCGGGTTATGACCCAGCTGATCCAATAACGAATCACGTTAAAACAAAAGTAAAGTCTGATTACACACAGTATCTAAAAAAGGATGGCCTACAGGGCGTTCGTTTGGGTGTATTAAGAGAAATTTATGACAACTCCGACGCCAATGCAGAAATCCAGGTGTTAATGGATCAGGCAATTGCCGATTTAAAAAAATCAGGCGCTATTATTGTAGATCCACTTAACATTGAGAACTTTGAAACCTTACGTAAGGCAACGGGTTTTTGTAGCCGTTTTCGATATGACCTTAAAAATTATTTGAGCAGCCTTGGTGCAGCCGCTCCTTTTAATTCTCTGGACGAAATTGTCGAGAAAAAACAGTTTGATGACCGCAATAGCGGCGCCATGAAATGGGCTATGTCGATATCCGTCACACCCGACAAACAAGAGCCACCGTGTGTTGACGTGCAAGGTGACCCGCGTCGGAAAAACTTTTTAACTGCCGTCGTTACTGCAATGGATATTCATAAACTTGATGCTATCATTTATCCTTCATGGAGTAATCCACCCAGAAAACTGGGCGACAGTGAAAGCCCTCATGGCAATAACAGTCCAATTATCGCCCCACACACGGGTCAACCAGCTATCACTGTACCTATGGGTTTTACCAAAGCGGGTCTACCTGCCGGCTTACAATTTCTTGCGCGTCCATTTGATGATGCCAAGCTGTTTCAATACGCCTATGCTTACGAACAAAAAACATTACACCGCAAACCGGCAAAACTTGTGTTAATCAAATAATAAAATTTTCTTTTTACCTTATAAAATTTCATTCTTCTTCTATACCACCATTAATTTTCTATAATTCAATTACGCTAATTTCCCCATAAAAACATTTTCAGAAGTTCGCCTGGAAAAGCTGAACAGGTTGTATATGCTTATAGGGACAAATGCAGGAGTTCACGCTCCGTGGTGTTTGTCATAAGATGCTTTTCATTTATTCCATCTGCTGTTTTCAGTACGTTAGAGAATTTAGTTAACGTTATCTATAGTCTGTTTGGTTAAGTGAATTCCTGTTCTTTTCATTTGATGAGGTAATCAGTACATGCTTTTTTAGTCAAATAAACTGGAGATTAATTTATGAGGATTTTATTACTGGGGGCACCCGGTGCGGGTAAAGGTAGTCAAGCAAAAAAACTCACGTCAAAATATGGCATACCACAGATTTCAACCGGCGATTTATTAAGAAGCGCTGTAGCTTCGGGTTCAGCTATTGGACTTCAAGCAAAATCAATTATGGATGCTGGTCAATTAGTTTCAGATGAGATTGTTTTGAGCATGATCAAAACTCGTCTTGAAGAATCCGATGCTAAGAACGGATTTATTCTTGATGGTTTTCCTCGGAATACTACTCAAGCTGAAGCTTTAGATAAACTACTGCTTGAAATGGACACTCCGCTTGAAACTGCAATTCTCATTGATGTAAAAGATGATATTTTGATTGATCGAATCACAGGACGAGAAAGTTGTGGCGATTGCGGACAAATTTTTCATATCAGCACTTCACCGCCAAAAAAAGCACATATTTGTGATGTATGCGGTGGCGTTTTACTGCATCGTGCTGACGATAACGAGGAGACCGTTAAAAGTCGATTAGATGTTTATCATCAACAAACCGAGCCACTCATTTCTTATTATCAAGCACAAAATAAATTATTGAATATTAATGGTATGGGTCGAATTGACGATATTTTTGTGAAAGTAACAGATTATATCGAAGAACAACTGGTACATTAAATTGTATTAAATGTTATGTCTGGGAGGAGAAAGTCGAAACCCTGGAAAGTTTTAACCATTTCTTGGGTTACGTGAACTCCACCCGGGCTACGAAATAGTAACTTGACCGCTTTTGCTTTATAGAACTAGTCAGATATATTTTTTATTCTTCGTCATTTTCCACAGAAAGGAAATCGAGTTTCTGGAATCCCCGCGGCAATTTCAAACCTCTACGTCCACGCTCATTAAGGTAATGATCCAATTCTTTACCTTTTAGTACTTTCTGTTTCTTACCAGCATTTAATACAAGCCGAGAATCAACATCCAAAACAACAGCCGAAAGGATGTATTCCTCGCGAGCTTCAGATTTGCCCGACGCAATATTCATGAGCTTCAGGCCTTTCCCTTTACTCAACACAGGCAACTCAGCCAGTAAAAATACCAATAGGTATCCTGTGTTAGTGGCAACAGCAAGCCATTCGTTTTCAGGATCAGTCACGCGTTGTGGTAATAAAACTGTTGCGCCTTTAGGCACTGACAAGGCCGCTTTACCCGCTTTATTTTTGGTATAAAGATCAGCAGTATTGGCAACAAAACCATAACCGGCATCACTGGCAAGAAATACCATATCACCCTCTTGCGCAGAGATGATGCCTCGGAATGTCGAACCCAAGGGTGGTTTTAAGCGTCCACTTAATGGCTCGCCATGCCCTCGTGCAGAAGGGAATCCATGGCCAGGCAAGCTATAACATCGTCCAGTCGAATCAAGGAATAACACGTTTTGATTAGTTTTTATCTTTGCTGAAGTCAGGAATTGATCACCTGCTTTAAAACTTAAACCTGACACATCAATCTCATGACCTTTCCCGGCTCTTACCCAACCTTTGTCAGATAAAATCACCGTAATCGGTTCCGATGGAATCAATGCAGATGGATCCAATGCTTGTGCGGCTTCTCTCGCAATTATTGGTGAACGACGGTCGTCACCAAACTCTTTGGTATCTGCTTGTATTTCCTTCTTAACTAGGGTTTTTAATCGGCGTTCACTGCTGAGTGTTAGTTCTAAACTGTCACGCTCTGCTTCCAATTCTTCTTGCTCAGCTCGAATTTTCATTTCTTCGAGTTTCGCTAAATGGCGCAGTTTTAATTCCAATACGGCTTCGGCTTGGGCATCAGTCAATTCGAAGCGTTTCATCAAAACTTTTTTAGGTTCATCTTCCGTGCGGATGATGTGTATCACTTCGTCAATATTCAGAAAGGCAACCATCAAACCTTCTAAAATATGTAAACGTTGTAAGACTTTATCCAGACGGTATTGCAAACGCTTACGAACTGTTTCCGTTCGGAACGTTAACCAATCGGCAAGTATGGTGCGTAAATCTCGTACTTTTGGTCGACCATCAGTGCCAATCATGTTCATATTGACACGGAATGTTTTTTCCAAATCCGTGGTAGCAAACAAATGTGCCATTAATTCTTCAGTATCAATACGATTTGATCGTGGTGATATGACCAGGCGAGTTGGATTTTCATGATCGGATTCATCACGTAAGTCTTCTACCATGGGTAGTTTTTTGGCAATCATCTGAGCGGCAATTTGTTCCAGAATTTTGTTGCCTGATGTTTGATAAGGCAATGCAGTAATAACCACATCATTATCTTCAATCTCATACACGGCGCGCATACGCACGCTACCATTACCTTTACGGTAAATTTCTTTAAGTTCAGCTGCCGAGCTAATTATTTCAGCATCGGTGGGATAATCAGGACCTTTTACAAATTTACAGATCTCATTTAACGTTGCTTTGGGATTATCCAATAAATGAACACAAGCCTCAGAAACTTCACGCAGATTATGCGGCGGAATATCAGTTGCCATGCCCACAGCAATACCAGAAGCACCATTTAATAAAACGACGGGCAAACGCGCCGGTAAAATTGCTGGCTCATCAAGTGTTCCATCGAAGTTAGGAACCCAATCAACAGTACCCAGACCGACTTCGGATAATAAAACCTGAGAAAATTTAGAAAGCTTTGCCTCTGTGTAACGCATAGCGGCAAATGATTTTGGGTCATCTGGCGAACCCCAGTTTCCCTGTCCATCCACCAGAGGATAGCGAAAGGAAAATGGTTGAGCCATATGAACCATGGCTTCATAACAAGCACTATCACCATGCGGGTGAAATTTACCTAAGACGTCCCCGATTGTTCGAGCAGATTTTTTAAATTTTGCAGTGGATCGTAAACCCAGTTCAGACATGGCGTAAATAATTCTACGCTGTACTGGTTTTAATCCGTCACCAATATTTGGTAAGGCCCGATCAAGAATGACGTACATGGAATAATCCAGATACGCTTTTTCAGTAAAGGTTGCGAGCGGTAGTCGCTCGGTTCCGTCTTCGTTTAGTTCAATTTGATCGGTCATTTATTTCCGTTTTAATCTTTCGTCATTATAGCCTGGGTTTAATTCGCAAAGCCCAGGAGAAATAATTAAGCAAACCTGGGTTACGTAAACCTCACCCAAGCTACATCTAATTTTACAAATTGGCTTCGGCTAAATCACCCTTTTGTTCTAACCAGGCTTTACGATCACTTGCACGTTTTTTCGCAAGCAACATATCCATGGTGGCATTGGTATCATCTCCAGCATCAATTCTTAATTGTACGAGTCGACGAGTATCTGCACTCATGGTTGTTTCGCGTAATTGCAAAGGATTCATTTCGCCAAGTCCTTTGAATCGTTGAACATTGGGTTTGCCACGAATTTTTTCTGCCACAATTCGATCCAGCACACCTTGTTTTTCACTGTCGTCTAATGCATAAAATATCTGCTTTCCAACATCGATGCGATATAAGGGCGGCATAGCAACATAAATATGACCCTCCATCACTAATGGCCTGAAATGTCTGACGAACAAGGCACATAACAATGTTGCGATGTGTGCTCCATCGGAATCCGCATCGGCAAGAATACATATTTTACTGTAGCGCAAACCTTTTAAATTATCGGATCCCGGGTCCACACCAACCGCAACCGCAATATCATGAACTTCTTGAGATCCCAAAACCTGCTGAGATTCAACTTCCCAGGTGTTTAATATTTTTCCGCGAAGCGGCATCACTGCTTGAAATGAACGGTCGCGTGCTTGTTTGGCAGAACCACCTGCAGAATCCCCTTCCACTAAAAATAACTCACTACGATCAGGATCCTGAGAGGAACAATCTGCAAGTTTGCCAGGCAATGCAGGGCCTTGAGTAATTTTTTTGCGAACGACTTTCTTCGCAGCTTTTAAACGTTTTTGCGCATTTGAAATTGCCAATTCGGCAATTTTTTCTCCATCACTGGAATTTTCGCCTAACCATAAGCTAAATGCGTCTTTGACGACACCTGAGACAAAAGTTGCACATTCTCGAGATGACAATCTTTCTTTGGTTTGACCAGAAAATTGAGGATCTGCCAATTTGACAGACAAAATATAACTGCATCGATCCCAAACATCTTCAGGTGAGATTTTCACACCGCGAGGTAATAAATTTCGAAATTCACAAAAATGCCGAATAGCTTCCGTGAGCCCCGTACGTAAACCGTTAACATGCGTTCCACCCATCGCGGTGGGAATCAGATTAACGTAACTTTCTGTGACTAAATCGCCATCTTCAGGTAACCAGACGATAGCCCATTCGGCAGCTTCCGAATTTCCCTGTACTGCCTCAGTAAACGGTGACTCAGGCAAACAAGTAGATTTGCCTAGTTCGTCGCGCAAATAAGCGCGCAAACCATCTTCATAACACCATTCGTAATTTTCTTTGGTTTTCTTTACTTCAAATTTAACCTTGAGTCCCGCACACAAGACGGCTTTTGCCCGCAACACATGTTTTAATTGGGAGACCGAAAAACTTTCAGAATCAAAATACGATTTATCCGGCCAGAAACGAATCTTAGTGCCGGAATCCTGTTTACCGACTTTGCCAATCACTTTAAGTTTGGATTTTTTAACACCATCGGCAAACGTCATGTAATGTTCTTTGCCGTCTCGTTTTACCCACACTTCTAATTTGGTCGAAAGCGCATTAACCACAGAAACACCGACACCATGCAGGCCGCCAGAAAATTCATAGTTATCATTCGTAAATTTTCCACCCGCATGCAATTTAGTCATGATGACTTCAATGCCAGGCAGTTTTTCAACCGGGTGCACATCCACAGGCATGCCTCGACCATCGTCAATCACTTCCAAAGAATTATCTTTGTGCAAGATGACATGCAGTTCTGTCGCATGATCCGCCATGGCTTCATCGACACTATTATCGATGACTTCCTGACCAAGATGGTTAGGGCGAGTGGTATCGGTGTACATGCCGGGACGTTTACGAACCGGCTCTAGACCTTTGAGTACTTCTATGTCAGATGCGCTGTAGCTTTTTGCCATAATCTCTGTGCAAATATTTAAAAGGGGTGAATCCTACTGTTACATCTATTTTTGTTCAACCTTCAAAAACCAATTGAACATTAATACGTCATAAATTTGGTTTTCTATTCTATGCTGCTCGACTAATTGATTACGTTTCGAACCGAGCGATTATTTTTTATTCGCTGCACATGGTTTCTGATTTCACAATACCCAGCAAACAGTCAGCTTTTGAGCCAACCGGGTTTTGCTAAAAATATGCCGTCCATAAAAAAATGCCTCCATACGACACTGAAAAATGAGGAAAAGTTTTATTATTAAAAACACTATCACCAATTTATGTGGATTATTCGTTCTCTTTCAAGGCATCAAAATTCAAAAACTCACGCAGAACGCTAGTAGCGTAAGCGCCGGATATTAAAGAAAAACTGATTGTCAATTGATCATTATTTTGTTTCCACTTCAAATCGTTTACAACACTTCGTAAGGATCGATAGCCCAGTTCAACATTCAATTTTTCAAGAGACTGACAAATCTCGGGATATCGATTGATAATCGACATTATGATCTCCAACGAAGGACCCGTATTTTTGATTTCGCCTTTACCCCATAACACTGCCGTGGGATGAATATCCAACTCTTCCACTCGATGGCTAAGTGACTCATCTAAGGCGTCGGCAGAAAAAATGGATTTACTGCCGTTTAGCATTAATACATCGCCTTCAATAATCTGGTTCCAATTCTCTGATTGAATGCGTAGCGACAATACATGATTAAACAAATAGGAACGTGCAGCAGAGAGTAAAATTCCTTTTTGATCTCGTTTTAGTCTTTTTCTTGCTCCCACCAGAGAAACAAAACGCTGGACATTGGCGTTATTGCGCCCAAATCGTTGAGGACCAAAGTAATTGGGAATACCTTTTTGCTTAATCTCATTGAGCCTTTCATCTAAGCTTGATGTTTCGGTTTCAAATTCGTGGATGCATAACTCAAATTTATTTTTTTTAATTGCACCAATTTTTAGCTTCTTAGTATGCCGCGTTTCTTGTATTACCCGGACACCTTCAGGCAGTGCTGCCCAATTCACATCAGATCGATTTGGCATATGAAGACTAAACCATTGACGAGTTACCGCATGCCGATCTTTTAATCCCGCATATCCCACATCCACGGGTTTTAACTCGCTCAATCTCACCAATTGATCAGCAACCCAAGCCGTATTACAGCCGGTTTTTTCTATCCATAAATAGATGTGATCACCCTTGCCAATGGGTTCAAAACTTAATTCTTCTTCAACAAAAAAGTCTTCAGGGGATTGACGTATGAGACCTGTGGCAACTGCTTCGCCATAAGCGGTCAAGAATTGGTAATCGTATTTACTTTCCATATATCAATGAGATATAGAACTTACCGTGTTAATTTGAGAAAAAAAGGCCGATTCTACATGAATTGGTAGCTGAAAGAGTTGATTATCCTATAGATATTCTATGGATTGTCGATATCAAACCTATAACTATGCCTTACAGGATTGATTTAACGTGGCAAAACAATTAGACCTACACAAAAAAGCAGCACCTGCATTACACTCATTATTAGATTATTGCATGATTGAGCATCTGCCCACGAAGCAACTCATTGTAAGGCCCGGTGACCCTGCTGATAAACTTTACTACATTGTTGAAGGCTCGGTTACAATCAGCATGGAAGATGAGGAAGGTAATGATATTATTTTAACTTACCTCAATGACACCGATTTTATTGGCGAGACCGGTTTATTCATCAAACATCAAACGGCACGTCAAGTCACAGTGCGTACACGTAGTCCGTGTACTCTGGCAGAAATAACCTATGATCGACTCGAAGAACTGTCAAGAACGGACCTTAAAAATGAATACGCCGCAATTTTAGAAATAATTGCCACACATTTATCTACCCGTTTAATGCAGGCCACACGTAAAGTGGGCCACTTAGCATTCATGGATGCCGCAGGTCGCATAGCTAGCACCTTGCTTGATTTATGCAAACAACCCGATGCGATGACACACCCGGAAGGAATGCAGATCAAAATTAGTCGAACAGAACTCGGAAAAATTGTGGGATGTAGTCGAGAAATGGTTGGACGGGTTATGAAAAATATGGAATTACAGGGGCTCATCACTGCTAAAGGTAAAACCATTGTCGTATTTGGCGCTCGTTAAACGGCGCTAAAATAATCCTACTGCAACACCACCGCTAATATACCACTGACCACCAACCCGCCTAAACATGGTTTTCTCTTGATGGTAAACGGGCTTTTCCATCTTTTCAGTTTGATATGAAACCGTGCTCACCATACGCGCCGTATTCATTTTATAATTCATAGGGCTTTTTTCGTAGGTAAACGCAATTTTATCGTGATCGCTAAATTGATTTTGCATATCTTGGATTATCGTTTCGTAATTCACTCCACCATCCAGATATTCCAGGAAGAATAATTTTTTATACGCTTCCATATCTTTGGACTCGATCGCAAGTTTACGTTTTTCCATGATTTTTTTTAAATCTGTATGAACATCTTTCCTTGACTCAACCTCCTGGCTACAAGCGATTATGCCGCTTAAGATTAACAAGAGAAACAACGATATAAGAGAACGAGATGTGTTAAGTATGTGCATTTATTATCCAAAACCCAGATTTAATTTGAACTGAACGATTTTTTTCATAGTCCGTATAATTAATGATTCTAAAAGAATATCGGGAAAGATTTACAATAAATAATAAATCATTGAGATATTGTGTAATTCATAAATTAATCAGACTAAGCTAAAATCATATCATTTTTTTTATCGAGCAGCGTTTTTATGTCAAAAAATATCATCTTTAGTGCGGTAATTTTTGTCGTTATTGGCATCATCGTGGGATTAAATCTTCAACAATCACAATCGACACTATTGCTACCTGCAATGGAAAATCAGTCAGGTAGTCAGATCGAAGAATTACGTAGAACAAATCAAACGTTGCAAACTCGATTGGATAATTTGGAAACACAATTTTCGTCAGAACAAGCGCTCCGTGTTTCCCTAAGCGAAACTCTCGAAGACTTGAAAAAAATCCTTGAAAACAAAACACCATCGCTTAATCTTTCATCCAACATGCCGGAATCAATCGATCAGATTGCTAGCAACACGACTTCCCTCGATGCCATGCCGGACACGGTCACTGAAGCGAATAAAGCAATATCCCATACCCTTGTTGCCATGGGAATTGACGAAATCATTGGAGAACGTATTCAAGAGCGTGAAGAAAAAATGGAAATGGAAAGATTATATTTGAGAAACTCTGCCATACGCGAAGGCTGGTTTGGCACAGAAAAATATTTTGAAAAATCTCGTCAATTAAATAGCGAAACTAACATTTATCGCGAAGAATTAGGTGATGAAAACTATGACCGTTACTTGTTTAACACAGACCAAACGAATCGCATTAGCGTGCTGAGTGTTATTTCCAATTCACCTGCGGCAGAAGCAGGATTATCAAAAGGCGATATCATTTTAAGTTATAACGATGAAAATATATATTCCTGGACTGATTTAACCACGGCAACAACCTCTGGCGATATGGGACAAACTGTGTCCGTTGCTGTTAAACGTAATGATCAAGAGTTTGAAATTTTTGTTCCGAGAGGACCATTAGGCATTCGCCTGGAAAATATTAAAGTAAATCCTAACATATAGATTTATGGGTAAACTTCCCCATTCAACTAACACTGACTATTGCGTGTTTCAACAGAATGACAAACATTAATATCGTTGAGTTATAAATTCAATTAGATTAGTGTTTGCCACCAATTCTATCGGACAAAATACCAATAGCTGTGGCAAAATTTTTCGATTTGTTCCAATCCATTATTGCATGGTAATTGTTATAAACCATGAATGCTCTGCCTGTTTTATCATCCAATTGAATGATGGAAGCATCAATATCAACACGCGGTAAATCTAAGCCTGTACCTCTGCGAACACCGAGCGCTTGCCAATCCTTAATTTTTTTCTTGACATCCAGTTCCAATAAGGATTTTTCAAAATTCGCAGGCAACTTCACTTCTCGCCCCCAGGTTTGATCGTCTTTCCAACCAATTTTTGCTAAATAATTTGCACCGGAAGCCAAAGCATCTGCAGTATCTTTCCAAATATTTATCTTTCCATCGCCAGTAAAATCTGTTGCATATGAAAGAAATGTTGATGGCATAAATTGAGTCTGCCCCATTGCACCAGCCCACGAACCGGTCATCTGTTTTGGTTTGATATGGCCAGCGTCAATTATTCGCAAAGCGTTTAATAGCTCGCGACGAAAATAAGCGCCACGACGGCCATCATAAGCAAGCGTTGCCAACGCATCTAAGACATTAAAGCCACCGGTGAGTCGTCCAAAATCGGTTTCCATCGCCCAAAATGCCACAATGAATCGGCGTTGAACGCCATACTTTTTTTCGATGGCCGCTAACATTTTCTTGTGTTTCCTGAGCATTCTCTGCCCGCGCTTGACACGAGATTTCGGTGCTACTCGATCGAGATATTGGTCAAACGTGAGCTTAAATTCGGGCTGATTTCGATCAAATTTGACAACGCGTTTAATGAGTTTGATATTAGGTATCGTTGCTTTAAGCGTTGCCTCGGATATACCACTTTCACGAGCATCACGCTGAAATTCTTTTAACCAAGTATCGAAGCTTGGTGCAGTTTTGTCTTTTTCGCCCGCGTCTATTGCCAATACTGGCGCAACGATTAAGCTACCTAAACAAAAGCAAAGGAAAATTGAAATTTTGTGAAATTGTTTCATAAGATGTGCTGACATTGATTTGATAAAGCTATTATTCACAAAAACTTGGGTTTTCTATAAATTTTATTAATTGAGTTTCTGCTTTTCAGTAACTGTGCCAGGTAAGCTGATGACGTTTATACCCTCATCACTAAGGTCTTGTACCTCTTCCTTATTCGCAATGCCGCGTATATTCTTGGCAGCAACCTCGCCATAATGGATTTTTTTCGCCTCTTCAACAAAATTACACCCAACATCTTCTGTGTTTGCAACAATGTAATCGGCTACTGCTTGTACGACATTTTGCTCAACCGATAATTCAGACGCTGTCGAGCTGGGACGACTCGTTTTACTAATATAACTCGCCGTGGGAATTTTTCGAATCTGGTTTGAATGGCACGATGGACAATTGATCAACTGACTTGATACCTGGCGTTCATAATCTTTAATGGATTTAAACCAACCTTCAAAAGTATGATGCTCTTCGCAAATTAAATCATAAACAATCATGAATGGTCTTAAAACCGTAAATGTCTGACGAAATCAAATGTTAACATACAATATTTTTCTCTCAAAACAAGCGTATAACATCATCCTGGCTTACAATTTGTATCCACATTGCTTCACAGGATTAATCAAGAAATGATGATTCTGATTATTTTGGTGTACAAATAACGCTTATGTCTAAACTCTGCATTTGCAAAGCCGATATATGTGTTATTCATTAATCAACATTTTAACCTTTTCAATTCTACAATCAAAAATCAACGGAATTTGATTAACAAGAAGGAAGCCTATTGAATGACTGACAATAAACATGCAGAAGAACGCAGACGTTTTACACGGGTCCCTTTTGAAGCCTCAGTCAACGTAAGCAATCCCGCCGGCAGTTGGACAGGAAAATTAAAAGACATATCTTTAAACGGCGTATTAATTAGTCATCCTCAAAACTGGCGTAGCAGTGATAGCAAAGAGTTCCTACTGGAGATACAACCTGCTGAAGGAGTATTCAGAATTCGGATGGAAGTTACTGTGAGCCATGATGACTCGACAGGTATTGGCTTTCACTGCAATCATATCGACATCGACAGCATTTCGCATTTACGACGTCTGGTTGAGTTAAACGTCGGCGATGAAAATATTTTAAACCGGGAATTGTCAGCTTTAATTTCCAACGCAGCTTAATCCGCCTTTTAAAGCACTGAATCGATAGCTTGGTCTAATCGAGTTACCGGCGTGATTTGTATTCCTGCAATTGGTTGTCGAGGCATATTAGCTTTTGGCAATATAAATCGTTTATAACCCTGCTTTGCGGCTGCTTTAACTCGCTCTTCTCCGCTGGGCACCGGTCGAATTTCCCCAGCTAATCCAATTTCACCAAACACCACCAAATCGTCAGCCATGGGTTTGTTTCTAAAACTTGAAAGCGCTGCAATCAGTAAGGGTAAATCCACTGCAGTTTCAGCCACGCGTACACCACCCACCAAATTAGCGTATACATCCTGATCAAACATACCGATTCCTGCGTGGCGATGAAGGACAGCCAACAACATGGCTAAGCGATTTTGCTCCAACCCTAACGTTACCCTACGCGGGCTGGGCGAATGACTTTCGTCCACCAAAACCTGCAACTCAACCAACATGGGTCGATTACCCTCTCGGGTTACGGTGATAACACTGCCTGCCACGGGTGATTCGTGTTGTGATAGAAAAATGGCAGATGGATTACTGACTTCCCGCAATCCTGTCTCGGTCATGGCAAAAACACCAAGTTCATTAACCGCACCAAATCGATTTTTTACCGCGCGTATCATGCGGTAACGGCTGTCCTTTTCCCCTTCAAAGTACAAGACACAATCGACCATGTGTTCCAATACACGAGGCCCTGCAATCACACCTTCTTTAGTGACATGACCGACAAGAAATAACGCAGTGCGTGTTTGTTTGGCAAACTGTACCAACAAGGCAGCACCTTCACGTAACTGGGAAACAGAACCGGGGGCTGATTGAACCGCGTCGGTGTAAACTGACTGGATAGAATCGATTACCAAAACTTCTGGTTTCTCGTTTTGACAATGTTCCAATATAGCTTCAATTTTCGTTTCAGCCAGTAGCCGAATACGCGACGCATCGAGTTGCAAACGTTGTGCACGCATACTAACTTGTTGCAACGATTCTTCACCTGTCACATAAAGTACTGAGGCTTTTTGACTGATCGCTACCAACGATTGCAGCAGCAAGGTTGATTTGCCAATGCCCGGATCACCACCCACCAATACCACTGAATCTGACACCAGGCCGCCACCTAATACGTGATCTAATTCATGACTGCCCGTGGCAATCCGCGGCTGCTCAGTGGCTTTAATATCCTGCAGCGACAATACCTGTGTCGCAGTATTTACGTTTCCGGCATAACCCGTGAATTTCGCTTTGCCACCAGAGCCTGATGTTGGTTGAATGAACTCTGTCAGACTATTCCACTCACCGCAATCACCACATTGTCCAGACCATTTAGGTGCAGTGGCGCCGCAGGATGTACAGGTATAGGCAGTTTTAACCTTAGCCATGGTCAACCTCGATTAATTTCACGCGAGACGTCACCTGACACAATAATTCATAAGCAATGGTATTGGCTTTTTCTGCAATATGTTCAACGGCTAAACCATCCCCCCAAAGAATCGCTTCCTCTCCAACCTGGATTGAATGACTCTCACCAAGATTGACACATATCATATCCATGCTAACTCTACCCACAATCGGATAAGTTTTATTATTAATCATAACTGGTGTATGTTCCGCAACATGACGCGGATAGCCATCACCATAACCACAACCAATCACCGCAATTGAGGTATCTTGCTCTGCTCGCCAACAACTACCATAACCGACAGCTTGAGATTTTTTAATCTTGTTAATAGCAATAATTCGACTTTTTAATGTCATTACTAACTGCAAACCATGATCAGACCCCTTTTTACCGGGAAAAGGCGAAACCCCATATAACATGACGCCCGGACGTACCCAATCAAAATAACTTTCCGGCCAGGCAAGAATGCCTGCTGAATTTGCAACACTTTTGGGAACACTTAGGTGACTAACTTTGGATTTATAGAGAGCCAATTGATCCATTGTGGAAGTACTATCCAAATCATCCGCATTGGCAAAATGCGACATAATTTTAATATTCCCTTTAATCTCGGGAATCTCATTCAACCTTGCCCAGACCTGATCAAAATCATCGAGATTAATACCCAAGCGATTCATGCCGGTATCTAGCTTTAACCAAACTGGCGTTGCTTTCGGTAATGAAACTTTTTCCAAAATATCAATTTGATATAGGCTATGAATAACGGGTTCCACGTATTGCGACAACAATAAAACCAATTCAATCTCATCCGCAAAACCCTGTAACAATACAATCAGTTTATCTTTATGTTGTTGCCGAATCGTAACCGCTTCTTCAAAATGGGCCACGGCAAAACCATCTGCTTCGTTTAAAGCCTTTGCCACTGTCAATAAACCATGGCCATAGGCATCTGCTTTGATGACGGCAAGTATTTTTGATTGAGGAACTAATTCGCGAACTATCGACAAATTATGTCGTAATGCATTAAGCGAAATGGTTGCGGTTGCTACGCGGCTCACAACAGAAAAGCTACGATGAGTTTCATGGGCAACAGTAACTCGTTAAAATCATTTGATTTCGGGGATAGTCAAAATGTTATTTAATACTCATCGTCATCAAAAACATTGCCAATGTAATTCTCAAAACGCGTGTATTGACCAAGGAATGTCTGGCGTACAGTGCCAATCGGTCCGTTCCGTTGTTTACCAATTATAATTTCGGCAATGCCTTTATCTTCACTGTCTGGATTATAAACTTCATCGCGATAAATAAAGACTATCAAATCCGCGTCTTGCTCTATAGCGCCCGATTCACGTAAATCCGACATAACGGGTCGCTTATTGGGACGTTGCTCCAACGATCTATTCAATTGCGAAAGCGCCATAACAGGGCAACTCAATTCTTTGGCCAAACCTTTTAAAGAACGCGAAATTTCCGATATTTCTGCCGCTCGATTATCACTTTTTCCGTGCACTTGCATGAGTTGCAAATAGTCAATAACAATGAGACCGAGACCACCTGCCTCTCGTGTTAAACGTCGAGCTTTTGCTCGCAGTTCGTTCGGTGTTAATGCTGGCGTATCATCAATGTATATGGAAGCTTCAGCCAATATACCCACAGCATGGGTTAATTTAGGCCAGTCTTCATCGCTGAGTTTTCCGGTTCTAACTTTGTGAGCATCAATTCGACCAACGGACGATATCATTCTCATGGCCAGTGCATCACCTGGCATTTCCATACTAAAAACGGCTACCGGTTTGCCTGTATCAATTGCAGCATTTTCCGCAATGTTCATGGAAAATGATGTCTTACCCATGGACGGTCGTCCAGCAACAATGATGAGATCACCACTTTGTAAACCCGATGTTTTTTCGTCAAACTCAATGAAACCCGTTGGCAATCCAGTAATTGGATTGTCTTGTTGAAACAAGGTGTCAATCCGATCAACAGCTTTGGTCAATAAATTTTTAATGCCAACAAACCCTTCCTTGGCACGCGCACCTTTTTCAGCAATTTTAAAAACTTTGCTTTCTGCAACATCTAAAATTTCTGTACTATCTCGTCCGTCAGGATTAAATGCATCATCGGCAATTTCGGCACCCACACTAATCAATTGTCGGAATATAGATCGCTCACGAACAATATGTGCATAGGCTTTAATGTTTGCTGCACTTGGTGTGTCTTTCGCTAGACTTCCCAGATAAGCCAAACCACCAACGGTATTGAGTTCATCGCGACTATCTAACCACTCGGAAAGCGTGACGACATCAAACGGTTTACTGTAGTCTGCTAAATGCGCAATGGCGCGAAATATCATACAGTGATCATGACGATAAAAATCGTCTTCTAAAATAAGATCAGCGACTTGATCCCATGCGGTATTGTCCAGCATTAAACCGCCAAGAATGGATTGTTCCGCCTTAATGGAATGTGGCGGAATTTTCAGTTGTTCGGCTTCCGCCTCCCTATCTAAGGGATAAGCAAGATCTGGCATAAAACTCCTGCTCTCTTAGAAAATAATTCTAAGATATGAATTGTAAAAACAAATACCAAGCTGGTATCACACTAGCGAAATAAACGAATGTCCAAGAAATTTTTTCGTTCAAATTAAAAATTTATACGTATTAATTTTTGAATGCCTGAACATAATAAAACAATCGAGGCAACCGACGTTAATTAAAAATCAAAAAGGTTTCTTCTTGAACGAATTGAATCAATTTTTTTGTTAAAGACAAAAAATGGCCAACTTTTTACAAGTTGACCATTTTTATTTTTCGAGATTATTATAGTGCGTATTGAAAAGAATCTACACCATAATATGAATAAAATTTTGTTATAGGGTGCTTGCTGAAATTCATTTAAAGTGATGATGACAAGGCAAAATCAAATGAAAAAGCGCAGTTTACAACAGTAAATGAGCATTTAGAGTTTGATTTTAACGCAGTCAGCGCGCTGTAAATGTATTTCAGTGAGTGCACTATAGCGGTACTACAGAAATACTAACCACCGCATTAACATCCGCGTGCAACTGAAGCGCTATTTCAAAATCTCCCAGTGTGCGCAATGGACCATCAGGTAAGCTCACTTCATGTTTCGCTACTTCAACCCCGGCTTCGGTTACTGCTAATGCAATATCACGAGCACTAATCGAACCATAGAGTTTTCCTTCATCGCCAGACTTGCTACTAATTTGCACATTCAGTGCGGCAACTTTTTCAGCACGCGCTTCTGCAGCTGATAACTTTTCTGCAGCGGCAGCTTCAAGCTCGGCTTTTTTCTCATTGAATATTTCAACATTTGCTTTCGTTGCTGGAACAGCTTTACCTTCAGGGATTAAAAAGTTTCTACCATAACCACCACGAACTTTAACTTGCTCACCAATGGTTCCCAAGTTTTTTACTGTTTCTAATAATATGACATCCATCACTTCACCTCGTTAAACTTACTTGTGTGATTCGATTGTTGGCAGAATCACAAAATTCAAAAACTTATGTATTACCTTATGCGGGTTTCCCATAAAACTGTCGGATATTCAACCATGCATCCGCAAAACCAACGATTGCTAATACAACTAAAATCTGTGGCGCGATAAACGCCAACAATAAATACATTAGAATTAACCATGCTTTGTTGGCACCAGTCGTTGTTACCCAATGATGCACTAACGCAATGCCAGAAACACTGGCATAAATACTAATAACAACAGCCAAATCACTGGCCAAATTCCCTACTTCTGCGGTCACTGAGGCCCAAACAAGAATCACAGCTCCCAAAATTGCGCTGGATGTGTTTATTCGAAAAGCATGAAACTCTTCTTGGAAACCACCAGGATTATACAAAGCGGCTTGCCACCATCTTGCCAAGCACACACTTAACATCATGCTGATAAAAAATGCGGTTGCCATTAATGCCGTCATAAACTGCGGCGTATTTTCCAGCATTAAACCAACATCACCCATTCCAGGTTGTTCCAGGGTTTCTGCGAACACTTTATCGAGAATTTCGCGCCACCATGTAATGGCATCACCCACTGCAAAATGAAAAACAATGACAACAACAAACACCATCATGGTGGCTACTGCAAACGTCAGTGGTAGTGAAACGGTTTGCCTTAATACAACCGCCAATATCCAAACCGGTAGCCAAACCATTAATGCAAACACTACGGCAACAGCGACATTGCCAGTGCTAAGTTGTGCGATAACGGCTAGTACAAACGTCGCAATTATTGCGATAAATGCGCCTTCTCCAATACCTCGTCGCATAGTAATAAGCGCAACGATTGCCCCACTGATATAACTAAGCGGTGGCAGGATCATAGAAAAAACGGCAAATAAGCTACTTAATAAAGCCGCCTGGCTGCGGCCACGCATAACATAAGCTGCAAGTGCTTTCATTTTTCTAACTTTATTTTTATTCCGCCAAACTAACGAACTTTATTAATTTCGGTGAGCATCAGAATAAGGAAGCAATGCCAAGTAACGCGCACGTTTAATGGCAGTGGATAATTGGCGTTGATATCGGGCGTGAGTACCAGTAATCCGACTTGGAACAATTTTTCCACTTTCTGTGACATAACTTTTTAATGTGTTTAAATCTTTGTAATCAATTTCTTTCACGCCATCGGCAGTGAATCGGCAAAACTTTTTACGACGAAAATAACGAGCCATTGTATTCTCCAATTAATTTTTTAAACTTTCCGCATTCACACAAAGCTTGGGATTTTGCCCTTGATAGGACACTTGGCTAAGGTAACCTTCAACAGTTAGCTCCTGCCCCTCCCCAAATTCTTTAAATTCTTTGTGTAATGCGTTCCCTGCAATAATAATCAATACCTTGCAGTGAATTTTGCGCTTTAATCCAGCTTCAGTTTGATCTGATTGATGCGCTAGTATAAATCGTGTTTGTGGTATTCCGGCTGGGCTAACTCGAGTGTCATACACCTTTGCCAACGAACCACGAATAACAATCCGATTTTCCAGTTGCTTAAGCGCCGTCGCCAGCTTCGTCAGTAGCATCTTGCGACACTTCTGGCGCTGCTACTTTTTCTGGTGCTGGTGGTGCTTTGGGCTTTTGTTGACCACGATCAGGTGTATGACGTTTGTCGCTTTCCGCCTTTTCTTTCATCATAATAGATGGCTCAACAACCGCTTCTTTGGTTTTGATAAACATGCTACGTATTACCGCATCATTGAAACGAAATGCGCTATCAAGCTCATCCAACGCAGTTTGACCACATTCAATATTTAACAATATGTAGTGCGCTTTATGAATTTTTTGGATGGGATAAGCGAGCTGTCTACGACCCCAATCTTCTAAACGATGGATTTTGCCACCATCATTTTCGATCACTGCGCGATAGCGCTCGATCATGGCTGGAACTTGCTCACTTTGGTCTGGATGAACCAGGAATACTACTTCGTAATGTCTCATTTTTCCTCCTTATGGGTTTCTAGTCTCCCTCGAGGTTAATACCTGAGGTGAGACAAGGAGACAGGATCCGCTTTTGCGGAAAAATCGGGCATTATACGCAGGTGAACGACTTCACGCAATATCTGGCGTAATTCGCTGCCGGACCGCCTCAAATAGACAAACTCCGGTCGCAACCGACGCATTTAGGCTTTCCATTTCCCCTGGCATGGGAATTTTGACTAAATAATCGCAGTTTTCTGCCACTAAACGACGCAATCCACCACCTTCGCTGCCAATTACAATGGCAATGGCACCCGTAAAATCCATCTCATACAAATTCTGGTCCGTGTTAAGTGACGTTCCGGTTATCCATATCCCCGCTTCCTGGAGAACTTTCATGGTCCTCACCAGATTTGTCACCTGAACGTAAGGCAGAATTTCTGTGGCCCCACAGGCAACTTTTTGAACCGTTGCGGTAATGGAAACAGCACCATCTTTTGGTGCAATTACCGCATGAACACCGGCAGCAGCAGCGGTACGTAAACACGCACCTAAATTATGAGGGTCCTGAATTTGATCCAAAATCAACAAAAATGGTTTACCATCAATACCAGCCAATATGTCTTCTAAATGTTTTTCTGTGTAATGTTTTTGCGAAGATATCAACTTCAAGACGACGCCTTGATGGTTTGCTTGATTCACTAACTCATCTAACTGCTTTTTCTTGACGATTGTTATTTTGACATTACTTTTTTGTGCTAATTGAAAAATTGACTTTAATTTTCTATTTTTTTCATAATTATCTTGAAGTAAAACCTCGCCGACTTCTCTCAAAGATTTTTCAAGTTGAGACTGTGTTGAGTGGATTCCGAATATTATGTAGGACATGTCTTAGATTATTGAATTACTTTCACGGGCAATTATTTATCGGAATGAATTTTCACACAGTTTCTGCCTGAATTTTTTGCGTCATACAACGCTTCATCTGCCTTTTTTACCAATTCGTTTAATTGAGATGATGTACTGGGAGTAACTGAAGCGATCCCTTGACTTACTGTTAAATAACCCGTCTCGGATGCCTGATTGAGAATTTTTTGCGAAGCCAAAGCAGCCTGAATTTTATTAGCAATTTCAAAAGCGCCGTTTGAATCAGTCTCTGGCAATACTGCCACGAATTCTTCTCCACCATATCGCGCAATCACATCATTAGGCCGCCCAACACATTGCTCAAGCAATTTTGCCACAGTTTTTAAACAGACATCACCTTGCAGATGACCATAGCTGTCATTATACGCTTTAAAGTGATCAATATCGATTAGCACCACTGAGATGAAATAATTTGAACGAACAGCTTGTCGCCACTCTTTTTCCATCACATGATTAAATTCACGTCGGTTGGGAATTTCCGTTAAGCTATCTATACGTGCATGTTGAGCGAGCAAGTCCACCGTATGCTTTAATCGTAATTGAAGACGTATTCGAGAAAGCAACGCTTCATCGGCATAAGGGGTAACAACAAAGTCATTAACACCCTTTTCAAAGGCTTGTATTTCCAGCTGTAAATCCGTTGTAAGTGAAATAAGAATCACTGGCACATTTTGTAGAGAATTAGCTGCACGTATGAGTTGAATCAAGTCCAGACAACTGTCTTCACCAAAGCTTTCGATTAGAATAATTAAATCCAAACCCTCATTGTTTGCACACAAACTTTGCAATGCTGGTTTTGTACTGACATGGCTAACTTCAAATTCATCACCGAGCATGCTTTCCATTTTCTTATAAAGGTGATCGCTTGCAGTTGAAACGAGAATTTTATCACTGCTGCTTGATTGACATATGCCATCATAGTCATCGGCCAAGTATTTGCTCTGCCCTTCGAAAAAGGCATTTAATACAGAAAGACTTGGCAGCCCTAATAACTTATTTCCCTCTGTGCTGATAACCACCGGAATATTTCGAGAAAAATCACCTTCTTCCCACTCTTGTTGCCAGGATTCCAATTGTTTAATGGACTCATCAGAAATATCGCGATTTTCGGCTTCTGCTTTATAAATTAACGTGTTTATAACAAAAGGATCTGAAATATCATTGCCATTTATCCAGAGCTCACGATAAAACAATGTTCGCAATTTAACTGCACGTTCTGGATCGGTCTTACTTGTCTCAATAATAATTTTAGTGGCCAGTCCTGTATTCGGCCGAGCCCGAGGAATCATAATTGTTACTTCGTCGGCCAACGATCTTACTTTTGTCACTTCCTCCGACAGTTCAGACTGCACCAAATAGTCATTCACATCAAACTTAATAAATGGTGCGTGCTCAATGCACCTCCAATCCACTTCATCAATATAGTGACTGGCAATAAGGCGCTCGTGTAATGCGAAACAGAAAGGACAATTCAGGTCAGCATAAACGATAACTTTTTCATTATTCATATAAAGCTAAGCTCTTAAACCATTTACGAAATAATCTTAGTACACCAACTGACAAATCATACTAATATCTTATCGCTTACTTTTCTTGGGTTTATGCGATTTTGATTTTTTCGGAAGTGACTTTTTTCTCCTTCCAGCTTTTTTATCGTCGGATTTCCTTGGCGAGCGTTTACCACTGGTGGCTGCTAATTCAAAATCGATTTTTTTCTCGTCCAAATCGACACGTACCACACGAATACGAATTTCATCCGCAAGCTGATAGATTTTTTTGCTTCTTTCACCCACCAAGCGATGTTTGGCATGATCAAAATGGTAATAGTCATTATCTAACGATGTGACATGAACCAGACCTTCTACGTAGGCATCATCCAGTAACACGAACAATCCAAAACCGGTTACACCAGTGACTTTTCCGTTAAATTCCAAACCTACTTTGTCCTGCATAAATTCAGCCTTCAACCAGTCCATTGCATCGCGGGTGGCATCATCAGCTCGGCGCTCTGTCATGGAGCACGCTTCACCAAGGTTTTCCATACCTTCTTTGCTGTAACGAAAGGTTTTAGCTTTCTTTTTACTGATCAAATGTTTGATGGCGCGATGGACCAATAAATCAGGATATCGACGAATCGGCGAGGTAAAATGAGCATAAGCATCAAATGCCAAACCAAAATGCCCGGCGTTATCGGGGCAATATACAGCTTGGCTTAAACTACGTAACAAGACTGTTTGGAACATCGGAAAATCTGGCCTAACACGCAAACTGTCTAGCAACTTCGCATAATGTTTTGACTCAGGAGAATTTCCACCACCCAATTTATATCCCGCTTCGGCCAAGAACGCTTTCAAATCTGTCAATTTTTGTTCTGACGGCCCCATGTGCACACGATACAAAGTGGGCATTTTATTTTCTTCTAGGAATTGTGCTGTTGCCACATTGGCTGCAATCATGAACTCTTCAATAATTTTGTGTGCTTCATTACGCTCTACAGGTAAAATGCGATCGATCTTTTTATTTGAACCAAAAATAATCCGTGTTTCAGTTGTTTCGAATTCTATGACGCCACGTTTTTTTCTTTTCGCCGCGAATAAGGTATATAACTCATGGAGTCGATCAACCGCTGGTAACACATCGCTGTATTGTTTACGAACGTCTTTGTCACGATCAATGACCATGGCAGCAACTTCGTTGTAGGTCAAGCGAGCCGCCGATTTCATTAGTCCGTTAAAAAATCGATAACTTTTTACATTGCCGGTTTGAGTTAAGGTCATTTCACAAACTACACACAATCGATCAACATGGGGGTTTAAACTACACAACCCATTTGATAAACCCTCAGGCAACATTGGTATAACATGACCCGGAAAATAAACGGAATTGCCCCTATTTTGGGCTTCGAGATCTAAGGGACTTTCTGGCTCCACATAATGAGCCACATCAGCAATAGCAACTAAAAGCTTCCAGTAGCGGCCTTGTTTTTCACAATACACGGCATCATCAAAATCTCTTGAATCTTCACCATCAATGGTGACTAAGGGTAAATCACGTATGTCTTCACGTTTTGATTTTGCTGATTCCGGAACTTCACTGGGTAAGGTTTTAGATATTTGCTCTACGGCGTCAGGCCATTTCACCGGAAGTTCATACATTCGAGCCGAGATATCTATTTCCATCCCAGGTGCCATATGATCACCTAAGACTTCAACAATTTTACCAATCGGTTGTGAACGCCAAGTAGGTTGTTCAATAATATCGGCCACCACCATTTGCCCATCTAACGCAGCTCCGCGAAAAGGTGGTGGTATCAAAATCGACTGCGCAATTCGATTATTACTGGGCTCGACAAATGCAGCCCCATACTCCTGATGGAAACGACCAACAACTTGATGGTTTGCATGTTCTAATACTTCAACTGCTGCCGCTTCTCGTCTGCCTTTGCGATCAACCCCTGAGATTCGAGCTACAATCCGGTCGCCATGCATAATACCTCGCATCCGCTTCGCGGTAAGAAACAAGTCATCACTGCCATCATCGGGTACAAGAAAACCAAAACCGTCTGCATGACCAATGACTCGACCACGAATAAGGTCCATTTTTTTCACATTGCCATATGCACCTTTTCGATTACGAATTAATTGACCATCTCGCTCCATAGCCCGCAATCGCCGACGAATAGCTTCTTCATCTGTTTCATTTTCTATGGCAAATATCGATAAAAAATCTTGCAGAGTCAGTGGTTGATTTTTTTTCGTTAATGCGTCCAATATAAATTCGCGACTGGGAATCGGATTCTCGTATTTCTCCGCTTCCCTTTCTGCAAATGGATCATTTTTGAACTTTTTCTTCTTGTTTGACAAAAAGTTTTACTCCCGGTAGAGTTCGGCCTTCATTTGTAATGTAGTAACCATTCGTTATATTTCCTGAGCCGAGGTGGCGAAATTGGTAGACGCGCTAGCTTCAGGTGCTAGTGGGGGTAACCCCGTGAAGGTTCAAGTCCTTTCCTCGGCACCATCATTTTACCCGCGCGCCCTGAACGGCTCAAGGTTTATAAATTCTGATCTAAACCATGCAAAGATGTGCCCGAATAAGATGACCAGGAACGCCAGCTGTTTTCAAGCTTCGGCAGTAATTGATGCATCTTATCTAAGTTATCCTTAAACGTGATCTCGTTAACATCTAAATCTCGCGTGGCATATTGTTTATACACCCCCACATCTGGGTTGTTTAGATGGCTATTCAAATAAATCAACACATCATAATTTTCAATTTGAACATGCCATAGATTTCCCGCTTTAGCTTTTTTAAATCGCCACTGCTGCTCAGAAACAAGCGGCCCAGTTTCAAGTGCGATATTTATGGGTTTCTTGTTATCCACCCCCCAATTGAGTAGCGGCTGGGCAAAACGTTCCAATAATGTTGCCGAGCTGCGATAGGCCATTACATTGACGCTGTCAATCAGTGGCGATAAATGTGTTAACAGTGGCTTATCTCTAAAATTCACCTTATGCCACCAAAATGGAATAACAATCTCAATGGGCATATCTGTCGTTTGGCGCAGTTCAGCTATTGCATTTATATAGGCCTCTAACCATGCGTCAACATCCAGGTTGTAACCAGTAATTAGATACGGCTCAATGTCATACTGTATTCCCGCCATTCTTACATCAGCTTCCAATCCTTGATTAAATTTTGCGATAATTTGACTTCGTTTTGAAAAACGTTTAATTTCGCTGGATAATATGGCGTTTGGATCGCCTTCTACTGCCCACACATCTACATTACGCTTTGCCGCTCTTTTTAGGAAATCCCTTAGTTGCTCGCGGTGCTTCACTTCTCCAGTTGTTAAATTGACAGGTATTGAGATGTATACATGACCCGCTTGATATTTTTCTAGCCGCTGGAAAACTGCTAGCGATTTGTCTTTCCATAATTCGGGGAGCCAAAACCACATGCCACGCCTGTGACTCTTAGACAATCGTTTAGTTGGCAATAAAATTAGTTTTTCAAGTTGTAGACTGGCATTTGTATTAGGACAAACAATCGAAAAATAGAGCGCGGATTTTCGGTTTAGCTCAGTGGGAATATTAACCTTAAGCTGGCGAAGTGCCATACTCGACATCGTTTTCCCCAATAGAATCGGATCACCTTTTTCAAATCGAACTTGGTCGGATAGTGCAAACTGGATATTTTCATCGGCCCGGTATTTTGCCGAGAATAAAAGGGGCATGGAAAAAGGCAGACGAGACCCAGAAAAATCTGCGACGACACCTGCTGGTTTATTTCCTTGCGAGCAGTGTACTATGGTCTCTTTGCTTCTTTTTTTTATTTGAGCCCGCTCTTCCAAGCCAAACGGTTTAAAACGAACATCATCTAAAATATTTATATTAATGGGAATTGTCGCAGGGTAATTTTTGGAATTTACAGAACGCTTGCTCAGAGGAAGGATCTCCGTTACCTTAATCCCTTCGTCGGACGAATGAGTATGTAATAAAATTTTGCTGCCGAACTGTTTGACCAATTCTCTCGGAACGATTTCCATCCATTTAATTTCATCAGCCTTTATGTCCAATTCATAAGATGGACAATTATTCTGTTTCGCTAGACCGAAAGCCAACTGAAACTGATCACCACTAGTTTTGTAATAAGTTTTTGATAATGCGGAAAGCTGAAGTGGGTTGGGATTTTGACAGATTGATAACCATTCTGCTTTTGCCGATTGACAAAAGCAGATTAAACTCAGAAAAATATTAAGATAAAAATGATTGATCCAGTATGATCGTTTCATTTCGCTCCGGTCCCGTGGAGACGATTGCAACTTTTGTGTCTGTGATTTCTTCAATGCGTTTTAAGTAATCTTGAGCAGTTGTAGGCAAGTCGGAAAATTGCTTAATACCCACTGTAGATTGCGACCAACCCGGCATTGTTTCGTATACGGGTTTACAACTACCATAAGCTTCTGCACCTACCGGCGGTGTATTACAAGTCTCACCATCCATATCATATCCGACACAGATATTGATTGAATCAAGGCCATCTAAGACATCTAACTTGGTAATACATAACCCAGACACGCTATTGATTTGAATAGAGCGTCTTAATGAAACCGCGTCAAACCAGCCACAACGTCTTGCTCTACCGGTTGTGGAACCGAATTCATGACCTTGTTTTGCTAAATACGCGCCAGTTTCATTTTCCAACTCTGTTGGGAATGGTCCTGCACCCACGCGTGTTGTGTAAGCTTTGGTGATACCCAACACATAATCAAAATAAAGCGGCCCAACACCACTGCCACAGGCTGCACCTCCTGCAGTTGTATTGGAGGACGTAACAAAGGGATAGGTACCATGATCAATATCCAATAAAGCACCTTGAGCACCTTCAAATAATACTGACTTGCCCTGTTTTTTATAGTCATTCAGCAACTCAGGAATATCAGCCAGCATGGGCCCAATATCATCGGCATAACCCAGCGCTTCTTCTAGGGTTTGTTGGAAATCAATGGTGTCAGTTTTAAAATAATGTTGAAGTGTGTAATTGTGGTAATCCAAAACTTCGCCCAGCTTGGCAGAAAAACGTTCTCGATGGAATAAATCTGCTATCCGTAATGCGCGACGAGCAACTTTATCTTCATAACACGGACCGATGCCTCTACCAGTCGTGCCAATTGCCGACTTACCACGTGCAATTTCTCGAGCTTGATCGAGTTTAATATGGTAAGGCAATATCAACGGACAGGCACCACTGATTCGCAAGCGATCCCTTGCTGGAATACCAGCTTCTTCAAGCATTTTGATTTCTTTCATCAAATCAAACGGCGATACCACTACCCCATTACCAATCATACAAACCACATTGTCACGGAGTGTTCCTGAAGGAATCAGATGCAATACCGTTTTCTTATCACCAACAACTAAGGTATGACCCGCATTGTGGCCACCTTGAAAACGCACCACTGCTTCGACTTTGTCAGTTAATAAATCAACTATTTTTCCTTTTCCTTCATCGCCCCATTGGGAACCGATGATAACAACGTTCTTACTCATCCTTCACTCTCGATTTTTTATTTGCCATTGATTATTTTGTTTCACCAAAACCCGATTACAGTTATACGATTCTGCATCTCCAATTTGTCCTGGCAATTCTCGTATTACGCTTTCACCCGCATCACGCAAAGCATGTATTTTTTCTTCTAATTCTGGGTCGTCTTCTGCGGGAGCAAAAATGTTGGTAGTTGAGCTTTGATACGGCGGTAATAATTCACAGACGGCCCGCAAATCCATACTGTAACCTGTTGCCGAACGCGCTCTACCGAATACTCTACCAACTTCGTTATAACGTCCGCCCTGAGCAATGGCTTGCCAGTAACCCGGCACATAAGCCGCAAATACTAAACCTGTATGATATTGATAGCCACGCAACTCCGCTAAATCAAAATGGACAGCTACTTCAGGGCAGCGTTTTTTCAATCCCTGATAGATATCATCCAACTCTTGTATTGCATCAAAAACAGATTGATTGGCGTGGGCTAATCGAGTTTTTGCTTGCTCAAACACTTCTTCTTCGCCATTTAGTTCAATGAGTGCAACAAACATTTCTTGGCAGTTAGCTGATTCAGCGGGCAGTAATTCTTGAATATCTGATTTCGCCTTTCGCTGCAGGGCATCAAATAACTTGGCTTCAAGAGATTGATTAATATTGAATTGCTTGATTAATTCCCGAAAAATACCGACATGACCTAGATCCAACGAATTCACTGATAAATCCGCACGCTTCAATGAACTGAGCATAAGCTCGACCACTTCAATATCACTCTCGATACCGCCGTGACCATATAATTCTGCACCAATTTGAATGGGGTTTCTTGAGCCGCCTAGTTCTCGGGGACGTGTCAACAACACCGGCCCGGCATAACACAGGCGCGATGGACCTTCTTGTTGCAAACGATGGGCATCAATTCGTGAGACCTGCGGGGTAATATCCGCTCTTACACCGAGTAAGCGACCGGTCATTTCATCGGTTAGCTTAAAAGTGCTTTGAGCTAAATCATTTCCGGTACCCACCAATAGAGAATCCAGATGCTCAAGCATAGGCGTCATCACATAACGATAACCCCAGCGTTGATATAACTTGAGAATCGAGCGTCTTAAAAATTCGATCTGTTCAGCCTGCTCGGGGAGCAGTTCATCGATACCTTCAGGTAAGAGCCAACGTTCAGTTTCTGTCATTTTATTTAAGTCATTAATTCAACTAAAAAAATAGTGCCTACATCATGTGTAATTGAGACACTTTAATTCACTACGTATAAGATAATTAATCCCACTATCATGCTAAACAAACCACCCACTCGCAATGTTGCGTCATCCATTTCCAGCGCCATTGTTAACATCCGCCGAAGTCCTGTTGGGTTAATAAAAGGATAAATACCTTCAATTACTAACATTAAAGCAACTGCGACTAATAAGTCATGCCACATGATAAATCCGTAATTATCCCTCTGCCATTAAAATCAGCTCGGTATTATACACGTATCCATAAAAAAACGGGCGGTGTTCAAATATTGAACACCGCCCGTTTTATCCAAACTTTTGCCTACTATTTATCCTTAGATGCGGAAAAATACTTGAAAAATTCCGAATCAGGCTTAATAACCATTATATCGTTTTTGGAACTAAAGGTATTTTTGTATGCATCAAGACTTCGGTAAAATGAATAAAATTCTTTGTCTTGCGTATAAGCATGTGCATAAATTTTCGCCGCTGCAGCATCACCGGTACCTCGAATTTGTTCAGCATCTCGATAGGCTTCTGCACTAATGATTTCTCGCTGACGATCCGCGTCTGCTCGAATTCGCTCAGCCTCTTCCGCGCCACGAGAACGAAAATCTTTTGCTACCCGCTCCCGCTCCGCTTCCATTCGTCGAAACACAGAACTACTAACATCACGCGGCAAATCTATGCGTTTTATTCTTACATCGACAATTTCAATTCCAAATTCCTCGACTTGCTTACTCGCATTGATTTGCAAGTTATCCATAATTTGAGACCGCTCACCAGATACTGCTTCCTGGATGGTTCGTTTACCAAACTCATTACGGAAGTTATCTTTGATGATTTGAGAGATCCGTGTTTCTGCACGACGCTCATCACCACCCATTGCTTTAAAATAGTCTGCAGCGTTGATAATTCGCCATTTAACAAATGAGTCAACAGTAACGTTTTTCTTCTCACTTGTTAGAAACTCTTCAGGATTTGAATCCAATGTTAAAATTCGAGCATCAAATTTTCTGACATTATTCACAATAGGCATTTTGAAATGGATGCCTGGATCAAAATCCGTAGCAACAATTTCCCCTAATCGAAACATAATCGCTTTTTCACGCTCATCAACAGTAAACAGAGTAAACGAGCCAACAAAGAGCAACACCCCTAATATTACGCCAATGGGTTTTAAATTAATTGCGTTCATTATCTTGCCCCCCGGTTACGTAAACTTTCACGAAGACGTCTTTGAACTTTTTGCTGTGTATCTGCTACTGGCGGTGCTGTGAATTGCGGCGGTGCCGAATTCACAATACGCGGCTGATTAGATTGCCCCATCAGTCGATCCAATGGTAAATACAGCAAATTATTTCCACCTTCAACATCAACCATAACCTTTGTGGTATTACCCATGACAGACTCAATCGTTTCCAGATATAAACGCTCTCGGGTAACTTCCGGCGCCACTTTATATTCTTTAAGTAATTGAGTGAAGCGGCTAGCCTCACCTTCAGATTGCGCAACAACCCGCTCTCTATAGGCATTAGATTCTTCTAACTGTCTCGCTGCATTACCGCGGGCTTTCGGTATGATGTCATTTGAATAAGCTTCAGCATTGTTGATTAAGCGTTGTTTATCCTCTCGTGCCTTGATAGCGTCTTCAAAAGCGCCACGAACTTCTTCAGGCGGCTGGGCGCTTTGCAAGTTGACACTCGTAACATCTAAACCTGTTTTGTATCGATCCAAGATATCCTGAATCAGAGATTTGGTACGATTTGCAATATCACTTTGCCCTTGCGTTAACACAAAGTCCATTTTGCTTTTACCTATCGCTTCGCGAATTGCACTTTCCGTGGCTTGACGTAATGTTATGTCGGGATCCCGTACACTAAAAAGATATTCATCTGCGGCTTTTACCCGATATTGAACAGCAAACTTAATATCAACGATATTTTCGTCTTGCGTTAACATTAGTGATTCTTGCGGAACGGTATTGGCTTCACGACCTGTCGTAGACCGATAACCCACTTCCACGTTTCGAATTTGATCCACATCTACTATTTCTACTTTATCGATTGGATAGGGTATGCGCCAGTGCGGGCCCGGATCTGTGGTATGAACAAATTCACCAAAGCGCAATACGACTCCACGTTCCGCTGGCTCTATGATGTAAATACCGGATGCGGCCCAAAATAAAAATACCACACCAACTAGAATGCTAATTAAGGTTGAGCTTGGGCTTCCATTGGAAGAACCACCACTGCCACCGCCGCCAGAACCACCACCTTTTCTCTTACCGCCAAACAAATTAGTGACTTTGTTTTGCATATCTTTGACGATCTGATCCAAGTCTGGAGGCCCCTGATCGCTGCCCTTATTGCTGTTTCCCCAGGGATCTTTGGGTTTCTCTTTGTCCTTATCATCACCAGAACCGCCAGGCTCATTCCATGCCATCGCGACACCATTTTCTTGTTGCTCAGATTTATCAATCATTTTCATAAATTATTAACCTGCGTTGACTGCCAATCGATCATCCTCAATTGGCAAAATATAACTGCTATCGGTAACAACCTCGTTTAACCTATGTTTCTGCATGCTTACTTCCAGTAAAAAACCACCATCTTCTGGATCACGTTCATTAACTACCACACCGAGTTGAAAAAGCATAGCCCGCAATTTGGCTTCTGTTGCTGGCAACTTCACCCAACAATGAACAAACTCATGGCCAAAGTAGCTTTTTAACGCATCCAAAACAAGATCAATTCCATCACCTTGCTTTGAAGACAACCAAATACGTTTTGCAGAACCTTCTTCATCGTAATCAATATGCGGCTCTACATTATCTAATAAATCAATTTTGTTATAGATTTCAATTTGTGCCACATCAATGGCGTCAATTTCCTTTAGCACGTCATTTACCTGTTGCACACGATCAAGTCGTTCTGAACTTGACGCATCAATAACGTGTAAAATTAGATGACTTTGTACTGTTTCCTCTAAAGTGGAGCGGAAAGCAGCAACCAGATCATGCGGTAATTGCTTTATAAATCCGACAGTATCAGCAAGAATTACAGGACCCGCATCTGCAATTTCTACGCGTCGCAATGTTGCATCCAATGTTGCAAAAAGCTGATCTTCCGCATACACATCCGCACCTGTCAGCGTATTAAACAATGTCGACTTACCGGCGTTGGTATATCCCACCAATGAGACAGTTGGCATTTCTGCTCGCTGACGAGAACGGCGACCTTGCTGACGCTGTTTTCTCACTTTTTCCAAACGTCGGTTAATACTCTTTATACGAATACCAAGCAACCGACGGTCAGTCTCCAATTGAGTTTCACCCGGGCCTCTAAGCCCTATGCCACCCTTTTGCCTTTCAAGATGTGTCCATCCTCTAACAAGTCGCGTGGATAGGTGCTGTAATTGAGCCAGCTCTACTTGAAGCTTTCCTTCAAACGATCTTGCGCGTTGTGCAAATATATCGAGAATCAATCCTGCTCGATCAAGTACACGACATTGAACTAACTGCTCTAGATTTCTCTCTTGGGCTGGGGATAAAGCATGATCAAAAATGACAACATCGGCCTTTGTGGCAATTACGGCATGTTGAATTTCTTCCGCTTTACCTTTACCCACAAAATATTTGGGATCTGGCCTTTGGCGAGATCCCGAGATATATTCCACGACTTTTGCATTAGCGGATTCCACCAGTTCTTTAAACTCATTTGCATCGACCGCAGGGTCTGATGCCAATTGAATTTGAACTAGGACTGCATTTTCACCGCCTTGATGACGCTCAAACAAATCAGATAAGCCTATTTAACTCAAATTGATTTGGTTAAGGGCCGGTAACTACCCATCATTGCCTTCATCTGAACCATCTTCAGATGCTAACCGCACATTGCGTGCTGGTACAACGGTAGAAATTGCATGTTTATATACCATTTGATTAACAGTATTTTTCAATAGCACAACAAACTGGTCAAAAGAATCAACTTGTCCTTGTAACTTAATGCCGTTTACAAGGTAAATAGAAACTGGCACCTTTTCTTTACGCAGCATATTAAGAAAAGGGTCTTGTAGACTTTGCCCCTTTGACATATTTTTGTTCTCCTTGGGTGCTAACAGTGGCCTGTTGTTTAAGTTACGCCCCACACGGGCTTTTTGTCAGTAATCCCCAGTTATTCACAACAAACAAGTCCATGCGCAAAGATCAATCAATAATCGATCAATCGTTTGTTCTGACATGCACAAACGAAAGATGAATCTTAAACTTTACCTTGTTTGGAATAGCTACGAATAATTGCCTAAACTTATGTAGACTCAACCGCGAATAATACACTTTCTTTATAGAAGTGCAAAAGCCTTATTGCAATTTTTTTTATCAAAACAAAGCGTTCGCGAAATATCCACAAGGTTTATTTTACATTCGCTTCCTAATTAGCCTTTTAACTGGGGATACTTTGCAGTAGTTTCAAGACCGGCTCGTGAAAATTTTTTTTATCAGAATCAAACCAGTGCAGTTCTTGTTCAGATCGCAACCAAGTGAGTTGCCTTTTTGCTAATTGCCGTGTTGCAGCAATACTTTTTTGTTTCATGTCCTCAAAAGGAAATTCATCATTTAAATACTGCCAGATCTGCCGATAGCCGACCGCTCGCATAGACGGTTTGTTTAAATCGAGATCACCTCTTGACCGCAAAGCCTTTACTTCTTCAACGACACCTTGCTCAAGCATTTCAACAAATCTATTTTCAATTCGTTTATGCAATAGACTACGAACGCTGGTTGATACAGCAATTTTAATAATTTCAAACGGCAACTGGTTTTGTTTTTGCTCTTCCCACCAAACACTGATGGGTTTACCAGAAATTTCAAAAACCTCTAATGCACGCTGTATGCGCTGCGGATCATTTGGATGTATTTTTTGTGCGGCCACTGGATCAACTGCTTTTAGTCGCTCATGCAAAACCTGTAATCCATGTTCAACAACGGATTTTTCCAGATCAGCTCGAATTTTCATATCTGCTGCAGGCAATTCAGACAAGCCCTGCGTTAAACCTCGATAATAGAGCATCGTACCGCCCACCAATAAAGGGATTTTCCCCCGCTCTGTAATATCCCGCATGGCATCCAACGCATCATCTCGGAATTGTGCAACAGAATATGACTCAGCAGGATCACAAATATCTATAAGGTGATGGGGCACATCGGATAATATGGATTTTCCGGGTTTAGAGGTGCCAATATCCATTCCACGATAGATTAAAGCAGAGTCAACACTGATAATTTCAACGGGAAATTTTTGCGCAATTGAGAGAGAAAGTGCAGTTTTACCAGACGCTGTTGGCCCCATGAGTAAAATTGCCGGTGGTAGATTTGACATGGTGCCAATATACCACACAGAAGTAACCGACTAAGGTTACTTAATAGTGATTCGATTATGCGTCCATCAGCCCTTGGCGAATAGCTAATCGTGTTAAAGAAACATCGCTATCAACACCAAGCTTTGTAAATAAACGATATCGATATGTATTAATTGTTTTAGGGCTTAAACAAAGTTTGTCCGATATGGACATCACTTTACAACCTGACGTGATCATCATCATGACTTGCATTTCTCGACCAGATAATGAGGCAAATGCGCTATCAGAATCGCTCATTTTCCCTAACGCCATTTCCTGTGCACAATCAGCACTGATATAACGCTTACCCCGAGCGATGGTTTGTAAGGCATTAATGATTTCTTCCTCAGAAGATTGACGAGTGATAAAACCTGCAGCACCAGCCTGTAAAAACAAACTTGGCAACGGCTCGTCTGCCTTAGTACAAAGAACGAGTACTTTTATCTGTGGATGATTTTTTTGAAATTCCCGCACCAGATTAAAATGATTTGCATCAGGAGGACAAGCTTCGAACAATACGACATCAACCTGTTGATTCTTAACAACATCAGGCATTTCATCATATACTTCTGTAACGCCAATAACGCTAAAATCAGACGCGTTGTCGATAATTTGAGACAAGCTGCCACAAATTAAACGATAACTGCTGATAATGAGAACATTAACCACAGCTGCCTCCCTAACCACTTTTATTTTTTTTGTGTGTAGATATGGTGTTTATATTTTTGAGTGAATTAGTATTAGTGAGATTCATAAAAAATTCAATGAAGTTGGAAGGCTAATTTCGCCAGGCTGCAATAATGATTTTAATCGACCTATCAAATATACTTATCAACCAAAAGCAAATAAAGGGGAATACTGAATAGAATCAATAAAATGAAAGCAACTTGTAAAAAATTCTTTAACGTCAGAGGTTTAAGGAAGTTTTGATTAATGGGTGCATAAACAGACTTGAATTAGTGTGTTATTACACAATTCACACACAAAAGTCCTGTTAATTGATGGCGGATCGGCGAAAGATGACTCTTTTTACTAATGTAACGCTGGAAGGTTTGCAAAGTTAACAATGAGAACGAATGAGGTGGCCATATAACAAAAAACCGCCAGAAGGCGGTTATTTTTTATATGGCGGAGAGCGAGGGATTCGAACCCCCGGAGGTTTAACCCTCAACGGTTTTCAAGACCGCCGCTTTCGGCCACTCAGCCAGCTCTCCAAGAAGGGCGCTAAGATAACGAAATCACTGATAAAAATCCACCCTATTGAAGGTTTTTTTACTTAAAGCAAAGTTCTAAATGCTTATATCTTAAAGATATTAACGGTTTAATGGACAAATATGTCGTTATTAACATTAAATACAATGAAGTCAGCTGCCGAAATAAGCATTTAACATCCAAATCCTGGATTAATGCTTGCTAATCTAGACTAAAATGATATGCTTTGAACCATTCAGGACATGTTATGTCATACGAATTGTAGATCAACAAATGAGGAGTCTAATAAGACAATGAATCCACAATCAGTTTTCACAGGTGCTGCCGTTTCGGCAGAAGTTAAAAATAAAGTATTACGAGATACTTACAAATTACTAGCGATGACACTGTTATTCAGTGGTGCGATGGCCGCCGTTTCCATGGCAGTAGCATTACCACCAGCAATGAGCTTGTTTGCCTCTATTGGTGCCATTGTTTTAGTTTGGTTTGTTTTACCGAAAACCGCGAATTCCTCTAAAGGAATTTTTGTTGTATTTGGATTTACGGGTTTACTTGGTTTGGGATTAGGACCGGTGCTCAGTCAATATCTTGCACTACCAAATGGCAGCCAAATTATAATGACGGCCATGGGTGGAACCGGTGCAATCTTTTTAGGTTTGTCAGGTTACTCACTCGTCACTAAAAAGGATTTCAGCTTTTTAGGCGGAATGTTATTTGTTGGAATGATTGTTGTCTTGATCGCAGCTATCGCAAATATCTTTTTGGCCATACCAGCGCTTTCACTTGCCGTATCAGGTGCAATTATTTTGATTATGAGTGGTTTCATTTTGTTTGACACTAGCCGAATCATTAACGGTGGTGAAACAAATTACATTCTGGCTACAGCAAGCTTGTACTTAAGCATTTATAACATTTTTGTTAGCTTGCTTCATATCTTAGGCGCTTTTAGCGGCGATGATTAATAGCAACAATAGTTAACACAGAAAAGCCTCGAGTCTTCGAGGCTTTTTTTTTGGTAATGAATGAAGTTATCCTGCGAGGATTAAACATCATACAGATAGTATTCAAATTAAAATTAATGGGGAAAATAAAATATGGAAGGTATGGAAGTAATGGAATCAGGTGGTATGGATTGGATGAAAATAATTTCAGCAATCGCCATGGTTTTGATGATTTTGTACTTGTTGCCGAGGGCAAAACAAATGATGCAAATGAGTGCTGAGGCTGAAAACAAAGATTGGATGGGCGTATTAATTCCCATCGCTGGTGTTGTTTTGTTTATTGTGTTTTTGGTTTCTACCGTTTAATAGATTATTAACCAACTACATTTCTGCAAGCTCTCCTGGGTTACGCAGTGCTTCACCCAGACCACCAAAGACCAGAGCATCATTTATGCAGGGAAAACACCCGTTGAGAGGTAGCGGTCTCCACGGTCACATATGATTGTCACGATAATGGCATTTTCGACTTTTTCTGACAGTTGTAACGCCGCAGCTACTGCGCCTCCTGAAGATATTCCGCAGAATATTCCTTCTTTTGCTGCTAATAATCGAGTGGTATCTTCTGCATCTTGCTGGCTTACATCGATTGTTGAATCTACCCGACTCGCTTCAAAAATTTTGGGTAAATATTCTTTTGGCCAACGGCGAATACCTGGAATACTTGCGCCCTCTTGCGGTTGCACACCGACGATTTGAATTCCGGCATTCTGTTCTTTTAGATACCTTGAATTGCCCATGATAGTACCAGTGGTTCCCATAGCACTTACAAAATGAGTGATTTCACCGTTGGTGTCTCGCCAGATTTCAGGGCCTGTGCTTTCATAATGCGCTTGTGGATTATCTGAGTTACCAAATTGGTCCAATACTTTTCCTTTGCCATCTTTTTGCATCTGGAGAGCAAGATCACGCGCGCCTTCCATGCTTTGTTCTTTGGTGACAAGGATAATTTCTGCCCCATACGCTTTCATACTGCCACGTCGTTCCGCACTCATATTATCGGGCATGATGAGAATCATTCGATAGCCTTTAATCGCTGCTGCCATGGCTAAAGCAATGCCGGTATTTCCACTGGTTGCTTCAATAAGCGTATCACCCGGTTTAATTTCACCGCGTTGCTCGGCATGTTGAATCATGCTTAACGCAGGTCTATCCTTTACAGAGCCCGCTGGATTATTTCCTTCTAACTTAACTAAAATTGTATTGGAGTTGTTGTCACCGACGATTCTTTGTAATTTGACTAACGGTGTGTTACCAACAAAACTTTCCAGTGTTTTGTATTCCATTATTTGCCTTCGCCACGGCTCGGTAGACAATAATTTCCGAGATATTCGCGAAACTCATCACCTAATCCGTCATGTTTTAAACCGTACTCAACGCTTGCCTGCAAATATCCAAGCTTCGAACCGCAATCATAGCGTTTTCCCTTGAAGGCATAGGCAAGAACATGTTCATACTCGAGTAAATCAGAAATCGCATCCGTTAACTGAATTTCACCGCCCGCACCTCGTCCCGTTTTTTCGATTAAATCAAATATTCGTGGCGTTAAAATGTAACGCCCAACAACACCCAAATTAGATGGCGCATCAGCGGGTTTAGGTTTTTCCACAATGTGTTCTACTTTGGCAGCACCTTCCGAAGAACCATTTACGGAGACTATGCCATATTTTTCTGTGTCTTCCTTGGCAACAGTTTCACAGCCTAAAATACTGCAACCGCGCTCATTATGAAGCTCAGCCATTTGTGCTAAGCAACTTTTACCTTCACCATCAATAAGATCATCCGCCAAAATAACTGCAAATGGCTCATCTCCAACTACATCTTTTGCGCACAATACAGCATGCCCCAAGCCGAGGGCTTCTGCTTGACGGATATAAACGCAGCTCACGCCTTTAGGTAATATGTTTTGTACGATCTCCAACATATCATTTTTAGCTTTCTCCGCTAACAATGCTTCAAGTTCGAAGTTTTTATCAAAGTGATCTTCAATCGCACGTTTGCTGCTGCTAGTGACAAAAATCAATTGTTCGCATCCCGCAGCAACGGCTTCTTCGGCAGCATATTGAATCAGTGGTTTGTCCACCACAGTCAACATTTCTTTAGGATTAGCTTTGGTTGCGGGTAAAAATCGCGTACCTAATCCAGCGACTGGAAATACAACTTTTCGTATAGAGCTTTTCATTCTAGAATCCTTGCGTGGGAAATTACTGACGTCAATTTTATCTGTTTTAGTTTTTTAATACGAGAGTTTCCAGTTTTACGAGAAACATTGATAGAAATGATCCCCCTAACAGCCAACCGATTACTGCACCGAGTGTGTTTGCCAACATATCGGCCACTTCAAAGGATCGATATTCAGTAAATCCCTGAAGGAATTCAATGCTTATCCCCATCAGAACCAATAAAATAACCAATAGCCAATGGACGTCTCGGTGGAATATCTGGGAAAACCAAAGAAATAAAGCCACATAACCCAAAAGATGAACCAGCTTATCCCCAAATTGGATACTTGAAGTATCTGGCGGATTTGGGCTTAGGCACACGAAAAAAGTGACAGCCACCCAGAAATACCCCACATATAGCCAAATATCCCTATATCTCAATGGCTTAAATTTACTTACTTGACTCAAAAACGCTTTCCCTCAGCCGATATATCAATAATAACGCCGGCTTGTGTATTCAATACTTGATTATCTACCCACCAAAAATTGTGACGCTTTTCACACAACTCCTGTTAATCCTCACTCATTTCTAAAGTTTTTCACGTTATTGGTAGATATATAAAGAAGTGTCGACAACTTAACCTAAAAGTGGAATTTAAGTGCTCGAGAATATACCACAATCATTTATCGGTTTTGCTATCACTGGATTGTTTATTTGGCAATTTATACCGCTTGCTGTGCGCTTAGGTTTAGTAGATAAACCTGGCGGTCATAAAACTCACCAAGGCTTAATTCCTGTCATTGGCGGTCTCGCTATGTTTGCCGGCATCATAGCCTCATTAGCGTTTTTTAATTTACCCCTACAACAACTCGGCCCAATATTATTCGCTGGATTATTAGTATTGGCTGTCGGTACTATTGATGACAAATTCTTCCTTTCTTCTCTTGTACGATTTGTTACCCAAATAGGCGCTGCTTTAATTATTGTCACTGGCGATAAAGCACTACTCATCGATCTTGGCCATCTGGTCAGTACCGATACATTGTATTTGGGAAGCTGGGCGATTCCTCTTACGGTGTTTGCGACTGTCGGTGTAATTAATGCCGTAAACATGACTGATGGACTTGATGGTTTGGCCGGAGGTTTATGCATTGTGACTCTTTCAGCTATCACGATCCTTATTAGCATGAATACCTTAGCTGCTAACTACTTTATCATTCCGATTATTTTCATTTCTGTCCTTAGCGCATTTCTGATGTTTAATTTACGGACACCCTGGTTAAAACGCGCAAAAATATTCATGGGTAATGGTGGCAGTATGTTACTTGGAGTATTACTCGCTTGGTTGCTTATTAAATTTTCGCAAGGTACGGCACGATCATTTGATCCAACGATTGCACTTTGGATTTTTGCTATTCCATTGCTAGATACCGTAACCATTATGTTGCGTCGATTATTAAAAGGAAAATCCCCTTTTGCACCCGACCGAGAACATTTACATCACTTGTTTTTAAAGCTCGGGTTTAGCGTTGGACAATCTGTCGCATGGGTATTAGGAATTGCTAGTATTTTGACGATTGTTGGAATTCTCAGTTTCTATTTCAAAATTCCTGAGCACATCATGTTTTTTAGCTTTTTAACCATGTTCATCTTTTATTTTTGGAGCATGGATAAATCTTGGAAGCTAATTGCTATGCAAGAGACTCGCGTTAAAGCCGTTACCGGTGGCACAGATAATTCTGTGATAAATCCACTCAAAAGAGAAAAATGTAACGACTAATCCCTGATATCATGTCTGGCGCCTCCCCCCTCAAACGCTCTGAAGTCTCCACATTATCCTCTATTTTCAAAGCGAGAGTAGATACCTCACCTAAAGACGAGGCATTACGTTTTTTCGATTCAAATGCCCAGCAGTGGAAGAGCACTAATTGGATCGATGCTTATCAACAAGTGATTAAAGTGCGAGATGCTTTGTTAGCAGAAAACATCTCTGTTGGTGATCGTGTATTAATCGCAATACCAAACAGCCCAACCTGGATTTATATTGAGCAAGCCGCCTTAAATATGGGCTTGGTAATCGTAGCCTTGCCTACATCAGATTCCGTCAGTACCATCGCACACGTTGCAGATGACATCAAAGCAAAAATTATTTTTACAGATTCAGATAACAAGTCTCACTCCCTTCTCTCATCAAATTACATTCAGCAAAATGATGTCCCCGTTGTTTGCTACCGCAAAGAGAATGAGAATATTTCCGCGACATATTTTGATAGCTGGAGAAATCAAAAATCGTCTAGCGAGGATTCAATTCCCACCTCTGTGCTTGAAAATGATTTAGCTACCATTATTTACACTTCCGGCTCCTGCGAAAAGCCACGCGGTGTTAAGCACAGCCATAAAAATATTATAAACAATGCTTTTGCATGTTTAGAGAGAATTGATGTTAACAGTTCTGACAAAATGTTATCGGTAACCCCGATTTCCCATTGCATGGAAAGAATAGCAGGCTATTATGTTGCGATGATCGCGGGGGCTAGTATCATTTTCCCAAAGTCTGGAGACACTATTTTAGAGGATTTAACTCAATCTCAGGCTACAATTTTGGTGACCGCACCGCATTATCTCACTCGAGCTTACCGGCGTTTATTCAACAATTTGTCTTACGGCACCAAATTAATTGACCAATACTTAGACTATCTACATGGAACTGGAAAGTGGCGGTTGAAATTCTTATTTTGGCCAATCATTCGTAACAAAGTCGAGAAAAAAGCAAAAAAGCTGTTACTCCACCAATTAAAATTTGTCATTAGTGGCGGCTCGGCATTACCACCAAAAATTGTATCTCTTAGCAATCTACTTCATCTTCCCCTTTTGGAAGGTTACGGTTTAACAGAAGCAGGTGGCGTGGTAAGTACAAATTCTATCAGCTTAAATCGACCTTTTAGTGTGGGTAAACCTCTTTGTAACGCGGAAGTCCGTCTAACCTTTGAAAACGAACTATTAGTTAAGAGTGATAGCTTGATGCTGGGATATTGGAATGATCCTAAGCCAGACGAACCGATCGAATGGTTAGAAACGCAAGATATTGTAAGACTAGAAGATGATTATATTTTTATCGATGGACGAAAAAACCAAACCATACACCTATCCACTGGAGAAGCCATATTACCATTGCCCATTGAACGACAATTAACACAAGACAGTCTGTTCGAAAACGTAATGTTATATGGTGAAAATCAGGAAAAACTCTCACTTTTTTGTCAGCTAAACTCTGAGGAATGGAAAGTTTTCCTAGAAAAGTACGCAAAAAGAAAAGAATTAAAATCTAAGGAATTTACTGATAGGTTGCACTCTATTTTATTGGTTCGGATTAATGCATTATTACAATCCATACCTGGTCGTCCCCACATTAATTTCGTTTTCCCGACCTTAGAACCATGGTCAGTTGAAAATGGGCTTTTAAATGCGCAAGGAAAAGTAATTAAAGAATCAGTAAAATATTACTTTGCCAAAGAAATCGCTAAGCTTGGTTTAAATACCAATCGTAAGTCTTCTTAACACCCTCTTCCAACGAAATTTTTGCCTTCCAACCAAGCTTGTTAATTTTTGAGACATCCAGTAGTTTTCGTGGTGTGCCGTCAGGTTTACTAGCATCGTAAATAATATCACCATTAAAGCCAACTGTTTGCTTAATAATATCAGCTAGCTGTGCAATAGTGACATCTTGTCCTGTTCCCACATTTACAATATCTGCGTCATCATAGTTCTGCATTAAATAAACAGCCGCATCTGCTAAATCATCAACGTATAAAAACTCCCGATAGGGTTTACCGCTGCCCCACACAGTTACCGTGCTATCACCATTCATTTTTGCTTCGTGAAACTTTCGCAGCAACGCTGGCAGAACATGCGAATTTTCTAAGTCAAAATTATCCCCAGGACCGTACAAATTGGTTGGCATCAAATTAATTCCATTAAAACCATATTGTCTCTTATACGCTTGAATCATTTTAATGCCGGCGATTTTTGCAATGGCATAAGCATCATTTGTGGGCTCGAGATCTCCTGTAAGCAAGTACTCTTCCTTAATGGGCTGGGCTGCCATTTTGGGATAGATGCACGAAGAACCGAGAAAAACAACTTTCTTTGTCTTAAAGCGATATGCTGCATCAATAATATTCAGCTGAATTAATAAATTATCCCGAATGAAATCGGCAGGATAGGTATTATTCGCGTAAATCCCACCAACTTTTGCTGCCGCGAGAAACACATATTCAGGTTGGCTATTTTTGAAAAAAGATTCAACTTGAGAGGAATTTGTTAAATCAACTTCTGTTCGATTTTTAACAATAATATCGTCATAACCATTGTTCATCAGATTACGATGAATAGCAGAGCCAACTAAACCATTGTGGCCAGCGATATAAATTTTATCAGTTATATTCATGAGTAGAGTTTAAGGCAAATACTTACTCGTTAACAACGCCACGTAAAGCAATATCATGTCCTGCTGCTCGAAGCGTTGCTTCCTGTTTTGCCAATTCGAGATCGTGATCAACCATCATTTTTACCAGCTCTTTAAAACTCACTTTGGGGTACCAATTTAACGCTTTGTTGGCTTTGCTCGCATCACCTAACAGGAAATCAACCTCCGCAGGACGAAAATATTTAGGATCAATTTCCACATATTGCTCCCAATCAAGTTCCAAGATTTCTCCAGCGGTTTGCAAAAACTCTCGAACAGAGTATGCCTCTCCTGTCGCAATCACATAATCATCAGGTTTATCCTGCTGTAACATCAACCACATTGCCTCAACATAATCACCCGCAAATCCCCAGTCACGTTTTGCATCTAAATTACCCAAATACAATTTCTTTTGGAGCCCCAGCTTGATTCGTGCTAGCGCGCGGGTAATTTTTCGAGTAACAAATGTTTCACCACGACGCGGCGACTCATGATTAAATAAAATACCATTAGCAATGAACATATCGTAAGATTCGCGATAATTAACACCGTACCAATATGCTGCCACTTTACTGACGGAATAAGGGCTGCGTGGATGAAATGGCGTGTCTTCACTTTGAGGCGGTGCGGTAGAACCGTACATCTCTGAGGAACCAGCTTGATAGAATTTTACCTGTCGACCACTAGCCTGCATGTAATCTCTCAAAGCTTCTAGTAAGCGCAATGCGCCTTTCGCTACGACATCAGCAGTGTACACTGGTTGCTCAAAAGACACTTTTACATGTGACTGTGCGCCCAAATTATAGATTTCGTCTGGTTGGACTTTCTCCAAAATTTGGTGAATGCCTGTCCCGTCACTCAAATCTCCATAATGGAGAAAAAATCTAACACCCTCTTCATGGGGATCTTTGTATAAATGGTCTAAACGATCTGTGTTAAAAGTCGATGCTCGGCGTACGATGCCATGCACTTCATAACCTTTATCCAAAAGGAATTCTGTTAAATAGGCGCCGTCTTGGCCTGTAATGCCTGTGATTAGTGCTTTTTTCACTATGTACTCCAGTGTGTCCAACCAATTTAGATTATCTGTATAAATTTGGTGACTTTATATCACAAAATTAATGATTGTATTTCGTCCAATTATTGTCACAAACTCGCCATCTACTTGACACCATTCGATTCAGAGACAGGTTTGAACTATATATACTTCAATTCTTGTTCCGTGATTTCAGCAGTAAAAAATTTTTTGCTCATGCAATCAGCACATTTGCGATTCACTGCTCAGAAAAATGGATCCATTTAAGTAAAATAAACGTAATGAGATTAATAAAATTTGATTTAATTCATAATTTAAAGGCAAATCATCAAGAAAAATACCGCTGAATGGTATAAAATGTGCGATAGAAAGCCAATGATTTCATTGATAATTTTACAGAGTATTTCTCACAGCTTGTGATTACCAGATGATTAATTATTTTTCCACACTACCTCGTGGTACCAAGCGTGGCATCCTTATCCTCATGGATGCAGCTTTACTCCCTCTAGCATTATTTGCCGCTTTCATTCTTAGATTTGGACAATTTTGGCCGGATGTACAAAACATATCCTGGCTATTCATAGCCGCACCAATAACTGCTGTGCCAATTTTCATTAGATTGGGCTTGTACCGTGCGGTTGTAAGATATATGGGCATTAAAGCTGTGTTCACTATCGTAAAAGGGGTGACATTCGCTACTGCGGTATTAATTGTCTTAACAGCTGCGTCTAGAACCGCAATTCCCTGGCCTGTATTTGGAATTTATTGGGCAATCGCAGTCGTTTACATTGGTGGTAGCCGGCTCATATTACAAGATTTATTTCAAGTTCGACAAAAATCAAAGCTTAATAGGGAACGCGTGGTAATCTATGGTGCTGGCTCTGCGGGTGTACAACTCGCTAATGGCTTGTTCCCAAGTCAGGAATTCCTTGTAGTCGCATTTGTAGACGATAAAAAAGAATTACAAGGCAGCTTTATTCATGGTATCCGTGTCCACACACCCGCGGAATTATCAAAACTTGTTGGCGAAGATAATGTGTCACAGGTATTACTTGCCATTCCATCAGCACCTAGAAATATCCGAAGAAAAATATTGGAACGCCTTGAACCACTACCCGTACATATTAAAACTATTCCCGGAACTGTTGACCTCATTGAACAACGCGCGGAAGTGAGTGACATTCGGGAAGTTGACATTGAAGACCTGCTGGGTCGAGATCCTGTTCCCCCGCATGAAGATTTGCTTGATGCATGCATCAGAGGTAAAGCAGTTATGGTTACCGGTGCAGGCGGCTCTATCGGATCAGAACTGTGTCGGCAAATAATTAAACTCAATCCTACTTGTTTAGTATTGTTTGAAAAAACTGAATACAACCTCTATCGAATTGAGCAAGAATTACAACAAATCCAGCAAACAAATAAAAACGCAAGTAATGTTAAAATTATTCCAATTCTCGGCTCAATTACACATAAAAAGCGTGTTGAATCTATCATGATCGGGTTTGAAGTCGATACAGTATATCATGCAGCTGCTTACAAACATGTACCACTAGTTGAACAAAATCCAATTGAAGGAATTAGGAACAATATTTTTGGAACGCTTGCTACAGCCGAAGCTGCTAAATCTTGCAATGTTGAGACTTTTATTCTTGTTTCTACAGATAAGGCGGTTCGACCAACAAACGTTATGGGCGCGACAAAACGCATTGCAGAGTTAATTCTTCAGGGATTAGCAAGACAACAAAGTAATACAACATTCTGTATGGTGCGATTTGGAAACGTCTTGGCATCCTCAGGCTCGGTGGTACCTTTGTTTAGAAAACAAATTGAACGAGGTGGACCGATTACTGTTACACACCCCGATATAAACCGTTATTTCATGACAATCCCTGAGGCATCACAACTTGTACTTCAAGCCGGGGCTTTAGCAAAAGGTGGCGATGTTTTTGTTTTAGACATGGGTGAACCAGTTAAAATTTTAGATCTAGCAAAAAAAATGGTCAATTTAAGCGGCTTGAGCATTAAAGATGATATTAATACCGACGGAGATATTGAGATAACATTTACTGGATTACGCCCAGGAGAAAAATTATACGAAGAATTACTAATCGATGGCAACGCAAAACTCACGCAACATCAATTGATAATGAGGGCAGAAGAAACTGAACTGCCTTGGCCTATCCTAAAAGAAATCCTTAACAAGTTAGATGCTGCATGTCATGAATTTGATTTTCTTATAGTTAGGAAACTCTTAAAAAATGCTGTTGCAGGTTATTGCCCACAATGTGAAATTGAAGATTTAGTCTGGAAAACTAACGATCGAAAACCAGAAAATAAAATAATAAATATTGCTGGCTAGACGTGACCCTGATTCATTCTGGTGAAGACTGCCCAATTAACTTTGAATCGCTACATGATTGAGTTCGAAAACAGTATAGTAAAATAGGGTCTTCAGAAAAAACAATGGGTAACTCAACGACTATGGACTGAAAGTCCATAGGTTGTTTAAAGGACTAAAAGTCCCTTTCCATTCTTACTCCAATATAATATTTCCAGTATCTGCATTTGATGGATTCCGGTGATGCTCAAGGTATTCATTAACCATCTCGTCAGTAATATTTCCCGTCGACCATGCTCCATATCCAATTGCCCAAAAGTGCCGTCCCCAATAGCGCTTTTTCAATTCTGGAAACTCATCTTGCAAACGTCTTGATGTACGACCTTTTAAGCGCTTCACAAAGTCACTGATAGATAATCGCGCAAGATACTCAATATGCATGTGTATATGGTCTTTACTTACAACACCCTTCAATATTTGTACGTCTTCAGCATCACAGATCTGAATGATCAACTCCCGACATCTTTTCTGGATATCTCCTCTCAGTACTGGATATCTGTACTTAGTAACCCAAACCAGGTGAACCATCAATATGCTTATTGTGTGTCCGCTTCGTCTCTGTTCTTTCATTGCTCCAGCCTAACACAACTGAGTAGCAGCTAAAGCCTTGCACTAAAGTGCATAGTTTTAACTAGCGGTTTGAGACAATAAATAGTCAAATAAGGAAAGTTGAATCACATTGAGCCTCGATGCATGATGGTAGTTGCGAAACCGTCCATCACAAAAAAGAAGCCCAATGCGAATAAGAACATTACTGAATGACTGCCAAAAGTTCAAGTCATTTGTTTATCGAA